>MDSW01198981.1_pt1 | contig 32709 bp, 21 predicted proteins | sample 811171 | NCBI WGS metagenome assembly MDSW01 (sample SAMN05326641, study PRJNA326480) | marine metagenome | isolation source: seawater | place: Atlantic Ocean: North West | collected 2012 | reverse complement strand
CAAGGATTCGTTTTTAGAAAACATTTATGTTATCAACCTGCCGGAGTGAGAAATATGCACATAAAAACAAACGGTTTTCAACCAATCAATTTAAACCAGAATGAAATACAACCTAAAGACATTAGGACAAGTTTTTCTTCTTTTGGGGTTCTAGGAAATTTTAAACGTGAGCTGGGTCTATTTTCAGCTTTAACATTACCATTGATTCTTGCTGCCTGTGGCGGCGGTGGAGGTGGAGGTGCTGTTAGCCCAACACCAGACTCAGGTTCTGGATCAAGTGGTTCTGGATCAGGTGATTCAGGGTCAGATAGCTCTGCTACATCAGGCACAGACTTAGATGGTGGTTCTTACGCAGCAACAGCTGACGCGGATACATTTATAATTGATGTTAGTTTTGATGGAACCAGTGTAGTTTCTCTGGATAATGATTCAATAATTACAGGTTTTGATCCTTCAAATGATACAATTTTACTCAGAGGTTCAGGTGCACCAGCTTCTTTTGATGCAGCTGCTCTAGTTGGTTCAACAGGAGTTGAGGTTCAGCAATCAACAATTGATAATAATACTGTTATTTATTTCTCACCTAACAGTTCTAATGCAAGCGCATCTATTACACTTGCAGGTGTTTTAGATGGTGATTTATCTTCAATTTCAGTTTCTGCAGAAGATGGTTCTGCAAATGATTCAACTGCATCAACCCCAGGTGGAACTGACTTATCAAGCGGTACAGTAGCAGCCACTGACTCCGCTGATGCTTTTGTTTATGAAATTAAATTTGTTGATGGTTCCCCTGTGGCTATCGATGGAGAAGTTGTTATTACAGGTTTCGATGCATCAACAGATACATTAACACTTCAAGCTTCTTCCGTACCGTCAGGTTTTTCAAAATCAAGTTTGTTAACAGCCACTGGTGTTGATGTTACAACTAACACAATTGATAACTATACACTTATATCATTCGCTCCTGATTCTTCTGGCGCCTCTGGTTCAATAAGAATTGATGGTGTTGTAGATGGTGATCTTTCTTCACTTAACATTAACATACTATCTGGCTCTGTTTCATCAGCTGGCACAGATCTGTCTTCAGGCTCAAATATAGAACTAGGAACTACTGATCTAACAGCTCAGGCTGATGCAGAAAACTTTGTTTTTGACGCTACTTATTCTGATAGCACAATATCAGGATCTGATGGCCCTGTAACAATTACAGGTTTTGACCAAAGTAAAGATAAAATAGTTATATTAGCATCTGCTATGCCAGTTGGTTATGACCTGGATGATTTTAAACTTGCTTCAGGTATAGATATTCAATCATCTGCTATTGATAATAATACTGTTATTTATTTTGCTCCAGATGAGAATGGAAACTCTACTTCGTTAACACTTGCAGGTGTTGTTGATGGTGACTTAGGAAGTACATCTATTGTATTCACCTCTTCACTTTCAGGTGAAACAAGTTCTGGGACTGCGACATCAACTGATACAGGTGCTTCATCTGAATCAACATCTACTTCAGATACAAGTTCTTCTGACAGCAGTTCAACAGATTCAAGCTCAACAGACTCAAGTTCAACAGATTCAAGTTCAACAGATTCAAGTTCAACAGATTCAAGTTCAACAGACTCAAGTTCAACAGACTCAAGTGCTACAACTTTTAATGTTATAGAAATCGCTACTGCAACTGCGGATACAGAAATAACAGGAACTGATGGTGCTGATGAATTTAGATATGAATTTGCAGATAGCGGAACAAACGCAACATCCTCAGAAGGAAATTTTAAAATAACAATAACAGACTTTGATAGTTCAAATGATAAAATTGTTTTCGTTAATGTTGGAGGTTCAGACCTTACTGTTGATGAATTCAAAGCACTAGGAGGAGTTGAGATTTCTGGTAATTCATTTGATAATCAAACAAGAATTCTTTTTGGGCAAGATAGCTCAGGAGGAAGTGGTGAATTAGCAGTTAATGGTATTTATGACGCTGATCTTACAAGTATAACTATTGAAGTGCTTGCAGATTCGAATTTAACAGCTTCATCAAGTGGAGATTTTGGGTAATTTTTATAACTTTGCCTTATTTATGCCCTTTTTGGATAATAAATAAGGAAAAAAAATTTTAAAAAGGTGTTTACATTAATAAAATTTTGTTACATTCTGTTACAAATTAATTAAAAACTGAATTGACCTTTTTAGGAGAAATGGTTTATTTTTTTAGCAAGTGATTCGGAATATTAAGAATTACTTTTGTTAGTTACATAAGGAGAGAGAAAAATGGCTACAATTAATGCATCATCATCTGCGGATATTATCGTTCCATCCAATAATGGCGATACTTATCGAGGTTTAGGTGGTAACGATACTTATATAATTTCAAATGCTGTGAACGGCGATGTTACAATCGTTGATACAGTTGGAACAAACACAATCCAACTTGTTGATGGGCTATCTATTAGTTCAACAAAATTTGCAGCGGACTCAGTTAAGCTGACATTATCAAACGGATCTACCGTTACGATAAATGGTGCTGACAACTTTACTTTTGAAATCGGAGGTAACGAAACCTCTGGTGTAACAGGTTCATCAGTTGACTATGCAGGTTTAGCTTCAGCAATGGGCGTTGCTAGTCTACCTACTGGTTCAACAATATCAGATGGTACAGGCGGAACAATTTCCGGCACTTCAGTAGGAGCTAGTGCTTCATACACTCTCTCTGCTAGCGCGAATACTGTAGCCGAAGGTGGTTCAATTACTTATACAGTAACTGCATCATCAGCTCCTTCATCTGATGTAACACTAACATACAGTGTTGTTGGTAGTGATTTAGACGGTGCCGCAACTGCTGCAGGTTCTAGTGATCTTGTATCTCTATCTGGTACAGTCACAATAGCTGCTGGTACAACTAGTGCAACTTTCGATGTGACAGCCAACACAGATGAAGTTAACGAAGGCTTAGAAGGAATTAAAGTTTCTTTACTTGATTCTTCAAACTCATCAGTCGGATCACATACTGCATCAATTTCAAATACAACATCAACTGCTGCAACTACAACTAACCTTACAACAGGCGTTGACACAGTTGCTGCTGGTGACGGCGATAATATTATCGGTGGTACAATTTCTGCTGCAAATGCAACAGGATCAACTGCACAACCAGGTGATGTAATCGACGGTGGTGCTGGCACAGATATTTTCAAATTATCACTAGCTGGAACTCTAACTGGAGATCATACAATTTCAGGTCTAGAACTTTCAGGTGTTGAGGAAATCCAAATTAATGGTTTCCAAACTGCTGACGCTCAAGATTATACTTTAGATATGACGTTAATGACTGGTGTTGATACAATTGGTTTAACATCATCTGCAGCTTCTAATGACATTACAATTAGTAATGTTCCGAATCTAATGACTGTTAATGCAAAACAAGGTGGCGGTGATTTAACTGTTACTTATCTTGCAACAGTTGTTGCTGGTGCTGCTGATGCTCAAACACTTAATGTGAACAACTATACTGGTACAGTTTCACTTGCTGGTGTTGAGACAATGACAATAGACAGTTCAGGAACGAAATCAACTCTAGCTGCTTTAACAGCAACATCAATGAAGTCACTTACTGTTACTGGTGATGCACTATTAACAATTACTGGTGCTCTAGAAGACGGAATGACTTCAGTCGATGCTTCAGGATCAACTGGTGGTGTTAGGTTAACTCTTACACCTACTGCTGCAACAGGTGTATCTGTTACAGGTTCTGATGCTGCTGATATTTATACTCTAGGTGCTAGCTTATCATTACTAACACCAATTGATGGTAATGGTGGTGTTGATACAGTATCAATTTCTGATGGTGCTACATTAACTTCATTAACAGGCGCTGTTCTTTCAGATGTCGAAGTTTTATCTGCATCTGCTACAGATACTGATCAATATAATACTAGCTTTGTACCTGGTATTACTGCTGTTGCTTCATCTGCTGCTACAGATAATATTACATCAACTCAGGTTACATTCAGTTATATGGATGCTGAAAATTCAACAGCAACTATTTCTGGTACTGAGGATGTAACACTAACATTAGCTGTTGATGGTGCTGCAGATGTTGGTAATATTACAGTTGGTTTAGCTACACAGGCTTCATTAACAAATGTTGATGTTCTAGCTAATGATTATGAAACAATTAATCTTACTGGTGGAGTTCTAACAGCTACTGGTATCACAATGACATTATTTGGTGGTTCAGACTTAACAACACTTAATGTTTCAGGTGGTAAAGTTACTATTTCAGGTTGGAATGGTGGTACATTACTAACTACAGTTGATGCCTCTGGCGGTGCTGCACTAGTAATGCCTTCAAGTCCAGCTACAACATATGCTGATACTGTAACAGGTAGTGCAGGTAATGATACACTTTATGGTGGTACAAAAGTATCAACTATTGATGGTGGCGCAGGAAATGATACAATTTATGGTGGAGCTTCCGGTGATACACTAACAGGTGGTGCTGGTAATGATACTCTTTGGGGTCAAGCTGGTTCAGATACAATTAACGGTGGTGCTGGTAATGATATCATTGAAAATGATGTATTAGCTAACTTCGAAGATTTAGCATCTCCAGATGTAATCGATGGTGGTGAAGGTACAGATATTCTGAACTTTGGTTCTAATGTTAACTGGACAGTTGCTGCTGAAGATCTAAACATAGTAAATGTTGAAAGAATTACTTTTGACAGTTCTGGTAATGCATCTATTACGCTTAATGATGATGTTTACTCTACTGCTGGTGCAACTAACATGGATATTAGAGATACTGAAGGAACAGGCACATTTACTGTTGTTGCTTCATCTCTTAGTGCTGCAAATAGTATTACAGTAACAACAAGTGCTGCTGCGATTGTTGATACAATCACAGGTGGTGCTGGTGATGATACATTAAAAGTTACAACTAATGCTACAGGTTCATGGGCTGCTACAGACACATTTACCGGTGGTAAAGGTACTGATGAAATGATCATTACTGTTGGTAATGCTGCATTAACTCAAGCTACACAAACTGGTGTAACTGCAGTTGAAAAAATTACCTTTGTTGGTACTACTTCAACAGCATCTAACTGGACACTAGCTGATGCTACATTCGTAACAACTTCTCTTGCTGCAGTAAGAGGTGTGGTTGATGCGACTGGGATGACTGGTTCAGGTGTATTAACATTTGTTGGTTCTGCTGAAGATGACTCACCAATGACAATAACAGGTGGTAGAGGTAATGATATCCTAACAGGTACATCAACTACTACTGCTGCTGATATTATCGACGGTGGTCCAGGTAATGATACTCTTGATGGTGATGCTGGTATTGATAACATTAGCGGTGGCGAAGGTAATGACATAATTGCTGTTAATATTAATGGTGACTTTATCGGACTTACTTCTGCAGAAACTGTTGATGGTGGTTCTGGTACTGATACTCTTTACTTTAATGATGATACAAGTTCAGTAACTATTGCTGCTTCAGATCTAGCTAATATGAGTGGTATTGAAATCATTTCACTAGCTGGTAATGATGCAACATCAATTACACTTTCAGATAGCGTTTTCACAGCTAACGGTTCTTCTACTTTAAGAATTACTAGAGATGATGACACAGTTGTTAACTTTACAGTTAATGCTGGTGGCCTAAGCGCTGCTAACTCTCTTGATGTTAGACCAGCTGATGGTGGTTCAGCTACAGATATCATCACATTAGGTGCTGGTAATGATAGTGTGATCTACCTTAATGGTGCTCATTTCGATACTGCTGATACAATTAATGGTGGTTTAGGAACAGATGGTATTATCGTATACATGGCTGGTACAGCTCATAGTGCGACTTATACAAATGTATCTAATATTGAAAGCATTACTTACTCAAACCTTAATGGTGGTACAGTAGGTGGTACACTTGCAGATGGAAACTTTGTAAGTCAAACACTTGCTACTGTAAGTGGTGTTGGTTTAACAACTGCTCTAACTTTTGATGGTACTGCTGAAAACGACTCAAGTATTTCTTTAACAGGTGGTACTGCTGGTGATACTCTTACCGGTACAGACACTACTACTAAAGGTGATACAATCAAAGGTAATGGTGGAGCTGATACTATCGATGGTAGTAAAGGTGCTGATATACTAACTGGTGGTGCAGGTGCTGATATCTTCACATATAATGTTGTTGCAGATTCAAACACAGGTACTCAAGACTCAATTACAGACTTCTTATCTGGTACTGATGGTCTAGCTATTACTCTTGACTATAGCTCTTCAACACAAGCATTAACTATTACTGCTGATGTGACTGCTGCTAAGACAAGTAAATCTGCTGCACAAGATTCATTTACTGGTGAAAGAGGTCAAACTGTATACAGTACTGATGATGAGGTGTTATACATTAACTATAACAACGATAACCTTGTTACTTCATTAGATTATGCAATCGCTATTAATCCAGGTGCTACAGCTACAACTACTGTTGCTGACGCTGATATCACATGGACTATTAAAGGTGGTTCAGGCGCTGACATTATCACTGGTAATGTTAATGCTGATACAATTGAGCCAGGTGCTGGTATTGATACAATTAACTCAGGCAGAGGTGCTGATACTTTATCACTAACTGCTGATGGAGCTGATGATGTAATTAGACTTCAAACTAATGAGTTATATACAGATGGTACTTCAGTTGATAACGGTTCAGTTGCTGTTGATACAGTTACTAACTTCCTAGTTGGAGCTAGTGGTGACCAAGTAGAAATTTCACTTGCAGCTATTGAAGCTATGTCAGGTGTTATTGATCTAATCGATCCAGGTAATGCTGCTAATAGTACTGCTGCTGGTGATACAATGGTTATTACTGATGGTGGAACTGGTACATATAACTTAAGTGGTGCTACTACTTCAATTATCGTATCTGTACAAGGTGTAGGTACACTAGATGAAGCTGGTCTTGAGGACTTAATAGAAGATAATGCTGCTAATGAGCTTATTGCTTCTGGTGCTCAGGCTGTTGGTGATGCATACTTATTCCTAGCTGATGACGGAACCAATTCTGCTCTTTACTTAGCTGTTGTAGGTACTGCTATTGCTGATAACGGTGCGATTACTGCTGATGATGTTAACTTAGTTAAACTAATAACATTCTCTGGTAATGATGCTACACAAAGCTACCACGCGGATAACTTTGAAATTATCGCTTAATTAATTAAGCTATTTAAATAAGAAGGGGAACTAAGGTTCCCCTTTTTTTTTGTGAAATGACAAATTTAAATCTAATTGATATTGAGGAACTAATACTTTCTGGAAACATATCCTCAGCGGAACAGCAGATTGATAATTTGTCTATAGAACATCCAAATCACCCTGATTTACACTACTATAAAGGTTTATGTATATTAACTACAAAGAATTTTACTGATGCGATTGATTACTTTGATAAAGCTATTGAGTTGGATCCAAAGAATAGTAAAAAATACAATAATTCTATTTGTAATGTTTATCTTAAAGCTGCAAATACTTATTATGATGCTAATGATTTTAATACAGCAGAGGAGCTTTATGATAAGGCTCTAAGTTTCAATAAAAAATCCATCGAGTCTATATTTGGGAAAGGTAATATTTTCTATAAAAAACAGTTATTTGATGAATGTATCAATATTAATAATGAAGTTTTGTTAATTAATGATAAGTATGCGCCTTCAGTCTTTATGTTGGGTGCAAGTAATCAAAAATTAAAGAACTTTGATAAGGCTATAGAGTTTTATAAAAAAACAATAGAGATGTCTCCTAAATTCTTACGAGCACATATCTGGTTAGCAACATTATATCTTGAATTAGGTAAATTTGAACATTCTTTAGATGTTGCTAAAAATGCGCATATGATAGATCCAGATAATATTGCAATTGATAAAATTATAATCAGTAATTATTTAAAAATGGATATGTTTGAGGATATTATTAAATATCTAGATACCAATTACTTAAATTTTAATGCATCTAAAAAAATTCCTAAATTTGTTTATGCAATAAAATCATTTATCAGAGATGTTAAAGTAGTTGATAATTATGATGATAATTACCTAAGTAAACCTATTGAAAAGATAATTGATTTAGATATTGAGAAAGATAATGAATTTAATAATGTTATTAAAAAAATTGATAACCTTATTTCGAATATAAAAATTAATAATTCATCGAAACTAAAACAATTCTGGAATGACTATGAATTTAATGATAGTAGCATCGTTCAGAAATATTTTTTAAAAGCTCTTGAGCGTTATAAGAAAAATGTTAAAGAAGAGAATGAGTTATTTTTCGAGCAAATATCTAACAAGTTAAAAGTGAACTTTAGTATTGTTCATAATTATGGTGAGAAATTAATTAAAGGGCAAACTAATAACTTCAGTATTATGAATGGATTATTTTTCTTTTCTGAAGATCAAAATATTTACAAAGATTTAGAATTAAGCTTATTCTATGGTGATCCATCATCGTCATTTTGCTTTGATGAAAATGTAAGTAAAATGATTAGGATTGAAAATATTAGTTTAATCTTATTTCCTGGTATATTTAATTTTAGAATATCATCTATAAATGAACATAATTATACTTTTGGTGTAATTAATTATCTTGGCCATAAGTAGTTATTGGAGTTAATCAATGTCTTATAAAGGTGTCTGGTTTTATGGTATTTCAGGTTCAGGAAAAACTTATGCCTCAAATTTCATTAAAAGTAATATTGATAATGCTTTTATTATTGATGGTGACTCAGTTAGAGAAAATATAAGTCATGATCTAGGTTATGATATTGATAGTAGATTAATTCAGTTACAAAGAATTCTTGGTATTACTAAAATCACTCTTGATAATGGTTTTTTTCCAATATGCTCAAGTGTTTATATGTCAGAAGACCTTGAAAAAAAGCTTTTTGATTACAATATATTAGTAATAAGGGTTGAGAGAGATATTTCTAGTGCGCGGGAAAATAATCCCACTTATGATGAAAATAAAGATGTAGTTGGTGTTGATATTTCATATCCAAAACTTAAATCTGAATCTCTAATTAACTCTGGAGGAGAAGATTTTTGTTTAAAACTAAAGAGTCTGAACTTATTTTAGATGATATCCGTTATTTGATTGATTATTCTAATCTTCAAGATAATCTACTATACAAAAGATCTAATATCTTTTGTAATCTCGATGATTTTAAAAGTTATTCTAAAGATATATCCATGGGTATACCAATGCTTTTACCAACTAATTTAGATTACTTTGATTATGATAATTATTCATCATTTAAACTAAATAAAGAAGATATAGCTAATAAAATATTTATGACTGATAAGTTAGATTATATTGGCGTTAAACAATTTATAGAAAAAGGCCTTGAATTCAGTACTGGTGGAACTCCAGTAGAAAAATCCCTAAGTATCATTAGTTATATAAGTGATATAAATAAAAAGTGTAAAGATCTAGTAAATGCATTAACAAAAAAAGGAAAAACTGTTTGTGCGTTCCAAACTAGGAATATACCACATCTAGGCCACGAAAGAATCATAGAAGAGGGATTAAAACACTGTGATTATATAATCGTTAATCCATTAATAGGCTTAAGAAAAAAAGGTGATTTTAAAACTGAAGTCATAGAAAAAGCTTTTCAATTTTTGATAGAAAATTTTTATGGGAATAAGGTCATTTATGCTCCTATTATTGCTAATATGTTTTACGCAGGCCCTAGAGAGGCATTTCATCATTCTATTATTAGGCAAAATATAGGTTTTACTCACTTTATAGTTGGTAGAGATCATGCCGGTGCTGAAGGTATTTATGATGAAGATGCGGCTTTTAAAAACTTAAAAAGAAATAAACTTAATATTGAAGTAATTCCTATAGAAGGGGCTTATTATTGTACTAAAAAGAAATCTGCAGTAATCAAAGGTGTTGATAATTACGATAAAAATAATTTGATAAGTATATCTGGGACAAAGTTTAGGGAAGCGATAATTTCAAATACAGATTTTGAATTTGTTAGGCCAGAGTTATTAAACTATATTAAAAAACTTGGAGGTAATATTTTTGAATGATTAACAAACCTAAATATATTTTACCAACCATTGGCCCTTCTTCTGAGGATGAGAGTTCCTTAAAACAGATTCTAAAGTTATCTAATGTTGTTAGGTTGAATGGAAGTCATAACACTTTAAAGTGGCATGAGAAAATTATTCAAAAAATCAAAAAAATAGATGACTCTACCGTAATTCTTTTTGATATTCCTGGTATAAAGCCGAGAACAATGAATAAAACTGATATTTCTGTTAAAAAAAATCAAATAATTAAATTAGTTGATAAAAATTATAATAAAAATAGTAAAAATGTAATTTCATTATCAAACCCTATTCCTTTATTGCACAAAAAAACTGATTCTTTTTCAATATCAGATGGACAATATCATTTTAAGATAACAAAAAAGGGAAAAGGCTATATTGAAGGTAAGTCACTCTCAAATTGTATAATAAAGCCAAAAAAAGGCGTTAATATTCCTTTCAGTTCATATGATGAAAAACTGCAATGTAAAGTTTATGAGGCATTTATTCGTAAATCAAAGAAAATTGGATATGATGCATTAGGTATCAGTTTTATACAAGATGCGAAAACTTTATCTTATTTAAAAGCAAAATTTCCAGAAATTATTATTGTCTCGAAAATTGAAAATGCTGTCGGTTTGCAAAATCTAAGCGATATTTGTTCAAATTCTGATGCAGTTATGATTGATAGAGGTGATTTATCTGCTGAAATTAGAGACTACAATCTCTTTTCTGCAATAACATCAATTGCAAAAGAAACCAAATTAAAAGGAAAGCCTTTAATCATGGCTACCGAGAATCTTGACTCTATGCAACTAAGATCCTCACCCACAAAAAGTGAAATAGTTTCATTAGGATACAGTACATCATTAAACACAGATAAGATTATGTTAAGCGAAGAAACCGCCATTTCTTCTAATTGGAAAAATATTATTACATGGCTTAATAAATTCTTATTAAATGAGAATAACACCTTACAGGATAATGTATTTGGTGATAGACAGCTAAAAGAAGATAAAAATTACTCTATATGGAAGACCATTTCACAATTAGAAGGTATGCCAATTATTATTTTTTCGAGAAGTGGCGAGGCTATTCAGAAAGTAAAATCAATTAATCCTTATATAAGAATATTAGTTTTTACTGATACTAATAGAACAATTAAGTTAAGTAAATTTTGGAAAAATGTAGAATGTATTAAACTTAGTAAGTTTGATAATACAAGAGGTAATAAGTTTGTTTTCAATACGCTTAAATCTTATCAAGCTCAAGTTTTTAACAAAAATAAATCTGCTGCAGTTTTATATATTTCTGATCCTAAGCCAGGATCAAGAGCTAATACAATCTCAATAATACAAAAAGACGAATTCTTTTAAAATTGCTTTGGGAGCATTATTACTTATGGATAATAACAAAAATAAGCACCAACAAGCGATAGATCAGTTAATAAGAATGTTTTCTAGTCAAGATCATAAAAAAGTGATTGATCTGGGCCTTAAATATATAAAGATTTTTAAAGACTCTCATATAATTCATAATATACTTGGGGCATCATTTGGTTCGATCGCTGAGAACAATAAAGCTGAATATCACTATAAAAAATCTATAAGAATCAGTCCAAAGACTGCAATTACTTATACTAATTATGCTAATTTACTAAGGAATACAGGAAGAATAGATGAGTCTATACTAAACTATAAAAAATCTATTGAATTAAATCCTAAACATTATAAGGCTTATAATAATTTAGCAATTACATTACATGATATAGGTCAACTTCATGATGCAAGGGTATTACTTGATCAGGCTATAAAAATTGAAGAAAAAAACTTTCTAGCCTTTTATAATATTGCAAATGTTTATCGAGATTTAGGTTTATCATATGCTGCAATTGAAAATTATGAGAAAGCAAAAGATCTTAATAGCGATCATTTACCAATTTATAATAATCTTGGCTTGGTCTTATTTAATATAGGAAGATATGAAGAGGCTATATTAGAGTTTGAATTTGTAATTGAGAGAGACCCCAAAAATGCGGCTTCGATTCAGAATTTATCTTCATGTTATAGGGCTATTGGAGAATTTGATAAAGCCCTAAAGTTTAATACATTATCTTTTGATTTAAATACCGACAATAAATTAACAGACAGATTATTAACGAATAGGGCTGGAATTGAATTTGACTCAGGATTATTTGATGAATCAGTTCTTAATAATAATAAGGCACTAGAAATTAATCCAAAATCATATTCAACATATGATAATCAATGCCTGGGGTTCCAAAAAACCGGAAAATATGAAGAACTGAAGGAAACTTATAATTTATTATATAAAACTCTTGATGGCTCTCCAAAAATTAAGTCAAAAGACGAAAATATTAATCATATATTAGATAAAATGGACAATATTGTAGCATTAATAAAGAATAGCGGGAGAACAGGGTCAATATTCCTTCATTCTTTACTTGATGGCCATCCAGAAATTATAACTACACCAGGAGTATATTTTAAAGGATTTTTTCATCCTGAAGTTTGGGATCTTATATATGTAGGTAAAAGTAATCCAAACTGGAAGAAAATTTTAGTATCAAACTTTATTTCTATGTATGATGCATTTTTTGATTCAAAATCCTTACTAGATGTTCCTGGAAAGCCCATGAGTGGACCCCCTGGTTACGCTTCAGGGTTAACTACTCTAGGAGAAAATAAAGATATTTCATTAAAAATTGATAAAGAAAAATTTGGCCAGTATTTATTTACTTTTTTAGAAGGGTATGAAGAGATGACAAGGGCTACATTCTTTAAGCTAATCCATTTAGCATACAACGCAACACTAAATAGGAATCTAAACCCAAAATTGCTTTTTTTTCATATCCACAACCCAACTTTTGTTGAGTCTGCACAGTTCCTCAAAGATTTTCCAAATGCAAGATTTCTTCAAATAATAAGAGAACCGATACAAGCCCTTGAAAGTTGGTGTAAAATTGAGCCGAAAATAACAGATATAACTAGCATGGAGCATGAAGAAAATAATAAATTTATTAATAAATTTGCAATAGTATTAAATTATCTTAACAATCAAATTTTAGATAAGTCTATATCTAATGCAGTTTTAAGGCTTGAGGATCTAAAAAAAGAACCAACTAATACTCTAAAAAAACTTTCTGATTGGTTAGGTATTAAATATATTGACGATTTAAAAGAACCTTCCTTTGAAGGCAATTATTACTGGGGCATCTCAAATACTACGCCTGATGTTAAAGGGTTTTCAACTGAGAGTGTTGATCGAAAACCTGGAATATTTTTTTCTTCAAAAGATATAACAAGAATTAAACCTCTCTTTGGAGTTTTTAATTCTTTTTACAAGTATGATAAATTAGATAAAAATAATCATAAAAAAGATCTAGAATTTGCTTTAAGCGAATTAGATAAACCTTTTGATTTTGAAGAAAAAGTTTTGAAACGGACTAAAGGTGATGAATTATCAATTAAGGTGCAAAAAAAATATCTGAGAATACTAATGAGGAATATTATTGAAGAAATTAAGAAAGAAGATAAACATATAAAATTAAAAAATATGATCTGATATTAAATGCAAAATGAAATTAAAAATATTTTAAACTTGTTTAATCAGAAGCAATTCCAAAAGGCCAAAGCAATTGCTTTAAATGCCCTAAATAAAGAAAATGATCCTCAAATATATCTTATTTTAGGAATGATACAGTCTGAACTTAATGAAATTGATGATGCGATAGAAAGTATAAGGAAATCCATTAAAATAAAACCAATTAACCCAGATGCTTATAATAATCTTGGAACAATATTTAATAAAATAAAAAATTATGATGACGCTATTCTGAATTACAAAAAAGCCATAGAGAACAAAAATAATTATTTCCAAGCTTATTTTAATTTAGGAAATTCCCTGAGTGCAAAAGGCTTAAAAGAAGAAGCAAAAAAAAATTACCTTAAAAGTATTGAAATTAATCCAGAGTATTATGAGGCAAATCTTAACTTAGGCATTATTTATCATGATGAGTATCTTTATGATAAAGCAATATCATGTTTTAAAAGAGCTATTCAATTGCGAGAAAATTCATCTCCAGCATACAATAATTTAGGTAATTCACTTTTAGCAAAAGGAGAAGGTGCTAATGCTATTGATACTTACCTCAGAGGTATAGAGATAGATAAAAATAATTTCAAAATATATTCTGATCTTGGAAATGCTTATAAATTAACTGGTGATCATAATAATGCCATTGCCAGCATAGAAAAATCAATTAAATTAAACCCTAATTTTTCTGAAAATTATTCAAATTTAGCTAATATATTCAATGATATAGGTGAAATAAATAAAGCCATTGAATTGTATAAACTAGCTTTAAAATATAATCCAAAATTAACTTATATTAATTATAATATTGCTATGATTTTTTATAAATTAAATCAATTAGAAACAGCTATTGATTATTTTAAACTTAGTAAATTTAATGATCATGAAGAACGAATTCTTCAGTGTCAGTATAAATTAGGTTTATTTGAAGAGTTTAATAAAGGTCTAGATAAAGAATTAGAAAAACCTAATACTTCAAGGCTTGTGGCATCATTGTCTGCTCATGCATCAATTAATTTAAAACAAACAAATGATTATGATTTTTGTAAAAACCCATTAGATTTTATTTTAAAAGAAGAAGTTAATGACAGCAGTCTTTTAGAAAGACTTTTAAGAAAGGTTAAAGAAAATAAAATCAATCATAGACATCAAGGTTTATTAAATAACGGTGAACAGTCCTCTGGAAACATATTTGATCTTGGCGATAGTGATTTTACTGAACTCAGAGATGCAATTTTTCGTTTTTCTGAAATATATTTTAATTTATTTAAGGATAATGAGTGTGAATTTATAAGAAGGTGGCCAAAACATAAAAAAATAAGAGGCTGGTATGTAAATATGAAACAGAATGGTTTTTTAAAACCTCATATTCACGAGGGAGGCTGGCTAAGTGGTTCATTATATCTTTCTGTTCCAAAGAAAAATAAAAATCAAACCCAAGGTAATATTGAGTTCGGCCTTCATGGCTACGATTATCCAATTAAAAAAGGTAAATTTGAAAAGAAGATTATAAATATTTTAAAAGGTGATATCGTGATGTTTCCATCTTCTCTCTTCCATAATACAATCCCTTTTAAAGGAGAAGAGAGGATTTGTATTGCTTTTGATATTAATCCCTAAAATATGACTGAAAAAATAAATCAAAATATCATCAATAAAATTGCCTATCTGATTAAATCTGGAAATCTATCTGCAGCAAAAAAGGATATTAATTATGCCCTCAAAAAAGATAGCAATTCTATTTTTTTATTAAATTCTTTATCTCTAATTTTTTTTAAAGAAGGCAAACTCAATGAGTCTATCGATATCAGTAAGAAAATATTATTGTTAGATGATAATAATGTTGACGCATTAATTAATATTGGAAATTCACTTAAAGAAAAGGGTGAGTCTAAATCAGCACTTAAATTTTTTTTAAAAATATTGGAAATTGATAAATCAAATGAGTATGTGAACTATAATATTGCTATGATTTTTTATGATGCTAAAGAATTTAATAAAGCTTTTGAATTTTTTAAATTAAGTAAATATGCTGATTTCAATGAGAAGATGATGCAATGTAAATATAAAATAGGTCATTTTGAAGAATTCAATTCTATGCTTAATAATGAAATAAATAAACCTAATATATCAAGGACTATTTCATCTCTCTCTGCCCATGCTTCGGTAAATCTTAAGCAAAAGGACAAATATAAATTTTGTAATAATCCTTTAGATTTTATTTATAAAAAAAATATTGATAACCATAGATTTATAAAGGAATTAATTGAAAAGATTGATAAAATGGAGATTGATAATCGCAATCAAGATCTTCTTAAAAATGGTGAACAAACAGCTGGAAATATTTTTGAAAAAGCAGATAAGCATTTTTCTAGTTTGAAAGAAATTATTTTTGAAGCGATAAATGTTTACTATAAAAAATTTCAAGATGAAAATAATGAATTTATTCGGCAATGGCCTAAATCTAAAAATATAAATGGATGGATCATTAATATGAGTGAGAATGGTTTTTTAAAACCTCATATTCATGAGGAAGGCTGGATAAGCGGCACGCTTTACTTAAAGCTACCAAAAAAAATTAACGATCAAGGTAAAATTAAATTTGGTATTCATGGTTACGACTATCCAAAACTTCACGACGACTTTCCTTCAAAAACTGTAAGTTTAGATGAGGGCGATATTATAATGTTTCCATCATCTTTATTTCATGAAACAATACCTTTTCAAGAAGAGAAAAGAATTTGCGTAGCATTTGATATAAATCCGTAGAAGAAAAATGATTGAAAAGATAAATCAACTAAAACAAAAGATTCTTTTTTATTTTGAAAAAAATCAATTTAAGACAGCTGAAAAATATATAGCCTCTATTCTTAAAAAATCTGAAGAGTCAGAAGAAATTCTTGATATGCTTGCGTTCTCTTTATTAAAACAAAGCAAATTTGAAGATGCAATAAAGGTTTATTTAAAGTTAATCCAAAACTATGATAAAAATGATTATCTTATCTTTTTTAATTTAGGTAATTGTTTAGGCAATCTTGGGCATAGAGAAGAGTCAATAGAGTATCTAAAACGATCTTACTCTTTAAATAATAAGAGCTTTGAAAGCCTTAATAATATTGGCCTTCAATATGAATATAGCAATAAATTAGACAAAGCTATAAAATATTATTCGTCAGCGATTAAAATAAATAAAGAATTTGAGCTAGGATACACTAATCTAGCAGGTGTCTTAGAAAAACAGGGGGAATTAGATAAAGCTCATGATTTATATGAGGCATGCTTGAAGATAAATGAAATTAACATAGATGCATTATTGGGCTTAGCAAATATAAACCACATGAAAAAAAATTATAATCAATCAAACAAACTATTTTTAAAGGTTTTAAAAATAGATGAAAATTCAAAAAATGCTTATACTGGTTTAGGAGGAACCTTACTTGCACAAGGTAAGCATGAAAATGGTTTAGAGATGTTAAAGAAAGGCTCCGGAATAGTAAGGTTTGAAAGAGGGCATGAAATGAAAATTTTGTGTGATTAACTGATATGAAAAGAATTCCAATTAACTCAACTGACTCCCCTCACTTTATTGGCTGTTGGAATATTGAGAATGACGATTTATGTAGCGAAGTAATTAAATTTTTTGATGAAAATCATGATCTTCAAAATATTGGAAGAAGGGTAAGTGGTAAAATCAATAAAGAAGCAAAAGATACTATAGACATTTCAATACAGCCAAAAGACTTAGTTCAGAATAAATATGGAATTATTAATGAGTATCTTAAGGCTCTAAATAAATGTTATGAAGATTATATAAATCAGTGGCCTTTTCTAGGAAAATTTTTGACATCTGTTGATATTGGTAGTTTTAATATTCAAAAATATAATGAAGGAGGGCATATTGCTCAAGTTCATTCAGAGAGAACATCTATCTCTACCCTGCAAAGGATTCTTGTGTTCTTAACTTATTTAAATGATGTTGATGAAGGAGGTCACACGAGTTTTGATCACTACAATATGGACATTACACCAAAAAAAGGGAATACCATCATTTGGCCTGCTGAGTGGACACACGCTCATTCCGGGCAAGTTGTTTCTAAAGGTCAAAAATATATCATTACTGGGTGGATGAACTTTTCTACTAATGATAAAGATTAATAGAGATGTCAAAAAGTATACCAACACCTAATGATCAAGAGGTTAAAGAGCTTATAGCCTTGTATAAGGCTAAAGATTTTAACAAACTTAAAAATAAGGCCGATGCTATTCTTGAAAAGAATAAAGAACACCATATTGCTCTGAATATATTAGGTCTATCTTTTACTGCACAGGGGGATATCGAGAAAGCCCTGAGATCCTTTGATGAGTCAATAAAGATAAAGCCTGACTATGCTGTTGCTTATAATAATAAGGCTAATATTTTTTTAAAAAAAAAAGAATATGATGAAGCGATCATTCTTTTCAAAAAAGCATATAATTTTGATCCGACTACTAAAATAAAATTTAATTTAGCCAATTGTTACTTTAAAAAAGAGGAGTTTGACGAAGCAATTCAAATTTATGAAGAAATCATTGATGCTGATGAAAAGTTGTTAGAGGCACATAAAAATCTTGGGCTTTCATATCAGGCCAAAGAAAAATATGATGAAGCTTTAAAAGTTTTTGAAAGAATACTTATTATAGATTCTCACAATATTGATGCAAAATTTAACTTAGGAAATATTTATTTAGCTAAAAATAACTATGAAGAGGCTAATAATATTTTTAATGAACTTATTGAGGCATCAATCGATCCAAGATTTCATTATAATAATGGAGTGGCTTATCAATATAGAAAAGAATATGAATTAGCTATAGATGAATATAAAAAAACAACAAAACTCGATACAAATAACCTGAAAGCTCTTCATAATATCGCAGTGTGCTATAAGGGGATTGATGACGATGAAAATGCATTAAAATATTTAAAAAAATGTCAGAGTAAAGATCCTCAATCAGAGGAAGCAAACGAAAATTTAGCTAACTTTTATTTAAGTTTAAGTGATTATAGTAACGCTATAAAACATTATAAAAAGATCTTAGAGATAAATCCAAAAAATTTAGAGTCTTTATCAAATCTTGGTATTTCTTATTTAATGAGTAATAAACTGGATGAAGCGCTCGAAGAATTTCAAACTGCCCACTCTATTAATGCTGATTCTTTTGAATTAATGAGGTTGATTGGTGAAATATATTATCGAAAAAATGAGACAGAAAAGGCTATTCCGTTTTTTGAAAAATCTATCGATATTGAACCAATAGATGGCGCCGATAGAGCGCATTACTATTTAGGAAAACTATATGAAAAAAATAAAAATTATGAAAAATCACTATTTCATTACAGAGAAAGCGAGATTTTTGAAGAAAATAGTTATTGGAAAGAGGATTATTTAAATATTCTTCTAATTTTAGAAAATGATAAAAAATACAAATTAGAATTTGAAAAAATTTATCACGAGTTAGAGGATGAAGGAAACCAATCAGAGATATTCATTAGAGCAAAAGAATATTTTTTGAATAAAAAAGTTTAATTTCAAAAATGAAAAATAATAAAAAAAAATTACTAACATCTCCTATAAAAGGCGTTAATAAACTAGATAACTTTAAACAGAATGCACCTAATAAAGAAGCGTTATCGAATCTATTGCTGAAAGGAAAAAATAAAGAAGCATATGATATTGTTATGCGAAGTAGAAATATAAAAATAGATGACTCAAGATTATATTTTCTTATGGGGATAACATGTAAAATTAATAAAGATTTTACTTGGGCAAAAAAATTTCTAACAGCTTCTAATAGGATTGAGCCAAATGAAAAAAGGATAGTTTATGAGCTCGCGGGCGTATATACAGATTGTAAAGAATACGATGAAGCCTTGAATCTATTGGATAAAAATTACCTACTAGATTCTAAGGATATAGAAATTTGTTATATTTTAGCCTTAATTTATATGGGAAAAGACAATCTTAATGCCGCAAAACATAATTTTGTAAAGGTACTAAGAAGTAAGACAGATTTGCCAAACATTTACTACAACTATGCTATCTTTTTAAATAAAATAGATAAACATAGAATTGCAGCTAAATACTACAAAAAGATTTTAATAAAAGATGAAGGAAATTTAGATACAAAATTTAATTTAGCTTTAAGCTATATAGTACTTAACAAATACGATGAAGCAAAAAAGGGTTTAGAAGAAATATTAACCATTGACCCTTTTCACATTGGTGGACTAATAAATATTGGAATAATTTTTTCAAGAAGAAGGGAAACAGATAAGGCCTTAGAAGCATTTAACAAAGTAATTTCCGTTGACGAATATAATCATAGTGCTTTAGTAAATTTAGCTAATATTAGCCATTCAAATGGAGATTTCGAACAAGCAATTGATTTTGCTAATAAGATTTTGGTAAATGAATCAAATAATATTGATGCACAAAATATATTGGCTGGTTCTTTTTATGAGTTATCTCAATATAAAAAATCTGCTCAATACTCAAAAAAAATACTACAAAAAGATGAGTTTAATGTTCACGCTCTGATGAGCTTACTTAATAATTATTTTATTACTGAAGATTATAAAGGTTTAGACACTTATTCCTCTCAACTTAGAGAAATTGACCCTTGTAATCCCATTCTTGCGTCCATTGATCCCCTTGTAAGCATCATTACTGGAAAAAAGAATAAATCACTTTTTATTGATAATCCTTTAGACTATGTAAAAGAGTTTAATCTTAATGATTATTCTGAGGATGCAAATACACTGATATCAAAAATAATTAATGTATCTCGATCGATACCAAGTGAATATAATCCGAAAGGAAAGACAACAATTGGCGGGCTACAAACATTACCAACTATATTTGATAGTAATACAGATGAAATTAATACATTAGAAACAATCATTAGAAATTGCATTCAAACATATATCGAAACACTTAATCAAAAAGATGTTCTATTTATTAGTAGATGGCCTAATCCATTTGAAATACAAGGTTGGGCTGTATTCCTAGATAAATTAGGTATGCAAAAATCGCATAATCATCTTTCAGGATGGATGAGTGGTGTTATTTATTTAAAAGTACCTAGAATTGAAAACTCTGAAAATGAGGGAGCAATAGAATTCAGTTTACACGGTTATGACTATCCTGGAAAAGATCTAAATATTCCAAAAAAAGTTATTCAACCAAATGTTGGTTCAGTTATTTTATTTCCATCTTCACTATTTCACAAAACAATACCTTTTAGCTCTAATGAAGAAAGAATTTCACTGGCTTTTGATGTTATATCTAGTCATGGGGGAAGAAGAATAGATTTAGGTAAATAATACATATTGAAAAACTAATATTTGGAGGAAAAAATAGCATTTGAATTAAATAAGTCACAACAGAAAGATATTATTAATCTTTTAGGAAATGAAAATATATCTGAAGTTAAAAAAATTATAACAAGCTATGGAAATAAACTTAATGAGTCATCTTCTTTATTATATTTTTCAGGAATTATTGCATCAAAAGAGGGTAATTTTGAAATATCTATTAGTCAATATCTGAAAGCTATAGAAATTAACCCGACTTTTTTAGAAGCAATTAATAATTTAGGTTTGGTATATCTCAATCTTAAAGAATATGAGCTAGCAAAAAAATATTTCATTAAATCGATTGAAGTGAATAAGGATTTTTTTCATGGTCATTATAATTTAGGTGTAGTGAATTATGAGCTAATGCAATTTAATGATGCTGAGCTAAACTTTAAACAATCAGTTAAAATTAACAAAAAATTTGATAAAGCATATAATGGTTTAGGAAACTTATATATAAAAACTAATAAACTTAATTTAGCTATTAAGGCATTTGAGTCAGCTTTAAAAATTAATCCCTCCTCAAAGGATATATTATGCAATTTAGCTTCAGCCTTAATTGAATCAAAGCAGTATAATAAAAGTTTAGAAATACTTAATAAGATAGTTTTAAATAACAATAACAATAATATTATGGCAAGAGTATATAGCAACTTGTCTTCAGCTTACTATGGACTTGGTAAGACTGAAGATTCTGCTAATTATGCAAAAAAAGCTTTACAAATCAATCCAAACAGCATTGCAGCTCTTCAAAATCTAGCAAATTATAGTGAAGCCATAGGTGATAAGGAAAATACCGAAGAACTCCATAAAAAGATCCTCAATCTTAATATAAATAAAGGCTATATTTTTAATTCTTATGTAAAAGATTTTTCTTTAAACAGTTCAAACAAAATTGTTCTTGAGGTTGAAAAAAATTATGAAAATAATATATCCATCGGTATGGATAGAGTTTACCAAGCGTTTGGTCTATTCCATGCTTATGAAAATGAACAAAATTATGAAAAAGCATATAAATATCTTGTTGAAGCAAATAATCTTCACTCACAAATTATTCCTTATGATTTCAACAAAGATTTGCAGATTTTTAAAGCTGCCAGAGAAAACTTTAGCAGTGATTTATTTGACTTGCTCGGGGATGGAGGGTCTCTTGATCCTACACCAATTTTTGTTCTTGGAATGCCAAGGTCTGGTTCTACCTTAGTGGAGCAAATATTAGATAGCCACAGTAAAATATATGGAATGGGTGAAGTGCCAATTCTAAATAAAATTATTGCAAAACATGAAATAAGGTATTCAAAGCTTAAGAGTCTATCTTTAGATCAAAGGGAGTCTATTGGTAATGATTATATTAGGGAAATAAGGTCTTTTACGAAAAGCGATGAAGAATTTATTGTGGACAAAATTCCACAAAATTTTCTTTTCATAGGTTTAATTAAATTAATATTACCAAAAGCAAAAATTATAAACACTCATAGAAATCCTTTAGATAATTGCTTTTCTATCTATTCTCAGGCCTTTTCAGATGGGCAATCTTATAGTTTTGATTTAGTAAATACCTTTAACTACTATCAGCAATACAAAAATCTTTTAAATCATTGGATTGGAATTTTTCCAGAATTTATTTTCAACATAAAATATGAGAAACTGATTGAAAATAGTGAATTTGAAATTAAAAATTTATTAAAATTTTGCTCTCTTTCATATGAGTCAGACTGTTTAAAGTTTTATACAAATAAAAGAACAGTGACTACACCAAGTAGTTCTCAAGTAAGGAAGAAATTATATACTTCTTCAATTAAAAAATACTTGAACTATAAAAATTATACAGATTTGGCTAGAAGATATCTTAAGGATTGATTACTTTTCTCTGAATGCGGTTCTTTTTAATTTAGTAACTGGATTAAATACATAACCCCAAACAGTTCTTTTTTGACCTATAATTGATGTATCTACAGTCATACCTGATTGAATTATTATATCATTTATTTTATCGTCATCAACTTCGATAAGGGTTTCATAAAATGGGGCTGCATTTTCTTCATTTGCAAGAGTACTTGTTGCTGCAACTTTCGTTACTTTTCCGTTAAAAGTCCCATACACCGAAGGATCATATGCACTGAATGTAATTTTTACATTTTGACCAACATTAACAAACGATATATCTTGCGTTTGTACTTTAGCTGCAACAATTAGCTGCTCACCTTTTGGAACAATATTTGATAATAATTGACCAGGTTTTAGAACTTGACCTTCTGTAGTTACATCAACTGAGCTAATTATTCCATCAACTGGCGATCTTATTACGCTCTGATCCTTTTGGAATTTTAAAGCCTCTCTTCGTGAAGATATTTCTGATAATCGTCTTTGCGTATCTACTAAAGCTAATTTCTCATCAAGAAGCCTCATTTTAGACTCTGCCCCTTCATTTACTAGATCTTCTATAAGCGCTACTCTCTCTGAGCGTGTCTCAAGTTCAAGCATTGTAGATTCATAGGCTCTTTCATTAATTAAATATTCTGCTTCATTATTTTTGCCATCAATAACATATAAAATATCGCCTTTTTTTACCTCATCCCCCAATGAAACCGATATTTTTTCAAGAATACCACCATAAACAGCTTGCGCAACTTGCACTTTTGAAGCCGGTATAACATTACCTTGAGCACGAACAACCATATCGATTTTAGCAAATAATCCCCAGAATATAGCAATAGTTGTAAAGATAATAATAAACCAAAAAAGTATTGAGGTTTTCGTAATATCTTCATCTGGTATCATAGAATCGATGAGCGATGTAAATTTTTCTCTAATAACTTCTGTAAAACTTTGTATTCTTTCAGCTATTTTCATAAAATTATCCCTTTGTGTTAGCTCTTATTTTGAGGAGATTGCATATTTTGTAAAACTGTATCCTTAGGGCCATCAGCAACAATTTTTCCTCCAGATATTACAATTATTCTATCAACAATAGATAACAAGCTTATTTTATGCGTAGCTAATATCAAGGTTTTTCCAATGTAGTTCTTATCAATATAATCTTTCATTAATATTTCTGTTTCTCCATCTAAAGAGTTTGTTGGTTCATCAAATACTGCGATTTTTGGCTTTCTAATAAATGCTCTAGCAAGTGCAAGTTTCTGTTTTTGTCCGCCAGATAAGTTATTTCCTCCTTCTTTTAATTCCGAGTCATAACCACCTGGAAGAACGCTAATAAATTCATGTGCATTTGCCATCTTTGCAGCATTAATAATATCTTCGTCTGAACAATCATCTAAACCTGCAGTTATATTATCTTGAATTCTTCCTGAAAATAATTGAATTGTTTGTGGAACATATGCAATTGATTTCCTGAGTGTCTTAGTATCTATATTATTGATATCAAATGAATCGATTGAAATACTGCCTAAGTCAACAGAATAATAACCAACGAGAGATTTCAGTAATGTTGATTTCCCTCCACCTACCGGCCCTATAATACCGACTCTCTCACCATCATTAATCTTAACATTAACATTATTCAATAATTTTTTTCCATCTATCTCATATGTAAAATCTTTTATCGATATACTTCCTTTTGCAATGGCAACAACATTATCATCTTTAAATTTTTCATCTTTTGCTTCAGTGAGCATCAATGCATCAATTTTTTTGAAAGCTGATAACGCAGAATTTAATTTAGTAAGGATACTACCTAACTGCACAACTGGATTCAGGGTTCTTCCAGACAAAATTACACAAGCAACCAATGCTCCCATTGTTAAATCTGTCGCAGCTATCAAAAATACACCGAAAAATATTATTAGAGTTTGACTAGCAGCAATACCAGTTTGTGCAAATGTGAGAGCAAAATTAGCAAAAACTTTACTAATTACACCTATCTTATTTTGATCAGAAACTGATTCTAACCATTTATCTTTAAGAAAACTTCCTCCTGAAACAGTTCTAATTGTTTCGTGTCCATTTAAAAGTTCTAAAAGAACTGAGAGTTTGCCTTGTTTTGATGTCAGCTCTTTATCTGCCAGACCTCTCAGATTTGGCTGTATCAGATAAGCTACAAGTACAACTAGAGGAGCTATTAAAGTTGGAACTAAAGCAACCCATCCGCCTATCCACCATAGAATAGCTATAAATAAGAGCATAAATGGAACATCGATAAATAAAACCATTGAGGAAGAAGTAAAGAAGTCTCTAAAAGTATCAAATTCTCTTACTGCGCTTACAGTTGCTGCGCTTGAGGATCCTAGAACTTTACTATCATGTTTAGAAATTTTCGAATATAATTTTTCTGCAACAACATCGTCTAGTTTTTCTCCAGCTATATCTATGAAATAAGATCTTAACATTTTGAGAATGAAGTCAAATATATGAACTATCACCATTCCAATTGTAAGTGCAATTAATGAGCTGATTGCAGTATTAGGAACAACTTTGTCATAGACTGTCATAATATAAAAAGCACTGGCTAAAGCAAAGAAATTGATAAATAGTGAAGCTAAAAGAATTTGATAGTAGACTTTTTTATTCGCTAAAACTGCCTGCCAGAACCAACTATTTTTATCAAAAGAAAACATATTATTAATATGAAATTTTAAATCTATTTAATAAAGCTCTATTTAAGTGGCTAGATTGAAGATCTGCTAAAGCGAGCTCTTTTTCATTGGCTACAAGTTGCTCAAACAAGTTTAGCTCTCTTAGAGCAGCCTCTAAAAGAGCGGCTATAGAAAATTGCGAGCTTGATAAACTGTTAAAATAAGTTTCCCTTTGTAGCTTGATATTGATATATGAGTCCTCAAGTCTATTTCTGGCTTGAAGCGTACCAGATGAAGAACCTATTACCCTTGCTATTTGAGACTCTTTATCCCTTTTACTCTTTTCAGAATTAATTTTTGCCTGATTAATCCTAGCTTTTGAAGCAGAAATTTGCGCGCTTCCTCTTCCAAAGTTAAATATAGGAAATGAAAAATAAATACCGCCTCTAATATCGCTATCTTCTGCATCTTCATCAACATCATATTGTGTATATCTTGCATTAAATCCTAGCTTTGGCCTGTATTGGCTTTTAGTTAATTCAAGATCAGCCTCCTTATTCTCAATTGCGTTTTTCGCAATTAATTCGTCATAACTTTGTATATTATTAAGCTTTGAAAGGTCATATATGTTTAATAAAGAAAGATTTGGTAAACCAAAGTTATTGTATTCCTCTTTAAAAAATGATCTGTAAATTGACGCAGTCTTGATTTTATCAGCCTCTAATCTTGCTAATTTAGCCTCAATTTCACTTAGTCTAACATTTACGATGGCCATTTCACTTGCTGAAATAATACCACCATCAAATCTTCTTCTTACAATGTCTCTATATTTTTTCAAATCTTCATATAAATTTGAACAATAATCACTTAAGATCTTAGAGCTTGAAGCATTGATATAAATTTCTGATGCACTAAGTATTAGTTCTGAAGCTACTTTGCTGAGCTCAATAGAAGCTCTGGAAATTTCAAGTTCAGCTATTTTTACTTTAGAATTAATTTCATTTCCCGTATATATGGGTTGATCAATAACTACTTGAGCGTCAAATGCATCGTCTTTAGTTTTTCTTAATCTATTACCACTTTCAATATCCCTGGAGATTGTTCTATCATTAATAATTTGAGCTGTTAAAGATGGGAATCTTTGTCTTGATGCAAATTTTCTATTCTCTTGAAATTCTCCCTTAACAGCAATCGCCTGTCTGAACTCAGGTTGCGTGATTATAATCTCTTGAATTTTTACAATAAACTTATCATTGCTCATCAAATTATTGTCAGGTAGCACTGAGAAGGCTTTTATATCTTCAGCAAATGAATTTGTTGCAGAAAATGTTAAAAAGACTAGAGCAAACACTCTTATTTTTAATAGTGGAAACATAAATATGAAATTTAGAGTTAGCTATTTTTTCTTTGAGCTTTTCTTACCATTTGATGAGCCATTATCAGAATCTTTTTTATCATCATTGGCCCCCGCTATTTTATCATTAATTTCATTAACAGCACCGACCAATGTATTGATTACTCCTTCAATTGATCCCCTGGGGATATCGATTTGACCAGTTTCTTCTACTTCACCATTAGGTTTTGTTGTTAAAGTTCCAATCCTTAAAATTTCATTTGAAAATGTAACTTGTCCAATACCTTCTACCAACATAATTTTCTCCTTCATTTATAAATTATTGATATTTAGTAAATGGGTAGATTCTATTTAAATTACAAGGTTAATAATTTTTTGAAAAAAAAAAATTAAATTAAATCAATAAGTTATAAATAAATTAATTTTAATTACAAAAATTTCTTTTTTATTCTTAAATATATTTAACTATCTGACAAAAAAAATAAACACAAATTATACTATATAAACATCACTTATGGATGCCTCAACTGAACTTGTAAGGTTTAGAACATCTTCAACGCCAAACCAAGAGGCAAAAGTTATAAAATCCAAATCATCACTTGTATCACCTGACGTAATATTTGCTCCTAGATTAAATGTAAAATTATCAGCTCCATTTATAGTTATAGTTTTAGAGTCACTTAACACAATCCTTAAAGCATCTTTTGTGAAGAGGGCGCTACTAATAAATGTATTGTCAGGAAATTGAATTTTATTAGACCCGAAATTATCTATTATCGAGATATCAGAGTTAACTGGTATTAAGTCTGATATTAAATAAATATCATCCCCTTGACGCCCCAATTCTGTATCTGCCCCACCAGCTAATACTATAATATCATTTTGGTTACTGTAATTTAGTGTTCCTGAATTCATACTTTCATTAATTGGCGAAACTTGCGTTTTATCTGGGTCTACGAATGATGAAAAGTATGGATGATAATCATCATCTGACATCGAGACCGTAAATGATAGCTCCTTAATATTATCTTTATTTGTATTTATAGAAGTCTCTGAAGCTAGTATTTTGACAACTGCATTTTCTAAAGGCCCTGAATTACCTGATATGATTTCTAACTTATTATTATCTAATACTATTTGGTCTGAAATTTTAGGGTTTGAAGAAGATATTGTGTAGGAAATATTATTACCTTCATTATATGAAAAAAAATGATTACTTAGATCAAGACTTGCACTTTCATCATTTTTTAAACTAAGATCACTGATTACAGAGGTATTTAATTGAAAAAAATTTGTACTATTAAGTAAAATTAAATTAACACCATTATCGTTATCAAACTCGATAAACTCAACATTATAGGCAATTGTGTATGTATTCGAAAAATTTTCGCCATCTTTTACCTTAATATATATAAATTTTCTCCCATTTTCTCCTGTGAATGTTCCGTTTGTATCTACACCTCGTATAAGCATAGCATCCGATGACTCAAGCCAGACTGTATCGAACCCTTGTCCACCATCAAAAACATCATTCCCAAGAGAAACATAATAAGTATCATCATCATCAGTCCCAATTATAAGGCCATCATCACCATTTGTAGTATTGTATTCCATTAGTGCCTTTCACTTTTAATGGTGGGCACGGCTGGGATTGAACCAGCGACCCCTACGATGTCAACGTAGTGCTCTCCCACTGAGCTACGCGCCCTTTATATTTACATGTTACAAGTTACTATTTTTATATTAGTATATAACTGATATGGCATTATTAATTAAAGAAAAAAAAAATAAAAGACCCCCATTTATTTTAACCTCACCTCATTCAGGAGTAAAATTTCCTGATAACTTTTTTGAAAACAAAATTGTGAATTTTGATAAAGATAAACTTCTCATGGTTAGCGATTTATTTGTTGATGAATTAATTGAAAATATTAGGCCTGATAATTTGATTAAACTTTATTCAAAATATTCGAGATCATATATCGATCTAAATAGAAATATTCGTGAAATTGATGAAAAAAAAGTAGAAGATAGTTTTTCTGTAGATCATAATTTTACCAATTCTGGTTATGTTAACAATGGATATGGTTTGATTCATACAAAAACCTTTGATCAAAAGGATATATATAAAAATCGATTAAGCTGGAAAGATATTGAATATAGAATAAATAAAATTTATAAACCGTGGCATATAAATCTTAGAAAAAAAATAAACAATTTGGCACATCATAATGGTCAAATATTTCTCATAGATTTTCATTCGATGCCCTCTGAGATTTTTTTTGGAAATAAGTATGATAAAAAAGATATAATTCTAGGTGACCTTTTTGGAAGATCCTCTAATCCAAAATATACAAATATTTTAAAAATATTGTTTGAAGAGGCTGGACTTAACGTAGGTAAGAATATTCCTTATCAAGGTGGTTTCATATCAAAAAACTATGGAAGTCCATCAAACGGTATTAACGCTATTCAAATTGAAATTAGAAGAGATTTATATATGGATGAAGAAAAATTAGTCAAAAAAAGTGAATTCAATAGATTTAAAAATACACTAGAAATAGTTATAGAAAACTTTATTAAAATGTATATGAACGAAGCTGGTGCAGAGTTTGCTGCACAATAAATTGATTAACTAATGTATATTTTGGCTAAAAATTATAAGTAAGAAATTTCATGATAGAAAATGAAAATGGAAAATTAAAAGAGCTTATGAGCTCATTTCAAGAACAAGATTATAATGCTGCTATCAATATAGCTAAGACTATTTTATCTAATAATTCAGGTAATACTAATGTTCAAAATATATTAGCTTTGTCTTTAAAAAATATTGGAAAAAGGGGTGAAGCTATTAATTTATTTAATGAAATTATAGAGCATAATCCAAATGAGGGATACTTATATGCTAATCTGGCCAATATTCTTTTATCAGATGGAAAACTTGATGAAGCGCTCCAAAATTTTAAATTAGCAATTAAACATAATCCTAAACTTGAAAATGCATATAATGGTTTGGGTACTGTACTTACAGAATTAGGTAACCTTGAAGAAGCTTTGAAAATTTATAAAAAAGCTCTAACTGTTACAAAAAAACCAAAGAATGTTCATTATAACTTAGGTAATATTTATCGAAAGCTTGAAATTTATGATCAGGCTGCAAAGCATTATAGTAAAACGGATATATTATTAAGTGAGAGCCATCATTTAGAATGTTTATATTTGATGAATAAAAAAGAAGAGTTTCTTGATAAATTAGATAAATTAGAAAATGATGAGGTGTATACTTCTTTAGCCTCGAGTTTAAGTACCCATGCTAGAATAAGATACGAAATAGAGAAAAAATATAGTTTTTGTGACAATCCTTTTTCTTATATTTATACAAGAAACCTAATAAATGAAAATATTATCTCCAATGATGATTTTGATAATCTAAAAGATGAAATTGACTCAATGAAATTAGAATATAAAGATCAGGCGCTCTTAAAAAAAGGAAGTCAATCTGCAGGTAATATTTTTTATTATGAAAGCAATATTATTTCTAATATTAAAAAAGTTATTACAGAAGAAATTACTATTTATAAAAATCTCTTTAAGGAGTCACAGGATAAATATATTTCTTCCTGGCCAAATGATACTCGTCTTTTCGGTTGGATAATAAAAATGCGTTCTGGAGGAAATTTAGATGCTCATATTCATAAAGAAGGTTGGTTGAGTGGTTCGTTGTATCTTGAGATACCAGAGGATAAGGATTTAGGTGAAGGAGATATAATTTTTAGTTTAACTGGTGCAAATTATCCTACTGGTAATAAATTATTTCCACAAAAAAGAGTAAATGTTGATAAAGGTGTTGTAGTTTTATTTCCTTCAGCATTATTTCACTATACAACACCATTTAATTCTAATGATAATAGAATTACACTGGCTTTTGATATTATTCCTGCTTCAAATTTAGCATAATTTAATTTTGCAGATAAATAATTCTAAATTTTTAAATTTAAATGTTCATCAAAAGCATTCCAAAAAATAGACCTTAATTCATTTTTCTCCATTAGAATTTCATGTTCACAATCATTAACATTAATTAGCTTACAATTTTTAAGATTTTTGGCCATTTTGATAGTTTTTTCTGGACACACAACTCTATCATTCAATGGATTTACTATACAGATAGAGATATCAATGTTTTTAGACCAATTTTTTTTCCTTATTTTTAATAGACTTTTCTTTACAGCATTTACCCAAGCATTTGTAACTCCCCAAAGTCTGATTTGATTTTTTTTTCTAACTAGCTTTTGAGTTCTTTGATATCTTTTGTAATCAGTTGTAAGATCATTTTGTTCAAATGGTGTTTCTTTTCCCATATTTGGTTTTGATAAAGAAAAATAATTTTTTTTATCTGAAAAATATTTGATTAAATCTGAAATTACAAAAAGTGCTTTTTCATACTTAAAGCCAAGCATAGGCGCCAATAAAATTATTGAGCTAAATTTATCCTGATTATTTTCTTGAGATAGTAACAATAAATGACCACCCATTGAATGACCTATACCAATTAGAGGTTTAGGAAATTTATCATTGATAATTTTTTTAATAATAAAGTTTAAGTCCTGGCAATGAATTGAAAAATCCTCGATGTATTGCTTATTCTCATTTGCTATCATTCTGTCGGACATTCCTTGGCCTCTCCAATCGAACGAAATTACATTGAAGTTCCTATTAATGAGATCTTGGATGGTTTCATAATATTTTTCAATAAATTCGTTATGACCTTGCTGTAAAAGGACAGTACCACGACATAATTTATTTGTTTTTGGTAATTGCCAATAGGCCAAACGTATATTTTTATTGTCATGCATTGGAATATAAATAAATTTACCACCTTCAGGTAGCTTATAATCCTCGAGTTCTAAATAAGGGGCTTTTTTGTATTCCAGCATTTTATTAACATTGAATATTTTTTTTTCTTAACTATCATAACAAATTAATAGGAACCTTCCAATGACTTGGGATAAAGAAGTAAAAAAAATAAAGGAAAGAGAAAAATTGAGTCTTGCTCAAGGTGGAAGCGAGTCTGTAAAGTTTCAGCATGAAAAAGGAAGAAAAACATTAAGAGAGAGAATTGATATTATTCTTGATGATAATTCTTTTGATGAGGTCGGTAAAATTGCTGGTAGCCCAGAATATAATGAGGATGGTGAATTAAAGCATTTTATACCTTCAAATTTTCTTTTAGGTTTTGGTAAGATAAATGATCGGTCAGTAGTAATAGGTGGTGAAGATTTCACTTTAAAAGGTGGCTCACCAAATCCTTCAGGTTTAAGAAAAAGTATTTATACTGAAGAGCTTGCATTAAAATACAGAATTCCACTTATTAGATTACATGAAGGCGGAGGAGGGTCAGTTACTGGATCTGGGGGTACAGCAAAAAAACCAACGGTTCCTAGTGGAGATGCAGTATTTTCTAAAAATAGATTCCGAGCTTTGGCAGAATGCTTATCCATTATACCTGTTGCTACAGCTGCACTAGGGCCGGTTGCAGGTCTTCCAGCTGCAAGATTAGTAGCTTCGCATTTTTCTGTCATGACAAAGAATTCTCAGGTTTTAATTGCTGGCCCTGCAGTTGTAAAACGCGCATTAGGAATTGATATAACAAAAGAAGAGCTTGGCGGACCTGATATTCATCTTAAGTCAGGGGTAGTAGATAAT
>MDSW01171064.1_pt1 | contig 32722 bp, 26 predicted proteins | sample 811171 | NCBI WGS metagenome assembly MDSW01 (sample SAMN05326641, study PRJNA326480) | marine metagenome | isolation source: seawater | place: Atlantic Ocean: North West | collected 2012 | reverse complement strand
GCCGAGGGAGTGGAGCGAGACGCGTTTCCATGCGGCTCGCGACCGACCGAGGGCACCGCGGAGCGGCGAGCTGGTCAGAGGCCCGCTACAGTCCCTCGCCCGCCGGTGGCGTTACCGCCACACCCCACAGATGTTGGATAGCGGCGTCGCAACAACAGGAGAACCTCCCGCGGGGGCAGTGTCCCGGGGAGGGAGTCTGCTTTTCGACCGACCGGGACACTGCCCCCGCGGGAGGTTCGGTTAGGCCCAAGAACGACCCCACGTAAGAACCCTCCTAAGTGGAAGGTTCGGTTAGGCCCAGGAAAGCGTCTAACCGTCTCAACGGGCAGGAAAACTCGAGCAAAAAAAAGCGCCGCGGTGAACACACCGCGTCGCCGTAGGAGGGATCCGCGCAGGCCGCTCAGAAATCCTTGCGCAGGGTCACACCCCAGGTCAGGGGCTCGTTGTAGTAGGCGTTGTAGCGGCCGGTCTGCGCCGGCGAGTCGGCGATCGTGGTGGTGTACTCCTCGTCCGTCAGGTTGCGCCCCCAGAAAGTGAGCACGGTATCCCAGGGCTCGTAGCGCAGGCCTGCGCGCAGGTTGAGCAGCGCGTAGGAGCCGTCGTATTTCTCCGGGTCGTTGTTCACGTCGGTCATGCGCTCGTCGGTCCAGATGTACTCACCGTAGAGGAAAGCGCCCAGCGCGTCGCTGAGGCGGAAATCCTGGTTGCCGGTAAACACCACGACGTTCTCCGGGTTGCCCGAGAGGTCACCGCCGCTACGGTCACACGGGTTATTCAGGTTGTCCGGCTCCGGGTCGCCGGGGTCGGGCTGGTTGGTGTGCCAGGGTTCGCCAGTCCAGCAGGGCCCGTTCTCGAAATCCGAGTACTCGCCGTGGTTGTAGGCGTAGGCCAGGGTGAGCGTGGTGTTTTCAAGCGGCGCCCAGGAGGCGTCGATCTCGCCGCCGTAGGTCTCCGCGGTACCCGCGTTGGTCAGGGTGAAACCGCCGCCCTGGAAGGATACGGTCTGCAGGTCATCGGTGTCGGTCTTGTGCAGGGCCACGTTCACGCGCAGGGCCTGCTCGGGGAACTCCGCTTTCATGCCCAGTTCAAAGGACTCCGAGTCTTCCGCCTCGAAAATCGGGTCGAAAGCCGGGTTGATGCGGTCCGTGTTCACCCCGCCGGACTTGTAGCCGGTGCCGTAGGAACCGTAGAGCATGATGGTATCGCTCATGAACCAGCTCAGCTTGAGGGTGCCGGTTATCTGGTCGTCGTCGAAATCCTCGTCCAGGTCGGGGGTCGGCGTCAGCGGCGGGAAGGAAAGAAAACCCGAATTATCGCCGGGATCACCGCCCACCACGGGGTAGTCCTGGGTGAAGGTGTTGGTCATCTGCTTGTCTTCATAGGTCCAGCGCAGGCCGGCCGTGAGCACCAGCGTGTCGCTCAGGTTGTAGTCGGCCTGGCCGAAAATCGCGTAGCTCTCGTGTTCCTGTTTGTTCACGTCGCGGGAGCCGGTGCCGTCGATGAACAGGTTGCTGTCAAAACCCAGCGCGATCTGTGCGGTATCCGCTCCGACCATGGTGGTGCGGTCGTTGTCCAGGTCCTGGGTGTAATAGTACAGGCCCACGACATAGTTCAGGTCATCGCCCTCGCCGGTGAGACGGAACTCCTGGGTGAACTGTTCCTGCTTGGCGTCATTGGTGCGGTAGGCGCCGTCCAGGTCGGTGAACAGGATGTCCGCGTCGTCGTAGGCGTCGTGTGAGCGGTAGGCGCTGATACTGGTGACCAGGAACAGGTCCGTTTCCCAGTCCACCTGCAGGGAGATGCCCTCGTCCTCGTTCTCCGAGCGCGGCTTGCGCGCCGCGGTCACGGTGTAGTCGTAGAAATCGTCGTTGGTCAGCACGGTGCCGCCACCGTCCAGTACGTACTGGTCCGTGGGGCCGTTGGGGAAACCGTTGTACAGCGGCGGGTCGGCCGGGTCGCGGCCGCCCAGGGGAACCTGGTTGCTCTTCCAGGAGCCGGCGGCGCAGCAGGTCTCGTCCACCTCGGAGTGGTCGGCGATCAGGCGCAGGGTCAGCGCGTCCGTCGGCGTGTACAGCACCTGGAAGCGACCGCCCCAGCGGTCCTTGTCGTTGATGGCGTCGTCTTCGGAGGCGCCGCCCAGGCCCAGCCAGTCGACGTAGCCGTCGCGCTCCATGTAGAAACCGGTGGCGCGCACCGCGAGCACGTCTTCTATCAGGGTGAAAGACTTGGCGCCACTGGTGCCGAGCAGGTCGTAGTCACCCGCGGTGCCCTCGATGAAGCCGGTGCCCTCGAAGTCCGGGGCCACGGAATTGAGCTGTATGGCGCCCGCCGGCGTGTTGCGGCCGAACAGGGTGCCCTGCGGTCCGCGCAGCACTTCCACCGACGCCACATCGACCATGTTGTTGATCATGGAGCCCTGGCGCGCACGGTACACACCGTCCACGTACAGGCCCACGGAAGGTTCCAGGCCGAAGTTCTGCGAACTGGTGAACACGCCGCGGATGGAGAACGTCGTGGTCGTGGAGGTCTGGGTCTGGCCGACAATCAGGCTCGGCGCATTGACCTGCAGGTCGAACATGTCCTTGACCCCGGACTGCTCGAGCATTTCGGCGTTGAAGGCGGTGACCGCCACGGGAACGTCCTGCAGGCTCTGTTCGCGCTTCTGCGCGGTGACAATGACTTCCTCCAGCACACCCTGGGCAAACAGGGGCGATGCCGGGGAGACTGCGGCCAGCGCGGTGACGGCGATGGCCAGGCGGCGCGGGGTAAATCGGGATGTATTCATCGGCAGCTACCTTGGGTTATTGTTTATTGCGGGTAAGGGCATGATACTGGATTGGGGCGTCAACGGAACAGTAATAATGCCCAGCGCGGGGCAGGCCCCGCGGCGGCGGGCCGGTAGTGCTATACTGTCGCCCCCCTGCAAACGCACACAGCAATGACTGCCGACCTCTTTTCCTACCGCAAATTCTGGGCTGAGTGCCTGGGCCCCGCCCCGGAGTTGCCCATGTCACGGGCAGAGATGGACGCCCTGGGCTGGGACAGCTGCGATGTCATTATCGTCACCGGCGACGCCTACGTGGACCACCCCAGCTTCGGCATGGCGGTGATCGGCCGGCTGCTCGAGGCCCAGGGTTTCCGCGTCGGCATCATCGCCCAGCCGGACTGGACCAGCCCCGACCCGTTCCGCGCCCTGGGCCGGCCCAACCTGTTCTTCGGGGTCTCCGCCGGCAACATGGACTCCATGATCAACCGCTACACGGCGGACCGCAAACGCCGCAACGACGATGCCTACACCCCTGACAACGCGGGCGGGCGCCGCCCTGACCGGGCCGTGATTGTCTACAGCCAGCGGCTGCGCGAGGCCTGGCGCGACGTACCCCTGGTGATCGGCAGCATCGAGGCGAGCCTGCGCCGTATCGCGCACTACGACTACTGGAGCGACAAGGTGCGCCGCTCCATCCTGCTCGACAGCCGGGCGGACCTGTTGCTCTACGGCAACGCCGAGAGAGCCATCGTGGAGCTTGCGCACCGGCTGGCGCGCGGTGAGAGCATCGGCGCCATCCGCGACCTGCGCGGCAGCGCCTTCGTGCGCAAGCGCGTGCCCCCGGGCTGGCGGGTCATAGACTCCACCAGTATCGACGTGGTCGGCAAGGCCGCCCCGCCGGCCAACCCCTACCAGGAGACCGACGCCGCGCAGTGCAGCCAGGCCGGTATAGACGCCGCGCCACTGCGCCTCATCGACGGCCTCGGCGACAGCAGCGACACGGTGATTCGCATTCCCGCCTACGAGGCAGTACGCGAGGACCCCGACCTGTACGCGCACGCGTCGCGCATCCTGCACAAGGAGACCAACCCGCACAACGCGCGCCCGCTGGTGCAGGCCCACGGCGACCGCGAGGTGTGGCTGAACCCACCGCCGCTGCCGCTGCAAACCGCGGAACTGGACGCCGTTTTCGAGCTACCCTACACCCGCCAGCCGCATTCCGCCTACGGCGACGCCGCCATTCCCGCCTTTGACATGATCAAGCACTCGGTGAACATCATGCGCGGGTGTTTCGGCGGTTGTACCTTCTGCTCGATCACCGAGCACGAGGGGCGCATCATCCAGAACCGCTCCGAGGATTCCATCATTCGCGAGATCGAACAGATCCGCGACAGCTCGCCGAGCTTTACCGGGGTGATCTCCGACCTCGGCGGGCCCACGGCGAACATGTGGCGCCTGGCCTGCAACAGCCGCGAGGTGGAGGCGCGCTGCCGCAAGCTCAGCTGCGTCTTTCCGGGCATCTGCAAGAACCTGGATACCGACCAGACGCCGCTGGTGAACCTGTATCGCCGTGCGCGCGCCCTCCCCGGGGTGAAAAAGGTGCTGATCGCCTCGGGACTGCGCTACGACCTGGCGGTGCAGACTCCGGAATACGTGCGCGAGCTGGTCACGCACCACGTGGGCGGTTACCTGAAAATCGCCCCGGAACACACCGAGCAGGCGCCCCTGGACAAGATGATGAAGCCGGGTATCGACAGCTACGAGCGTTTTCGCAGCCTCTTCGAGAAGTACTCGCGTGAAGCCGGCAAGGAACAGTACCTCATCCCCTACTTCATCGCCGCCCACCCGGGCACCCGCGACCGCGATATGCTCGAGCTCGCGCTGTGGCTGAAGCGCAACCGCTTTCGCGCCGACCAGGTGCAGACCTTCTACCCCTCGCCCATGGCCACGGCCACCGCCATGTACCACAGCGGGCGCAACCCGTTGCGTCGGGTAACGCGCAACAGCGAGTCGGTACCTGCCGTCAAGGGCCTGGCGCAGCGCAGGCTGCACAAGGCCTTCCTGCGCTACCACGACCCCGACAACTGGCCGACCTTGCGCAGCGCATTGAAAAAAATGGGGCGCGCCGACCTGATCGGCAACGGCAAGATGCACCTGGTGCCGCCGCGCCAACCGCCGCGTCGCCACGCGGTGGTCCAGGAGCCCTCGCGACCTTTCGCCACCCAGCACACGCGCGCCGAGCGGCGACCCACGCGTCGAGCGCGCAAAAGGCGCTGATATTTGCGATATACTGCGCGGCGCAACCGACCCCGAGGACAACCAATATGAAAATGCTTCGCCGCAGCCTTGGCACCCTGCTCGCCCTGTTCTCTCTCGGCGCTCTCGCCGCAGCACCTGTCGTGGACGCGCCCCTGCCACCACTGGATATCGACGACCGCGGCGAACTGGTCATGCAGGGGGACGACTTCGACTTCCGCCCGTGGAGCTCGGGCAGCAATCCCGGCGTGGTTCACGTCATCCAGTACTTCGGCGCCAAAATGAGCCACAAGGACCTGTTCAGCCCGTTGACAGACAGCATCCAGGAAAGCTTCGCGCCCGGCACTGTACATGTCACCACCGTATTGAACATGGATGCCGCGCTCTGGGGAACCGGCGGCTTCGTCATGTCGGAGCTGAAAAAGAACAAGAAGGCGCACCCGACCGCGACCATGGTCATCGATGAGGACGGCACCGGCGTGGATACCTGGGAACTGGGCAAGGAAGGTACCGGGCTGATTGTCCTGGACAGCCAGGGCGTGGTGAAGTTTTTTTCCCGCGCCCCGCTCGACGACAAGGAACTGGCATCAACCATTGAACTGATACGCTCGAATATCGATGCCTGAGCCAGGCAGGCTGCACAGTAAGGTATCATTGCGACTTTGCCCGCGGTCTTCATGAACAAGAAAGTACTCTATCCCCTGCTGTTGCTCGCCGCCGGTCTTGGGCTGGCGGTCATGGTCGGCAGCAACAAGGTCGAGGTCGACAGCCAGGCAACCGGGCGCCTCGCGCCCACCGTACGCGTAATGCAGGCGCGCGTGCACGAGGAATACCTGACCATCGGCTCACAGGGCACCGTGCAGCCGCGCAGCCAGAGCGAACTCATTCCCGAGGTCTCCGGCCGCGTCAACTGGATGTCCCAGTCGCTGGTGAGCGGCGGCGCCTTCCGCGAGGGCGATATCCTGCTGCGCATCGACGACGCGGACTACCAGACCCTGGTGCAGCGCTCGGAAGCCGCCCTGCAGCGCTCCGAAGTGGAGTACGACCACGCCGCCGAGGAACTGGAACGCCTGGCGAGCCTGCACAAACGACAACTGGCCAGCCAGCAGCAGCTGGACAATGCCCGGCGCGCGGCGAGAGTCGCCCAGGCCAACCTGCTGGAGGCACGCGCGAGCCTGGAACAGGCGCGACGTGACCTGGCGCGCACCGAACTGCGCGCCCCCTTTGACGGGCTGGTGCGCAACGAGCACGTGGACATCGGACAGTTCGTCACACGCGGGCAGAGTATCGGCGCCATCTACGCCACCGATTACGTCGAAGTGCGCCTGCCGATCTCGGCCGACCAGTTGCGCTACCTCGGGCTACCCATATCCACCCGCGGACAAATTCCCGAGGCCCAGCGCCCACCGGTCACCATCAGCACCGACTTCGGTGACGCGCGCTTTATCTGGGAAGGTGAACTGATGCGCCTGGAAGCCGAAATCGACGAGCGTTCGCGCATGATCTATGGCGTCACCCGCCTGCGCCAGGACGAATCCGACCAGGCCCCCATCCTCCCCGTCGGCATGTTCGTGCAGGCGGAAATCCGCGGGCAGCGTGCCCGGGGCGTCATCCGCCTGCCGCGGTCGGCGATGCGTGACAACAACCAGGTGCTGGTGGTAGATGATGAACAGCGCCTGCGCTTCCGCCAGGTGAGCCTGCTGCGCCTGGAGCACGATGACATACTGGTCCGTGAGGGATTATCCGACGGCGAATGGGTCTGTATCTCTCCGCTGCAGACCGTCGTAGACGGCATGCACGTCACCCCGGTGCAGGAATAAAGGGCGCACGTGAACAACCTGATCGCCTGGTTCGTTCGCAATTCCGTTGCGGCCAACCTGCTGATGATGATGCTGATAGCGGGCGGCCTGCTCGCCCTGCCCAACATCCATCAGGAGGAGTTTCCCACGCTGGACGTGGACGCCGTCAGTGTTCGTGTCCCCTACCTCGGCGCGGCACCCGCGGAGGTGGAAACCGGTGTCTGTATCCGCATCGAGGAGGCGGTGGAAGGCACCGAGGGCATCGACCGTATCACCTCCGAGGCCGCCGAGGGCTATTGCGCGCTCACCATCGAACTGGTCCGGGGCGTGGACAAGACCAAGGTGGCCAACGATATCAAGAGCAAGGTCGATGCCATCGACTCCTTCCCGGCGGAAACCGAGCAGCCGGTCACCGCCGAGATCAGCTTTCTCGCCACCGTGCTGCAGATCGCCGTCTCCGGCCACGCGGATGAGCGCACCCTGAAATTCATCGGCCAGCGCATGCGCGACGATATCGCCGCCCTGCCCGGCGTCTCCCAGGTCGAACTGCAGTTCGCACGCCCCTACGAGATTTCGATCGAGGTCTCGGAGCAAACCCTGCGTCGCCACGGACTTACCCTCGAGGCCATCGGCCAGGCCATCGCGCGCAGTTCCCTGGACATTCCAGGCGGTTCATTGAAAACCCGCGGCGGCGAGATCCTCCTGCGCACCAAGGGGCAGGCCTATCACGGCCGGGAGTTCGAGGACATCGTGGTGCTGACGCGCACCGACGGCACCAACGTCACCCTGGGCGAAATCGCCACGGTGATAGACGGCTTTGAGGAAAGCGACCTGCAGGCGCGCTACGACGGCGAGCCGTCGGTATCGCTGAAGGTATCGCGTGTGGGCAAGGAAGACATCATGGCCATCGCCACACGCGTCAAGGACTACCTGGAACAGGCACGTCGCGAAGTGCCCGAGGGAATCGCCATCAACATCTGGCAGGACGAATCCCAGGACCTGGTTGACCGTCTCGACGCACTCAGCCGCAACGCGCGCAGCGGCCTGTTGCTGGTGCTGCTGGTGCTCACCCTGTTCCTGCGTTTCCGTCTCGCCACCTGGGTCGCCGCCGGTATACCGGTGGCTCTGCTCGGCGCCGTGGCGATGTTTCCCCTGGCGGGCTTTTCCATCAGCACGGTCTCGGTGATGGCGTTTATCCTGGTGCTGGGCATCCTGGTCGACGACGCCATCGTGGTGGGCGAACGCGTCTACGCGCACGAACAGCAAGGCAAGGGGCGTGCACAGGCCGCCATCGCCGGCACCCAGGAAGTGGCGATCCCGGTGTTCTTCGGCGTGTTGACGACCATGGCCACCTTTATCCCGGTAGTGAGCATCCCCGGCCCCATGGGAGGCTTCTACAAACCACTGGGCTTCACGGTGATGATCGCCCTGGCGTTTTCCATTATCGAGTCGCAGTTCATCCTGCCCTCGCACCTGGCCCACCGCAAGGCGGAAAAAGAACCGGGAGACAATGCGCTGATGGACCGCTGGCTGGCCTTACAGGGGCGTATCTCGGCGTCGCTGGAGAGCGCCGCGACGCGCTTCTACCAACCCGCCGTGGAGCGTGCGCTGGAGTGGCGTTACCTGACCATTGCGGGGGGCGTCGTGGTCCTGGCGCTGACCATGTCCCTGTTTGCCTCGGGTCGTATGCAGTTCCAGTTCTTCCCCGGCGTCGAGGGCACTCACCTGTACGCCGCCGTGACCATGCCGGAGGGCACGCCCATAGAGGAAACCGCGCGCGCAGTGGAACGCCTGGAAGACGCGGTTGAAGTGTTGCGCGGCGAACTGGACGCGCAACTGGCGCCCGGAGAGCCAAGCAAGGTAGCGCACGTCTTTTCCACCATCGGCTCGTTCATACCCAAGGGCTCGATCGAGATGGGCAGCGATAGGCAGAGCAACATCGCCGAGGTGGGTGTCGAGTTGAACCTGCCGCGCAACTACTCCGGTATATCGACACAGACCTTCGCCAACCGCTGGCGCGAAATCACCGGCAGCATTCCCGATGCGATAGAGCTGAGCTACACCTCCGAGGCCTTCGGCGTGGGCAAGGCCATATCCTTTGAACTCTACGGACGCGACTTCGAGGAACTGCGCTCGGTCGCCGCCGAACTGCGTATCGCCCTGCAGGGCTACAGCGGCGTGCTGGACGTCACCGATTCTTTCCGCGCCGGCAAGCAGGAAGTGCAGCTGACCCTGCTCCCGGAGGCGCGCAACCTGGGGCTCACGCTGGACGACCTGGGCCGCCAGGTGCGCCAGGCATTCTACGGCTACGAGGCGCAGCGCATCCAGCGCGGCAAGGACGACGTGCGCGTCATGGTGCGCTACCCCGCCGATGAGCGGCGCTCCCTGGGCGACCTGGAGGGGATGCGTATCCGCACCGCCGATGGCACCGAGGTCCCCTTTGCCAGCGTCGCCCGCGCCTCCCTCGCGCGCGGCTACACGACCATACGACGTATCGATGGCAACCGCGTGGTGACGGTGACCGCCAACGTTGACCGCGCGCTGACCACGCCGGAACACGTCATCGGCGCCATCGAGGAGGAGGTCCTGCCCGCGGTACTGGCGACGCATCCCGGGGTATCCTACACCCTGGCCGGCGAGGCGGAAGAGCGCAGCGAATCCATGGCCTCGCTGCAGAGCACCACCCTGCTGGCGCTACTCGTCATCTACGCCCTGCTGGCCATTCCGCTGCAGTCTTACCTGCAGCCGCTGGTCATCATGAGCGTGATACCCTTTGGCGTGGTCGGGGCGATTCTCGGCCACCTGCTGCTGGGCAGGGACCTGGTGTTTTTCTCGCTGCTGGGCATCGTCGCCCTGGCTGGCGTCGTGGTCAACTCCAGCCTGGTACTGGTGGATTTCATCAACAAACAGCGCGCCGCAGGTGTCGCCACACAGTGGGCGGTCAGCCATGCCGGCACGGCGCGTTTCCGACCGATTATCCTCACCAGCATCACCACCTTCGTCGGCCTCACCCCCATCATGCTGGACACGACCATCTCCACGCACATCTTCCGCCCCATGGCGATCTCCCTGGGCTTCGGCGTACTGGTGGGCACGGTCATCACGCTGTTCCTGGTGCCCTGCCTGTACATGGTCCTGCAGGACTTCAAACGCGACCGCGTCGACACCGCGGACACGGTCGGCGCTGGCGCCCGTGACGATACCGCCGGCCCGCTGGACGGCGCGGCGCGGTAGCTGGCCGCACGACGGTTGATTTGTCAGGCGCGATGCGCTGTACTATTTTTTTACCTTGCCTCCCTGCGCCAGGGAGGTGTTTTTGACTCTCAAGGAGAAGCAGCATGTCACTGAAAGGCAGCCAGACCGAACAGAACCTGAAGGACGCCTTCGCCGGCGAATCCCAGGCCAACCGCCGCTACCTGTACTTCGCGGCCAAGGCCGATGTCGAGGGCTACAATGACGTCGCGGCGGTCTTCCGCTCCACCGCGGAGGGCGAGACAGGCCATGCCCACGGTCACCTGGAATACCTCGAGGAAACCGGCGACCCGGCCACCGGATTGCCCATCGGCGGTACCGCGGACAACCTCAAGGCGGCCATTGCCGGCGAGACCCACGAGTACACCGACATGTACCCGGGCATGGCGAAAACCGCCCGCGACGAGGGCTTCGAGGAGATCGCCGACTGGATGGAAACGCTGGCCAAGGCCGAGCGCAGCCACGCGAATCGTTTCCAGAAAGCGCTGGACAACCTCGACGACTGAGGGCCGCTCACGGGGGCCCCAGCGGGGGCCCCAATGCGTTGTTTAACATGCGCCGGGAGACGTCTGCGTGAGAGAAGGAAGCCTGGAAGCCCCGACCCGGCACCCGGTGGACTGGCAGTCCGCGGAGTTCTGGGAGCGCCAGTCCCTGGATGAGGAACTGGAGCGGGTCTACGATATCTGCCACGGTTGCAGGCGCTGTGTCAGCCTGTGCGAGGCCTTTCCCACCCTGTTCGACCTGGTCGACGAATCCGACACCATGGAAGTGGACGGCGTGGACAAGGCGGACTACGGCGCGGTCGTGGACCAGTGCTACCTCTGCGACCTGTGCTATATGACCAAGTGCCCCTACGTGCCCCCGCACGAATGGAACGTCGATTTCCCCCACCTGATGCTGCGCGCCAAGGCGGTGAAGTTCCGCGCCGAGGGCGCGCCCCTGCGCGACCGCGTGCTGACCAGCACCGACAAGGTATTCAGGGCGGCGTCCATTCCGCTGGTGGACATCACGGTCAACGCACTGAACGGCGTCGGCGCGGTGCGCAAGGGCCTGCAGGCGAGCGTCGGCATTCACCACCAGGCCCCGGTACCCGCGTTTCACAGCAAGACGCTGCGCAAGCGCGCCGCGCCGCTACTGCGCGAAATCGCTGCGCGGCCGGTGGGCGAAACCAGTGGCAAGCTGGCGCTGTATGCGACCTGCTACGGCAACTACGCCAATCCGCACCTCGGCGAGGATTTCGTCAAGGTGTTCCAGCACAACGGCGTGCATATCGACGTGGTGCCGAAGGAACAGTGCTGCGGCATGCCGAAACTGGAGCTGGGCGACCTGGACAGCGTCAACGCGCTGAAGGAAGCCAACATTCCGCGACTGGCGGCGCTGGTGGACCAGGGCTACGACCTCACCGCCCCTATCCCTTCCTGCGTGCTGATGTACAAGCAGGAACTGCCCCTGCTCTACCCCGATGACGCTGATGTGAAGAAGGTCCAGGCGGCTTTTTTCGACCCCTTCGAGTACCTGTGGTTGCGCCACAAGGGCGGCGCGCTGCAAACGGAATTTCCCAACGCGCTGGGCAGCGTCGCCTACCAGGTCGCCTGCCACCAGCGGGTACAGAATATCGGGCTGAAGACCCGTGACGTGCTCGCCCTGGTCCCGGGCACCGAGATCGCCGCCCAGGAGCGCTGCTCCGGCCATGACGGCACCTACGCGGTCAAGCTCGAGACGCACGAAAAATCGGTGAAAATCGCGCGCCCGGTGGTGCGCAAGGTGGACCAGGTGCAGCCCGATCACTTCACCAGCGACTGTCCCATGGCCGGCACGCATATCGCCAACCTGGCCGAATCGGTGGAGCAGGCGCACCACCCCATGACCCTGCTGCGCATGGCCTACGGCCTGTAGCCACGAAGGAAGCGACTATGAACAGACTGTCCCGCGCTGACCTGTGGTCACTGGAGGAATACGCGGAAAAACGCGCGCAGTTTCGCGCCCGGGTGATGCAGCACAAGAAGCATCGCCAGGTCGCCCTCGGGGAGAACGCGCGCCTCTATTTCGAGGACGTCCTGACTATACGCTACCAGATCCAGGAAATGCTGCGTATCGAAAAGGTCTTCGAAGCCGACGCGATCAACGAGGAACTGGACGCCTACAACCCGCTGATACCGGATGGCAGCAACTGGAAGGCCACGTTCATGCTGGAGTACGCCGACCCGACGGAGCGCGCGCAGCAGCTGGAACGGCTGCTGGGAATCGAGGACAGGGTCTGGTTGCAGGTGCAGGACTGCGAGCGGATCTACCCGATCGCGGACGAGGACCTGGACCGCAGCCGCGCGGACAAGACCTCCTCGGTACATTTCCTGCGCTATGAACTGGCGCCGACGATGATCGCCGCGGTACAGCGCGGCGCGACCATCAGCGCCGGCATAGACCACCCGGCCTACACGGTCGGCGGCGTGCCCCTGGACGGACCCACACGCGACTCACTCGCCGCAGACCTCGCCCCGGCCAGCATCAACTAACGCGTAATCAACTGGAGCCGGCGCGCCGCTTGGTTTCCCGGGTAGGCAATGCATCCAGTGGGTTTTCCGGCCAGGGATGCTTGGGGTAGCGCCCGCGCATTTCCTTGCGTACGGCGGCGTATTCACCGCGCCAGAAACCGGCCAGGTCCTGGGTCACCTGCAGGGGCCGCCCCGCCGGGGACAACAGGTGCACCTGCAGGGCCACCGCGCCATCGGCGATGCTCGGGGTCTCCTCGCAGCCAAACATCTCCTGCAGTTTTATCGCCAGCACCGGCGGATCCTGTTCGTAGTCGATGACGATGCTGGAGCCCGAGGGAGCGGCCCAGCGCTCGGGGGCCAGGCGCTCCAGTTCCAGCGGCAACGGCCACGGCAACAGGCCGCGCAGTATTCCCTTCAGGTCCAGCTGCTGGAAATCCTGCAGTCGGCGCACATCGCCCAGGTAGGGCATCAGCCACTCCTCCAGGCTGCCCAGCAGACCCTGCTCCGACAGGTCCGGCCAGGGGTTCTCGTTTGCACCGCTGCCGCGATGCGCCTGGTGCACCAGCTGGATACGCGCGCGCCACTGCTCCAGGTTGCGGGTCCAGGGTAGAATCTCCAGACCCTTGCGCCTGACCACCTCGAGCAGTGCGCGGCTGCGCACGTCGTCCGCCACGTCCTGCAGGGGTTCCACGGAGAGTCGGATCTTCCCCACCATGTGGTGACGCTCCGCGACGAAGCGCTCGTTGCGGTAGTCCCATTCCACGTTGTCCGTCTCGGTCACCAGGGTCGAGAGAATCTCGCGGAAAGTGTCCGGGTTGAGGCGGCTGGCGCTGTAGATGCGGTCCTCCGCCGCGCCCACCTGGCCACCCAGTTCGGCCACCGCCAGCCATTCCTGGCCGACAAGGGAGTCGTCCGCCGGCAACAACGCCGTGCGGCCATTGCTCAACTGGTAGCGACTGGGGTCGTCCCCGGGACGCAGGCGCGCGATGCGGTCCGGGTAGGCGCTGGCCAGCAGAATGCCGAGAATGTCCTCCTGGGCGACTCCCAGGGCAAATTTGCGCGGTTTGTGAATTTCACTGGCCAGGCGCGCGAAACGGCGCGCCTGCTGCCAGGTGCGCTTGAACCAGCCCTGCAGGCTGGGGGGGCAGCGGTCCTCCCCCATCAGCACCGCGACCGCCACGGCGATGTCCACGCCGCCCTCGGCGAGCGGGTTGCGCTCGGAGAGAATGGCCGCCAGCAGGCAGGCGGTCTCGGTGGCATGGATGTCGCAGCCCACCAGCAGCATGTGCGCGAGGCGTGGGTGCAGGGGCATCTGCGCCAGGCGCACGCCGTGGGGCGTCAGTTGGTGCTGGCCCTGCGCGGAGCTGAACGCAGCGCCACACAACTCGAGTATGGCAATGGCCTGCTGGTACGGCGCATCCGGCGGCGTATCCAGCCACTGCAGCTCCGCGGGCTCATCTATGCCCCAGGACAATAATTGCAGCGCCATGGGCGCCAGGTCCTCCTGCAGGATTTCAGGTGTGGCGTGCGCGACCAGGCGCGACTGCTGTTGCTCACTCCACAGGCGGTAGCAGACACCCGGACCGAGGCGACCCGCGCGCCCCCTGCGCTGGTCGGCGGAGGCGCGCGACACCCTGCGCGTGGTCAGGCGGGTCATCCCGGTCACCGGGTCGAACACGGCCTCGCGCACCAGACCGCTGTCGATGACGACCTCGATGCCCTCGATGGTGAGACTGGTCTCGGCGACATTGGTGGCGAGCACGACCTTGCGCGTGCCTGGCGCGGCGGCCCGGATGACCTGCCGCTGGCGCTCCAGCGACATGCCGCCATACAACGGCTCGACGTGCACCCGGTCGTCGCCGCTGCGCCGCAGGGCCGCGGACAGCTCTTGCGCTACCGCCCTGATTTCCCGCTGTCCCGGCAGGAACACCAGGATGCTGCCGGCATGCGCCAACAGCGCACGCTGCACCGCGCGCGCCGCAGGCGCAACGATGGAGTCGCGCAACTGGTAGGGTTCGCCGTAATGTGTGTCCACCGGGAACTGGCGTCCCTGTGAGGTGAGTACCGGGGCGTCACCGAGCAGGCGGGACACCGGGTCGCCGTCGAGGGTGGCGGACATCACCAGCAGCTTCAGCGCCGGCCCCTCGCGATAGGACTCGCGGCCAAGCAGGCACAGGGCCAGGCACAGGTCTGAGTCCAGGTTGCGCTCGTGAAACTCGTCGAAGATGACCAGGCCGACGTCCTCCAGGCCCGGGTCGCGTTGCAGCTGGCGCGTGAGAATGCCCTCGGTGACGACCTCGATACGGGTGCGCTCGCTCACGCAGCTGTCCAGGCGCATGCGGTAACCTACCGTTTCTCCCAGGTCCTCTCCAAGTATCTGCGCCATGCGCGCCGCCGCCGAGCGCGTGGCCATGCGCCGCGGCTCCAGCACCAGTATCTTGCGCTTGCCCAGCCAGCTCTCGTTGAGCAGCGCCAGGGGCACCAGCGTCGTCTTGCCGGCGCCGGGGGGCGCCTGCAGCACCACCTCGTCGCCCGCGCTCAGGCGCAGTTTCAGCTCATCGAGAATCTCGTTGACAGGCAGGGCACTGGTGTCTTGGTCGAACATCGCACAATCTTAACGGAGGTAGGCCCCGCAAAGCTACGAAATCCGCTGACCTGCCCGGGGTAGAGGATGGCATTCGCAAACGGGGCTGCTATCCTTGGCGGCACCTGGCAACGGAGGATTTCGACCATGGCGCTACTCGTACTGGGCGTCCTGCTGTTCGCGGCGGTGCACTTCATCCCCTCCCTGGCGCCCGGCGTAAAGAGCGCCTGGCAGTCCAGATTAGGGGAAAATGGCTACAAGGGCCTGTTTTCACTGCTGCTGCTACTGGCCTTCGGCCTGATGATCGGCGGCTGGCGCAGCGCGACACCGGTCTACCTCTACCCGCCGCCGGCGGCGCTGCACCCGCTGGCCCTGGCCCTGCTGGTGCTCGCCTTCCTGCTGCTGGCGGCGAGCAACCTGAAAACGCGCCTGCGGCGAATCTTCCGCCACCCACAGCTCAGCGCCGTGGCCATCTGGGCCGCGGCGCACCTGTTGCTCAACGGCGACAGTCGCTCGCTGGTACTGTTCGGCGGCCTGGGGCTGTGGGCCCTGGTTGAAATCATCGCCATCAACCGACGGGACGGTGTATGGATCAGGGAACCCGCGCCCGGCCTGGGCAGAGAGGCCCTCACCCTGCTCGTGGCGGCGCTGACGCTGGCGCTGGTGATCTACCTGCACCCCTGGCTGGCCGGGGTGCCGGTGTACTAGGAGCGCGGCCCGGGTGCCGCCCCTCAGTCGGCGGCGAGCTGTGGATGCTGACGCGGCGCAGCGATGGCGATATCGGCCACATCCTCGAAGCTGAAGCGCGTGGGCACCCTCCCCGTCCAGGGCTGACCGTCGATCTCGATGTAGGGATAGACGAAGTAGTTCAGCGGCTGCTCGCGAGAGCCCGCGGAAATTACCAGGTCCCTGCCGGTAGTAAAGTGAATCCTGTCCGCCGGCTGGGTACCGTAGAGCAGTTCGCGCCGCTGCGGGTGCTTGGCGGCCTCGGAGGCGTCAATCGGCACCCAGCCACGCTGCGGCAGGTACATGCGCACCCAGCAGTGGTAGCCGCCGATGCTGCCTGCACTGCGGTCATCCGGCACCGGGAATCCTATCTCGAAACGCGCGGGAATCTGTTCGGTGCGCGCCAGGGAAATGAACAGCGCATGGAAATCGGTACAGTTGCCGTAGCGCTCGCTGCAGGCCCAGAAGGTGTCGCCGTTGCCCCAGCCCGTCCCCACTTTCTTGTACTCGACATTGTCCACCACCCAATCGTAGATGGCGCGGGCCGTCGCCGCGGTCGAGGTATCCGCACGCTCGCGCTGGATCTCCTGCAGAATCGGGTTCAGTACCTCATGGCCTACCGGCACCAGCGCGTTGGGAGCCAGGTATAGCGCCTGCTCGGCCGGCGTCAACGGCTGCGCCGGCTGCGCGCCCACCACGCTGCGCGCGATGGTCCAGCTCAGCGTGGCGGTGAGGGGCTCATCGCTCCCCGCGGGTCGCGAGATACGATAATAGCGATTGCCGTAAACCGGCTCCTCGCCGCGCGAGCCCGGTAGCGAGGCCTGCAGGGACTCGTCCAGGATGCGCTGGCCATCGCCCTCCAGGGGCAGCGGAATATACATGTCAATCGCCGCGTCACGAGGCAGGTCAACGGCCAGCACCTCGTAGGTAAAGCGAAAGACGCGCTCCTGCGGCGCCTGCGCCAGTAGCGGTGCGCAAACTCCCCAGGCGAGCAGGAACGCGAGCGTGCGCGTGGCTTTGGAGTGTCTGCAGTGTGGCGTGAAAGTCATGGTATATCCGCTTCAGGGTGATTGGCCGGGCGCTAGCGCTAGACCGGGTAGGTGAAATCGACGCAGTCTTCGCTCACTTCCCAGAGCCGCGCCGCCGCGTTATCGTCGCGCGCCCAGGGCCTGGGTTGCAGTGGCTTGCAGTTGTAGAAATAGCCGCCGCTCGTCCCCGCAACCGCATCGCTGCAACACAGGTAGATGGAGGTTTCGGCGCCCTTCTCCGGCGTGCGGAAAAAGGGACGCAACAGCGCCGGCAGCAACCGCCCGAGCAAACCGTTCTGCGTGCCCAGCGAGGTCGACACCGCACCGGGGTGTAGCGCATTGACGGTGATGTCGCGCCCGGCCAGGCGCCGCGCCAGCTCGTGTGTGAACAGCAGGTTGGCCAGCTTGGAACGACCGTACACGCTGAATGTCCGGTAAGCGGTCTTCGCCTGCAGGTCGTTGAAACCCATATCGCGCACGAACGCATGTGCTCCCGAGGACGTGTTCACAATTCGCGCACCCGGGCTGTGCAACAGTCTCGGTAGCAACAGCCCGGTGAGCAGGAACGGCGCGAGGTGATTGACAGCCAGCGTTGCCTCGAAACCGTCCACCGTTTCGTGGCGCGAGGTATGGATGACGCCCGCATTGTTGAGCAGCACATCCAGCGCTGCGCCGCTGTCCAGGAATTCCTGGGCGGCGCGACGCACGCTGGACAGGTCCGCCATGTCGAGCAGGATGACTGCCGGCGCGGTGCCGGTATCCTGCTCGATGTCGCGCTGCAGCGCCCGCGCCTTTTCCGGGTTACGGCAGAACAGGGTCAGGCGCGCACCCCGGCGCGCCAGTTCACGGCTGGCGGCGGCGCCGATTCCCGCGGTCGGCCCGGTGATGGCGATGTGCTTTCCCTGCATTGGCCGGAGGCTCAAGGTGACAGTGTTCGCGACCGGGTACTGTAACCGAATTCCTTGCGGCGGGCTATTCGTGCATGACCCTGGCAAGCCGTTGCGGGTCACGCCAGCTGCCGCGCAACAGGCGGCCCAGGTACAGCAGCGCGAGCACTATCAACATGGCCACGAAGACCCACCAGGATGTCATCGGCCCAAGGCGGTAGACGACGATGACGAGGTACTGCGCCAGCAGCATGAGGCCGTGTACCGACACCGAGGTCAGCAGGATCCAGCGGGTATCGCCGGCGCCGCGCAGGGCGCCTCCGGCGATCAGCATGGTCGCGTCGGCGAGCATGTAGGTGACCAGTCCCAGCATCATTTTCGCGCCCAGCTCGAGGATCTGTGAGAAATCCTCCCCGCCGTTATCGAACAGCGCCACCAGTTCATAGCGCCCGCACAGGAACAGCAGCGCCAGCGAACCCGAGTAGGCGAAAGCCAGCACGAAGCCCGCCGAGATGGTCTTATTGGCGCGCGCCATATCTCCGGCGCCGACGAAACGGCCGATCAGGCTCATGACACCGATGTTCAGGCCCACCATGGGAATGAACGACAGCATGTCCCAGTTGAACACGATGGCCATGGCCGCACCCTGCACGACACCGTAGGACTGGAACAACAGCAGGAATACGTTGAAGGTCGCCGTGTTCATGAAGTTCTCCAGCCCCGAGGGCAGCCCCAGGCGCAGGTAGCGACGCATGATGCCGCGGTCGAACCGCAGTGACTGTGCCAGGTCGAAACGCCGCCGGTGCTCCCGCCCGCAATAGAAGTAGAGAAAGACCAGGATGGAGAACAGCACCGAGACGACGCTGCCCAGGGCGGCACCGACGATGCCCAGGGCGGGCAGGCCCAGCTTGCCAAACACCAGCACCCAGGTCAGGGGAACGTTCAGCGCCGTCCCCAGCACATCGGCCACCATGACCACCCGCGTCATGCCGATACCGGAAAAGTACGAGGCCAGCGCCACCTTGATCAGCGTGAAGACACTTCCGGCCATCAGCACCTGGAAATACGCCCGCTCCAGCGGTACCTGTCGCGGGTCGTGCCCCATGAGCGCAAAGACGTCCCCGCCCCAGAGCGCGGCGATCAGCAACAAGGGGCTGCTGGCCAGGCTGAGAATCACCGCCTGGGAGGTCACCCGGGGGCATTTCTGCAACTGGCCTGCACCGTAGTACTGGGCAACGAGGGCGTTGCCATAGGAGATCAGCCCGAGAAACAGCGACATGCAGAAGAACGATGCCACACCACCGCCCAGCGCCGCGGCGATATGCGCCGGACTGAGGAAGGACATGAACAGCCGATCGGTGAACACCATCACCGCGAACGCGCCCTGTGACACCACGATAGGCAGTGACAGCCTGAGCAGTTCGCGCATTGTGGATTCGGGGCGCATGCCGGCGGACTCGTTCTCGCTACGGGGGGCGCGCAAGTATACGTCCCTGCACCGGGGGCACAAGTGTTGCGGGAACAACTATTGCACACCCTCGTACTCTCGCCTGCGACCGCCCCTCAGGCGGGTGATGAGACTGGTTTCCGTCAGGCGCCCTGCTCTATACTGGCCCTCCATGAGCGAGCCTGCCTGCGCATGAGCGACCCACTTCCCGGCGCTGCCGATCCTGCCCCCGACCTCGCCGGCCAGGCCCTGCGGTTTTGCATGGTGACGAGCTTCTACCCACCGTACAATTTCGGCGGTGACGGGATCTTCGTACAGCAACTGGCGCTGGCGCTGGCCCGGCGCGGCCACCGGGTAACCGTGGTTCACTGTATCGACGCGTTCTACGCCAGCGGGGGCCGCGAACCTGGCCCGGCGCGCCTGACGCACCCGAATCTCGAGGTGATTTCTCTACGCAGCGTCGCCGGCTTGCTCTCACCTCTGTACACCCAGCAGACCGCCAGGCCAGGATTCAAGGCCCGGCGCCTGCGCGACATCCTCGGCCCCGGCGCCTTCGACGTCATCCATTATCACAACGTATCGCTCGTGGGCGGCGCCGGCGTGCTCGCCTATGGCGACGCCATCAAGCTGTACACGACCCATGAGCACTGGCTGCTGTGCCCCCTGTCGACACTGTGGAAGTTCGACCGCCAGCCCTGCGACAGTCGCCAGTGCGTGCGCTGCACCCTGCACGCGCGGCGCCCTCCCCAGTGGTGGCGCTACGGCGGCGTGCTGACGCGAAACCTGCAGCATATCGACGCTTTTCTCGCACCGAGTCGCTTCATGATCGAACTGCATCGCCGCCATGGCATTGAAGGGCGTTTCGAGCTGATGCCGAATTTCACCGCACACACCGGCGCGCCGGATGCCAGGCAGCCGGGTGCAGGCCGGCAGCGGCCGTACTTCCTCATGGCCGGCCGGCTGGAGAGAAGCAAGGGGTTCCAACGGGTTATACGCGCGTTTCGCGAATTTACGGACGCCGATCTGCTGATCGCGGGCAGCGGCGCCATGGAGGCGGAACTGCGCGAGCTGGCGCAGGGCGCGGCACACATCGAGCTGCTGGGCTGGACCGATGGCGAACGCCTGGCGCAGCTCTACGCCGACGCCCGCGCGGTGATTGTACCGTCCATCTGGCAGGAACCCTTCGGTTTGATCGTCGCCGAATCGCTGGTGCGCGGCACCCCGGTCATCGTCAACGACATGGGGGCGCTGGCGGAGCTGGTCGGGGAATCCGCTGGCGGACTCGTCTACCAGGACGAGGCGCAACTGCTCGCATGTGCGCAGCGCCTGCTACAGGATGCCTCGTACCGCGATGCGCTGGGCCACGCCGGCAGAGAGTCCGCGCAACGACTGTGGAGCGAAGAGAGTCACCTGGCGCGTTACCTCGGGCTGGTAAAGGAATTGCGCGCAACGGCGCGTTAGCGCGCGTCCCGCGCCTGCCCCGCCCCTCCGCGCAGCCGGGTCTCCAGGAAAACGCCGGCAAACGCGGCTCCGCTGTAGAGGTAGTAGACCTGGTGAAACAACAGGCCGGCGCAGGCGAACAGCACACCGCGCCGGCGCAGGAACAGGGCAAACAACGCCCGGTTGGCCAGCGTCACCACGAGCAGCATCACGGCCAGCGACCACGCGGGCAACAGCCCCGCCAGCGAGCCGGCCAGGCTCAGCAACAGCAGTCCCGCCAGCACCGCGCGCAGCCGCTCGGCGAGGCCGGTATTGAGATCATCGGGCAAGCCGCCGCCCTGCAGGATCAGGCGCGACCATGGAATGGCGCGGCGAAACACCTCGGTGTGCAACAGGTTGCCCAGGGTCCAGACCTTGAGGTGAGTGCACTTGAGGTCCGGCACGAGCCGGATGCGGCCGCCGGCGCCGACCAGGCGATTGCCCAGTTCGATATCCTCGATCGACGGGTAGGGGTAGCGCTCGATATCGAAACCGCCCAGCGCCAGAAATTGCTCGCGGTCTACCGCGCCGCAACCGGCCCAGAACGTCACCGCTTCGTGCCTGGCTTGCTGGTGGTAGTGATGGTGTACCAGGTTCTTGTACTGCGAGAAAAAGTTTTGCGCCGGCGGACGGTCGTCGTAGGAGCCGAAAACGGCGACCACGCCCTCGCCGGCAAAGCCGCGCCGGATCTTTTCCACCGCATCGTCCTGCACCACCACGTCGGCGTCCACGAACCAGAGTATCTCGCCGGTGGCCGCGGCGGCCGCGCGGTTGCGCGCCCCCCCGGGGCCCAGGCGGCCGCCGGAGTCCATGACGCTGGCGCCGAGGCGCCGGGCGAGCGCCACGGTGTCATCCGTGGATCCGTCATCCACCACCAGCAGCTCGACCAGGTCGCCCCGTTCGAGCATGGCGGCCAGCGGCGGCAGGCTGTGCTCGATGAAGCCGACACCGTTGTACACCGGCATGATGACACTGATGCTTGCGCTGTCGACCGGTTCGGATTGTGTAGTCATGCGACCATCTGCTCCAGGTAATCCAGCGCCAGTTGCGCGGCGCGTGGCCAGGTAAACGTCGCAGCCCTGTCCACCGCGCGGGCTGAAAGCGCATCGCGATGCGCGGTGTCATTGATCATTCGCGCGATGGCGCTGGCGATTTCGCCCGTGTCGTAGGGGTCGAAATAGATACCCGCGTCACCAACCACCTCCGGCAATGAACCCCGGTTGCTGGACAGTACCGGTGCGGCGCAGGCCATGGCCTCGACGGCCGGAAGGCCAAAACCCTCGGAAAACGATGGCATGGCGGCAGCCAGCGCCGAGCTGTACAGCGCAACCAGTTGCTCGTCGGAGACGTAGCCGGTGAAATGCACGCGCTCGCGCAACGCGGGACTGGCCGCCACTCTCTGCGCCAGGCTGTCGTAATTGGAATGAAAACCCGCACCGGCGAAGTCGCCGACCAGGGCCAGGTGCGCCTCGCGCATGTCCGGGGAGGCCGCGGCAATTTCAAAGCCGTCCAGCAGACCGTGCAGGTTCTTGTGCGGCGCCAGCCCGCCGACGTAAACGATGATCGGCACGTCCTCGGGCAGATTCGCCGCGCGCCGCGCGCTCGCCAGTTGCGCCGGGTCGTTGAGCTGTCGAAAGTCCGGCTTCGGAGCACAACTGCTCACGTCGATGATGGCCGGGTCGACCCCTATGTACTCGACGATTTCGTCGCGCGCGGCATTGGATATCGTCAGCACGCGGTCGGCGCCCCACAGTGCGCCACGCATCTTCAGCGTCCAGAACAGGCGGCTGCGCCAGTTGGGAAAAATGAGCTCGGGGAAGTGCTCGGCGATGGCGTCCATAACCGTGAGCATGGTCGGCAGGCTGCGCGGCACCGGGAACCAGGAGTAGACGGCGGGGAAAAACATCACGTCCAGCGGTGCGGCGGCGACGGCGCGGGACATGCGCAACATGTCGATGGGCGAGCGGCTGCTATCGGCCACGGCGGCCTCGGTCGTCGGCCGACCCGATTTCACCAGGTGCAGGGTGACGTTGCCATACGCTGCCAGTGTGTCGATGGGCTGGTCGGAAAACAGGTGATAGTGGTGGTCCCGCTCCAGCAAGAAGATCGCCGTCAGCAACTCGCGGGTAAACCGGCCGAAACCGCGGTTGTTCCACCAGCAGGTAGCGTCAATACCGATATTCAACGACGGCCCCTGTCATCCGTTGCACGCGCCCACTCGATGCGCGTACGGGTTCTCCCGGGCGGGATTCAGCCTCGTACCACTCAGGCTTCTTCTTCGACCTTGTAGTAATCCCGCTGCGGGTCCCTGGAGCTCTTGATTTCGTGATACTCCGATTCGGTATTGACGTCCATGTAGTCGACGTCATAGCCGAGAATCTTGCGACCCAGAAGCAGGCCCATCTCGATAGAGTGGTCCGCGTTGTTGTAGCGGTGCGTGCCACCGCGGCCGACGATATGCAGGCCCTCGAAACCGGCCAGGTATTCGTTGATCCTGGCAATCTTGCCGCCGTACTCCAGGTCGTACACGGGGTAGGCCTGCAGCGTGCGCACGCACTGGAAGTCGATCACGTCGTCCACTTCGATGAAGCCGAGCTTGTTCGCCAGGTCCTGTACACACCGCCGGCCGACCTCTTCGTCGGACAGCTGCCAGATATGGTCACCCTTGGTGCAGAAGCATTCCAGCACCAGCGACGTGGTGGACTGGTCGGGGACCATCGCCTTGCTCCAGTTCTTCGGCTCATGCAGGCGACCAAAAAGGATGTCCTCGTCCTGTACGTACAGCCAGGTATCGATGGATACCTGCTCCTTGTTCAGGATGACATTGACCGTAATCAGGTCGCGAAACTCGAGGCTGCGCGCCGCGTCGATGACCTCCTGCTCAGGCGCCGGCGTAAGAATGCGCGGCAACACGCCCAGCGGTATGGTAGAGACCACCGAGGTGGCATTGACTGTCGTCTCGTTACCCTCGGTATCTGTGTAGGTGACGTCGAAATCGTGGGGCCCGTTGTACTTGATCGCCGTTACCGTGGATTCGAGCTGCACGGAATTACGCGGATCGCCCTTGACGATATCCTCCGCCATACGCTCCGGAATACGCACGTAGCCGTCGCGCGGATACATGAATTCCTCGATAAGGCTTTCATTGTCCGACTTGGTCTTGAGCAGCGATTCCTGGATGACGGTCCAGATCGACAGGCCGGCGCTGCGCTGCGATACCCAGTCCGCGGACAGCTTTTCACAGGGCAGGCCCCATACCTTTTCACTGTAACGACGGAAAAACATATCGTAGAGCTTGCTGCCGAACTGCGCGACGTAGGCGTCCTTCATATTGTTGATGGACTTGTTGAAGATCGAATACTGCAGCGCGGACAACAGGTAGGTTATGCCGGCTTGTATGATGGTAAAGAAACCGGCGTTCTTGATGACGTTGAGGATATTGATGGGATAGGTGTAGTACCCACCATCGTAATAGATGCGGCTGATCCGCTCTACCCAGACGATCTCTTCCCCCATCAGCCGACGAAACCAGTTGTTCAGGTCCTCGTTCTTGGTAAACCAGCGGTGGCCACCCAGGTCGAACTTGTAGCCGTTGTGCACGTTGGTGTTACACAGGCCGCCAACAAAATCGTTGCGCTCGATAACCGAGACGCGCACGCCGCTGACGGTCAGCTCATGACCCGTGGCCAGGCCCGCCGGGCCCGCACCCATAATGACTACATGTTCTTTTTTATTCATATCATTCATGTCGATGCGCCTGCTACTTGTGACGGGTCTCTACAATCTTGTTATACACCGCGGCCAGGAGCTGGCAGCCGATGAATACGAAGACAAACAACCCGAGTCCGCCAACCAGGCCGCCGAGTAAACTGACGCTGTAACCTGGAATGTAATTGGCCAGCAGCGCGGCGTGCACGCTCTCGGCCGCGGTACCGCGAACCACCAGCCAGGTGGTAGAGAAGAACAACCCGAGTCCGGCCATGGCACCTATGGCGAGGCCGAGACTGGCGCCGTGCAGGCGCATGATAGACGGTCGCAATACCGGATTGTCTGTCGGCGCGGCGCTCAGCAGCAGCTCGGAGATACGTGATCCGAGTACCCGCCCGTACAGGCGATAGCTGAGCCAGCTGAACAAACCGGCGTAGACGAACGCCCAGAATGCGCCGATCCAGGCGCCACCCGAACTGACCGAATAGCCGGGAAAGAACACAGCCAGCAGACCGAGGTAATTGCCGGAATCGGCGCCCCACCTGGCCATGGAGGCATGGGTGGCGAAGTAGATGACGACGGCGGCTATGGTCCCCCCGGTCAGGCCGAGCATCAGTGCGTTGAACCTGATGGCGGCATGCAGCAGTTTCAGATTGACCCCGTCGACGTTGCTATTGGCTACCTGCATGTTTTGGTAATTCCCCATCGAAACGTAAACCTCAATCCGCCAACTCGGCCGCGCTGATCAGCATGACCCCCAGGGCCACGTAGTGCGCCAGGTTCCAGTAGACCGCCGCGACGAAACCCGCCACGCAGCCGACGAAAAAGCCGTAGAAAGCGCCAACCAGGGTGCCCGGCCAGCTCACGCTGTACCCCGGCAGGTAGTCTGCCAGCGCGCTCAGGTGGGGACCGACGGGGTAGTTTTCCGGTACGGATTGCAGTAGCAGTACGGCGGTGGCAAGGAACAGGGCCAGCGAAAACAGCACGCCCGCAGCCAGCGCCAGGGCGATGACGTCCATCTTGGCAAACACCGCCGAAAGAATTTCATGATCCTTAACAGGGCGATTCATTACCGCTCCGTCCTCCTTACTATAATAATTATTGGGTGCGCTACTGTAGTATAAAACAGTCGCTATTGCGACTCGCCGCGCCCCTGTGCCGGGCGCCTCGCCCACGGCAAAATACGCCTCCGGCACCCCGTCTTCGAAGGCCACCATGACATACTAAACAGGGAATATGAAGCTTTTGGGGCGCGCTGTGCGGGCCAGGCGGGGACTGGAGAGCCAATCTGTGATTCAGGTCACGTGGCGGTTCCTGGCCGGGCGGCGAGACCGCGTGGCCGCGCCGGTGAAAAGGAAACGGGCTTCCCTGGCGGGCGCTAACGGATGGGCCCGATACCCACGGCTTCGCGCACACGGGCGAGCAAGGCAGTGCTGTGCTCCCGCGCCCGCTCGGCGCCGCGCCGCAGTACCGCTTCCACGTGGGACGGGTCGTCCATCAGGCGGTGGTACTCCTCCCGCGCGGCGGAAAGGTGGGCATCGATCAGCTCGAACAGCTGCTTCTTCGCCTCGCCCCAGGCTATGCCGTTGGCGAATTCGGCGCGCATACGCTCGGTCTCCTGCGCCGTCGCGAAAGCGGCCCAGACCTGGAACACGGTGGAATCGTCGGGGTCCTTGGGCTCGCCCGGTTCGAGCAGGTTGGTCTTGATCTTGTTGATGGACTTGCGCAACTGCCTGGGCTCGGCGAACAGCGCGATGGTGTTGTTATAACTTTTGCTCATCTTGCGGCCGTCCAGGCCCTGCAGCACGGCCACCTTGTCCTCCACCACGGCCTCGGGCAGGGTGAAGACCTCGGCAAAATTGTGATTGAAGCGCGCGGCGATATCGCGGGCCATCTCGACGTGCTGGATCTGGTCGCGTCCCACGGGAATTTTTGCCGCGTTGAACATCAGGATATCGGCGGCCATCAGCACGGGATAGCTGAACAGCCCCATGGTGATGCCGTGGTCCGGGTCGTCACCGGCCTCGGTGTTGGCCTGCACCGCGGCCTTGTAGGCGTGCGCCCGGTTCATCAACCCCTTGGCGGCGCTGCAGCACAGCACCCAGGTCAACTCGGTGATCTCCGGGATGTCCGACTGCCGGTAGAACAGCGCGTTGTCCGTGTCCAGGCCCAGGGCCAGCCAGGTCGCCGCGATTTCCTTGCTCGACTGCCGCACCAACTGCGGGTCCTGGCACTTGATCAGCGCGTGATAATCGGCGAGGAAGAAAAAGGTTTCCACGCTGGTGTCCCGGGACGCCTCGATGGACGGCCGGATAGCCCCGACATAGTTGCCCAGGTGGGGCGTACCGGTGGTCGTGATGCCGGTCAGTACACGCGTTTTCGCCATGGATGGATGCCGCCGTAAAAAGGCGCCAATAATACTGGGATTGTCCGCTACTGGCTATCCTGCCGCACGGCGGCGGCGAGCGCGGCACGGTAGCGGGGAGCCAGTGCGTGCGGCGCAAATGCAGCCAGTGGCGGCGGCGCCAGCGTGCCCGCGCGCAGTTGCTCGCGCAGGCGCAGGATAAGGCGGGCCGCCTCCCCCTCCCCCGCTGCATAACGAAACCCGGCCGGGTACAGCTCGGGATAGACCAGGCGGTCGGGAACCGCGGGCAGGCACCCGGCGGCCACCGCCTCCATCACCGCCAGCCCCTGGAATTCGTGCAGCGCCGTCGACAGTACGATGTCGGCACCGCGCAGCAGGCCATGATAACGCTGTTCCTCCGGCATGTAGCCGACGTGCACCAGGCGCGACCCGAATTCCCGCCGCAGCACGTCGAGAGCGTCCGGCACCTGCCTGAACTGCTGCCCGTTGACCGCCAGCTCCCAGTCGATGCCACTGTGCTGCAGGTCCCGGGCCACGGCCAGTAGCGCCTCCACGCCCTTGTCATGCTCGAAGCGCCCCACCCACAACAGGCGCAGGGGGTCCCCCACACGCCTGCGCGGGGCGCCCGGCCACGCCTCCGTAGCCGCGGCCAGCGCCTCGATCTCGCAGGGTACGGGGAGCACCGCGGCGCGCGCACGCAGGGTCTGCACCACGCCCGCGGGTACCCGGTCGGGCAGTCGCCGCAGCAGGTCGTCCACCCCGGCCAGGAAACTGTCGCGGTTGTACGCGGAGTTGAACAGCAGGCGGCACGCGGCCAGGGCGGCGTAGAGGCTGACCATCTGCGCCTCGAGCAGGCCGTGCCGATGCCTGCCGGGGGGATAGGCAAACTGGTTCTCGTGGAAATACAGTACGGCGGGAACCTGCGCCAGCCGCGGCACCAGTCCGCGCAGGGTCGCCAGGTCGACCATGGAAGTGGCCACGACCAGATCGCGCGGCCGGGCCAGTGTTTCCGCTCGCGCCTGGGACCAGTACAGCGGGTTGCCGCGTACCGCCCAACTGAAATGCCGGGGCGGCAGTTCCAGCACTTCCCAGTCCCAGTCCGCGAGCAGGCGCTGCAGGCTCGCCGCCCAGTGGCGATGACTCTGCGCCGCGTAGGCGGACAGGAGCAGGACCTTCAAGCGGGTTTCAGCTTGCCGCCAGCGGCCCGGGCTGGCCGTAGAAGCGCCGCAGCACTCGCGACAGGTTCCAGGCGTCTGCGCTGCCAGCCAGCTCACGCACGGAGTGCATGGCAAAGGTGGGCACGCCGATGTCCAGCGTCTGCACCCCGGTCACGCCGGCGGTGATCGGCCCGATGGTGCTGCCACAGCCCATGTCGCTGCGCACCACGAAAGTCTGCACGGGCACGTCCTCCTCGGCGCACAGCATGCGAAACAGGCTGCTGGTCTGGCTGTTGGTGGCGTAGCGCTGGCTGGCGTTGACCTTGATGACCGGCCCCGCATTGAGCAGCGGGCCGTGGTTTTCATCGTGGCGCTCAGCGTAATTGGGGTGTATGCCGTGGGCATTGTCGGTGGAGATCAGCATCGAGCGCTCGAGCATCGCCGCGCGCTCGTTCTCGTCCCGGGCCAGGCGGCCGATGAACTGCTTGAGGAAAGGCCCCTGGGCGCCCGCGGCCGACTGGCTGCCCACTTCCTCGTGGTCGTTGCATACCAGCAGCGCGCTGTGACTGCCGTCGGCCTGCAACAGCGCCTGCATGGCGGTAAAGCAGCTGAGCAGGTTGTCCAGGCGGGCGGAGGCGATGAAGTCGCCCTCCAGGCCGATCACCGCGGGCGCCTGGGTGTCGTAGAAAGACAGCTCGTAGTCCAGCACCTGCTGCACGCTGCGGTCGGGGTGCTCTTCCTCCAGCCGGCTGCGTAGCAGCGACCTGAAATCCGGGGAGCCCCCCTCTTCCAGGCGGCACAGCAGCGGCGGCAGGTGGGACTGGGCGTTGACGCTGCGCTTGCTGTTGGCCTCGCGATCGAGGTGGATCGCCAGACTGGGAATAACCGCCAACGGGCGCCTGAAATCGACCAGCGCCGAGCGCAGCCTGCCCTGTTCGCACTGGTAGCCGACCCTGCCGGCGAGCGACAGGTCGCGGTCGAACCAGGGATTCAGCAGCGCGCCGCCGTAAACCTCGACACCGAGCTGGAAGTAGCCATTGCGGACCACTTCGGGGCTGGGCTTGACCATCAGGCAGGGGCTGTCAGTGTGCGCGCCGACCATGCGCAGCCCCTCGGTGGGCGACGAATCGCGCCCCACGACCAGGGCGATGATGGAGCTGTCGTTGCGCGTGATGAAGTAGCGCCCGCCGGGCTGCAGGGACCAGCTATCACCCTCCCTGAGCACTTCAAATCCCGCCTGGCGCAACTGTGCGGACATCGCGGCCACGGCGTGAAAAGGGGTCGGCGAGGCGGCGAGAAAAGCGCACAGCTGCGCGTTGAATTCGTCCTGTGTCATGGTCCTGTCCAGTTCGTCGGTGAGCGTCAACCGGCGGCGTCGCTGCCGCGCTGCATGCGCGCAAACAGGCTGGATGTATCCCAGCGCGATCCGCCCATGGCCTGCACCTCGGCGTAGAATCCGTCGACCAGTTCGGTCACGGGCAGGCGCAGATCCATGCGCTGCGCCTGCGCCAGCACCATGGCCAGGTCCTTGCGCATCCAGTCGACGGCAAAGCCGTGCTCGTAGTCGCCGGCGAGCATGGTCTCATAGCGATTTTCCATCTGCCAGGACTGGGCCGCGCCCTGGGCGATCACCTCCACCACCGCCGCGCTGTCCAGCCCCGCGCGCTCGGAAAATGCCAGCCCCTCGGCCAGCCCCTGCACGATACCGGCGATACATACCTGGTTGACCATCTTGGCCAACTGGCCGCTGCCCGTGGGCCCCAGCAAACGAACGCAGCGGGCATAGTGTTGCAGCACGGCTGCCACGCGCTCGAAGTCGTCACGGGAACCGCCGGCCATCACCGTCAGGCTGCCGTTCTCCGCTCCCGCCTGCCCGCCGGAGACAGGTGCATCGATAAAACCCACATCGCGACGGTGCGCCTCCCGCTGCAGTTCGCGCGCCAGTTCCGCCGAGGCGGTCGTGTGGTCGACCAGTACCGCGCCGGCGGGCAGCCCCGCCAGTACGCCCTGCTCCGCGCTGACCACGGCGCGTACATCGTTGTCATCGCCCACGCAGGTGAACGCGAGCTGCGCCCCCGCGGCGGCCTCGCCCGGCGTCGCCGCACAGGCGCCGCCGTACTCGGCCACCCACTGGCGCGCCCGTTGCGCCGTGCGGTTGTAAACACACACGGCGTGCCCGGCGCGCTGCAGGTGACCCGCCATGGGATAACCCATGACACCCAGGCCGATAAACGCGATCTTCATACGGGCACTCTCCTTCAGCGCAGCCAGACGGCAAACAGCACCAGGGCCAGCAAGACCCGGTAGTAGACAAACGGCATGAGGCCAACACGGTCCAGCAGGCGCAGGAACAGGGCGATACACAGGTAGGCGGTAATGCCCGACAGGCCTGCTCCAAGCACCAGGATGTCCCAGCGAGCCGGTGCGGCCGCGGAGGCCAGCTCCCAGGCCTTGAGGGCGCCGGCGCTGGCAATGATGGGAATAGACAGCAGGAAAGAAAACCGCGCGGCTGCCTGGCGGCCCAGCCCCAACAGCAGGGCCGCCGTGATGGTCACACCGGAGCGCGATACGCCTGGTACCGGCGCCAGCGCCTGGGACAAACCGACCAACAGCGCCACGGGAAGGTCCAGCCGGCGCCTGTCGCCATGCCGGCGCGCCGCGCGATCGCCCAGCGCCAGCAGCAATCCGAAGACCAGGGTGGTGGTGGCGATCACCGGCAGCGTGCGCAGCCTGGCCTCGATAAAGTCGCCGCCGAGCACACCGACCAGGCCCGCGGGCACCGTGGCCAGTGCCAGGTACCAGACCAGCCGAGAGTCGTCGCTGGCGCCGCCGCCCGCCAGCGAACCCAGCCAGGCGCCGGCCATACGCCACAGGTCCTGGCGGTAGTAGACCACCACGGCGGACAGGGTGCCCACGTGTACCGCGACATCGAATGCCAGGCCCTGGTCGGGCCAGTCGAGCAACAGCGGTGGCAGCACCAGGTGCGCCGAACTGGAAATGGGCAGGAACTCGGTAAGCCCCTGGATGAGGGCGAGGACGACAGCCTGCCACCAGTCGATCACGCCGGCTTTCCCTGTTGCGGTATCTTTTTCCAGCTGATTTCGTCGCGGACATAGACCGGGCTGACCGCCTGGGGGGCCTGAATTTCACCGCGCCGAAACACCTCCCGCGCCAGCGGCAGCATGTCGCGGGCGCTGGGCAACAGTGTCGCGTCGGCGTGGTGCAGGCGCGAGCGCAAGCGCGCGGGAAACGCCTCCAGGTAGCGGCAGCCGCTGCCGACGGCAAGCAACGGCCCGTCGCGCTCGGGCGCCAGGGCGGCGGGCGGCAAGACCCAGGGGCCCTCGAGCAGTTCAGCCAGGCCGGCGCGAAAACCGTACAGCGCGGCGTAGACCTCATCGATACGCGCATCCACCGTACTCAGCACGAGTGCATCGGCCTGCGCCAGTCCCTGATGCAGGGCAGCCTGGGCCTGGGTGGCCAGGGTAGACACCGGCACCGCGGGGAGAGCGCAGGCATAGGCGAGCCCCTGGGCAGCGCTGGCGGCGATACGCAGGCCGGTAAACGAGCCGGGGCCGCTGCCGTAGGCCACGGCCTCTATTCCCGCGGAGCGCAGCTCGCCCCCGGGCAGCAGTTCGCGCAACATACTGAATAGCCGCTGGCTGTGTTGACGCGGTACTACCTCGTGGCGCTCGCACACGCCATCGCCCACCGCGATTGCGACAGAGCAGGCCTCGGTGGCGGTTTCCAGGGCGAGAATGCCGGTCATATTACCTTCCGTCCCGCCACACGCATGCATACACAAGGCGCCGCGAAACTGCTAATTTGCAAAGTCGCAATTATCACACAGCCGGCAGTGCGGGCGCACTCCCCAACACGCCGTAACGAGGTTTATGCAGCAGCAACGAAAGGTGACCGGTGTCATTCTCGCCGGCGGCGCCGGGCGCAGGGTACAGCACCGGGACAAGGGACTGATCGAGTGGCGCGGACGGCCGCTGGTCGCGCACGTGGTCGCACGCCTGCAACCACAGGTCGACGGCATGCTCATCAGTTGCAACCGCAACCGGGCCAGCTACCAGGCTTATGTGAAGACCACCGTGACGGACCAGCGCGCGGACTACCAGGGCCCGCTGGCCGGCCTGGAGGCGGCCACGGCCCACGTCGAACCCGGTTATCTCGCGGTCACCAGCTGCGACGTGCCCTTGTTGCCCGGCGACCTGGTCAGCCGCCTGTGCACGGCGCTGGCGCACGGCGCGAATGCCGCACAGGTCGCGTATGCCCACGACGGCGAACGCGCACAGTATCTTTGCGCCGTGATCGACACACGCTGCCTGGACACACTGCGGGAGTTTCTCGACAGCGGCCAGCGCGCCGTGCACGCCTGGTACGCCAGTTGCGGCGCCGTCGCAGTGGATTTCAGCGATCGCCCGGATTGCTTCACCAACGTCAACCACTCGGACTGAAAGAAGCACGGGAAGGTGTAGCGCTCCCTCCGGAGTGAAATCCGGATAGGGGAAGGATGGAAAAAAACCCGCTGCTTTATTGCAGCGGGGTTTTTCAGTGCCGCGGCCTAACGCCTGGCTTTCGCCTTGGGCCTGGCCTTGGCCTTTGTCTTACGCTTGGCTTTCGCCTTCGCCTTCGGCTTGGCCTTGGCTTTCACCTTGCGTTTGGCTTTCGCCTTCGGCTTGGCCTTGGCCTTCACCTTGCGCTTGGCTTTCGCCTTCGGCTTGGCCTTGGCCTTCACCTTGCGCTTGGCTTTCGCCTTCGGCTTGGCCTTG
>MDSW01199185.1_pt1 | contig 32745 bp, 30 predicted proteins | sample 811171 | NCBI WGS metagenome assembly MDSW01 (sample SAMN05326641, study PRJNA326480) | marine metagenome | isolation source: seawater | place: Atlantic Ocean: North West | collected 2012 | reverse complement strand
TTGGTTTTCATTTTCCATCAAGTGATAATAAATGGAAAGATGCTAAAAGTCAAATATTTTTAGAATATGCCTTTAATAAAGTAAAAGAAAAAGGATTTCTAATTCAAAATATTGATTCTACAATAATACTTCAAGAACCTGCTGTTTCATCTTATATATTACCAATGAGAAATAAAGTTGGAGAAATATTATCAATGAGCATTGATGATATTTCAATTAAAGCAACTACCACTGATAGAGTGGGTTTTATTGGGCGAGAAGAAGGTATAGCTGCACAATCAGTATTAATTCTTTCTAATGGGAATTAAAGTTAGATTTGCCCCAAGCCCTACAGGTTTTCTGCATGTAGGTGGACTCAGAACAGCTTTATTTAATTATTTATATGCAAAAAAAGTTGGTGGTCAATTTTTACTTAGGATTGAAGATACAGATCAATCTCGTAAAGTAGATAATGCAGTAGAAAATTTAATTTCTACATTTAAAAAATTAAATATTTGCTATAATGAAGGGCCTACTCAAGGTGGAGATAGTGGTCCATATTTTCAATCACAAAGAATAAATATATATAATAAATATATTGATCAATTATTGAAACAGGGTAATGCATATCCTTGTTTCTGTTCTGCAGATGATTTAGCAGCTGTAAGAGCTGCCCAGGCAACAGCAAAGGAAACGATTAAATATTCTAGAAAATGTTTGAAATTAAATCAAAAAGAAGTCTTAGAAAAAATGAAGTTAGAAAAATATGTTATCAGAATGAAGGTACCTTCTGAAGATAAAGAACTTGTATTTTTTGATATGGTTAGAGATAGGGTTGCAATTAAATATAATGAAATAGATGATCAAGTATTAATTAAGTCAGATGGTTTTCCTACTTATCATTTTGCAAATGTTATTGATGATTATTTAATGGGAATAACACATGTTATGCGAGGTGAAGAGTGGCTTCCTTCAACACCCAAGCATGTTTTATTATATCAGTTTTTTGATTGGAAGCTTCCCAAATTTATTCATCTTCCACTTTTGTTAAATTCTGATAAAAGTAAATTATCAAAACGTCAAGGTGATGTAGCTGTTGAAGATTATTTGCAAAAAGGATTTCTTCCAGAGGCATTATTAAACTTTGTTGTTTTATTAGGATGGCATCCAAAGAATGAAAAAGAGCTTTTTAATATTGATGAATTGAAGAAAGAGTTCTCTATTAAACGAATTAATAAATCTGGTGCAGTTTTTGATTTTGAAAAATTAAAATGGATGAACGGTCAATACATAAAAAGCCTACCAATTGATTTAATTATCAAATATGTAAAACCATTTTTTGATAAAGCAAATTTAGATATATCAGATAGAGATAAACTTAAAAAGTTAGTTGAAAGCGCCCGGGAGAGGTCTGCTACTCTTCAAGATATAGTAGACTATGCAAATCCTTTTTATAAAGACCTCCAATTAACTGAAGAAGATATAAATTATTTAAAAAACCCTGATTCGCAAAATATATTATCCTATTTTTATCAGGAAATATTAACATCAAAAAAATGGACATTAGATGAATTTCAATTATCAATTAATGCAACATCTGAGAAAACAAATATAAAAGGTAAAAATTTATATTCTTGTCTTAGATTAGCTTTATTAGGATCTATGCATGGTCCTGATATCCCATTGATTTGTAATATAATAGGACCAAAAAATATAGCAATCAGATTAAAAAATAATATTTTTGATTAAAAAATAAAATTTATGGAAGATAAAAATAATAAATCTAATTTCATAAGGGACATAATAGATTCTGATATAAGATTAGAAAAAAATGACAATAGGGTTCACACCCGCTTTCCTCCCGAGCCTAATGGATACCTGCATATTGGACATGCAAAATCTATATGTTTAAATTTTGGAATAGCAGAATCTTACCCTAATGGTAAATGTAATCTTAGATTTGATGATACCAATCCTTTAAAAGAAGAAGAAGAATATGTTGATTCTATAATTGAAGATGTTCAATGGCTAGGTTTTAATGTTAAAAATAGAATTTTTTATGCATCAGATTATTTTGACCAATTTTATGATTATGCCGTACAATTAGTTAGGGGTAATTTGGCGTACGTAGATGATCAGCTTTCCGAAGAAATTAAAAATACAAGAGGTACATTAAAAGATCCTGGAGTTAATAGCCCTTACAGAAATAGATCTGTAGAAGAAAATTTAGATTTATTTCAAAAAATGAAAGATGGGTTATTTAAAGATGGAGAAAAGGTTCTGCGTGCTAAAATAGATATGTCTCATCCTAATTTAAATATGAGAGATCCTATAATGTACCGTATTTTGCATATTAATCATCACAGAACATATGATAAATGGTGTATTTATCCAATGTATGATTGGGCTCATGGCCTGGAAGATTCTTTAGAAAAAATTACTCATTCAATATGTACATTAGAATTTCAAGATCATAGATTGCTATATGATTGGTTTTTAGATCAATTAGACATTTATCATCCTCAACAAATTGAATTTGCTAGATTAAATTTAAATTATACAATCATGAGTAAGCGCAAGTTAAAAAGATTAGTTGATGAAAAATATGTATCTAGTTGGGATGATCCTCGTATGCCAACAATATCTGGTTTAAGAAGACGCGGTTATACGCCTGAAGCTATAAAATTATTTGCTAATCATATTGGAGTAGTAAAAAGAGATAGTATAATTGATATAGCTCTTCTTGATTATTTTTTAAGAGAAGATCTAAATAAAAAAGCTCAACGTGTTATGGTCGTTTTAGATCCTATTAAACTAGTAATTACTAACTATCCAGATTCTCAAGTTGAAGAAATAGATGCAGATAATAATCCTGAAAGTTCACTTGGTGAAACAAGAAAAATTCCATTTTCTAAAGAAATTTATATTGAGCGCTCAGATTTTATGGAAAATCCACCTAAAAAATATTTTAGGCTTAGTGTTGGTAGCGAAGTACGTTTAAAACACGCATATTATGTTATTTGCACAAATTTTATAAAAGACGATAATGGTATAATTACAGAAGTGCACTGCACCTATGATCCTAAAACTCGTGGAGGATGGTCGGATGATGGTCGAAAAGTTCGAGGGACTTTGCACTGGGTATCGGTTAATCACGCACTTGATGCAGAGATAAGATTATATGATAAGTTATTTAATGTTGAAAATCCAGAATCTCAAGAAACAGATTTTGTTAATTTTATAAATGAAAATTCATATGTAAAAAATAATAAAGCTAAATTAGAATCAAGCTTAGGTTGTGCTGAAAGAGGTATAAGCTATCAGTTTATTCGAACTGGTTATTTTTGTTTAGATACAGATTCAACTAAGAAAAAAATTATATTTAATAAAACAATTGGTTTAAGGGATACCTGGTCTAAAAAACAAAAATAATTTTTTTATAATAATGAAAACACATTTATTTTTATCGAACGCAAAAATTAATTTTGGATTAAAAGTTTTAAATAAAAGGCCAGATAATTATCATAATATAAAATCTTATTTTATAGAAATAAGTTTAAATGATGAATTAACTTTTACAAAATCAGATAGATTTCATTTGTCAATTGAAGGTTTAGATTTATCAGGTGATAATAATCTTATTGAAAAGGCTTATAATCTGCTTAAAAAAAATTATGATAATATTAACACAGATTATTCTATCCATTTAACTAAGCGTATTCCTTTAGGTGGGGGTTTAGGTGGCGGAAGTTCAAATGCTGGTATAACTTTATTAGCTTTAAATAAACTTTGGAAATTAAATAAAACAACAAAGCAGTTAGAAGATTTAGCTGTTGAGTTAGGTGCAGATGTACCCTTTTTTATAAATGGTGGTGTACAGTTAATAGAAGGTACAGGCGATATCTTAACTAAGGTTAATAATTCTAAAATATATAATTATTATTTTTTATTGGTAATACCTGAAATTCATATTTCAACACCATGGGCATATGAAAAATTAAATAAATCTTTGGAGGTTAATAAAAGTGATATTAAATTTCCGACCCTTTCATCACCAATGAAATGGGAGCTATTTGACAACGATTTTGAACGGGTTATACGCAAAACACATCCAGAGATTGGAAATATTAAACGCAAACTGCTAGATGCAGGTGCCTTATTTGCCAGTCTGTCGGGGAGTGGCTCGACTGTGTTTGGTATCTTTAATAGCATTCAAAAAGCAAAATTAACTTTGAGAGAATTCTCAAATTACCAAACCTTCATAGCTTCTCCCGTTTATCGTTAAACCTATTTGATTTTTATTTTTAACCATTTTAATAATTTGGGGCATCGTTCAATGGTAGGACACATGGTTTTGGTCCATGCGATCGGGGTTCGACTCCCTGTGCCCCAGCAAATATGAAACTGTTTACAGGAAGATCAAACCCTGGTCTAGCATCAGGAATTGCTGAATATCTGAATATTCCATTAGGGAAAATAGATATTCAAACATTTAGCGATGGCGAACTATTAGTAGCTTTTGAAGAAAACATTCGAAATGAAGATGTATTTATTGTTCAATCTACTAATCCGCCAGCTGAAAATATACTGGAACTTCTATTGATGTTAGATGCAGCAAGAAGGGCATCAGCATCAAATGTGGTTGCTGTTATTCCATATTTTGGATATGGAAGGCAAGATCGAAAGGACAGACCTAGGGTTCCAATCTCAGCAAGATTAATGCTAGATATGATAACAGCGGTTGGAGTAAGTAGGATAATTACAATGGATTTACATTCTCCACAAATTCAAGGGTTTGTCAATGTTCCATTTGATCATCTTTATTCAAGAATGGTTTTATTGAACAAATTAAAAGAGTTGAATTTAAGTGAGAGCTCCGGCGTTGTACTTGCACCTGATGTTGGTTCTGCAAAAATGAGCCAATCTTATGCAAAAAAATTAAATATAGGCTTTGCACTTATTGATAAAAGAAGGCCGAAGCCAAATCAAGCAGAGGTTGCCAATTTAATTGGTGATTTGAAGAATAAAGATGTTATTATTATTGATGATATGATTGATACAGCAGGAACACTATGTAATGCAGCTGATACAGCGATAAATGAAGGTGCAAAATCGGTAATCGCCGTTGCAACCCATCCTGTTTTATCAGGTGGAGCGATTAAAAAATTAAAAAACTCACCAATATCTAAGGTGATTGTTTGTAATACAAATAAATTATATGAAAACCAAATATTTGACAAATTAGAAATTATTTCCGTAGCAGATGTTTTTGGTGAATCTATAAAACGAATAGTTGAGGGTACATCTTTAAGCTCGATGTTCCACGATTTTAATTAATTTTAGGAGTTAAAAATGGCAAATGAACATAAAATAGATATAAATAAACGAGAGCTATCTGGTAAACAAGGAATTAAACAGATAAGAAGAGAGGGAAATATTCCAGGCGTTTATTACTCACCCAACTCAGAAAGTAGTATACCAATAGTTATATCAAAAGCAGAATTAAACGCTGCAATAAAGTCTGGTGCAAGAATATTTAATATATCTGTAGGAGATAAAAAGCAAAATGTTTTGTTTAAATCTGTTCAATATCATCCTGTAACTGATAAAATATTACATGTTGATCTTTATGGGATACGTATGGATAGGCCGGTTAATATTAAGGTAGCGGTTAGTTTAATTGGTGACCCAATCGGTGTTATTGAAGGAGGGGGTGTATTGAACCAAGCTGCTTCAGAAATAGAAGTTATTTGTTTACCCGGTGATATTCCAGAATTTTTTGAAGCAGATATAAGTAATTTGAATTTAGGTGAATCATTAAATGCTGGAAGCATTGAATTAAGTGATAAATATACTTTAGTGACTCCTGAAGATGCTGCATTAGCATCAGTTACAATGCCGATGAAAGAATCAGAGCCAGAAACAGTTGAAGATGGTGATGAAGAGTTTATGGATGAAGAAGGTGAATCTAAGTCTGATGCTGATGGATCTGGCGACAAAGAATCATCTGATGAAGAAAAAACGGAATAATGAATCTCCTAGTTGGACTAGGAAATCCAGGTAAGGATTATTCAAATACTAAGCATAATTTTGGTTTTTGGATATTAAATAGGTACACAGAAAAAAGTTTTTTGACATTTAAAGCAGGTAAGGGTGAATATTTATCAGTTAAAAAAGAAAATATTCTTTGTGCTAAGCCCACTTCATATATGAATAACAGTGGTAATGCAATTTTAGAAATAAAAAATTATTTTAAAATTAAAACTAAAGATATTTTAGTAGTTTATGATGATATTGATTTACCATTAGGCATGATAAAGTTTAAAGAAAAAGGTGGTGCTGGTGGACATAAAGGCATAGAATCTACAATTTATCAATTAAAATCTGATAAATTTAATCGTCTTCGAATTGGAATTGCTACTGATGATATTATGAGACCTGCTGAAAAATATGTATTATCTAAATTTAAAGATAAGCATATAGAGAATGTTAAAATAACAATTGAAAAAGCATGTGAGGCAATAGACTTCTATTACTCACATGATATAAATGAAACTATGAATAGATTTAATGAAAAAATAGGGAAAGATTAAATGGATAATTTATACTATGTAATAGGCGCAGGAATAGTTGCAATGCTATATGCATTTTGGAAAACAAGTTGGATTAATAGTCAAGATGAAGGTAGTGATAGAATGAAGCAAATAGGGAAGAGTATTGCTGATGGAGCTATGGCATTTCTAAAGGCTGAATATAGAGTTTTATCAATTTTTGTTTTGATAGTTGCTATTTTATTAGCTTTTGCAGCTAATAGTCAAGGAGATTCAGTGCTTGTTTCAGTATCATTTTTAGTTGGAGCTCTTGCATCAGCTTTGGCAGGTTTTCTTGGTATGAAAGTTGCAACAAAGGCTAATAATAGAACAACAAATGCTGCTCAAACTGGTATTGCTAAGGCATTAAATGTTGCTTTTACTGGTGGTTCAGTTATGGGGTTAAGTGTAGTTGGATTGGGAGTTTTAGGAGTAGCAGGTTTATATACTATTTATGATGCATTGAATCTTTTTGAAAGTCCACAGAAGTTAATTCAGGCTTTAACAGGTTTTTCACTAGGAGCATCATCAATTGCTTTATTTGCAAGAGTTGGGGGTGGAATTTATACTAAGGCCGCTGACGTAGGTGCTGATTTGGTAGGTAAAGTAGAGGCTGGAATACCGGAAGATCACCCGTTAAACCCCGCGACAATAGCAGATAATGTAGGTGACAATGTAGGTGATGTTGCAGGCATGGGAGCAGATTTATTTGAATCATATGTTGGTGCAATAATTGGTTCAATGGTATTAGGTTGGGCTTTATTTAATAATCAAATAGCGGTTATGCTACCCTTATATATTGCTGGTTCTGGAATATTAGTTTCCATTATTGGAACATTTATGGTATCTGTAAAAGAAGGTGGTAATCCTCAGAAAGCTTTAAATATTGGTGAATTTGGTTCTTCAGCAATTATGGTAGGGGTTATATATTTATTAATAACATCATTTCTTCCAAATGGAGTTACTATAATTAGCGATGGCACACATTACAGCGCTATGGGAATTTTTTATGCTACTTTAATTGGTTTAGCTTCAGGTTTAGGAATTGGTTTAATTACGGAGCATTATACAGGAACAGGAACAAAGCCTGTACAATCTGTTGTTGATCAATCAATAACGGGTGCAGCAACTAACATAATAGCAGGTTTAGGTGTGGGAATGCAATCTACTGCTATACCTACATTGATTATAGCAGCAGCAATTATTGGTGCTTATGAATGTGCAGGTTTGTATGGTATTGCAATGGCAGCACTTGGTATGCTTGCTAATACTGGAATTCAGTTAGCTGTAGATGCTTATGGTCCTATATCTGATAATGCTGGTGGTATAGCAGAAATGGCAGAATTAGAGCCTGAAGTTAGAGAGCGAACTGACAAACTAGATGCAGTAGGTAATACGACTGCTGCTATAGGAAAAGGTTTTGCTATAGGTTCAGCAGCGCTAACAACATTGGCTTTATTTGCATCATTTAGATCTGTGATTCAAGCTAAAACTGGTTCAGAATTATCAATTGATATTACAAATCCATGGGTTATGGGTGGTTTATTTATAGGAGGCATGCTTCCATTTGTATTTTCATCTATGGCAATGGGCGCTGTGGGTAGAGCCGCTATGTCAATGATTGAAGAGGTAAGAAGACAGTTTAGAGATATACCAGAATTAAATGCAGCGTTAGAAGTAATGAATAAGGGCGATAATTCTAAATGGTCTGATGAAGATAAAATTATATATGAAGCAGGGCTAGATAAAGCTGAACATGGAAAATGTGTTGAAATATCTACACAAGCAGCAATAAAAGAAATGGTAATGCCTGGTTTATTAGCCATATTAACACCCGTAGTTATTGGAAAATTTGCTGGACCAGAAGCATTAGGCGGTTTATTAGCTGGTGTAACAGTATGTGGTGTATTGATGGCAATATTTCAATCTAATGCTGGTGGTGCTTGGGATAATGCGAAAAAGATGATTGAAGAAGGAGTAATTATAAATGGTGAGGAATATTCAAAAGGATCAGATCCTCATAAGGCAGCAGTAGTAGGAGATACTGTTGGAGATCCATTTAAAGATACATCAGGGCCATCTTTAAATATATTAATAAAATTGATGTCGGTAGTATCGCTTGTTATCGCACCATTTTTATTTTAAATAATTATTAAGGAGTTAAAATGAACTATTATGAAACATTATATATAATACATCCATCATTAGAATCTGGACGTCTTAAGGATATAATTTTAGGTGTTGAGGAAAGTTTAAAAAATGTAGGTGGTAAACCTATAGGTTTAGAACTTTGGGGAAAAAGAAAATTATCTTATTTTATAGATAAACAAAAATATGGAACATATGTTTTACTACATTTTAGTGGTGAAGGTTTATGCTCTAGAAATTTTTCTCGAGAGTTAGAGCTTAATCCTAATATTTTAGCATATTTAACTACTAGCCTTGATGAAGATAATATTATGAAAGATATTGTTGATTTAGATGTGCAGATAGCTGGAAAAAGCCGAGAAGATGATCGTAGTGAAGCTTCATCTAAGGCAGCGCCTGAAGCAGAGGCAGCGCCTGAAGCAGAGGCAGCGCCTGAAGCAGAGGCAGCGCCTGAAGCAGAGGCAGCGCCTGAAGCAGAGGTAGCGCCTGAAGCAGAGGTAGAAGTTGAAGATAACCAAGAAAAAGTAGATGAGGAATCTGCTGTAAAAGAAGAGGAATAATTATGACATTTTCTAGCAATAAACGTATATGCATATTTTGTGAAAATTCTGAACAGAAAATTGATTATAAAGAATTTAAAACACTTAGAAAATTTATAACAGATCAAGGAAAGATTATACCTGGTCATGTTACGGGAGTATGTTCAAAACATCAAAGGCATCTTGGTAGGGCAATAAAGCAGGCAAGAAACATTGCGCTTTTACCTTATTCTGTAGATCCAAGACATTTTTAGGAGGAATAAATGAAAATAATACTTAAGCAATCTATAGATAATTTAGGTAATGAAGGTGAAATTTTAGATGTTAAGCCAGGTTATGCTCGTAATTATTTAATACCTAAGGGCTGGGCAAAGCAGGCTACTAAATTAAATATAATTTCAACACAGAAAGAGATTGAAGTTAAATTGCAAAAAGAAGCTAAAAACCGTCAAAATTTAGAAGCGCTAGGCAAACAATTAGATAAGCTTTCTTTAAAATTTGAATTAAAGGCTGGTGAAGAAGGAAAACTTTTTGGATCTGTAACCTCTCAAATGATTGTTGATGCAATTTCTGAAAAAGGGTATACTGTTAATAAAAAAGAAATTGAAATTCCAGAATCAATAAATCATATTGGAAAATATTTTGTTGATGTAAAATTAGGTCATGGTTTTAGTGGTAGAGTTAAATTAAAAGTTATTGCAGAAAAATAATATTACATTTATAATAAATAAAATATAAAAAAGCTCCTTTATAAGGAGCTTTTTTATTTATATAAATGCATTATAACTAGATTAGTAATACTTATCATATTTTAAATTACCATATGTTCGCACAAGTTAGTTTTCCAATTTCTAGTTTTCAAACATTTACTTACAGGGTTCCCAGTTCGCTATTAAAATCTGTTCATCAAGGGACTTGTGTTAATGCTACAATAAATAGAAAGCTTCAAGCAGGTTTTGTAATTTCAATTAGTGATAATACTAGTTATAGTGGGAAAATATTATTTATTGATTCTATCAGGGAACAAGATTTACATATTCCTAGTGAGCTTTGGAACACGTTAGAATGGATATCAAAGTATTATATTGCACCTATAGGTCAAGTTCTTAAAGCAGCAGTTCCAAATTCTTTTTTAAAAACATATAAACCTCAATTACTTCAATTTGTGCAAATTACTGAAATAGGAAAAGAAAAATTAGCTTTATTAAATAAAAAACCTGCACAAATACGATTAATGAAAAAATTATCTATATTATCTGAACCGGTTAGAGTATCATCATTAAAGAAATATGTATCTTCACCATACACTATTTGTAAAGATTTAGAAAAAAAGGGATTTATAAATTCAGTTTATCAGCCTAAAATAACTGATCCATTTAAAATTATGGGTCCTGGTAATTTGCAAAATATAAAATTATCTATTGATCAACAAAAAGTTATAGATAATATTCAAAATTCAAATCAAGGATTTAATCCTTATCTTCTTCATGGAGTAACTGGTTCCGGTAAAACAGAAGTATATTTAAAATTAGCACAAAATATTGTAAAGAATGATAAATCAGTTTTAGTTCTAGTTCCTGAAATAGCTCTTACTCCTCAAGTCGCAAATAGATTTAGAAAAGCATTTGGAAAACGGGTTGCTCTTTGGCATAGTAGAATGACAAAAGCTGAAAAGGGATGGACATGGCAGCAATTAAAAAATGGTTATTATTCTGTAGTTGTAGGTGCTAGGAGTGCAATTTTCTCACCACTAAAAAATATTGGATTAATAATTATTGATGAAGAACAAGAATCATCTTATAAGCAAGAAAATCCTTCACCCCGATATAATGCAAGAGATGTTGCTATGGTTAGGGGGAAGAATGCTAATGCTGTGGTTTTGTTAACTAGCGCTACACCTTGTTTAGAAAGTTATTATAATACATTACAAAGTAAATATTCTCTTTTAAAGTTAAATAAACGATATGGATCATCACAATATCCATCTGTAAAGTTAGTTGATATGAAGAAAGAATATATTAATAACGAGAATGTTGTTTTGAGCAAGATATTGATTAAAGAAATAGAAAATAGATTAGCTAAAAATGAACAAATAATTATTTTGCAAAATAGAAGAGGATATTCTAGAGTTCATCAATGCCTAGATTGCGGTGAAATTAAAAAATGTAAGCAGTGTTCTGTCTCTCTTATATTACATAAAACAGATAATAGTTTACATTGCCATTATTGTGAATATAGTGAAATACCAAGCTTTAAATGTGAAATTTGTAATGCAGAAAATATGATTTTTTCAGGATCTGGAACACAGCATGTTGAAGATATTATAAATCAAAAATTTCCGAACGCTAATACATTGAGAATGGATATTGATACTGTTGGTAAAAGAGATTCTCATTTGAATATTCTTACTAAATTTTCTAACAAAGATGCAGATATTTTGATTGGCACTCAAATGATAGCAAAAGGTTTAGATTTTGAAAATGTAACTCTAGTTGGAGTTATTAATGCTGATTCTGGTTTATTTTTTCCTGATTTTAGAGCCGGTGAACGTGTTTTTCAATTAATATATCAAGTATCAGGAAGGGCGGGTAGGAGAGAAAGGCTAGGATTATCAATTATACAAACATATAATCCAGATGATGAATATATAAAAACAGCTGCTTCATTAGATATTAAAAAATTCTATAATATATCATTATCACAAAGGCAAGAATTAAATTACCCACCCTTTTCAAGAATTGGTAGAATTATATTTTCAGGTCAAGATAAATTATTGATTAATCAATATGCTAAAAAAATAGCCAAAAAATTAGCAAACAAAAATGATTATATTATTTTAGGACCATCATTAGCACCAATTGAAAAAATTAAAGGAGATTGGCGAATTCATTTAATTATTAAGACTAGTAATAAAAATAATCAAAACATACATAAATTTCTATATAGTAAAATAGGATTCAAATTATTTGAAAAAAAATGGAATGGGATTAAAATAGTAATTGATATAGATCCACTATCTATGTTATAAAATGAAAAAATTATTTATTATTAATATTTTATTATTAAGCAATTTATTTTCTAGTGTATTTAATACTGAGTTAGGTAAATGTAATTTAGAAATTTATGATGGTAAAATTGAGGATATTCCCGAAATAGTTGATCTTATCATTATTGAATCAGAAAAACTAATAGCTGAATTTGGTAAAATAAAACCAGCTCCATTTTCAATTTATATAACAAGCAATATGGATGAATTTCATAGGAAGTCAAATGGACCTGTAGTAGAATGGGGAATTGCAGTTGCCAAACGCAATCCTGATAGAATAATAATTAAAGCACCAGGTATTTCAAATATTTCATTTTCTAGATTAAATGAGGTAATAATTCATGAGTTAAATCATATCTATATGTTTAGAATTCCTAATTATTATTCAATACCCTCTTGGTTCAAAGAAGGACTTGCGATGTCATCTGCAAATGAATTTTCATTATCATATAAAATTGAAATTTCAAAATCTTATTGGTCTAATAGGATAATACCACTTTCTAGATTAAATTCTTTTAGTAGTTTATCTAAAAATCAAATTTCATTGGCTTATGGTGAAGCTGCAGCATCAATTGAATCATTGAAATATTATTATGGAGAAAAAACGCCTGCAAAAATTATAGAAGTTATGAAAAATGGTAAAAGTTTTATAGAATCCCTTGAATATATAATAAATGAAGAATATATTGATTTTCAGATTAAATTTGAAGTTTTTATAGAAGATAATTTTAATTGGGTATTTTTGTTAAGCTCAAATAGATATTTATATATTGTTTTACCTTTTATTTTAATTTTAGGATTTATATTTAAGAAATATAAAAATAAATTAAAGTTAGAACAATGGGCTATTGAAGAGGAAATAGATAATTTAAATGAAGTGTAATATATATATAGGATTATTTTTTAGTATGTTATTTGCTAATGGTTCTTATGAAATTTTCAATATGCCATCAGATGCAATAGCTTTATCTTTAAATAATTCTGCTTCAATTTATGAAAATAAATCTTTATGTACTAATCCTGCATCCTTATCTACCAAGACCAATTTTAAAAGTTATTCATATATTTTACTTCCCGCTAGTATTCATTATATTAGTTATAAAAATACTAAACAAATTAAAATGGGCACAATTGCATCTAAAATATCTTATATTAATTATGGTATCCTATTGGATAGCAAAACAAATAAAGAATCGCTTGCATATGATATCTTATTAGAATATGCATACAAAAGGGAATTATTTAACATAATATCTTTAGGTATTTCTGGTGGATTATTATATAGTTCGATTGAAGATTACAGATCAAATGTATTATTTGCTAATATTGGACTTAGAACACGTTTATTAAATAAAAAATTAGGTTTAGGTACATCATTTGAAAATTTAGGTTTTGCTACAAATATGTATACCAATCGAAGAGAAATAATTCCCTCTTTAGTTAGATTTGGTATTTATTATGATTTAAAATATATTCCTTCTATTTTAAATATTAATTATATTTATAATTACAACAACTCTTTTTCAGATTATTTGATCATTGGTTCAGAATTTAAATTAGATAATAATATTTATATACGATTAGCTATTAATAGTTTACGTAAAGATTTATTAATTCAAGATTTTTCATCTGATATTATTTCGGGATTATCTGGAGGAATTGGATTAAGAAAATTTGATAGATTTTATGATATTGGGTTTAAGAATTTAGGACCAGCTGGATTAATTCTTGGCTTTTCTATTTCAAAAAAACTTAATTAATAATTTTATATTTTCTTCCTATTTTTATAAATGCATTAATAGCATTATTTAGATCTTCTTTAGTATGAGATGCACTAATTTGGACTCTAATTCTTGCTTGATTTTTGGGAACTACTGGAAATGCAAAACCTATAACATAAATTCCTTCTTCCAACATATCTTGAGCCATGTTTTGAGCCAATTTTGCATCCCCAAGCATGATTGGAACAATTGGATGAACCCCTTCTTTAATTTTAAATCCTGCAGATGTAATCTTATTTCTAAAATATAATGTATTTTTTTCCAGTTGATCTCTTAATGTAGTTGTATCAGCAATCATATCTAAAACTGAAATTGAAGTATTAACAATAGTTGGTGCTAGAGAATTGCTAAATAAATATGGTCTAGAGCGCTGTCTTAATATATCAATTATTTCTTTTCTTCCTGAGGTAAAACCGCCTGAGGCGCCACCTAATGCTTTTCCAAGAGTTGATGTTATAATATCAACTCGATTCATTACATTACAATGTTCAATTGAGCCTCTACCTGTAGCACCAAAAAAACCTGTAGCATGTGAATCATCTACCATAACTAATGCATTATATTTTTCGGCTAAATCACATATAAGCGAAAGTTTTGCTACATATCCATCCATAGAAAAAATACCATCTGTTGCAATAAGGCGAGTACGCATATTTTGTGTATTTTTAAGAATATTTTCTAATTCATCCATATTTGAATTAGAATAACGATAACGTTCAGCCTTACAAAGACGAATTCCATCTATTATAGATGCATGATTTAGTGCATCTGAAATAATTGCATCTTCTTTATCGAGTATGGTTTCAAACAGACCTCCATTTGCATCAAAGCAAGATGTATAGAGTATGGTATCATCAGTTTGTAAAAAAGAAGAAATTTTATCTTCCAATATTTTATGAATTGATTGTGTTCCACATATAAATCTAACTGAGCTTAAACCAAATCCCCAATTATCTAGGCCTTCTTTTGCTGCATTAATTAGCTTTGGATGATTAGATAGCCCTAAATAATTATTTGCACAAAAATTCAGCACCTTTTCATTATTAACTAAAATATTACTATTTTGTTGTGATTCGATTATTCGTTCTTCTTTATATAGACCTGCATCTTTTATATCTTTTAAAGTATTTTTTAATTTTTTACTTATTGTATTCAAATTATTTTTCGCCTATATATTTTTTAAATCTGGAATTAGATAGTTATTAAGGCCCCTATTTAAATCATGAGTTGCTTTCCAATTCCAATCTAGTTTAGCAGCACTATCATCTGTATCTTTGGGCCACCCATCAATCATTTGTTGTCGTTTTGTATTTATGTTATAAGTGATTTCAGTATTTGGGAATACTTCTATTAGTTTTTTTCTAAATTCTTCTGCAGTCGGTGCGAATGCTCTAATATTATATATAGATCTATTTAATTTATTTTTTGGTGTATCCATAAACTTTATAATAGCTTGAATTGCATCTGGCATTGTCATAAATGGTATTTGAGTTTTTTTATTAACAAAACATTCATATGGTTTCCCATTAGCTGCTGAATGTAACATTTCAGGGATATAATCAGATGTTCCTCCTGTTGGCAGAGTTTTAGAAGAAATAATACCAGGAAATCTAATAGATCTAAAATCAATATATGCTTTTTGAATATTATCATTAATATTTTTTTTTGAATAATATTTACCTAAATGTTCACAATAAAGTTTATTACATCCATACATAGTATGTGGATTATTATATTTATCTTCTTTAATAGATCCGACCTTATTTTTTTCTCCAAGATTTTTTAATCCATATACAGCTATAGAACTTGGAAAAAAAAATTGTATAGAGTTAGTCTGTTTTTTAGATTGGTTTTTTGCTAACATTAAGATATTAATGGTACCTTCTACATTAATCTTGTGGGCTAGTTCGGGGTTTAGCTCTGCTTTTGTTGATAATAATGCTGCAAGATGATAAATTGTTTTAAATTGATATTTGGTATTTAACTTATTAATTAATTTATCATCCAAAATACTTCCAGTATATATTTTTGAACAGAATTTTTTTATTGAAGAATCAATTTCGTTTAAATCTAATGTTATAATATTAAAATTATTTTTTTTAGATAGAGCTGAAATAAGACCATGTCCCATTTCACCATTAGCTCCAGTAATTAATATATATGGTTTTTGCATATTAATCCTTAATGTATACTTTTATCGATTACATAATTTACATGAAATTTTATGATTCTACCTTGTATTGCATGCTTTTAATAAAATATTTTTATAATAATGAAATTTTATATTTTTATATTATTAGTTTGTTTAATTAATTCATGTGCAGAAGACAGAACGGAAGATATGCTGTTATCTTCTAATTATATTGGGACTAGCGATTCATTTGATATAATTACATGGAATATTGAATGGTTTCCCAAAAATATTAAATCTATTGATTATATAGCAGAGGCTATTATAGAATTAGATGTTGATATTTTAGGCTTACAAGAGATAACTAGCACCTCAAAATTCAACTTATTAATATCTACAATAAATGGTTTAGATTCAGCAAATAACTGGATTGGCTTTAGATCAGAAAATAGTGAATATCAAGAACTAGCATATTTAATAAATTTATCAGATATTCAAATTATTGATGAACCGTATACTATCTTAAAGAACAATTCTTATTCTTTTGCATTTAGAGAACCCTTTTTAGTAAAACTAAAATACAAAAATAATGAAATAGTTATCATTAATTCTCATTTCAAATGTTGCGGTGATGGTAATTTAGATTTTAATAGCAGCTCCGATGAAGAGAACAGAAGGTACAATTCAGTTAATTTATTAAAAGAGTATATAGACACCTATTTATTTGATCAAAATGTTATTTTAATAGGTGATTTTAATGATGATATAGCAGAGCCATTACAAAACAATGTTTTTCAAAATTTATTAAGTGACACATCTAATTACTCTTTTGTAGATTATGATATAGCTAGTACAAATACATCTGATTGGTCTTATCCATCTTGGCCTTCACATTTAGATCATATATTAATTACAAATGAATTATTTGATGATTTTGCTAATTCAGGTTCAAAAATTCAAACGCTACTTATTGAAAATTATTTAGCTGGTGGTTGGAATGAGTATGAAACATATATTTCTGATCATAGGCCTGTTGCATTATCCCTTTATATTAATCCATAAAAAATATAATGATCTGTTTTAGAAATTATGCTTGATATGCTAAATTTATATCATAAATAATTAAATAATAGGGAGTTCATTTGGCAAAAGGCGTAACACCAAAAAGTGAGGATTATGCTCGCTGGTACACCGATATAATAACAAAAGCAGAAATGGCAGACTATGGCCCTGTTAAGGGAACTATGGTAATTAGGCCATATGGTTTTAGTGTTTGGGATAGTATTAAAGAAGCTTTTGATAATAAATTTAAAGAGACTGGTCATGTAAACGCATATTTCCCTTTATTTATACCAAAATCTTTTTTATCAAAAGAAGCAGATCATATAGACGGTTTTGCTAAAGAGTGTGCTGTAGTCACCCACTCTCGTTTAAAATCTGATCCAGAAGGAGGAGGTGTAGTTGTTGATCCAGATTCTAAATTGGATGAAGAAATAATTGTACGCCCTACTTCAGAGACTATTATTTGGTCCATGTATAAAAAATGGATTAATTCTTATAGAGACCTTCCAATTCTTATTAATCAATGGGCAAATGTAGTAAGATGGGAAATGAGAACACGATTATTTCTTAGAACCAGTGAGTTCTTATGGCAAGAAGGTCATACAGCACACGCTACAGAAGAGGAAGCTCGTAAAGAAACATTGACTATTTTGGAGATTTATAGAAATATTGCACAAGATATATTAGCTATACCAGTTATTACAGGAATTAAATCAGAAGCTGAAAGATTTGCAGGTGCGGTTGATACGTATTGCATTGAAGCCATGATGGGAGACAAGAAGGCACTACAAGCTGGAACATCTCATTATCTTGGACAAAATTTTGCTAAAGCTTTTGATGTTAAATTTCAAACTGAAAGTAATAATGAAGAACTAGTATATGCTACAAGTTGGGGCGTAAGTACTCGATTAGTTGGAGCATTAATTATGGTTCATGGTGATGATAAAGGTCTTCGATTACCACCCAAAATTGCTCCCATTCAGATAGTAATTATTCCTATTTTTAAAAGTGAAGAAGGCTTATTAGAAATTAAGAATTATTTAAAAGATTTTATACTAGAACTAAAAAAGGATCAAATTAGATTTGAATTTGATGATAGAACAAAAATATCTCCAGGCTTTAAATTTAATGAATGGGAAATGAAGGGTGTACCTATAAGAGTTGAAATTGGCTCAAGAGACATAGAAAGTAACAGCCTATTATGTGCAAGAAGAGATACAAGTGAAAAAGAAACATATGATATTAATTCTGCTGGATCTCATATGGGTAAATTATTAGAAACTATTCAAAATAATATGTTTAATCAAGCTCTCGAATTTAGAAATAGTAATACATTTTATGTTACTGACTATAATGAATTTAAACAATTTATTAAACAAGGTGGCTTTGTTCAATGCTATTGGGATGGTGAAAATGAATCTGAGGCAAAGATAAAGAAAGCAACCAAGGCGACTATACGTTGTATTTTAGAAAAAAGGAATGTTGAAAATAAGAATTGTATATACTCAGGGAAGCCCGCTAAATATGAAGTTGTCTTTGCAAAATCATATTAATTATTGTGTTACTTTCTTCTAATGCAATAGTTCTTAATAGAATTTCATATAGTGATAGTAGTTTAATATTTCGTGTTTTTACAGAAAATTATGGTAAGATTACTATTTTAGGCAAGGGTGTTTTAAGACCTAAAAATATAATAGGTTCACTTCTAGAACCAGCCAATCATTTATATATACATTATTACAATAAGTCGAGCAGAGATATTCAAATTTTAAAAGATGCAAGTTTTGTTCAACAGTATTTAAGTATTAGAACAAATTTAACTAAGATAGTTTTAAGTCTTGCAATTGTTGAAATTATTGATAGAGCAACATTAGATTCTAATCCTTATCCAATTTTATATAAATTATGTTGGAGGACTCTTGAAAAATTAAATGATAATAATCAAAATATTTGGTTAGTTTTCACTTTTTATTTATATCAATTATCAATTAGGTTGGGATTTATGCCAGATTTAGAAAAATGCAGTAAATGTTTTTCTAAATTATTAAATGCAAATATAGAAAGTTATACTGGAGAAATTGTTTGTTCAAAGTGTATAATAAATAATCAAATGGGTGTAGAAGAAAATAGTTTTAAACTATTAAAAATTATTTCAACTTTACATTTAGATAATTTGCTAGATATTAATGTTATTAATAATGACATTTTTAATGTTATCCTTTTTCTAGATTTATTTTCATCAATTCATATTGAAGGTTTAAATAAAGTTAAATCAATGAAAATGGTGCGTAATTTAATTAATGAAGAAAAAATATAAAATTTGATTAATGAGATATCAATATACAAGTAGAGGCTTTCAGGAAAGTTATAATTCAAATTTATTTATACCATTTGGTGTAAAAATTTTAATTATTATAAACATATGTGTTTTTATTTTAGCTGAAATATCTGGTCAGCGTAATATTTTCTTCACTTCATTTGGTATAGTCCCATTTCAAGTATGGAGTAATAATCATATATGGCAGCTTTTCACTTATTTATTTATACATGGAGGAGTACTCCATATTTTTTTTAATATGTTTGTATTATGGATGTTTGGTAAAGATTTAGAGTACAGTTGGGGAAGAAATGAGTTTTTATTTTTTTATTTTATGTGTGGGGTTGGTTCTGGTTTAATAACAGTTTTATTTAGTATCAATTCATTTGTGCCAATTGTGGGTGCAAGTGGAGCAATATATGGTTTATTAGTAGCATATGGATATACTTATCCAAATAGAATGGTATATTTGTATGGACTTTTTCCAATCAGAGTAAAATATATGGTTTTAGGTCTTGGTATTATGGCGACTTTTGCATTTATTTTTTCTAAACAATCTAATGTTAGTCATGTAACTCATTTAGCTGGTATGATTATTGGGTTTATGATGTTATTTTTTAATATTGATTTAAAAAATATGAAATTAAAATATTATAAATTAAAATTAAAAAAAATAAAAAATAAGATAGAAATCAAGGAGCATGACGTTTTTTATGCTAAGCAAGAAGTTGATAAAATATTAGATAAATTAAATAATTCAGGGTGGGAGAGTTTAACAGATAGCGAAGAACAATATTTAACAAAGATGAGTAAGGAAATTTTTAAAAATAATACTCCTAACTAATTAAACATTAAATTTAAAAAATATAATATCTCCATCTTGAATGATATAATTTTTACCTTCTTGTCTAATTTTTCCAGCTTCTTTTAAAGCTGTTTCCGCTTTCAATTCCATTAATTCAGAATAAGAATAAACCTCAGCTTTTATAAAACCTCTTTGTATATCTGAATGTATTTGGCCTGCTGCATTAGGCGCATTTGTATTTTTAGGAATAGTCCACGCCCGTACTTCTTTTTCACCCGCAGTAAAAAATGTTTCTAATCCTAATAATGAATAGCTTGCGTTAATTAATTTATTTAATCCGGGTTCAGAAATATTATATTCTTCTAGAAAAAAATTACGTTCTTCTTCATTTAGGTTGGCTATTTCAGATTCTACCTTACCGCATAATTGAATAGTAGAGTTTCCTCTTTTTTTAGCAAATTCCGTTAATTTTTGTAAATCATTATTTATATTATTTGTATCAATTTCATTTTCATCTATATTAACTAAATATAAAGTAGGCTTATCTGTTAATAAAGATAATGGTCTAATTAAAAGTCGTTCATCTGAGGATAGCTTTATATCATGCACTAAAGTATCATTATTCATTTTGGGCAAGATACTATTAAGTACTGCGACTTCTTTTATATAATCTTTATCACCTGTTCGCGCACTCTTTGTAGCCTTAACTAATCTTTTTTCTACTGATGCAATATCCCTAATTAGCAGCTCTGTTTCTATAGTTTCAATATCTCTTAATGGATCAAGGCTTCCTTCAACATGTGTAATATTATCTTCATTAAAAGAGCGTACAACATGGATGATTGCATCAACATCTCGTATATGTGATAAAAATTGATTGCCTAATCCTTCACCTTGGCTTGCACCTCGTACCAAACCAGCTATGTCTACAAATTCTATTGTGGATGGTATTATAGATTTGGGTTTAAATATAGATGATATGTTTTGTAGTCTTTTATCGGGTACTTCAACAACACCTATATTCGGATCAATTGTACAAAATGGATAATTTTCTGCAGGTATTGCAGATTTAGTAAGTGCATTAAATATGGTTGACTTTCCTACATTAGGCAATCCAACAATTCCGGCTTTTAATCCCATATTAAAAATTACAGATAAATTTTACTATTTATTAAAAGGAATTCTTTAATTAAATGAATTACTTTGCGTTGGATTAAATAGGTCATTAAATTTTGATTAATATTAATTAGGAGATATATAAATGAGAGATTGGGCTCTGATACTTGGATCTTCAAGTGGTTTTGGTGCAGCTACTTGTAAAGAGCTTGCAAAAAAAGGAATCAATATTTATGGTGTCCATTTAGATAGAAAATCAAATATGGATTCTATAAATTTGCTTATTGACGAGTTAAAAGAAAATAATATTGAAGTTAGATTTAATAACATGAGCGCTACAGATGAAGTTAAGCGTATGGAGGTAATTGAAGAGTTAAAGTCCTTTGGTGATATAAGAATTAAAATATTAATGCATTCATTAGCATTTGGGGCATTAAAGCCTGTAATTGATATAAATCAAGATAATATACTTCAACAAAGACAAGTAGAAATGACGCTTGATGTAATGGCGAGTAGTATTTTATATTGGTCCCAAGCATTATATCAAACAGGATTAATGCAAAAAGGCTCACAAATTTTTGCAATGACTAGCTCTGGTGGTCATAGGCAGTGGAAAGCATATGGTGCAGTCTCAGCTGCTAAAGCTAGCCTAGAATCCTATTGTAGACAGCTAGCATTTGAATTATCTGAGCATGGTATAGCTTGTAATGCAATTCAAGCAGGTGTTACTGATACACCAGCTTTACGTAAAATACCTGGTAATGATAAAATGATTGAACATGCTTTTAATTTGAATCCTGGGAAAAGATTAACTATACCTAAAGATATCGCAAAATTTATTTCACTAATAGGATTATCTGAAGATTCTTGGTTAACAGGAAATACGTTAAGAATAGATGGTGGTGAAGATATTACAGGTTGATAATTTAATTTTTACCTGATACTTTTTTTTGGATTAAATCAACGACTTTTTTATTTTCCTCTGAAGGAATTAAATTAAAAGCATTTTTAGCTTCTTTTATTGCATCATCATACCAAGTTTTTTTTGCGTAAGCAACAGCAAGATTATGATGCGCTCTTGATTTAATTTTAATATCTTTATAATCTAATTTTTGTGTTTCGATAGATAATTGATGAATAACAAATTTGAATTCAAGAATTGATTTCTCTAACATATCCCATTCATAGTACTGTATCCCTCTTTCCATTGCAAGTTCAGCATCGCTTTTGCAACCTAAAAATAAAAGAACTATGAATAAGTATAAAATATGTTTCATTTCTTTGATATAGTAAATATAACTATTAAATATATTAAATTTCTAAGACTTGGTAATGTAAAAATAAATTATAGAAAATTAAACCTAGATTTTTTTAATAACATTATATATTGCATTTGCAATATCATCTATTTGCCAAGCTTCTATTGTTAATGCTGGAGCTATACGTACTGTGCTTGTATGTGTTTCTTTTGCATATATTCCTTCCTTTAACAACTCCATAGATACATGATGACCGTCAAGTTTTGGATCATCGTGCATTTCAAATGCAGTTAACAAACCTTTACCTCTAATATCTTTAATTTTATTTGGAAATTCTGATTTCATGTTTTCAAAATGCCCCATTAATTGCGCGCCACGTATTTTAGCATTTTCAGCGAGGCGAGAGTCTTCAAGAACCTTTATTGCATATACACCGACCACAGATGCTAAGGGGTATCCTCCAAAGGTTGACCCTTCAGAACCAGGTGTTAAAACATCAATAATTTCTTTTTTTCCAGCAACAAAGGAAACAGGTAATATTCCCCCTCCTGCAGCTTTTCCACATCCCATAATATCAGGTTTGACGTTATAGAGTTGATGCGCAAAATTAGCTCCTGTTCTACCAAAACCTGTTTGGACTTCATCCATTGCTAATAAAATATTGTATTTATCGCATAGGGCCCTTACTTGAGGCCAATAATTATCATTAGGAACAATAACACCAGCCTCTCCTTGAATTGGTTCAACAGAAAAAGCAGCAATTTTATCACCCTTCTTCTTAAACAAATTTTCTAATGCCACAATATCATTAAATGGAACTAGTTCAATACCTGATAAAAAGGGCCCAAAATCTTCTCTTGCTTCTGCATCATCAGACATAGAAACTGCGGCAACAGATCTGCCGTGAAAATTTCCTTGGGCTCCTACAATAATACATTCATCTTTTGGAATACCTTTTATTTTATAACCCCACCTTCTACAAAGTTTAAAAGTGAGTTCCCATGATTCAACACCAGCAACTTTTGGAACTATTTTATCCATTTGAGTTATACCAGTTGCAGCTATAAGGAACGCACTCATATATTTATGTCGAATAGATCTTGGTACCGTGGGTAATTTCTCTTTAGTCAGATGCTTAACAACCGCATCTACAATAGTTTTATTTAGTTGACCTTGATTAACAGCTGAATAGCAGCATAGGCCATCTATTAATTCTTCTTCAATGAATGCATTTATATTATCAACTGAAGGTTTTCTACAAATAAGAGTTGATGAGTCTTGAACATGACTGACTACTACATTTTCTAATGGGCTATAATTTTGCCCACCTTTTTCTTCTTCAATTTTTTTATGATCATCAGGTGATAAATCTCCAATTTTAATATTATTAACCGTTAAATCATCACCATAACCATTTATTGTAACATTAGCCATTCAAACTCCTATTATACTTTAATTTATAGAATTAATTATTTTTTATTTCTAAGAAGATCTGTAATTAAAAAAGCTAGCTCTAAACTTTGTTCATTATTTAAACGAGGATCACAAGCAGTTTGATATTTAGATTTAAGATCTTTATCATCAATTTTTCTTGCTCCTCCAACACATTCGGTTACATTATCTCCAGTAAGTTCAAAGTGAACTCCTCCTGGAATAGTTTTTTCTGCTCTATGAATAGCAAAAAAATGTTCTATTTCTTCAAGTATAGTATCAAAATGGCGTGTTTTAAATCCATTAGTAGTTTGATATGTATTAGCATGCATTGGATCACATATCCATAAAACATTTATATTATTATCTTTAATAATTTTTATTAGTGGAGGTAGTTTAGTTCTTATATCTTTTGCCCCCATTCGTGTTATTAATGTTAGTTTACCCCATTCATTAGTAGGATTTAATTTTTGACATAAAGTCAAAAGTTCTTTATCATTAATTGTTGGTCCGACTTTAACACCTATTGGATTATCTACACCAGATAAAAATTCAACGTGAGCTCCATCAATTTGTCGTGTTCTATCTCCAATCCAAAGAAAATGCGCTGAACAATCATACCATTTTTGGGTTAGAGAGTCTTGTCTAGTGAGAGAGTTTTCATATCCAAGAAGCAACGCTTCATGTGAAGTGAAAAATTCAGTTAATTTTAATGCAGATGTGTTTTGTGAATTGATACCAACAGCTTCCATAAATGTAAGTGCATCACTAATATTTTTAGAAATTTGGCTATACTTTTTACCCTGTGGAGATTTTTCTATAAATTCTTGGTTCCATACATCTACTTTATTTAAATCAGCAAATCCACCCGTTGTAAATGCACGGAGTAAATTTAATGTGGCAGCTGATTGATTATATACTCTTAATAACCGTTTAGGATTAGGCTGTCGACTTTTTTCATTAAATTCTATACCATTAACTGCATCACCTCTGTATGATGGAAGTTCAACATTTTCACGACATTCAATGTTTGCACTTCTTGGTTTAGCAAATTGACCCGCAATTCTTCCCAATTTAACTACATTACAGGAAGCACCATATGTTAAAACTACAGACATCTGAAGAAGGATTTTTAATTTGTCTCTAATTGAGTCGGCATTGAAATCAGCAAAAGTTTCAGCGCAATCACCGCCTTGAATTAAAAATCCATTACCTTGTGCTGTTTCAGCTAATTGATTTTTAAGGGATCTAACTTCACCTGCAAAAACCAGAGGTGGATAAGTTGATAATTCAGATATGATTTTTGAGTAATTATCTAATTCTTCCCAATCAGGTTGTTGTTTAGCCTTTAACTTTAACCAACTATCTGGATTCCATGATTTTTCCATGTTTAAAAATTATAACATTAGGTGCAAAAAATCATATTAATTATAATATTAAAATTCATATTGATTTATTATGTTATATCTATCATAAATTTATCTTATGTATTTTAGAGAATATATAGGTTTTAATTGATTTGCATTTTTGTCCACCGGTCGGTGGTTTTCAAAAATGTAGGTTCTAAAATAGATCTTTACGCAAGGTACTGCTGCTTTGCGTCCTTAAGTAAATCATATAGTTTAAATAGGAAGGAAGTCTTATGAATAGATTGGTAATATCTTTGTTTCTATTATTTGTAATTGGATGCGGAGTTAATTCAGTAAATAGTAAAAGAAGTTTTGAATTTGTTTATGAAGTAGAATTAGATTCTACAGATGGTAAAAAGGTTGAGCTTTGGTTGCCAATTCCTCAATCAAATGAAGTACAAATAATTTCAAATTTAAAAATAAATACAAATGGTTTAAGGTACAGTGTTGAGAATGAAAATGTACATAATAATAAATATTTATATATAAATGATCCTTTAGGCTTAAGCGAGTCTAAAAAAGTTTCTATATCATTCAATGTTGATCGCTTAGAACATGAAAACGTTAAGTATATGAATGTTGATCCTAATAAGTATTTAGGCTCATATTCAACAGTGCCTGTTGGTGGGGTTTTTGATAAAGTTATTGCTGAAAATAAGTTGTCAAAAAATAATATAAGAGGGGTTTATGATTATGTTTTTGAGGGTATGCATTATGGTAAACCCACTGATGATCAAAATTCTAAAAACTACAAATATATTCATGGGGGAAAAAATCCTAAGACTGGCCAAGAATGGTTACCTAATAATATAAAATATGGTCTTAAAAAGAAGACTAAAGATGAATTAGTAAAATCTCAAAATAAGAATTCAAAATATGCATATGGTAATGGAAATGCAATCTATGCATGTGATATAGGTGTAGGTAATTGTACAGATTATCATTCTTATTTTATGTCTCTTGAGAGAACTTTAGGCGTTCCAGCACGTTTTCATATGGGATTTCCTATACCAAATAAAGAAGATGCTGGTAAGGTAGGTGGATATCATTGTTGGGCAGATTATTATGTAGAGGGTGAGGGCTGGTATCCTGTAGATATTTCTGAAGCCGATAAAGATCCCAGTAAAAAAGATTATTTCTTTGGTAAGGTTGATCAAAATCGTTTCGAAATGACTGTCGGTAGAGATTTCATTTTAAAAGGATATGAACCAGGAATTACAAATTTATTTATCTATCCTCTTTTAGAAGTAAATGATATTAAATCATCAGCTTTTACAAAAAAGTTTACATATAAAAATCTATAAGGAGTATTACAATGTATAAAATATTATTTATTATCATTTCATTAACAATATCTTTTGCAGATATGTATATAAGTGGTGATGCAAGATTAAGACCTAGATTAGATGTTAAGGAAAACACTAGTTCTTATGATAAACAATCTGATCTTTATTATTTATATAGAGCAAGATTAAATATAAAAGCAGATATTGGTGAAGGCTATTTTTTTAGTTCAAAACTAGGAACTAATGAAGTTTCTGCTATATCTAAAATGGCATATGATGGTGACCATACATCAGCTCCTGGCATTTTAAATTCATCAAGGCCTCAAGTTGATTTTCTTCAATTATATTTTGGATACCAAAAAGAAAATTCAGGTTTTTGGGGAGGTGCATTCCCACTAAAATCTAATCCTGCTTTAGATATCCATTTTTATCCAACAAAAATAGTTGATATACCGTTTGCGTTATTTAATAATGGTGCAGTCAATGGATTTGGTGGTTACAGAAAGTTAAGTAATTATAAGCTTAATTGGTTTTTATCAGTTGACAATCAAAAAACAAATTCTGTAACTAAAGATGATGTTAAAACGGATTTAAATGAAAGCTATACTTTTGGTTTAGATACAAAAATTAATTTAGGGTCCATAGGTTTTAAGCCTCAATTAATTGCAACATTTGGGGATTCGATAGATACTCAGCCCTTAACCTATGGAGGAAGTTTGGATTTAATGGAGCTTGGTGGTTTTAAGTCTTCATTTTCATATTTTACATCTACAAATTCGCAAAATTCTGAATATGATGCAAATCATATACGCTTATCTGTAGTTAAAAAAATAAAAATTGGTGATTTAAAATTATTTTATGATATAGCTACTTATAAGGCAGATGAATTGATCGATTTATCTACTAATGAGGAAATTGGTAAAATGAATTTTAATTATTTATGGATTTCATATACTTATAAATTATATGATAGTGATTTAGGATCAATTAAATTAATGCCGACAATTAGAATTCAAAATGGTGGGATATTAGATTCAGATTATTATTCAGATTATTCTAGATCAAAATTTGAATTAACAACTGAAATTAAATTTAAATAATAAAATTGTGATCACTATCAAAGTCTAATATATATGTATATTATTTAAATTTCAATGTAGAAAATTACTTTAAATAAATTATGAAAGGAGGTAATCATTTGAAAGTTGACAAACGAAGTAGTGATTATGCCTCGGAAGGACTTGTTTAATATCTCTGAGGTTAATTACAGAGGACTTCAAGTCATTATATAGATGATTCTACATCTATATGGCAATTTAAAGGGGCAAAATTATATTTTGTCCCTTTTTTATTGAAAATAAATATTTTGATTATAATTAATATTTTCTAAAAACATTTTTTTATCTTTATTGATAATATTATTAAATCTTTTATTATTTCTAAAAATTTTATTTAAAACCCAATGATACTTTATATCTGCCCAAAAATAATTTGAATTGCCAGATAAGAGTTCATCTATTATATCTAATGATTTTTGATGCTCTCCAATGATTGCATTAATAACTGCTAAATCTGCCTTATAATGATCCGAAAGCATTATATCTTTTGATGGTGGACATAGAGCTAATGCCATTTTTATTTCACGCAATGCATCTTCTTTTTGATCTAAAAAAGCATAAATATAGCTTAAAGAGCTATGAAATCTTGGGTCACCTTCATATTTATTTTCTAATAACATATTAAGAGCTTTTTGACCATAATATAATTGTTTTTCATTATCTTCCATTAGCCAATACATAATAGTTATTGGATTATAATTGGTCAAAATCCATTGTTGACCTGAATTTATCCATTCCCCTGATTTATTAAAATGTTCTAATGCTGTTGAGTAATTTTTATCATATATATCAAAAGAAGATATAATCTGAGAATAATAATCAAAATCTGGAAATAGTTTTGATGCTTTTTCAAGAATTTCTTTAGCTTTTTGGGTATTGCCCTCCATCCACCAAACTATCCTTGCTCTATGGAAATACAACATTGGGTTAGTTGGATCTATTCTATAAAAATCTTCATCAAATTTAACAAAATCAATTTTTGAATATTCCTTGTAAAAAAAATATGTGACTGCTAATTCTGTCATGATTTTAAAGTGATTGGGATCTAGTTTATTTGCTGTTTCTAAGTACTTAATCGATTTATCCTTATTACCTAATCGTCTATGGGCAAATCCAATACGCGCATTAATATCTGCGCTTCCAGGTTCCTTAGTAAGAGCGTACATATAATGTTCTAGAGCTCGTGTATAATCTCTATAACATGCATAGTAATAATATCCATATGCAGTTCTTACTTCAGGGCTTTCGGGGTTTAATTCAAATGCTTGTTGAATAAATTTTTTGGATTGATTCTTACTTTCTTCTGTATTTTTTTCTATACCAAATTGTACTGCATTACTATATTCAAGAGACATTAATGCATATGCTTCAGCAAATTTTGGATCTATAGTTATTATTTTATTTAATAGCTCTTTACGGATAGTTATATTCTCAGCAAAAGCCAAATCATTAGTTCTTTTAAGTTCTTTAACCTTAAGATACATATCATAAGCTTGAATGTTGTCTGTTTTTTTAACTTGAATTATAGATTTTTCAGAATCGGTAATTTGTGATTTTAGTGCTGAGGCTATTTCAGTTGCTATATTTGTTTGAATAGTAAAAATATCTTCAAAGCTAGCATCATAGGTTTCAGCCCAAACATGTTTATCAGAGCTTGCTTCAATTAATTGTCCTACAACCCTAATTTTATTATCAGTCCGCTGTATGCTGCCTTCTAAAATATGAGCTACATTAAGTTCCTTGGCAATATCTTTCAAACTCATTTTTGTGTTTTTATATCGCATTACAGAGGTTCTTGATATAACCATTAAATCTTTTACCTTAGCAAGATTTGCTATAATTACTTCTGTAAAACCTGAGCTTAAATATTCATCTTCTGCATTAGGACTGTAGTTATCAAAAGGCAAAACTGCAATTGATTTTGAATTTATTGAAGGTTGAAAAATATTATTTTTTAATAAATAAAATCCTCCGATAACTATTAAAATTATTAAAAATAAAAGATAGTAATTATTATTTGATTTATTTATGGACTTAGTTTTTACTATACCTTTATCCGTGATATCATATATCCATGAAAATAATATTAATATTGGAAAACCAATTATTAATAAAACAACTAATAATCGTATACTCCAATCAGGTAGTAATAGAGCAGGAAACACAATGCTACATACTTGAAGAATAACAAAAGATGCACCTGCATAAATTGCGCAACTGCGAAACACCTTCCTTTGTTTAAGCTGATGAAAAATATTATTTTTCATTTATTTAAGTTTAAATTGTATTAGTATTGAATAATAAGACATAGCTGATTATAACTTAATAATAAATTATTTTAAAGCCATAACTAATTATCACATTTATTTTTGTAACTTTAGATAATCAATCAAGGAGTTATTTATGGGATTTTTTGGGAAAAAAGAAACCAAGCAAGGTGGAATTATAAGTAGTGATGAAGATGTTGCATGGCATATTGAGAATTTAGATGATAAGAATCAATATGTTATTGTAAGAAGTAAGTTAACAGATTTTAGTGGTTCCCAATTTTTAAAAAGAGTTAATACTTTAATTCAATCTGGATATATACCTCAAGGAGGTGCAAGTTCAGATAACAGTTATACTTACCAATCTTTGTTTAGAAATAAATAAATTTATATTAATCTTATTACTTATTGATTTATATTTACAATGTTATAAGAAGTTATAAAGTGAATGCCTATTTATACTATTGTAATTATCATCTTTGCTGTATTAGTTGCTTTAGCATTTTTAAGGAGAAGTAGGTAATGGCAAAATTTCAAAAAGGCGATACAGTTAAACATAAAGTTTTTGGATTAGGAGAAGTACAAATAATTGATGGTTTTGGTGATAATCCTAAATTAACCATTCTATTTGATGATATTGATGATAGAAAAGTAATCAAAGCAAACTATGTAAAATTATTAAAAGAGAAGCGACTTTAGATATAAATGACTAAATGAAAAAAATACTACTAATAGCATTACTTATTGTTGGGTGTGAAGAAGTAGGAATTACATCTAATGTCTTATCTGATGGCACAGTGGCTACAGATACCCTATACATTTCATATGATACTACTTATACAGTTTATGATACCCTAATCATTAATAACATAGATTGTAAAGGTGTTTGGGGTGGAACTGCTCAACTTGACAATTGTGGAGTTTGTGATACGATTTTATTTAATGACTGTGTGCCTGATTGTGAAGGTGTTTGGGGTGGAACTGCTAAAGCAGATTGTAATGGTGTGTGCAATGGGAATTCAATTATTTTATGGAGTTTATGTTATCAGACAAATTTAACTTATTTAGATTTAGGTGAGAATCAATTAACAGGTCAAATACCGATAGAAATAGGAGATTTCACTAATTTAAATTATTTAGCTTTAACTAAAAATCAATTAACAGGAAAAATACCACCAGAAATAGGAAACTTATCCACTTTAAGTTATTTGTATTTAGGCGAGAATCAATTAACAGGACAGATACCAGTCGAGATAGGAAACCTAACTAGTTTAACTCATTTGTATTTACGTTTTAATAAACTCACAGGAGAGATACCATCTGAGATAGGAAATCTAACTAATTTAATTTATTTAAAAATATATAATAATCAACTTAGCGGCAAAATACCACCAGAGATAGGAAGCCTAATTAATTTAACTACTTTGTATTTAGGAGGTAATCTAATTTCAGGAAAGATACCACCAGAGATAGGAAGTCTAACAAACTTAACTGCTTTTAGTTTAAATGATAATCAAATCACAGGAGAGATACCATCTGAGATAGGAAATCTAACTAATTTAACTGGATTAAATTTAAAAGATAATCAAATCACAGGAGAAATACCATCCGATATAGGAAGTCTAACCAATTTAACTTATTTGTATTTAGATGACAATAAAATCACCGGAGAGATTCCAATAGAAATAGGAAATCTAGTTAATTTAAACTATTTATCTTTAACTAATAATCAATTATCTGGTGAGATTCCTCAAGCAGTCTGTGATTTAATTGAAAGTAATAATCTGAATATAAATAATATCCTAGATGGTAACAACCTGATTAACACCTGTGATTAGCACTTAATATCAAAGCTTTGTGGGATGAACCAATCCCCATTCAGCACACATCTGTATCATCTTATAACTCAATTTTTTAAAAAATTAATTATGGTAACAAAAAGATGGGAACTATATATTCTAATGTTTATAAATTATGATGCTCTTTTAGAGAGTAAATGGCTTGGTAGCTCAGTTGGTAGAGCAGAGGACTGAAAATCCTTGTGTCGGTGGTTCGATTCCGCCCCGAGCCACCATTTTAACCCTCGTTTATTCGGGGGTTTTTTGGTTGTCAAAGATATTCACTTAAAGTCAAATACCCATACATTTCGGTAGTGGATTTTTCGGTAGTAACCCCACCTTTGAATAATAATCTCAAAAATAATCAAAAATAACGAAAATCATTGACCAAAACCCCTTTCAAGGGGGCACCCTGTTTGTATATAGCCAAGTAACATTTTCTGGTAATTTTTAAATGAAATATTTGCGTGATAGGCCTATTTTGATTTTATAGGTAAAGTGTGGTAAATTGATTAAATTATAAATTTTTGGAGAGAAAATAAAGAAACAACTAACTATATTATTACTATCTTTTGGATTTGGAGCAGTTATAACCGTTCCAGATAACTATTCTACTATACAGG
>MDSW01212096.1_pt1 | contig 32757 bp, 39 predicted proteins | sample 811171 | NCBI WGS metagenome assembly MDSW01 (sample SAMN05326641, study PRJNA326480) | marine metagenome | isolation source: seawater | place: Atlantic Ocean: North West | collected 2012 | reverse complement strand
TTTTCAAGATCGCGCAATGTTTCTGGTAAGGGACTATCTATTTTCATATTATATATCCAAATCTTATTTGAATTATTATCTAATTTTGTATTTATAACATCAACTGATCTAAATTCATTTATTATATTAGAATTTTTATGTAAATTATTTAAAAGTGTATATAAAATACTTGGAATATGATAACGTTTTTCCTCGGGAGTAGTATTAATAAATAATTTTGAATTAAAATCTCGCATTCCTGATTTATTGTTCCACAATTTTTTTAACTTGTAATACCCAGTTGTAAAATCAGAAGAATACTCTTTAGAATACATATATCCATCACTTCTAGATGCCATTATTACTTACGTATATTATTACTTACGTATATTATAAAAGTATTTCAATTTTATTATAAATATTTATATTAACCAAAATAAAATTATTTATAATCTTTACGCCATTTTACAATATAACCCGCACCCATACAAAGTTTACATTCTTCATCGCCAGTTCCTTTACAAACAATGCAATCATTATTCGTTCCTATTAAATCATGACCCAACATTAAAAAACCTGTACCACCACAAAAACGACATGGTAAAATACCATCTCCTTGACAAACTTTACAAACCTCTCCACATATTTCATCTTTTGATACATCACAAGTATCTATTTCTTCTCTAATTTTCCAAATTAGATCTAAATACTTCATCCTTTCTAAAGGTGTTATTAAAGATTTATTGGGAGTAAAAGCAATAGTTTTTTTAATTAAAAAAAATGATAAAATTAAATTAAGTATTAGTTTTTTCATAATATTAATAATATAATATATCACTATAAATCTCTATAAATGGTTTAATAAAAATTATTTATTAATATAAACTTCGCAATTTATTACACCAATTGCCATTTATTTCACGATATTTTAATGAGGAAAGACTTTTTCTTTTTTTTATTACCTCCTTTCGTTTTTTAAATATTTTTTTCCATTTGCGTTGTAAAATACGTAACCAAAATGTTTTAATAAATCCTACCATTTCTCTCCCGTCCAATTCGTGTATTTCTACAATATCTAATTTTATATATTTGCCATCATCTATAATATTACTATAATTTCTAATATTTGGATGAGTAATATTATTACGCACAAGATATTTATCTAATTCTTCTTCATTATCACTATCATAATTATAGTTATCTACCTCATCAATATAACTATATAACCACATTAAATAACATTCATTGATTATAGAAATATCATCTTTATAATCATCATCATAGAAATCTTCTAATTCTACAATATTTGCTATCATATAATGATTGATAATATCTTTATCACTACTATTAGTATACCCATGTAAATCGGGTATATGCAACTCACAAATAGCCAATTTATATCTTGACATTTTTTGTTTTTAACTTTAATATTTTATAATAAAAAATTTAAATATCAATTTTATTATAAAAACTTTTTTATAAAAACTTTTTTACTTTTTCATACTTTCTATTGTTTTATTCAGTTCTTTATTCTTATTTTTTAGTTTTGTTTTTTTCTTTTTTAGTTTATCAATTTCAATTCTTAAATCCTTTATAGTATCTAATGCTTCATCTACTTCTTTATAATAATTTTCATAATTTTGAATAAAATGTAAGTGTGTTGATGTTTTTATATGCTGATTAAATTCATTTGTTTTATTAAAAAAAAAACCTGAACGACATCTACATTCATAAATAGGTCTATTTCTTTGATATCGTTCATATGGTATTTTATCTTCATATTTTCCTGTATTAAAATTAAATTCTGGAATATATATTAAATTTGTTGTTCTTGTTATAATATTTGTCATTTACTTATTATTTTTTATAAATTAAATTTAAATTGTTTTATATACTAATTATCATCATACCATTCTTCTATATCTTCATACATAATATTAGAAATTTCATTTAAATGTGAATACATAGATGCTTTAACATCTTCTACATACCTTGTATCTAATGTTTCTTTGGATATTAAATGATCAATAATCTGACTTAATTCATCGTGCACTTCTGCAAAATAATAATCTTTAACATTTCTTCCTATTAACGCTTCTGCTACTTCGCTTGGCATTTTTTCTTTTTTTTTTATTTCTGGTGCAAACTCTTTACGACAAAATGGACATTTATGATTTTCACGCGCATGTCTTGCAAAACATGTTGGACACATTTCATGTCCACAATCCAAAATAACCTTACCATCCATCATTTCCATACAAATACTACATTCAGTTTTAATAATATTTTTTTTATTGGGTCTTATTCTTCTTAACGAACGATTTTTTCGTGAACTTGTATTATTACTTGTTGATCCAATATTAAAAACACCAGGAGAACCAAATATAAAAACATTACCTTCTTGTGTGGTATTACTTTCACTAGGATATTCTATTTTCTTTACTTCATTATCTAAAAATACATTAATAGGTTTTACTTTAACAAGTTTATTTTCGGTTAATTTTACAATAAATCTATCTTCGTTAAATATATAATCAACTACTATACATTTAAAACCATTCAAATGAACACTATTCTTTAAATCTCTCAACTCAACAACCAAACCTAATTTTTCCATATTTGTTTTTTCCATATTTGTTTTATAATAGTGTTTTAATTATATTTTTAAAATTTATATAAAAGCGTTTCAATTTTATATAAATTAAACACGTTCTAATCTTGGTAATCGTTCTATATTTTTATTAATATAATGAGTATTTACCAGTTCTAATATATTTGTATAATGTAAAAATATACAACCATATTTATTTACTGGTGTAATTAATTTTAATTTAAGCTCATCATGTATATCTCTCCATTTTTCATTCTTCAATAATATTATTGAATCAAAAATTATTTTTGAAGTAATTTCATCTGGTAAATATACATCATGATAATTTTGCATTATTTATATAATCTAACTATATTTTTAAACTATTATTTATAAAATTGAAACGCTTGTAAAAGTAATTCAATTTTATAATAAAAGATAATTTACTATAACTATGGAATTTCCACAAGATATATGGAGAGAAATATTTAGTTATTTTCATTCATCTTATAAAAAACCTTTTCATCTAGAATGTTTTAAAAATATAAAAGTTTATCAAGTATATCATAAATTATCTAAAAATTTAATGTATCAAGAGGAACAAAATAATCCAGAATTTTATATGCATAGTTCGTTATACCGGTTTATTATGGATGATTATACTTTTATTCGTCGTGATTGTAATTTGGAAAAAAAATGGAATCCTTATATGGCAAATTATTGCAATAACCTTATCACATATAATCAAGAAGAATTAGATTGTGGATTTGATGATAAAATGCGTTCTAAAAATTTATGGTGTATACACTATGATAATTATAAAAAAGAATTATTAAGTGATTTTATTCATGTTTTAGACCATTTACGTGATATTAATTCGTTCCCTTGGTGGTGTTGATTATTATCGTTGTCGTGCATTAGCATAAATATTTTGATATTCTAACCAATTATCAGGTGATATTTTCTTTTTACCATCATATTTAACTGCTAAATTCTGTTCTATTAACCATTTACCAATTGAAATAGTTGGTTCATCTTTTAAAAATATATCAGCCAATATTCTTCCATATTTTTCTGTTTTAACATTTTCTAATTTTATCATATTATTTAATAGTTTATTCTCAACTGATGTTTTTGCTAATAAAGCACATTGTTTTTCTGTTTCTACTTTACTTCTTAATTCTGGACAATCTATACCATTTATTCTTACAGAAAACTTATATAATTCACTTTCTTTAAAAGGTAAATAAGCCGCAACTGTTATCGTATCTCCGTCATAACATTTAATGACACGACCCTCTGTTATTTCTGGAATAAATGTTTTTATATCCTTCGGATTTATATTTGTTGGAATTGTTTTATTACTATAATTTCGTTTTCCGCAACATTTAAAAAAACAAACATTTCTTAGCATAATAATTTATATAAAATAATAATTTATATATCAATTTTATTATTTTATTATTTTATTATTTTATATGTTTTCTAATTATTTAAGACATAGTTATAAATTAAAATTTAATTTTAATTATAATTTATTAAAACAAAATTATCATACACGAATTATTGATCATTATGAAAATCCAAGAAATGTAGGTTCTTTTAATTCAAAAGAAAAAAATATTGGAACTGGTCTTGTAGGTGCCCCTGCTTGTGGAGATGTAATGAAACTACAAATTAAGGTAGATAACTTAGGTATTATTACGGATGCTAAATTTAAAACGTTTGGGTGTGGTTCGGCGATTGCTTCGAGTTCATATACTACTGAATATATTATAGGAAAACATATTACAGAAGCAGCCAAAATAAAAAATTCGGATATTGCAAATTATTTAAAATTACCTCCAGTAAAATTACATTGTTCAATGTTAGCAGAGGATTCCGTTAAATTAGCGATTAATAATTACAACAAATTAAAATTAAAATCTTAAACAATATAAAAATAAAATATGTATTTATAAATATAATGATTAGTTTTAGTGATAGTAATGATAATAGTCTTAATAAAGATGATTTTTTAATACCTACGTATGTTAAAAAATCTTCCATTCCAGAGGCAGGTGATGGTCGTTTCTTTTCAAATGATTGTAAAGCAGGAACAATTATTCGTGTTCAATCAATTGAAAAAGATCTTACTAAAATTAATAGTATTGATGATATTTCAGTTATAGATGAAAAATTAATAGATAATTTTGCACATAGTAAAACTATTACTGATAATTATAATACAAGCAATGTTGTATATATTAATAAAAAACCATTATTTACTAATCATTCAAATGATAATAACATAACATTTCAATATATTGATGATCAAAAAATAACTTATACTACAAGAAATGTTAAAAAAGATGATGAAGTTTTTCAAAATTATTGTGAGTATACGCAAGTCCCTTGGTTTGAAGAGTATTTACATTCAAAAGGAAAAATTAGTTTAAGAGAATTTGGTATGGAATTAAAAATGAGTGAAGAACGTATGGATACAAATAAATTTGATGCACAATAAATAATAATTTAATTAAAGTTTTTTATATATGCTATTAAATCTTCACGTTCTTTTGGTTTTTTTATACCTGCAAAAACCATTTTAGTTCCCTTAATATATTTCTTTGGTGCTAATAAATAATCAAATAATGTTTTCTCATTCCATTCTACTTTTGCATCTATATTCGCTTTAGAATAAGAATAACCTTCTACGGTACCAGAAATTCTGCCAAATAAACCAAATAAATTTGGTCCTTGTTTATTTTCTCCACCCTTTTCAATTGTATGACATTGCGAACATTTTGTTTTAAATATTTTTGCTCCTTTTTTTTCAGACATTATATATAATTAGCATTAAATATTTAATATTTAATAATTAATCATCTCTATTTTTTATTTCTGTATCTTTTTCTAAAAATTTAATATAATTATTTTTTTTGAAATAAATTAGTTTATTTTCTTCTTCACTAAGCAAATTTAATATAAATATATTTAAAAAATGTTTCATATTATTTGATTTCAATTCATAATAATTTGGATTATAATTATTTTCAACTAAAAAAACATGATATTCCATAATGGCTTTATCTATTGACCATGTATTTTTTTTATTATCCAAAATATTAATTATATTAACATTATCATCTGATAGTAAATTAATAATTATATATTGAGAGTTTATTCTATTTATAAATAACGGAAAAATATTTTTATCACATAATTGCCTGATACCTTTATCTAAAAGAATTCTATATTCCCTATCAACCATATTCTCTTGTTTCCATTTATTAATTAACGTAACACACTCATCTTTACCTAATACTTGAAATTTATTAAATCTACTTAATTGTATTCGTAATCTATCTTGTTTTGTAAATATAAATCCTTCTGTTTGCGTATTTATTCTAATTGCTTTTATACTAATTCCACTTATCATAAATAATAAAATTATAATCTTATTATACATTCAAATTTGTTATATTATATTATATATTATTTTTATACAATAATAATATATAATATATGCGGTGTGCCATTTTTTGTTTAGTTGGTATCGTTTTTGTAACTGCACATTTAGTTATGATGTTTAATGCAGATAAAATAAAGCAAAAAACATCTTTTTATGAAACTCTGACACCTGATTTAGTCAATAAATATGAAAATATTATTAAAGAACGTCGCAATATTTCTTTAACTGGTTATGTTATTGGTTTAGTATTGGCATTTGCTTATTTAATTTATACAAAAAAAATAAAAAAATTAAATACTTACAATAGTGCCTTTTTTACCGCTGGTATAACACTACTTGTCAATTATTTTTATTACATAATATCACCTAAAAGTGATGTAATGATTATACATTTAGATAAAGAAGAACAACGGGTAGAATGGCAAAAAATTTATAGAAGTATGCAATTAAAATATCATTTGGGACTTTTATTAGGAGTAATAGGTGCTGGTTTATTCGGTAGTTCTATTTGTTCCTATTGAGTATTTTCTTCATGTGCTTTTTCATTTTCACTACAATTCATATCTTACTTGATTATTTAATTATCTATTTAAATAATCAATTGTTATTTTTTTTTATAATTTATACTAACCACAATGATAAGTACAACCTACAAAACAAGCAATATAAACATTTTCACCAGATGATATTTTAGTTTTATATTCTGCTTCTGTAATTTGTCTAGCATCCGCCTGTAAGAATCTTGTTTTAAATGGAAATATCATTATAGGATTACCATTTTCATCTAAAACGTCTTCATAGTTTACATCTCCATTATTATCATAAAATATATCTGTATAAGAAACATTGCTACTATCCAATTGTTTAACAATTTTTATTTTTTGTTTTATAATTTTTGTTAAGGTAAAATCGCAATCACAAGTTATTTTTGCCACGGTATATTTTGTTAAACACTCTTCATTAAGTGTTTGTTTCATCCCATAACCAGGAACAGATGAAGAAGAAATATAATCTCCATTTTGGATATTACCATTTTTATTACATATCCAAATTCCTCCTTCTCCCAATGAATTTATAAAAACGCGTTGTTCATTACGATTATACTTGTCCGCAATTGATCCCCAAGCACCAACCTCAAAGGTTCTTTTTATATTAGTATCTTCTTTATTAGAAATAACACCAAATACTTTTTTATCATTCTCTATATTTGTTATGGAACATATCGGCAAACTTTCATTTATACTTACCATTACAGAATTATTAATATTAAAATATTTACCAGTTGAAGAAACTATTAAATGGTTTCGGCGGCGGCTTGTCGAACTTCTTGATGAGTTTGGTCTTCATTACGTTGTATAATAGAGAGATTAATTATTGCGGTTCTAAAGCGGTCAATCGTGCTTCCAAACTCTCCACCCTTTTGATGAGTTCGATGACGCTTGCAGTGGTTAGGGTAAATATACTTTCCTTCTTCAACACATGATAGTCATTTACTTTTTTACCATAAACGAAGACATTTCCTGACAAATCCATATTTGTTGTGATGTGATTATTGCTTGTGTCGATGGATTCAACACGTGCCTCCAATTCCTTGTCTTCATCATTTTCATCAATGTAAAGTTTCAGTTCATCTCCAACTTGTAAATTGGTGCTGGCATCGTATGCGTTCAAACTGATGATGTTGTTGGACACATCACAGAATTCATAAATATTGGGGACATAGTCAATATTATGGTTGATGGCTTCGGGAATCACATTACTGACATCTTGGGCGAAGAAACCATACACCTCCTGACTGCCCCTTCCAATCACATCTTTATATCCATAACGAAGCGGTCTTAATTGCTTTAACTTTGTTGTTGCTTCATTTTCGGTCAGTTCTCTTTCATTGTGTTTAATTCTATAATCTGATGGGGAAAAATACCCTCGTAAACTTACGAAGTAATCATTCGATATAATCATGCCTCGTCCAATGATAGACACACCAACCACATTATTTCCTTGAATTACATTATAACTATCGGTCCAATTAGATATAACCCCACCCGTTCCGCCAATACCATATCGGATAGTGTTTTGTGCACCCTTATCTCCAGTAGTATTTTTCGGTGAGTCAAAACTATTCGAACCATGAACATGACCAGCTGTTCCACTCCGCACGTCGAACACGCATCTGGGGTCGGTTGTTCCGATTCCAATCCGTCCATCACTACTGATAAATATCCCTTCAGTTCCGCCGTGCTGGTAGAGTTTCAATCCATTATTATCACTTGCCCACACTTGTGAAGTCTTCAAAACACCAGAGAATTCCACATTGTTTTGGAAATTCATGATGATTGTCTTGTCTAGCGAACCAATATTGTTAAACGAAGCATCCGGAACTTTGAGTGTTTTTTCAACTACTAAATTAAGCGAAATATCCACATTGTTTTGGAAAGAGGCATCTGTTATAATTTGTAATGCATCGTCGCCGAGCGAACCAATGTTGTTAAACGAAGCATCGGGAACTTTCAGCAAGTTATTAAAAGACACCTCCCCATGTGTAACAATTAAATTATTAGATATTTCCACATTGTTTTGGAAAGACGCGTCTAAACCATGTAAATGACCTGATACATCTATATTTCTATTAAAACTAACATCCTCATAAAAAATTGTTTTACCATCATGTATTATTTCTACGGCTGAATTATCTTTACCATGCATAAATAAAGCAACATCATATTTTTCATCTGTATTATCACCATATTGAGTTACTTTTAAAGCATGTCCAGTATTATTATTAGAAATTTCTAAAATAGTGCTAATTATTACTTCTTCATTTGTTATTGTTTTATTGTGGATAATTTCTTTTAAATTAAAAGAACCATCTACATTTAACATACCATAAATAGTAACATCTTTTTGGAATGAAACGTCTGATACTATTGTAATATTAGAGAAATCTTTTGTAACACCAATACTATTAATAGAAATATCTGATATTTCAGCATGACTGTTATCGGTTCGAATATATCCTGATTGAGGATGTAATATATTAATATTCCATGTTAAATTATCGCTTGCATCATTTAAAGCATTTGAACCTTTAAAATCACATTTCCAAGCATCATATATAGCATCTTTATTTATTTCTTCTGTAAAATAAAAAGTATCCTCCTCATGATGTCCAATAGTATTAAAAGTATGTTTTAATATGCCCGTAGAACTACTATCCCAATTAAAAACACCACCTATTTCCTTTCTTTTTAATATCCATTCATGATTGTGTGTTAAATCATCATTAGAATAATTAGAATCAATAAAACCACTAACTTTTATATAATGCGAAACAATATCACCTTTCTTAACAGATATTTCTTTATTTAAATTTTGCCAAGATGTTAACGAACCGTTAGTTACATTAGCACAATTATCAAATATTGTTTCATAACCAACATTAGTAGGTGCATAATTGCTATATTGATCTAAAAGAGTAATTTTCCATGTTAATGTATCATCGCTATCAAGTTTAGCACCTGTTCCACTAAAATCAAGTTGAAAATATTCAGGAAAATGATCAGTCTTGATATCTTCTACAAATGAATAATTTACTTGTTCATGATTATTAATAGTGCTAAATATATGTTCAAACCTTTCAACAGGCTCAATGAAGCCTGTATATTTATGTTTTCTTGTTATATTAAATGTATGAAAGTCTGGAATAAAAACATTTGAAGTTTCTATCAATCCTGTAACATTAATATTATGTAATAATTTCATGTTTGTATTTAAACTTGTTAAAAAACTATCACCTTCAACATTATAATTCCAGGAATTATCAATATTATTAGTACAACTATCAAATAAAGTTATTGTATCTATTTTCACTCCATAAAAAGTCCCAGCACCGCCACCACCGCCACCACCGCCACCACCGCCAATAATATTAAGAGCTGTAATTTTACCATTTACGAATAAATCTCCTTCTACATCTATACTGTCGTCTCCAATACCAGTGTCAAATTCAATTTTATTAGTAAATGTTATAGGTACATTAGTATCATTATTAAAATTTTTTATTGTACCTACTGAAAGATGAGAAGTCTGATTTGAAATAAATTTAGGATTTCTCATAAATTTAGTAATTTTCCAAGTTAATTTGTTAGTTTCATCAAGTTTAGCACCACCACCACTAAAATCACATCTCCAATATTTATAATCTTTAGCAGATGAACTGTTTAATTGTTCAGTAAAACTAAAATAAACTTCTTCGTTTTGTTCAACTCTATTAAATGCGTGGAAATGTTTACCTTGACTACCTTCCCAATTACTATTATCATATTTTAAAACAGAACTATTAGAATTATCCGGGTGTCTTGATAATTCCCACCGGTGTCCTGATGTATCCCAACTAAAATCATTACTATCTTCAATTTTACCGCTAACTTTAATTTCGTGCATTAAAACGTCATTAATTTGAAGATTGGAAATATCAACTTCAGCAAGCCAATATTTATCATTCACATTATAAGGAGATGTGTCATTAAAAATATCTTCTATCATTATTGCAGTTTTATCATCAGAAATTATTTCTCCGTTAACACTTAAATCACCTTCTATTATTAATAAATTTGAATTATCACTTTGATAATAAGAGGGTATAATAGCTGTTCCAAATATAGTATTAATACAAGCATCATGAACTTTTAAAACACCACCATTACATATATCAACATTACCCATAAACGAAGCATCAATTAATTTCAAATGATTATTAAATGTCACACCTCCATCAACTACTAAATTATTACTGATTTCAACATCATTTCTAAAAGAAGCATCTAAACCATGTAAATGACCCGACACATCTATATTTTTATTAAAACTAACATCCTCATAAAAAATTGTTTTACCATCATGTGTTATTTCTACGGCAGAATTATCTTCACCATGCATAAATAAAGCAACATCAAAATCATCAGGTGTATTACCATCACCACCATATTGAGTTACTTTTAAAGCATGACCAGTAGCATTATTAGAAATTTCTAATAATGTGCTAACGATTACTATATTAGACACTTCGGTACTTTCTATTTTTTTATTATAAATAATTTCATTAAAATTAAAAGAGCCATCAACAGTTAATGAACCTGTAATATTAACATTTTTTTCAAATGATACCCCAGATGAAACAATTAAATTATTTTCTTCTATAAGACTGTCTATTCTAGTAAAAGAAGCATCCGGAACCCGTAGCAAATTATTAAATGATACCTCCCCATCAACTACTAAATCAACCGAAATATCCACATTTTTATGGAAAGAAGCATCAGATATTATATTTAATTCATTACCATTAAGACTATCAATATTATCAAAAGAAGCATCAGGAACTTTGAGTGTTTTTTCAACTACTAAATTAAGCGAAATATCCACATTTTTATGGAATGACACATCAGATAATATATTTAATTCAATACCATTAAGATTATCAATATTAGTAAAAGACACGTTTTGTGCATTTAAACGATTACATATATCTACAATATTTAAAAAAGAAACATCACTAATAACATCAAAAGTATTATTTACTAGTCCACCTATTTTATTAAAAGAAGCATCAGGAACGCGAAGTAAGTTATTAAATGATACCTCACCTTGCGTAACAGTTAAATTATCCGATATTTCAACTTTTCTTTGGAAAGAAGCATCCGATAATATATTTAATTCATTACCAGTAAGACTATCAATATTAATAAAAGAAGCGTCAGGAACGCGAAGTAAATTATTAAATGATACCTCTCCATCAACTTGTAAATTAAGTGAAATATCAACATTTTTATGGAAAGATGCATCAGATAAAATATTTACTTCCTTACCATTAAAACTATCAATGTTAGTAAAAGAAGCATCTTCTACTATTAAATCGCCACATATCGTAACATTTAAATCAAAAGAAACATCATTTTTAAATGTAATATAATTAGTATCATTATTATATGTATTAATAAAATTTACATTTATAGTTTCTGAACATATTCCACCGCCGACATACATATTTTTTGCAAACGAAACATCAGAAATAAATTCTAATGTTCCCTTACCATCTTCTATGTCTTTTTGATCTGGGTTATACGCACCAATTTTCCAACCTTTACCAGTTTCTTCAGAATTATACTTTATAAAATCACGACTTGGAAAAATAATATTACCGCATGTATCATCCCCACTAGTTCTAAAAAAATGGCCACAAGGATCTGAACCGAATGATGCTAATGTATTATTTCTTAAAAATTCTACTAATGCTTGTGCTGATGTAACTTGAAAGTTATTACCTGAATCAATAACTTTTACATCTTGTAAAACACCTGCACCATCAAAATAATCAGAGTTAATGCCCTGTGTTTTTACTAAGTTTTCAACAGTAATATCATGAGTAATTAATTTATCTGAACCAATAATTTGTTTATCTTTAGATTTATGATGTTTCCAAGACATAGATATATAATATTATTTATTAAAATATTAGATAAATAATAACACAATAAATAATTTGTTATTATTTAACATTAAAATTGGCTAAAATAAATGATAAATAAATATAAATATTCTAACTATAAACTATATGTCAATTGTAACAATGAAAAGAAAAGTAAATGCTAGAAGAAATATTTCAAGTGGTGGTTTTATGTTAAATAATAAAAAGACAGTATTATCCACAAAAGGTTATATTTCAAATCGTTTGGTAAACCCTTCTTCTTGTAATGGCGGTGGATGTCCTCCAAAATTATTTAATAGTAAAAGTGAAAAGGAAAAATCGTTTAATATAGGAGAAAAAACACAATCTTCATATATACTTGATAAAGCATATAATTGTGGTAATAATTATGATAATGTAACAGGTAAATTACCTAATTGTGATGATACATGTTATAATAAAAATAATTATCGTGTAGTAAAAAGTATTGTAACAACGGGAGCAACAACTTCTTCTCAACATACACGTAATATACTTGGTAAATGTGCGGCTTAATTATAATATATTTTAATGTATAACATAACAAAATACATTGTTAAAAAACTTAATCCAGCAAAAATGTTAGCATATGCTTTTTTATATATTCCATATATTAACCAAAAAAGATGGGCAAATAAAGCTAAAAATATACTTTTATAAGGAAAATTATTAGTTTTTTTAGTTTTATAAATATTTAGTATTACTGGAAAAAAACTTAATATACTTAAACTCATTGCAATAAATCCAATATTTTCTACATGTTCCATTGTATATATTAAATACATTTGAATATTCAAATATATTTAATATTAATTATCTTCTATAAATGGTAGGTTTTGAATATACGGAATAATGTCGTATGTACCATTTTCTTGACAATCCTCTCTTCTTTTTTTTTTAGTAGAATTTCTTATTCTTTTTAATTTATTATTTTTTTTTTTTTTAGGAGGACTTTGTGTAAATTTTATTACACATTCACAACCATTATTAGTTATCATGTTATGTTTTGAATAAGTTTTATCCATTTTTTTTGATGTATTTTGTAAGTCATTATCAATTATATATAAAATAAAGTCATCATTCATCCTAAAACTAATAACAAAATTATTATATGATATATTAAATAATAAAAATAAAAAGATTTTTTTTATCATATTAATTATTTATTATTAACTAATCTTTATTATTATTATTATTATTATTATTTAATGCTTGTAATAATGAAAGGGAAATATCTGATGTAAATAAAGCATTTGCTAACCATTTACATACTTCAATATCATAATCAGTGTTTGTATTATTTTTTTTATTTTCAATATTATTTTCAATATCTAAATACCACATTTTAACACGAGACGTAACTAATGATTTTTCTTTAAATTCGCTTAAATCACTTTGTATATTTTTTAAATAATCTTGAATATAAGGTTCGCCACTTAACATTAATTTATTTGGTTTATAATCAGTATGAATGTCAAGTATAATAATTTTTTCTTTTGCTATTTTTTTCATTTTTTTTATAATATTTTTTCTTGAATCTTGAGGTATTTCATGAAAAATAAACATAGCAGTAACAATGTCAAATTTGTTTTTAGTATTCCAATAATCAATATTAGCATAAGTAAAATTTTTATTTGGAAATAAACGCTTGGCTTCGTTTATCATAGGAAAACTTGTATCAATACCAAGACTACCTGGATTACTTGATGTTGAAAATCCTGTTCCACAACCAATATCAAGAAAGGTTTTATTTTTATCTTCCATATTTATAATATCTTGTCTAATATCGGTTTTATATATATTCTCATTAACAGTTCGTGTAAAAATAGGTGCTAACTTAGCATGTATTTTTCCAAGGAACCCATGATTACCAAAATTATGAATATTTGGATTGTATGGATAATATACTTTACTAAAAGCATTAGTAATTGTTAAAATATTACTAAAATTTATAATAATAATATATTTAAATAAATTCATTTTATTATAGTTTAAATTCTTAATTATATTTCAATTTTATGTTAAAATATAAATATAATTATAAAAAATAAATATATATGTATAAAATTTATAATAATTTATTTCAAATAACACCTAGTATATTAGATAAAATAAATAAATATAATTCTTCGGGTGGTTCAATATTTAATAATGAGTTAAATAATAATCCACTAAACGATGGAAAACGTATACAATTTGATATTTCAGGTGATTTAAAAATATTACTTGAAAAAAAAATTCAAGAATATGTAAATAACTTAGGGTATAAAGGATTAGTTAATGATGTAGTAATTCTGAAATCTTTACCTATATGTAAACGTCAAAAACTGCATTATGATTATGATATAAAAATTTTACGTAATTTAAAACCAAAAGATTATCCTCATGGTATAATTATTGCATTATGTGATAATACTCGTTTTATAGTTTCAGAAGATTGTAAACGTAAAAAATATTTATATTTAAATAAAGGAGATGCTGTAATTTTTAGAGGAGATTTAAAGCATGCTGGTTCAGAATATTATACTGAAAATATTCGTCTACACGCTTATATTGATGTACCAAAATATATACGAGATCCTAATATGACATATTTATAGTATTATTTAAGATGTAAAATATATTTTTTTTAAATCCTCGGGTGTAATTATTTTAATATTTAATTCTTTTGCTTTATTAACTTTGCCTGTATCTTCATCATAAGATTTTACAATAACCATATCTGTGTTTTTTGATACAGAATTTAATTGTTCTGCACCGATATTATTTAATTTATCAATTAATTCTTTATCTCTAAAACCAGTTAAAACAAATTTTATTCCATAAAGAGGATGATTTTTATCTTTACTATAATCATTTTTTTCTTTTTTGATTAAAACTAATTTATCTTCTAATTTTGTTTCTTTGATCCATAACATAAATATGGGCATTTTATTAATAATCTTTTTAGATGTCTTATCCGCCATACCATTTATTTTATTTAATTTTTCTATAATATCAACATTATTTACCTCATTTTTAAAATCATTAAATATATTAGGATATGAAGTAAGTATCATTTTAAAACGTTTTTCACCAAAACCACGTCCAAATATATTGGTTGCTTGCATTAATTCTGACAAAGACACATTTTCAATTTTTTTTTCAATACCAGTATGTATTTTATCAGATAATTTATCTTTAAAACCTTCTATACTCATAAAATCTTCTTTTTTCATTCTGATTATTTTTGGTATAGTATCAAAACCACTTTCATATATTTTTTTTATATTACCCGGACCAAGACCTTCCACACCTATAATAGTAAAGAATCCAACAATATTTTTTTGTTGGACTATATTGTCATCGGATTTATTTTCTAATATAATATCTATATTTGTTGAATTCCAAACATATTCAACGTCAGGCATTTTTGGTGTTTTTGAAGATTTAACTACATCTGTTATATGCGGTATTACATCACCAGAACGTATTATTTTAATAATTGAACCAATACCAATTTTATTATCTTTAATAAACTTACCATTAAAACCGGTAGCATATTCTATTTTAGCACCACCCAACGTAACCGGTTCTATTTTAACTCGCGGTTTTAAATATCCGTCTTTACTTGGTGTCCAAATTACATCAAGAACTTTTGTTTCAACGATTTGATCACTTATAATCATTTTAAAAGCAAATGCGTGTTCAGGATTAGAATTACTTCTTTCATAAATATTATTATCCGTACATATAATGCCATCTATTTCATATTTATAATTATTCTTCCACATTAAAAGAATTTTTGATAATGTCTTTTCAGATATTTTGTCTACTTTACCATATCTTACAATATTTATATCTGGATATTCCGTTTTTATTTGTTTATTTAGATATACCACTTGATCATATGGTTTAAATATAGGTTTTATTACTTCGTAAATTACAAAATCAATATCTTTAAATTTATTAATCTCATGTTTTTTTTGATTAATTACACCTGCAACGAAATTCCGCGAGTTTGAAAAATTATTATATTTTTTTTCAAATACTTTTTTAGAAACTATAAATTCGCCTCTTAAAACAATATTTTTTGTTTCTGGTAATTTTAAGTATGGTATTAAGTGTGATACATCTTGACCTATCTTTCCGTTACCGCGTGTATATAATTTTGGAGTAGTTCCTTCTGTAGTGTAAAGACCACTTACCCCATCTAATTTACAGGATAAAATATATGGACCTTTATATTTAGCAATCCATTTATTAAGAGCTTTAGAGTTAGGTTTTATCTTATCCATAGACCACATTTCATATGGTAATTTAACTTTATTTTTTGTTATAACACATTTTGTATGACCTTCATTAATTACTTTATTATTTGGATATTTATTTTTCATATATTCAATAAGTAAATCATACTCATCATCTGTCATTATAGGTTCGTTATTACAATAATATTCTTCATTTGCCTTTTTTACAAGTGATGATAATTCAGTTTCATTTAATTCTGAAAAATTTTTTTTATCATTTAATTCTGATTTTTTTGTTTTATCATTTTGTTTATTTTTAATACATTGGGTATCATTTCTTTTTTCAGGAGGACAATATTCCATTTCAAGAAAATCAAAAATACTTTTTTCTGATGTAAATTTTTGATTTACTTTATCTCCCTTAACACCTTTATTTATTTTATGTAATCCATGTTCATTTAGTGTATATCCCAAGTCAAGTGCTTTTTGTCTTTGCAACGTGTTAAATACTTTACTTCCTGTAAAATACAACAATGCAAAATAATATTCATCTGGAGGTGAATATAAGAAATCTACTCTGCGAGGAATCTCATTTGGTAGTTTACAAATTGTTAAACTTTTTACTTTACCGCGCGATAATACTTCTATAATAATATTTTTCTCTATCAAAATATCTATAAATGTTTTAAATATTTCTTTATTATCATTTGTATTTGTAATAATAATATCAATATCCCCAGAAGTTTTATTACCTCTTCTATATGAGCCAACAATATCATATTTAGTGTTAATTAATTCTGTATTTTCATTAAACAACTCATCCAATATAGATTTATATTTTTCAATTTCTTCTCTCGGTATTCTTTTTTCTATATCATTAAAATATTTGATTCCAAGTTTTATATTATCTGTTAATAACTTTTCTATTTCACTTTCATTTTGTTTATTTTTTAAATCAACTACATTTTCAATACCAAGTTCTATAAGTTGTTTCGCTTTTTTTGGACCAATTCCATGAACTTTAGTTAAAACATTGATTGGGTTATTTCTCTCCTTTTCTAGAATTTGTAGTGTTCCTGTTTCTATATATTCATTTAATTTTGTTAATATAGTCTTGCCAATACCCTTTACACCTTCTAATTGATTTGCATTATTTATATCGTCTTGATACTTTATTATTTCTTCCATAGCATCTCGGTATGCTTTTGCCCGAAAAGGTTCTCCTTTACTGGTCATTATATCCGTTAATTCGCTAAGTATATCTATAAATTCTTCATTAAATCTTTTATTTTTTGTTTTATTTTTCATTAAAGTAGTATTAGATTTTGGATTTAAATTATCTACTACTATTATTTTTTTAGTTTTTTTCATATTTTTCAATTTTTTCATTTGTTTAAAATGTTTATCTGTTTTAATACTTTCTTTATTATTTGAATTTTGTTTCAATTTTAATAATAGTTTTTTTTTAAGAGTTTTAGTTTTATCATTTTTAATATCAGAAGTATTCATCTTAATATAATATTATGATATTAATAACATATTAAGGAAATAACATATTAAGAAAATAATTTCTTAATAAAGGTTTTACTATAATAATCATCTAAATATATTTTTTTTTCTTCATCTTCATTATTTATTTTAATATTTTCATTTTCATTTTTTTTATTTTTATTATTCATCTATGTAGTTAATTTATAAAAAAACTTTTTATTTAAAATAATAATTATATGAATAAGAATATTAAATAAGAATATTAAATAAGAATATTAAATAAGAATAAATTATAAATATAAAATTAAATGTATTTTCATAATATATTATGAGCTCTTGGAAAAATAATCAGACAAAAGGAATAAATAATGTTAATTATAGTAAAGTTGTCACAAAAGAAATTTTTTCAAATAATTATAAAGGAAGTGGTGTTGTAGATAATTATACAAATTTTATAAAAGCAGAAAATAATGAATTAGCAACATGTTCTGCTATTCGCGAATTTATAAAAGAAACTAAATTAACAGTTAGTAATAACTCGGATAGTTTTTGGAGTTACAAAGAAGGTTTGTTAACACCTTGTAAAGATAATGTTACTCATAAAGGTATTAAAATAGGTGCTTTTGGTTATATTAATCCTACATCAACCGAACCTTTGGAAATAGTATCAAATACATTATTTCATAAAGATATTGATGTATTGGGTATTATTAATTGTAAAAATAATACAAAAACACCCATTATTGAAACTAATACAATAAAGGCACTTAATACTGAAAATAATATTAATGTTGAAAATAATATTAATGTTGAAAATAATATAAATTTTAAACATAACGTCATAGCAGATGAAGATGTTGTTATAAAAAAAACTCTTACAATTAATAATAAATTACAAAATAATGGTCCATCTTTTTTAAATGATACAAGTGTAAAAAACATAATATTTAATGATGGTACAAAATTAAATTCAGCACAATATTATAGTAAATATGACGTAAAAAATTTAATATTTGATATAAATAATGGTAAAATAAGTATAGTAAGTGATAATTCTACGTTTACAAGTGATACTTTGGATACCAGATATTATGTAAATAATACAAATTTAATCCAGGAAAAAAATAATTCAATAATAAATCAATCAGGAAATGGAGTAAATGAAATAAAACAAACAAATATTTCAGCAATTAATAAAATAATTCAAAAAGGTGATAATGATATTATTACCACAAAAGGTAAAATAGGTATTGGAACAGAAATACCAGATTGTGAATTACATATAGTTAAAAGAAATAAAGATAGTGAAATAGTTAAATTTTCGTTTTTAGATAGTTCTGAATTATCTTTTAGTAAGAACAAAAATGAAAATATAACAATGAATGTAATAAATAGTTCTAAAAAAAATGGTAAATTAATATTACACGATAATATTGAAGGTTGTGTTGGTATATGTAATAGCGAACCTAACTACCATTTAAGTGTGAATGGTATAACAAATAGTTCAATGTATTATACTATTATTGATTCAAAAACAAGATTTAATGGAAAAAAAATAAATAATAATTTACAATTAATAGAAAATTTGGAAATATATAAATTTGAAAAAATAATAGAACCAAAAACAATAAATTCATTTACACCTGAACATTGGGCTAATAATATAAAAAAAAACACAAGATGGAGATATGAATATGGTTTTTTATTAAAACACGTTTTAAATAATTCGTCATTAAAAGATATTGTTTGTAATAATGAAGAATTACTATCAATAGATTATAATAGTATAATAAATATTTGTATAGGTGCAATTAACGAAATGAATACAAGAGTTAAAAAACTTGAAAGTGATAATGATTTTTTAAAAAAACAAAATAAAAAAAAAACGAATCAAATAAATAGCATGGAAAACACTGAAAAATCATTTCGTAAATATACTATTGATTTAAGTAATAAATATAATGATGTAACTAATAAATATGATGATTTAAGTAATAAATATGATGATTTAACTAATAAATATGATGATTTAACTAATAAATATGATGAATTATTACAGAAATTGTAAGCAGTTAATATATGTTTAAAATTATAAATTGATTTAAATATTTATTATTTAAATTAATTAATATGGATAATAATAATGGAAATAAAAAAATCATAAATTTGGAAAAAGAAGCTCATAACCTAGGAGAAAAAATCCGTGACATTAAAGATGATAATTCACAATCAGGATTAAATGAAAAATATACACAAAAGGAAGAAAATAATGCTCGTATTAAACAATTAGATTTAATTCAATTAGAAGGAAGAAATTTATTTGAAAAAAAAAATAAAGATTATGGTGATGCATTTGCCACATACGGACCAGTTGGTGTATTGGTTCGTATTGGTGATAAAATTCAAAGATTTCAAAATATAAATAATAAAGGTATAAATTTAGTGGATGATGAAAGTTTGAGAGACACATTAATAGATTTACACAATTATGCAGCAATGGCAATTATGTTAATGGATGAAAAAAAATAAATATAAATAATAAAAAAAATTTGTATTTATTATTGTTATAGTTATAAAATTGAATAAAAATTATCTTTTTTTATTAAAGCATTTTAAATAAATTATGTCAAATAATAAAGAAAAAAATCCTTTAGAAGTAGAAATATATTATGATGAATATCCAAAACCGAAATTAATAAAAGTTACTAATACAGATGTCCCATTAAAATTTATTAATAATAATAATAATATAACTAGACAACCTACAACTGAACCGATTACAACTGAACCGATTACAACTGAACCGATTACAACTGAACCGATTACAATTGATATAAATAGTCCTAAATATATTTCTAACAATAATGAAACTCAAAATGAAATTAAAATAGAAACAAGTAATACACCTTTATATGTAGGTTTATTTTTCACATTATTTTGTATTGGAATGGGAATTATGTGTATTATGATTGCCTTAGAAAAAAATGAACCAGATGAAAAATATATGATCAAACTAGAAGGTCAAATAATATATGTATTTTATTTGGGAGTTTTGATATTATTTTGCGTATGTTTCTGTTTATCTAGTGTAGCATGTGTTAAATGTTGCGATATATGTTTGATTTTTAGTTAAAAAAACTAAAAATTAAAAAATAAAACATTTTTTAGTTTTTAATTATTTAATAAGATTAATAGTATAATTATTTAATATAAAAATACTTGTTACAATAACAATATCATATAAAACAGCATTAAAACCAGCACTTTTAAACCATCTTGTAAAAAATAAATTGTTATTTTGTTTTAAAAATAAGAACATGAAAGATGTAGAAATCATAAATGTTATTACTGCTACTAATAATATTTTTTTATAATTACTATTTATTTTAAATACTTTTGCAATGTAAGAAGCAAACTTAATATAAAAATAAATTAAAAATAAATCTAAAAAGAAACTGCTAACAGAATTAGTGTAATAATATTCTTTTATTAATTCTGTTTGACCTGTTATTAAATTAGGAATTTTTAAAACATACACAATAATAAGTGTAAGAATACAATAGCTAATAAAGTAGGATGATATTTCTCTCTGTATATTCATATACTAATTATAAATAAAATAATTAATAATAAAATTGAATAATTTAACACTTACATAATAATAAGGAAAACGTTATATGTATGAAATTGCTACAACAAGATTTAATAATGATACCTGGATGGAGAATGTTAGATGGAGAGAAAAAAATAATTGGAGTGGATGTATATATGGAACTCCAAAGCAAATAAGTGAAATATTTACACCAAAAATTTATATGTTTATACTTGAGATGAACAATGATAAAAATAAAATAAAAGGCGTTGGGCTAATAAAAAATCGTATACTTATTAACAAAACACATGATAAAAATTATACTAAATATTATAAAATATATAATGAGCGAAACTATAACAGATATATTTATAAAAGTAAATACCGCATTGATCGTAAGGAAATGACACTGGAGGAAAAAAAAGTTTTGCGAATATTAGATATGCTTGTATTTAAAGGAAAGACGCATCTTAAAAGGGGTCAGGGTATAATTGTTGTTCCAGAATGGATAAAAAATAATAGTATTATAAATTTTATTAAATTATTAAAGGCAATGTTTGATACAAGGGATAAATTATTTAATTAGATACATTAATATTTTGATCGGCAGCTTTGTTATTAATATTTTTTTTAATTTCTCTAATACTAGCTTTTTTTGTAGTATTTTTAAAATCAGGGTAAATATGCATAGTTGTACAATTATAACTTATGCTAATACCAGCAAGTTGTTGATTACAATATTCACATAGCTTTGAATATGTTTGTATTTGTTTTTTGACTTCATCCACAAATTTTTCACCTTCAAGATCACTATTAACTAGATTAGCAAATGTTTCAGTACCAACCACGTTGAGTAATTCATAAATATGAAGTAATTCAGTGTATTTTTTGATAGAATTTTCAATATTATAAGTGCATGCTGCCAACTCTTCCTTACTAATTTCATTTAGTAGATATCTAACTCTCAATATTTTTGTTGTATTTTCATTCGTATTAGCATTAATACGCTGTTGGGTATCATTAATACAAACATGTGCAATATGTGTTACAAATTGATGTAAGTTTGTGATAAGTGTTTTTTCTGTCGTGATAATTTCTGTTATCTTAAAATAATCATGTTTCCACTCGTTATCTTTATCATTCCTTAAATAATTTATAAGATATTTATTTACTTGATTACAATATTTGATTACTTCACCCTGTTTTAACATTGTTCTACGATATGGTTGATCATATACGCGAATCCAAATTTTAGAGAGTGGTTTAATCGGTGCAACAATAATTTTATTTATAATTCTTGTATGTAAATGGTTGTAGCCACAAAGACCTCCACATAAAACATCTCCGGGTGCTCTTGCTACGGTTCCATTATTATTTCTTTGGAATTCATAAAAATGTGGATTATGAACGACACCATTATCAGCAAGTCCTGTTTTCCAACTAAATGCTTGGTGACATTCAATGCACCACATTTGGTCGCATCCATCAATTTTAGAAATGCGTGTTCCACACGAAGGGCATGGTTTAGTTTCTTTTTTAATTAATTCAGCACTTTTAACACTATCTTCATTACATTTATGTTCGTCGTTTTTATTCTTTCCGATTATATCAAAACATTTTGGACATGTATATGTTGAACATATACCGCATTTATAACTTTTAGATAAAAACCCTCTACAATCTTCAACAGGACATGGCATAATAAATGCTTTTTTTTCTTTCTTTTCTAATTTTTTATTTGTAAAATTATAAGCTTCTCTTTCACAAATATATTTATCCTGAATTAATCTGTTTTTTTTTTCTTTAATTGGTTTTTGTAAACTTAAAAGATGAGTTATTTGTTTATTGTATTCATCAATTTCAACCTGCAATGTTTTGCATTCCTCATCTATTTTTTCACCTTCATTAAGTTTAGATTTAGTATATTCTACGTCATTCATAGTATCAGGAAGTTTGCTAATTTCACGTTCAAGTAAATTGTTTTTATTATGTGAAGAATAATCAGATGTTATAAAACTACGATTTAGGTTCATTACTAAGAAATTAAGATTCCATATTTTATTACATTTCATACATTTTGGATCATTTGTAGATAATAAATATGTGCGTATACAAGTTTTGCAACATTTAAAATCACAATCCTTAAACATACAACTAATTTCTTTTCGTGTAGATTTATTATAAGGTTCACAGCAAATATCACATAGAGAAGCCATTATTTTGTTTTTATTATAATTATATTTTAAAATTTTTTGGTTCAATTTTTGACGTAATTATTTTTACTTGATTTTTTTAAAATATAAAAGAAATTCCTATAAAGTATATAATGGATAATTTAAATATGAATGTAAATGATTATAGTAAGGAAGATTTATTAAAGATTATTGGATTAGAAACAGATTATGAACCATCCGTTTATTTAATTAATACAAAAATAAATAGTTTGATTGAGAGAATGCAACAAGAAGGTAAAACTAAATTCGTTTCATTTTTTGAAAATATAAGATTAAAATTATTGAGCAATACTAGTGGAGATGAAGAGGAAGAGGAAGAGGAAGAGGAAGAGGAAGAGGAAGAGGATCAGGATGAGGAAGAGGAAGAGGATGAGGATGAAGAGGATGAAAAGAATGAAGAGGATGAAGATGAAACAGAAGAAACAAAAGATGTTAAGGAATTTTTAAATAGAGATAATACAAAAAACGCAACACAAGTATTTAATATAGATACACGTTTTCGTTCAGAGTATTATAACACTCTGTCTACATCTTTCACAATAGATTTGCCAGAAGTTCAAAAGAATGTTGTTAGTATGCGTTTAGCATCAATAGAAATGCCAATAACATATTATTCTGTTTCAAATACTCTTGGTAATAATAGTATGTTAATATTAAGTAACGATGTTTCATATAGTGATACAGAGACTATTCAAAGTATATCAGATACAAGTTATCAATTTATAACAAATACTGAAATATATCCATATGAATGTGGTGATGTTGATAGTGATTTTAGTAATAATAGACTAAAGAAAGCGTGGTTAACACATATTCCTGATGGAAATTATGATTTAGCATTATCAAGTATATCAAATACAGAAAAAATCATTAATGATGCTATATCATTATCTATACCTGGTGCAATAGATAATAAAGGCAGATTTGCTAAATTTACAGATCCTAGTAATAGTCATTGGCTAAACAATAATTCTATACAAACTAATAATTCAGAAGAATTAAAAAATCAATTTGAAACAGATATAAGTAGTATTATTTTTAAAACAATAACTGATATTTCTAATAGTGAAACTTTTGATATTGATGATTTATCCTCTTCTACTATACAATCAATCATTGCTGCAACAATAGCTACTAATAATGCAAGAACACAAGCAATTACTGATATAACTATTACTCCAAATTATGAATTTAAATATTCAATTGATAAAGTAAGTAAAAAGTCAATTTTAGCAGGTGTTAATGATTCTTCTTCAAATAAATATAATCCAAAAAAAATATCGGGTTTTATGTTTAATGTTGATAGTAAGGGTAATTTAGATACAAATACGAATATTCAAACAAAATTAGGTTGGACTTTAGGTTATCGTGGTGCAGAATATATAATAGGTGATTTGAGTTCTAACTCTCCAATAAATATAGATACACCTATAGCAAGTGTGTCAGAGGGTGTTCCATTTTTATCTGGTTCTAGATATTGTTTCCTTTCTGTAAATGAATATGCCAGTAATTCTAGACCATCATTTTTAGTAGCATATAATAATTCTACTATGGGTGATAATATTTTAGCCCGAATAAGTTTAACTGCTTCTACAAATAATTTAGGTTCAAGAGATAGTGGTTTTACACATACAAGTAACAGAACAAGAGAGTATTTCTCACCAGTAGATATTAAACGATTAACAATTAAATTATATGATGAGTATGGTAGAATAATAGATTTAAATAATATGGATTGGTCGTTCACATTAGCAATTGAAAAAAAACTAAGTTAGTAATAATAATTTAAAAAAAATAACCTCCAAAATATATAAATGAATTTATCTGAATTAAATTTGGATGTAAATACTTATACAGATGAACGATTAAGAAAAAGTTTTGCTTTAAATGAAAATTATACAAAAGAAGATGTTGTTACTGCTACATCTAAATTAAGCAATGCTATTAGCCAAACATTATCTCAAGATGATGAAATAAAATTCAATGAATTTATTAGATCGGCAGAAGACAGGCTTTTAAAGAATAAAATGGTAGAAAAAAATGAATTAAGTAATCAATTTAGTTATTTAGAGACAAGTGAATTATTACCAACCGATCGTCAATTAACACTTTTACCTGGACAACAAAAAGATAACGTATCACAACAAATAATTGCGAATCAACAGAATACAAATATGACATTAGCTACACATTCACAGCCTGATGAAGCAAGTAACGAAAATAAAAATGAATTATTAGCAACAACTGAAGAAGAAATTTTAATTCCATTACCGGAACCTCCGAGTTTACCACAAGGAATAACACCTTATAAACCCGAAACAATTGTAACCAGAATTGTTTCAATTGACAGTCAATACAGACAAAATATAGCAACATTAACACCAGATGGACGTGCTGGAACAGACGGGGAACCTGATTCTAATAGTTTAAATTTCAATACAAATTTTACAATAGATTTGCCTGAGGCATTAACAAATGTAGTATCTATTAAATTATATTCAGTTCAAATACCTACTACTTGGTATACATTTGATACTCATCTTGGCAATACCGTTTATAAGTATAATACATCAGGATCAGATTTTTCTAATATAAATCCTGGTAATTATGATATATCTGGAATATGTGATGCTTTAGATTTTGGAGCAGATCCAGTTACATATAATAATAAAATTAAATTAACAGGTTCAGGATATATTAATTCATATACAAATGATATGAGTTATTCTTTTATTAACCAAAATCTTTTTTGGAATTTAGGTTTTAGAAGAAAAGTTAATTCTGATGGTGATATTTCTTTTACTGCAAATGAGGAAGGAGACGTTCCCGTGGATCTTTATGGTCCAAGATATTTTGTATTAAATGTGGATGATTATAATCAAAATTCACAAAGTAAAGGATTATTAAGTGTAACCGATCAATATAATCCAATAAATGCTATACAAAGTAAGAGAGCCGATGGAAAAAATGAAACAAAACTAACTAAAGCACAATTATATTCACACACTGCTCAATTAGGTTATGATGATTTATCAGGAAATAAATTGGTACCATCAAAGCGTTATAATAATGTAAGAAACAATGGTGGAAGTAGAAGCAATAATGCGTTTGCTTTAATACCATTAAAAGATGTTATTTCATTACGTGGTAAACAAGAACCAATAATTGAATTTGGTGCTTCTTTACAAGAAAATATTAGAAAATATTCTGGTCCTGTAGACATCGAAAGATTAAAAATTCAGTTATTAGATGATAAAGGTAATCTTGTTAATTTACACGATAATGATTGGTCTTTTTCATTAATAGTAGAACAGCTTATTTAAATATAAAATAACATTTATGTAAATACATACTATAAGCACGAATGGTTTCTATTTCGGATTTTACTCTTTTGAAGAATAAATATGAAATTGACATATTGGAGAGAAATATAGGGAAATTAGATAAAAAAATATTATTAGCAACACAAGTATTAACTGCAGATTTTTGTATTAAATATATATGGGACCCAGATACTGATTCTGGAAGTGAAGATTCATACATATACGATTTTGCTTATATTTTAGATTTTCAACCTCATTTGAGCGAGGAAGAGTTAATTAATAATCAATTGAACTACAATTTGGGTTGAATTTTGACATATCTGTTGTATCTGATGGCCACGGTACGGTTACCCAGTGATGTGGAGCGTTTGACACATATACTATTCCATTTGATTCCTCTTCTAGAAGTTCAAAATGTTCTTGTTTTTTTATTGGATTAACAATATAAAGTGTAAATGTGGGATATGGTTTTTGTAATCGCCAGGAATATTCGTAGCGAACCCATTTATATTGAATATCTTTTCTTTCATTGAATACTTTGCTAAGTTCGGATTTAATAGGCGAAGAAAGGGTATATTGAAGAATTAGAAATTTAACTTCTGGACGAAGCCAATTATTAATAAAATCGTTAATGTTCATATTTTATTACAATATATCTATCAAATAAGTTTCAATTTTATAATATATAATAAATAATATAAAATAAATAATATATTACTTACAATAATATTATGGAAAGAAATATATTTGAGAAAATCAGAGATGGTCAGGCAGAGGCAGATATAGTATATAAAGATGATTATGTAACTGCTTTTCATGATATAAATCCAGATGCTCCGGTACACATATTAATTATTCCAAATCGTAAAATTAATTCAATGAATGAAATTAGTGATGAAGATAATGTTTATTTGGCTTTAATTTTATTAACAGCTAAAAAGATAGCACAACAGTTAAATATTGCAGATACAGGTTATAGACTAATAACTAATTGTGGTAAAGATGGAGGTCAAGAAATAGATTATTTACATTTCCATCTTGTAGGCGGAACTCGTTTGGGAAAAATGATTTCTTTGCCAAAAAAAAGAAAAAATGATATTGTATAAAATTAAATTAAATATAAAATTAAAAATTATTTTTTATTATTAATGTATGTCAAATAATAAAAAAAATAAAAAAAATAAAGAAAAAAAAGAGTATAAAGTATCAGAATATAAAACAAAGGAAGAGAGACAAGAACAGGTGAAAACAATAATAAAAGAAATAAATAAATTGGAATTATCAAACAAATATGAACCAGTTAAAGAATTATATGCTTGTTTTAAAAAATACATAGAAGAAGGTAATAGTATTAAAATAAATATACCATTTCCAATGATACAACGCACTATTGTGGGCGAACTTAAAATAGGTAAAAAAGAAGAATGTGTGGTATGTTTACAAAATAATAATAATAATAATAATAATAATAATAATAATAATAAATTATCTGATAAATAATTCTTTATATTCTATTAGTTTACAAGGTTGTATAGTTTCCGGAATATATTTACCAATATGAATATACACATTCTCAATTCCAATAGAACGCATGAATTTAAATGATTTTCTAATTATTTCGTTTGAAGAGAGAGACCAATCAATCATTAAAATATTATCATTTCTTAATCTAATTTCTGTTCTTCCACCATTATCAATATGGAATTGCTTTAGCGATTTGATTATTTTATTTAAGAAAATAGAAAGAAATATTATTAATAACAATAAAATTGATTATTTAAATAGATAATTAAATAATCAAGTAAGATATGAATTGTAGTGAAAATGAAAAAGCACATGAAGAAATTAATTTTTTAGCAAATAAAAATAAACATGAACGCGATTCTCATATTATATTTGATGAAGAACCACATATATATACGATTGATGGAGATAGTGATTATATGTCAGTAACTACATGGAATCATAGTCATTTTGAAAAATTTGAACCTGATACAATTATTACAAAAATGATGAATGGAGAGAACTGGAGTAAAAGTAAATATTATGGTATGACTCGTGATGAAATAAAAGAACTTTGGAATAATAATGGTAAGGATGCTTCTGAATCAGGAACAAAATTACATTACGATATTGAATGTTATTATAATAACATAGATGTTTCTAATGATTCAATAGAATATAATTATTTTAAAAATTTTGTGAATGATTTTCCTAATTTAAAACCTTATCGAACCGAATGGATGATATGGGATAAAGAATTAAAATTTGCAGGAAGCATAGATATGATTTACGAAAACGATGATGGAACTCTTTCCATATATGATTGGAAGCGAAGTAAGGAAATTAAAAAAACATCTGGTTTTTTAAAATTTTCACACACACATTGTATTGAACATATACCAGATACAAATTTCTGGCATTACTCATTACAATTAAACACATATAAGGCTATTCTTGAAAAAAATTATAATAAAAAAATAAAAGACATGTATTTGGTTTGCTTACATCCTATTAATAAAAATAATAATTATCAATTATTTCAAGTGCCCGAACTTGGCGATGAGATTGAACAATTATTTAATTTAAGAAAATATATTTTAGAAATAAAAAAAGATATGTAGTATATTAATTTAAAAAGTATATTAATTAACTATACATTATGGATATTAATGAGATAGACAAATTTTTTAATCAAACAAGCGCTAATTTTGATTATTATATTACTAATGAAAATAATTCATCTAGTATTATGATTTTAACAAGTTTGGGTATTTTAATTACCTATTCGGTTATAAATTTCTTTCTTGATAATCCTAAAAAAATTTTAGAAGATTTAAAAACAAAAGAAATTAAAGAATATAAAAAAAAATTTTATGACGAATTAGAAGAATTAGAAAATAAAGAATATAGTGATAAAGAATTAGAAAAATTTAAAAAAAAAGTTTTAAAAACAGATACATCATATGGTAATGTATATATGTTTTATAATGTTGATAATGAAACATTTAATTATTATTGTAATGATAAAAATATTTCGTATATAATTTTGGACGCTCTTGCTAGAAAATATGCAATTACATATGATTGTAAATCAATTTGTATTAACTTTAAAAAAGAATGGAAAAAAGCAAAGAAATTGGCTTATGAGGAGCAAGAGAAAAAAGAGGCCGAACAAGAGAAAAAAAATTCCGAACAAAATAAAAAAGATAGTAAACCACAGATTTTTGCAAAATATAAGTCTTATGAAAAAAATAATGAAGAAAACAATAATAAAAAATATAAAAATAAAAAATATTCCAATAAAAATAAAAAATATAATAACGATTATGATACAGATGAATATGATAGTGACGATAACTTAAAAAAATCTATTTTATTTAATAGAAAAAAGAATCCTTCTATCAGAAGAAGAAGATTTCGTATAAATGTAAAACAAACCAATCGTTTTACATATAAAGGAAACTTAAATGATTATAAAGATTTAGACTTTAAAAATAAAATTACAAAAAATGTTCCAAAAGGAAAAACAAATATGTCATTTAAAGATTTTAAAAATAAGGTAAATTAAAATAATACCTTATCATTATATAATATGAATGAAAATGAAAATAATAAAAATGAAAATATAATTAATTTAAAATTTCCAAAAGATGCAATAAATTTTAAAATTCCAAAAAATATAGATGCTATAAGTGTTATTATAAAACAATCTTTTCTAAATATATTACTTAATAATCAAAGTGAAGTTATTAAAGAAAAAATTTTAGACATGATTGAAAACGGAAATGACCCAAGATTTAAAAAAATTAATATGAAAATAGATTTATTTATTGACAGAGTCCAAACACTCATCCAAAATTTTGTTCAAACTATTATAACTACCGGAATAAAAGTTACTACTTCATGGATGCCGGGAGTTTCCTTTATAGGATCTATAATTACTACTGTAATTAATTGGAGTATTCTATCTTTTAAAACAGCATCAAGAAGTTATGATTTATATAAAATCTATTATAATATGCAAGATATTATTCAAAGTGAAGGTGGCAAAAAATTTGATCTCTCAAAAGATATTGGTAATTTACAAAATAAAGCTATTAAAGATATAGCAAATATTAAAGTTCCAGAAGAAATTGGTAAATATCAAAACAAATTACAAGAAAAGAAAGATTTAGTTTCTAAAAATGTTGCCGATGCTGCTAACTCTTCTAAAAATGTTATTGCTCCATTACAAGGTGGAAGCTGTATTACATGTTTATCGCCGTTGCAAAATGGTGGAAAAGTAAGTTTGAAACGTAAAAATATAAATAAACAAATAAATATTGTTACTAGAAGGATTGCACATTCATTAAAACTTTTTAATAAGAAAAAAAAAAATACAAAATTAATAAAAAATAAAACTATAAAAAATAAAAGAATAAATAAAAGAAAAAATAAAAAATAAAAGAAAAAAAGAAAAAATAAATAAAAAAATAAAAAATAAATAAAAAAATATAAATTAAATAAAAAAATATAAATTAATTATTATTTATCTTTTTTATTATTAATTTTTGACTTCCATTCTATAAAACCTATACTTTTACTCATATCAAATGAAGAACCTAGATGTTCTATGGCAATATTTAAAACAATTAATTCTTGTTCTGTTAATTCTGATTTATATTTTTTTAATTGTTCTTCTAAATTCATTTCATTCATAATTGTATTATTATATTTTAATCTTTTAATTTTTATTAATAATAGAATATATCTATTATTAATCAATTTTAAGAATTATATTTTATTGCAAATACTATATCCTTACTTGTATTGTTTTCTATTAATAATCTCGTTAAATCTGTTTCAATTGTATAATTATTTTTTAATAAAAATGTTATTAAATCTCCTTGTCTATCAATATCTAAAAAATCTCTGCATGAACCTCTACATGAACCTGCAAATGATGTTGTGTTATTTATATTTGTAATAACATATAAACAATGTTGATAATTACTGCACGGGGTATTTTCTTGAAAAGGTGATAATTTTGCATTATTTAAAAGTTTTATATTTTTTTTTAATTCTCCTTCAGGTTCCCGATCAATTATTAATATTTTTTTATAACATTTATTTAAATTATCATAATGTGTAGATTTTGATATAATATATATATTTTGTGAAGTCATAATATTATACTCCTATTTTATTTATTAACAAAATTGATTGAAAATATTGAAAACTTTAATGAATGTAATAATAATAAAATGGATAATGATAAGGATAATTATAAGGTTAATGATACGGATAATGATACGGATAATGATACGGATAATGATACGGATAATGATACGGATAATGATACGGATAAGGATAATGATATT
>MDSW01020137.1_pt1 | contig 32764 bp, 32 predicted proteins | sample 811171 | NCBI WGS metagenome assembly MDSW01 (sample SAMN05326641, study PRJNA326480) | marine metagenome | isolation source: seawater | place: Atlantic Ocean: North West | collected 2012 | reverse complement strand
GTGGCACGCCACGATGCGGCGACTCGCGCCTTGCAGGACACACTGCGGACTCTCGACGAAAGCGCTCGTATGAAACATCAACAGACCCTAGGACGCCGTGCAATATCGTGTCGTTTATAGCGGTGATGCCGTGATGCGAGCGTTTCAGCCAAACGGCGTTCGCTGTGCTCAAACCACGACCCAAACGCAGCTTTGAAGGGCGACTATGTTAGCACCAAGAAGCTCGGTACAATCGCGGCTCGCGACTGGGTGAGGAGGCGATTGTGACGATAGGCAGACAAGAGCTCGGCGGCAGCATGGTGGCGCTCGTCACCCCGATGCATGCCGACGGTAGTGTCGATTGGCAGGCGCTCGAACGGCTGATCAATTGGCATATCGACGAAGGCACGCACGGTATTGTTGCCGTGGGCACGACCGGTGAATCCGCGACGCTGGGCTTTCGTGAGCATGACGAGGTCATTGAGCGCACGGTCGAGATTGTCGACAAACGCGTCCCGGTCATTGCCGGCACGGGGGGCAACGCCACTGACGAAGCGATCCGCCTGACCCGACATGCCAAGCGCGTGGGGGCCGATGCCTCGCTGCTGGTTTGTCCTTATTACAACAAGCCGAGCCAGGAAGGGCTGTATCGCCATTTCCACGCGATCGCCATGGCGGTCGACATCCCGCAGATTCTCTATAACGTGCCCAGCCGTACTGGGGTCGACATGCTGCCGGAAACGGTCGGGCGGCTGGCCGAAATCGATAACATCGTGGCGGTGAAAGAAGCCAAGGGCTCGATTGAGCGTATCCACGACCTCATCGAGCACGTTGGCGACGGGATGGATATCTATTCCGGTGATGACGGCACCGCCATGGAGTCGATGCTGGTGGGCGGCAAGGGCAACATCTCGGTCGTCGCGAACGTCGTACCGAAATTGATGAGCCAGATGTGTTTGGCGGCCACCGCTGGAGAGCGCGAACGCGCCGAACGCCTCGATGCAGAAATGCAGAGCCTGCACACCGCGTTGTTCATGGAAGCGAACCCGATTCCGGTTAAATGGGCGCTACAAGACATGGGCTGGATTGAACCGGGGATCCGCTTGCCCCTGACGCCGCTGGCCGAGCATTTCCATGAACATGTCCGCGACGCTTTGCGTGGTCTTGATCTGCTTGATAGTTAAACAGTAATTCTGCGCACACGTGCTAAAAATAGTTGTGTTTCTTCTTGTATTGGCGCCGTGTATTTAGTAGCTTGCGTACAGCGCGTCGACCATATCGAGCCTTAGGGAGGTTCATCATGAAAAAGTTCTTGACTGCTGCTTCGATTACGCTGCTGGCCTTGGCCCCGGCGGTCACCTTCGCCCAGGCGAACGATGATTCCAGCAACCGTGAAGCCGCAACGTACACGCCGGCTAGCGGCGGCTCGGCTGGTGCGAGTGCCGGTGAAGTTGCCGGCTACACCGCGCTGGCGGTTGTCGGTGCTGGTGCTGCTATCGGTGCTGCTTTTGCCGTGGCCAACAGCGGTAGTGACGACGAGAACGTCGATCTGAACGGTGCAACCGGCACCACCGGTACTACCGGCACGACCAACTAATTTGGTCTTATGCTCAGATCACGATTTAGTCGTGTAAAGAAGGGCCGCCGCAAGGCGGCCCTTCTTTGTGTGGGGGGGATATGTGCAGCAGCCTCGGCCTGCTCGCACATCAACGCCAACGACCATCCGTTGTTGGCGACCACTGCAGCGCTCTGGCCGTTTGGTAGCTCCGACGTCTCGGGGCGCGCAGAAAAGATTTCTTACGCGACGATTAAGTTCACTCAAAACAACCGAGGCGGCTTGCTGGTTCTCGCAGAACAGCAGCCTGGTGTGACGTACTGGCAATCCGGCCGCTCGGAGACCGTGGTGTTGTCGCGCGGGTATTTGTCGTCGACGTCCGGTCTTCAGAATAATCTCGAAATGACGGACGTCACGGGGCTCGCACAGGAGCCCGATCAGTCCAGCCTATTTGTCGGGCCGCTGAATGAGCCGCGGCATTACCGCGTGACGCGTCAGTGGCAGAATGCCGATTCTTCGCGTCGACATACGATGTCGGCTACGGCAACGCTCAGCTGTGCGGCTGAGCCCGAAGTGCTCGAATTGCCGCTAGCGCGTTTGCCGCTACTCCGGTGTGACGAGACCTTAGATTGGATCGGTGCTGGCACTACGCGCTCGGTGTACTGGCTTGCGCCCGATACGCACCGGATTTGGAAAGGGCAGACAGAACCTTGGCCAGGTAGCCCGTCGTTTGCCTGGTCCGTGGCGCGGCCCTGGTGGTGAGGGATATGGCTCAAATCCGTTTCGCCTGCGGCATGCTCGGTGTCTTTGTGTGCGGCGCTTTAGCGCCTGATGTTCAAGCACAATCGCCCACAACCTTGGCCACGAATGTCGCCAAGCCGGACACGCTCGTGCAGGCCTGGTTACAGTTTCCAAGTGGCGAGCGCGTGGTGCCGCCTTACGCCTACATCCGCGCTGGGGCATCCGACGAGCGTTTAAGCGGCGCGCGGTCGGATCTGATGGCGGAATACGAGCGGCTGCGATGGCGCTTGGAAGACGGCGGGTACGCCGACTACGTTCGCGCGCTCGATGCTTGGAAACAGGAAATCACCTCGCGAGATACGTCTCGAGTGCCGGGTAACTGGTCCGCTGCTTATCTGCTGGCGCACCCCAACCATGTGCCCGATATGAAGCGTATCGCGGCGATCGGCGCGTGTCGCACGCCGGATACCGTTGGCGTCTGGTCAGCCCGGGGATACGAGCGAGTCGAGTGGCGCTCAGGACTGCGCCTAAGCGATATCTACGATAAGGCGCCCAGCCTGCGTAAAGGCTCGACGGGTGTCGTCGCCGTCGTTGACCCGTATGGTCAAGTCGATCGCTATGGTGTTCAGGCCTGGAACTATGCCGACGGCGAAATCGCCCCGGGGGCACAGGTCGTGGGCAGTTTCCCGCTGTCGGGTGAAGCGTTCGAGTGGCTTCAAAAAGCCATGGCAGACTATCTCGCGCATACGGTGTCGGGTACCGAGTGCCGCGAACAAAGTTTCAAGGGGGAAAAGCGAAGTGCGTCAGCCGATAACTAGACCCGAGACGGCTCGACACGCTCGTATACGATCGATTGCTTGGGCGGGCGTTGTTGTTCTGACCACGCCACTCGTCAGTCTTCCAGCACCCGCGAAAGACTTCACGGGCGATTATGCGCCGTTTCAGGCCAATTACGGCGGTACGGGGCTGCTTGAGACCCCAAATGCGCGAATGGCGCCCGTCGGCGAGTTTGCGTTCACTTACTCGAACGCCGATCCGTACAGCAACTTCGCGTTTAGTTTTCAGCCATTTTCTTGGCTGCAGGGCGGTTTTCGTTATACCAGTATTTCAGAGCGGGATTTCGGCGCAGGCTCGGATCGGGATTATCTGGACAAAGGCGTTGATGTAAAACTCAAGCTACTCGGCGAATCGCGTTTAATTCCTCAAGTGGCTCTGGGCTTTCGCGACTTCGGCGGTACGGGCTTGTTTGGCAGTGAATTCCTCGTTGCCAATAAGCGGTGGTACGACTTCGATGTCAGCTTTGGCATTGCGTGGGGTTATCTCGGTGCCCGCGGCGATATTAAAAACCCGTTGACCTATATCGACGACGGGTTTGAAGGGCGTGATCGCGATCGTTCGGCCGGCGGCGGCGACTTCAACTTCAAGAGCCTGTTCACCGGGCGTAGTGCGTTTTTCGGCGGCATCGAATACCACACACCGTTCGAACCGTTGACTCTGCAGGTTGAATACGAGGGCAACGACTATAGCCGCGAGCCGCTCGGATTAGACATCGAGCAGGATCTTCCGGTTAACTTTGGCGCACGGTTACGCGTCAACGACAATCTCGCGCTAACGGGTGCTTTCGAGCGCGGCAATACGGCCATGTTCGGCGCCACGCTTAGCTTGGGGCTGGCCAAGCTCTACCAGCCAAAATCCGATCCGCCGCCGGCACCTATTACCGCCGCGCCCGAACAGACCACCGACGACTGGCAGAAAACAGCGCAGGCGCTGGGCGAAAACGCCGGCATCCAGGTGCGTCGCATCAAGACCCGGGGCGATACGGTGATCATCGAAGGCGCGCAATCGCGCTATCGCGATCTCGCCCAGGGTGAATTGCGGGCTAATCGGATTCTCAACAGCGTCTCGGCGTCCAATATCAGCTCGTTTCAGTACCGTTATGCCAATCGCGGCTTCTATCTTCGACGAGATAATCTGGCCCGCGATCCGATGCCCGATGCTGCGCCGTTCTTTACCGAGCCGGGCAGTGTGTTTGCCTCTGACGACTACCGATATGACGTGAAAGTCGTCGACGTCAGCTCCAACGAAATAGCGGATCAGGCCACGCTCGAAAAGACCGTTTACGAGCAAAACCCGGATCGGTTCAGCTGGAACATCCGCCCGGCACTGGTGCAGAACTTTGGCGGGCCAGACGGTTATCTATTTCAGGTGCTTGTCCAAGCGAGCGCCGAGCTCCGCACGGATAATAATGGGTGGTTCTCGGGCACTCTGGGATATTCGGTCTTCGATAATTTCGACGATTTCACCTATGTCGCAGATTCTGATCTGCCCCGGGTTCGAACGTTCGTCAATCGATACACCGACGAAACCGATCTCGGCGTCTTCAATCTGCAATACACGCGTACAGCGCGACTGTCCGACAACTGGTTCGGTATGGGCTATGCAGGCTTGCTCGAACAAATGTTCGGCGGGGTAGGCGGCGAAGTGTTGTATCGGCCGTTCAACAGCCGGGCAGCGTTTGGTCTGGATCTAAACTATGTTCGCCAGCGCTCGTTCGATACGCAGTTTGATTTCCGTGATTATGACGCGGTGACCGGTCACGCCACCGCGTATGTCGATACCGGCTTTAAGGATATCCTGGTACGTGCCAGTGTCGGTCAGTATCTCGCAGAGGATTATGGCGGCACGCTGGATATCTCGCGCGAGTTTGATTCCGGCGTGCGCCTTGGCGCCTACGCGACATATACCGATGCCAGCTATAACGATAACTTCGGCGAAGGCGGTTTCGACAAGGGTATTTACATCACGATTCCGCTGGATACGTTCTTTACACGATCGACACGTAACACGCTGCCCCTGACGTGGAGCCCGCTCACCCGCGACGGTGGCGCGTTTCTCAATCGACGATATTCGCTGTACGGTTTGACCAACGATCGCGACGTTGATGACTACTGGCGCGGTTTCGAGCCGCCCGAGTCACGACGCTAAACGTGAACTGTCGCGCACCTTTTCAAATAGTTGTTTGATCGATATGTATAAACTAAAGGGCATTCTCGGGCTTTCGTTAGTAGGCCTGACGGTAACCGCGTGCAGCAGCACGCCCAACTGCCTCGAGCGTCAGGCGTATACCGATGCAGTTGCATTTCCCAAGCTGCAGGCCCCGGCCGGCCTGGAAGTCCCCGCCTCGGATGACCAGATGACGATCCCCGAGGTTCGTAATGGGCCGGTTGCAGCGTTCAACGAAGCGCCGGCGGGCACCGAGCCTGACAACGACCAGTCACGTTGTTTGACGACACCTCCGGTGTTGCAGACATCGTAGCCGTAGGTCGGGTTAGGCCGAAGGCCGTAACCCGACAAGACCATCCTTAAAAGCCCTGTAAAAAGGCATGGACGCCCCGGGAGACACGGCGCCACGTTCCAGTCGGATTACGCTTCGCTAATCCGACCTACGGGGTGATTAGCGTGTCAATTCGCGACTTTTTCGGGCCGCGCGTAATCGAAGACGGTCGCGGGGGCGGCGGATCAATTGCTGCCGATTGTTCAAACTGTTCTCGCGTAGCGCTCGACCATCGGTTACAATTCGCGCCCACGATGGAGAGGTGTCCGAGCGGTCGAAGGAGCGCGCTTGGAAAGCGCGTGTGCGGTAACCCCGTACCGAGGGTTCGACCGGCGGCATTGCCGCCGACGCGAGCCATTGGCGAGTCCGAAGGATGAAAATCGCCAAAAGCGATTTTCACAATCCCTCCCTCTCCGGTCGCCCGCAGGGCGACGAGTTAAGTTACAATTTGCGATCTTGTTGGAGAGGTGTCCGAGCGGTCGAAGGAGCGCGCCTGGAAAGCGCGTGTGCGGTAACCCCGTACCGAGGGTTCGAATCCCTCCCTCTCCGCCAACAGTTGTCTTTCTAGGAATATCCTACAAAGACGAATCAGCAATGGTGGCCCGTGTCGGTGCCCCCGCGACGATATGCCGTTAACCCCGTCAGGCCCGGAAGGGAGCAGCGGTAGCGGCGGATTCGGGCGCCGGGGTGTCGCTGGCGCGGGCTGCCACCCTTACTTGAAGATCGAGCGCCGGACAGCGATAGTTCTCGTATGACCCGCCTCGTTCACGTCGACAGTCCAGCGCGCCGAGCCTATGATTCGGCGCTGCGGACACATCCTTCCAGACGGCAACGCGCATGAGCTTTCAGGCACTGGCTCGAACCTGGCGCCCGCGGCGATTCGATCAGCTCGTTGGCCAGGAACACGTCGTTCGTGCGCTGACCCACGCACTCGACAACAACAAGCTGCATCATGCCTTGTTGTTTTCTGGAACGCGGGGCGTCGGCAAAACCACGCTCGCGCGTATCATCGCTAAATGCTTGAACTGTGAACACGGTGTCAGCGCCAGTCCGTGCGTGGGCGACGAGGCCTGTGCCACCTGTCGCGAGATCGACGAAGGCCGATACGTCGATCTGATTGAGGTCGACGCCGCCTCGCGGACCGGGGTCGACGACACGCGCGAGCTAATGGACAACGTCCAGTACGCACCGACGCGCGGGCGCACCAAGGTGTATCTCATCGATGAGGTGCACATGCTCACCAAGCACTCGTTCAACGCGCTGCTGAAGACGCTGGAAGAGCCACCGCCGCGCGTACAGTTCTTACTGGCTACGACCGAGCCGGAAAAGATCCCGGTCACCATCCTGTCGCGATGTCTGCAGTTTCCGCTCAAGCGATTGTCGGCGGCGCGTATTGGCCAGCGCCTGCAACACATCGTTACGGCCGAAGATCTGAGCGCAGACGACGACGCGTTGGCCGAAATTGCGCGCGCGGCCGACGGTAGTATGCGTGACGGATTGTCACTGCTTGATCAGGCCGTTGCCTTTGGCGGCGGGGCGCTGGCGGTCGACAATGTCCGGGATATGCTCGGCACGATCGGCGATGCGCGGGTGGCCGAGCTCGTCGACGCTGTAATCGATGCGCAGGCCACAAAGGCGATGACCGCGCTCGAGGCGCTGTATGCCCAAGGTATCGACATGCGCTACCTGCTAGATGCGCTTGCCACCGCATGGCAGCACATTGCGACGATTCAGGTCGTGGGTGAAGCAATCGACGATGCCGGTGAGCGCTGGGGAAATAGCGCGGCCCGACTGAGTCCGGCGCTATCGCAGATTTTCTACGATATTACGGTAGCGGGCGCTCGCGATTACGCCTTCGCGCCGGATCCGCTGGTCGCGGTGCGCATGTGTGTCCTTCGGATGCTCGCGTTTGCGCCCAATGAGGCATCGCCCGACGCCCCGCAGAACGAGACCGAATCAAAGGCTAGGGATGCTTCGTCCCATGGGCCCGTGGTGGCATCGAATACGAAGAGCGAAGTGTCGCAGTCGCCAGTGTCGTCACGTGCTGACAGCGCGCGAGAAGCGATGGCCGAAGCCCGCGCGAAACTCTCCGGCAAGCCCGCTCGCGCCGCTGAAACGCCCGCGGCACCGGCTGATCGGGAGCCAACCCGTGAAACCGGCGATGCCGAATCGCCCGATGATTCGGTCGAGAACGCACGCACGCCGTCTGCCGAAGAGTCCAGCATGCCGGCTGCCTCATCGAATGATGACGGTGCCGCCCAAACAAGCCCGCCAACCGGCGCATTCGATGTCGACACGACGTCTGTAGAGTCGCCGCCCGCTGACGCCGTGGCAAGCGCCTCCGACGACGCTGGCGACGCGACGGATCTCGTCGAGCCCTCAGAGACGTCCGAAAAAAAAACGAACGACGTCGAGGATAGCGACGAGTTTCATAATCGCGTCGCTGAACCCATCGTTGCTGATAGCGAGCGCAACGGGACCGATCATCCGGAAGACTGGCACCGGCTTGTCGAGACATTGTCGGTCAGCGGTTTTGCCGCGCAGCTGGCTCATAACGCGTTGTGTCGTCACTGGACCGACAGTGTGATCGAGCTGGAGATCGGTCGGGCCCATGCGTTAATGGCCACCGACGACACCAAGCAGCAGCTCCAGGCCGCAATCGGCACGGCTCTCGAGGTAGACGCCGCCCCCAAACTGACCGTGCACGTGGTCGATGCGTTATCCGATACGCCGGCCAAGCGTAAAGAAGCCGACGCCGACCAGCGGCAACAGGATGCGGTTGCATCTATCGAAAACGACCCGATGATCCGACAACTGCGCGATCGACTAGGCGCGCAACTGCGAACCGAGACCATCAAACCGAATCATCGCCGACAGGCGACCCAGCAACGAGACGTCCCATGAAAGGTTCTATCGGCAAGATCATGCAGCAGGCGCAGGCCATGCAAGGCAAGATGGAAGAGGCTCAGAAAGAGCTGGCCCGCATGGAGATTACGGGAGAAGCCGGCGCGGGCATGGTCAAAGTCACCATGACCGGCAAGCACGAAGTCAAGAACGTTCAGATCGACCCGAGCGCGCTGGAAGAAGACGCCGAGTTTCTCGAAGACTTGATTGCTGCGGCTATTAACGACGCTGTTCAGCACGTTGAATCGGCCAGCAAGGAAAAGATGTCCGACATGACCGGCGGCATGGAGCTTCCTGAAGGCATGAAGTTCCCGTTCTGATCCAGGCAGTCGCCGCTTTGCTCACCAGCCGACAGATGTGCTGACCTGATATGGCATTTTCACCTGCGCTATCGCGTTTGATCGATGCGTTTCGTGTTTTACCGGGCGTAGGCGCTAAGAGCGCCCAGCGCATGGCGTTTCACGTCTTGCAGAGCGAGCGCGCGGGCGGCGAGCGACTGTCAAGCGCGCTGGCCGAAGCGCTGCAGCATGTTCAGCATTGTCGACGCTGTCGCATGTTCGCCGAAAGCGATTACTGCGATATCTGTAGCAACCCGCAGCGCGATGCCAGCCGCGTCTGTATCGTCGAGTCGCCCGCCGACGTTATGGCGCTTGAACAAAACACCGACTTCCGGGGTCATTACTTCGTATTGATGGGTCGGCTGTCGCCTATTGACGGTGTCGGGCCGGAAGAGCTGGGCCTGGATGTGCTACGTGATCGCTTACAAAACGGCCCGGTCGAGGAGCTGATTCTCGCCGTGGGTGCGACCGTAGAAGGCGAAGCCACCGCGCAATATATCGGCGACCTCGCGGAGCGCTACGGTGCCAATATCACGCGCATTGCCCAGGGCGTGCCGGTTGGCGGAGAGCTCGAGTACGTCGACGCCGGCACCCTAAGCCAGGCGTTTAGCGGTCGGCGCCCGCTATAGGAACCCGGGCCGGGATAGACCGCAATGTCGGCTTACGGCCTTCGGCCTAAGCCGACCTGCAAAACCTCGCATTCCGTAGGTCGGATTAGCGAAGCGTAATCCGACGAAGAACGACGCCCCGCGGTCTGATAAGTTGCCTAAAACAGGCAACGTCGTGCTCGCGCATGCACTACCGACGATTCTATTCAGCGGGTGGCTGCTATTTCTTTACGGTCGTCGCCGCGGGCCGGCGCCCAATATTTTCCGCACCAGAAGCGGTCGCCGCACTGAGATGTGCTTTCACGCGAGTGCGCATGAAGCATCCCTTCGATATCGATGCGGCCGTGGTTCTCCCAGACCATCTGCACTGCATATGGACGTTGCCGGCCGGCGACGCAGATTTCTCGACACGCTGGCGTCTGATCAAAAGCCAGTTCTCTCGGCATTCAGAAATCAGACGGCCAGTCTGGCAGCCCAGATTTTGGGAGCACCACATTCGCAGCGAACAGGATCTTGCGCGCCATATCGACTACATTCACTACAACCCGGTCAAGCATGGATATGCTGCAAGGCCAGCGGACTGGCCGTGCAGCAGCTTTGCGCGATTTGTCGGGCAGGGCGCGTATTCAGACGATTGGGGTGCGTCAAAAGCGCCCAAACTTTCCTCAAACATCGGCCACGAATAACTGCCACCTAATTGTCTGGGGCCAAGAGGGAAACCCGTCGCCCGACGTGCACTTACGGTTTCGAAGACCCTCAAAGCCAGGTGCTTCAATCCGCTCCAATGTCGGCTTACGGCCTTCGGCCTAAGCCGACCTACGAAAGGCGCGCGCCACCACGTAGGTCGGGTTAGCGCAGCGTAACCCGACAAAGAACGAAGCCCGTTCATCGACGCGCGCTGAAGGCCTCGAGAATTTTCAAAAGCAGGGCTTTTATCCCGCGCAATGTCGGCTTACGGCCTATGGCCTAAGCTCACCTACGAAAGACGCCGGCCACCTCGTAGGTCCGATTAGAGCAGCGTAACCCGACAACGAGCGAAGACGCAGCATTAAACCTAATCCAGCAAGCGATCGATTTTCGCGGCACAGATAAAGTCGTTGTCCGACAACGCATTGATCGCGTGCGTGGTCAGGTGAATCGTGGCCTTGTTGTAGCCAAAGCTGATATCCGGATGATGATCCTCGCGGTGTGCGATGAATGCCACAGCGTTCACAAACGCCTGCGTGCGGTAGTAGTCCTTGAATTTGAATGTGCCCTCCAAGCAGGTGTCGTCGTTGACTACTGTCCACCGGTTGGAGAGTTCGGCTTTGTAAGACGCAACGGTGCCTGAATTCAGGGCTGGGGTGTCCGCGCTACAACTCTGGCACTGTTTTTCGTGAAGGTCGGTCATGAGATTTCTCGATAGTCTAGTGAGGCAGGGCAGATGACAGTTCGCGTGGCAAGTTGTCGTCGATCTGCGCACAATAGAGTTTTACCAGCCTCACGTTGAAGCATGAGCCAAGCCGAACACAACCTGATCTGGATCGATCTAGAGATGACCGGCCTGGATCCGGAGACGGATCGCATCATCGAAATAGCAACGCTTGTAACGGATCCGAACCTGCGAGTGCTCGGAGAAGGGCCGATCCTGGCTGTACATCAGGATAAACAGCGGCTCGACGCGATGGACGCCTGGAATACCAAGCAACACAATGGCTCAGGCTTAGTTGAGCGTGTGCTGGCGTCATCCGACAATGAGGCCTCGGCCGAAGATAAGACGATCGATTTCCTCAGCCAGCACGTACCCAAAGGCGCGTCGCCCATGTGCGGCAACAGCATTTGCCAGGACCGCCGCTTCCTAGCGCGCTACATGCCAAAGCTGGAACAATATTTCCATTATCGGCACCTCGATGTCAGCACGTTGAAAGAGCTGGCCCGCCGCTGGGCGCCCGAAGTCGCCAACGGTTTTACGAAACAGTCCAGCCATCTAGCCATGGACGATATTCGTGACTCTATCGACGAGCTGGCGTATTACCGCGATACGATGCTCAAGATTTAGCGCTGGATCTTCGGCCTACGCCAAATGTCTTACGCCATACGATTGACGCGCGCAATACAGCCGAGCAACACTTTCGCTCTGAAGCAGCATGCTTGCAGAACTGTTTTCCGGTCTTTCGGAGGAGAGCACGAAGAGCCGGAAAAGACGTCGATAAAGACGCGCTCGAGGCCTCGCAATTGCGAGGCCTTTTTATTGGCGTGTCGCCGCTTAGTTTTTGACCTGCTCGAATGCTTCGAGTGCTTCTCGCCGAGAGGCTTTCAAATCGACCAGCGGTTTGGGGTAGGTGGTTCCCAGCGTCACACCTGCTTTCTCGAGCGCGTCTTGAGGAGCTGCCCACGGCTCTTGCAGGTGCTTGTTAGGCAGCTCTGCCAACTCGGGCACCCATCGACGAACGTACTCGCCCTGTTTATCAAAGCGCTCGCCCTGTCGCGCTGGGTTGAATATCCGGAAGAAGGGCGCGGCATCGGCGCCGCAACCGGCGGCCCACTGCCACCCCAGCGTGTTGTTGCCCAGATCTGCATCGAACAACGTATCCCAGAACCAGCGCTCGCCGTGCTGCCAGGCGATCCGCAGGTTCTTGGTCAGGAACGAAGCGACCGTCATGCGTAGCCGATTGTGCATGTATCCGGTGGCGTAAAGCTCGCGCATCCCGGCGTCAACCATCGGAATACCCGTCATCCCGCGCTTCCACGCTTTGAAGTCATCGCCGGGCGTTTCCCAAGGGAACGCCTTGAAGCGGTCGTCCAGCGGCTCATCGGGCGTGTCGGGGAAGTGATAGAGCACGTGACGCGAAAACTCACGCCAGCCGACCTCGCTCTGAAAACTCTCGACATGGTCGTGGATCGCCTCGCCGGATCGGTCGCTGACCCACTCCTCGGTGCGATGCATGACCTGAAACGGGCTAATCTCACCCCAATGTAGATGTGGCGATAGATACGAGGTGCCCAGAACCGCCGGCCTGTCGCGGTCGTTGTCGTAATTATCGACCGCGTCGCTCAGAAAGGTTTCAAGGCGCTCGTGCGCGCCGTCTTCTCCCGGCGTCCAGTGTTGCAGGATCTTGTCCGCCCAGTCCTTACCGGGCCGGAGTTCCAGATCATCCAGCTCGCAGGAGCCAATGCGCGACCAAACTTCGGGGAGCTCGGCCGGCCGCGGCTTGGGTTGTCGGATCTGCTGCTGGCTGATCGTTTTCCAGAACGGGGTGAACACCTTGTACGGCTTGCCGGACTGCGTTTCTACCGCCCAGGGCTCGTTGAGAAGATCGGCCTGGAAATGACGCACATCGAGATCGGGGTGATTCTCTTCGAGATGTGCCTCGATCTGACGGTCGCGTTTAACAATATCGGGCTCGTACAGACGGTTCCAGAATACCGCTGTCGCACCGGACTCCTCGATCAACGCGCCGAGTGCCGCATGCGTCGGTCCCTGGCGTATGACGAGCCGGGATCCGAGTGCGGCCAACGCATCGTCAAGCGCGGACAGCGTCTCGTGCTGCCATACCCGCTGAGCAGCGCCTGGCGCCCAATCGCTTTCTTCATCAGGAGCATGAATATAAACCGGAACGATGCCGTCAAAGTTGCCGTCAACGGCGGCCCGAAGCGCGGGGTTATCGGCCAGGCGAAAATCCCGGCGAAACCAAACAATAGCTCGGCGTTGCATAAAATGAGCTTTCTAAAGAGAGAACGTCCTAGAGAATGCCATACGCCAGGTTGGAAATTGCGCTCGACAAGGGCTGCGTTACTATGAACTAGGGTCGATTTATGGGGTGAGACGTGCGACTGACCGATGCGCAAAGACAAACAATTCGCGCGGCCGTCAGCGCTATCTTCGGTGAGAGAGCGAGCCTGCGTCTGTTCGGCTCGAGAACCGACGACAGTCTGCGCGGCGGTGACATTGACCTGCATATTCAGGTTGTGGGGGTAAATCCGGGCGAACGACTGGACAGAGAGTTAAAGCTGCGTGCCAAACTGCTGCGGCAACTCGGAGACCGACGTATCGACGTGGTCGTCCAAGACCCCAGCGAGCCGGCGAGAGCCATCGACAACCAGGCTCTTGAGACTGGCGTAGAGCTGTAGATGATAGACGCCTCTCGCCTTGAACTCTTGCTCGATCTAGTGGCGCGAGAGGATGCCCATCTACAGGCGGTGCGCCAGCACCTACTGGGCGGCGACTATTCGGTTACGCCTGCGCGCATGCGGTCGATTGTTGCGGACACGGCCGGGGTGGATCGGCTGGAATCATTCGGAGCCAAATTTGCGCGCATGCAAGACACGGTAGCCGATAAGCTGCTACCGGCGATTCTTGGCAATGCCGGCGAAAATGTCGGCGCGGTTATCGATAATCTGGACCGCGCGGCACGAATTGGCCTTATTGCGGATTCCGAAGCGTGGCTTGAAATGCGCGGCTTGCGCAATCGGCTGGTTCATGAATATTTCGATCGCCCAGAAGATATGGCACCGGCGCTTTAAAAGGCAGCACATTTCACCGACGAAATACACCAGGACTTTTGCAAGCAAGCTGAAAGAGTTTGCGCAATCGCGTCTTGGTGCCCGCCCGGGACGGGAAAACAACGCATGAACATTGGTCTGCCGTACGCCGTACGCCGTACGCCGTAGGTCGGATTAGGTCGAAGGGCCGTAATCCGACAGGACCATCCCCAAGAGCCCCGCAAACAGCCAACCGAGCCCTGACCAAACCCAATCACAAACGCGGGCGCCAGGTTCGAACCATCAGCACAAAAACCCACGACGCCACGGTCCGTCGGATTACGCTTAGCTAATCCGACCTACATGGTTCCGGGGCATGTATCCCGGTCGGGAACGCTAACTTGAATGGCACAAGCCGACACCGCGCCACGAATACGCACGTCAAATCCGCTCGCCGTCGCGGATCTTCTGCTTCAAGGATTTTGCCTGTGCGCGAATCTGACCCATCAATTCCTCATCTGCGCGTTTCTTCTCGATGTTCTTCACTTGAAACACCATCCGCTGGTTGCCTTTGAACGCCTCCAGGTTTCGGTCCAGAAAATCCCAGTACAAGGTAGTGACCGGGCAGGCGTTGTCTCCCGTGGCGCGCTTATAATTGAAGCGGCAATTCTTGCAGTAGTTGCTCATCTTGTTGATGTAATTGCCTGATGCGCAATAGGGTTTGGTGCCCAAGATGCCGCCGTCAGCGTATTGGCTCATGCCCAGTGTGTTCGGTAGCGACACCCAGTCGATGGCATCCAGGTACATCGCCATATGCCAGTCGTTAAAAGCTTGTGGATGCACGCCCGCATTGAGGGCGAACAAACCCAACACCATGAGCCGCTGGATGTGATGGGCATACCCGTTATCGAGAACGTTCTTCATGGCGTCTGCCAAGCAGGCCATGTCGGTATCGCCGTCCCAATAGAATTTAGGCACCGGCAGATCGGCGCGCAGCGCGTTGCGCTGCGCATACCCCGGCATCTCTCGCCAATACACGCAGCGGACAAACTCGCGCCAGCCCAAGACCTGGCGAACAAACCCCTCCACGCTGTTGATCGGCGCCTTGCCGTCCGCGTATGCCGCCACGACGGCGTCGACGCACTCCTGCGGGCTTATCAGGTGCAAATTCAGGACCGCAGACAAGCGCGCGTGGTAAGCAAACTGCAGATCGGTCCAAAGCGCGTCCTGATAGGGGCCGAAATCGGCCAAGCGCTTGTCCACGAAGTCTCGGAGGGCGGTTCGAGCCTCTTCGTGCGTGACCGGCATATCAAAGCCGCTGGAATCACCAGGGTGGTCAGCGAACCGTGCCTCGACCATCTCGATCACTTCGCGCGTCACGTCATCCGGGCGGAAACCACGTACGTGAGGTGTTTCGCCCGGCCCGTCTTTGCCAAACGTTTCGCGATTGTCTTTATCGAAGTTCCACGCATCACCGACCGGCTCGTCGCCGTTCATCAACACATCAAACTCGCGGCGCATCTCACGGTAAAAGCGCTCAAGCACCAGTGATTTTCGCCCGTCGGCCCATTCATCAAACGCCTCTAGGGAGCAATAAAAATGCCGGTCGGGGCGAACCTGCAGCGGGATATCGTGCTCGGCCGCGCAGTCGGCAATCATCTGTTGCACGCGATAATCGCCGCACTCGGTCATCACCAGACGCTTTGGCCGGGCCCGGTTGATTTCCGCGGAGAGAATATCGGCAAAAGTCTTGCCGCTGTCATACCGCGCATCGGCTTGAAGGGCGTGATAGCAAACGGTCTTGCCGCTATCCGCAAGCGCGTCCCGGTAATGGCGCATCGCGGCAAAAAACATGACCAGCCGTTGCTTCTGGCTCCAGACGTGGGTGGCCTCGTTTTCGTTCTCAGCTATCCAGACTGCATCCCGGTCGGGATCAAAATCGTCCAGCGCCGATAAGTCAGGCGCCAGTTGGTCACCCAATACCAGCACTAGGTTTCGTCGTTCGCTCATCGGTCTGTCGTTTCTATTCTTTGACCAGCCTACGATAAAAGCGTCGGGCTAGACGCTCGTCGCTGCCGCTTTCTGCGGCGTTGCACGCCGGCCCACGGCCAGACACAATTCGCCGGAAACCGCCGGCGGATCAAATAAATTTAAGAGGACAACTTGAGCGATATCAAAAGCAATAACCTTGTGTGGCACCAGGGAACAGTCGACCGAAAACGCCGTGAGGCTATCAATCGTCATCGCGGACTGACGATCTGGTTCACCGGCTTATCTGGCTCGGGGAAATCCACGCTCTCGGTTGCGTTGGAAGAACGTCTGACAGCGATGGGGTGTCGCACGTATCGTCTCGACGGTGACAACATCCGCACGGGGCTCAATCGAGATCTTGCCTTCTCACCGGATGACCGCATCGAAAACATCCGCCGCATCGGTGAGGTCGCTAGCCTGTTCCGCGACGCAGGCATCATTAATCTCACGGCGTTCATCTCGCCTTACCGGCGGGATAGAGAAATGGCGCGCGCACTGGCCGAAGAGCAGGATTTCGTCGAGGTGTTCGTCGATGCGCCGCTCGAGATCTGTGAACAACGTGACCCCAAAGGCCTCTACGCCAAAGCACGCTCGGGCGCCATTCCCAACTTCACGGGCATCAGCGCGCCTTACGAGCCCCCCGAGCATCCTGAGGTTCATGTGCACACCGGCCGCGACACGTTATCGGCGTGCGTCGAAAAGCTGGTGCATTTTTTAGTGCATAACGGTTATCTCGATCAGTCATTGATCGCCGCCGCTGGGGGGCATAGTTATACTCGCGGATAAGCGGGTTCGTTGGCACCTACCTCCCGGCCCGTATGCTAGAGTCCGCCCGACGCTGATCTCTTGCCGTTTCGCTATGCAATTAAATCGCTGGGTTTTGATGTTTGTGTGCACAAGCATGCTTGCTGCCTGTTCGACGTTGGGGCTGGGGGGCAACAAGGCCGGCGTACGCATCGTTGGTAAGCAGAAATATTGCGGCTCTGCGTCTCAGGCCTCGGAAGTGCATTACTTCGCGACCCAGGCAGCCTTTGATAATTGGGTCGATTTTCGAGACCTGAACGATTGGCACGAAACAGTACGACCGCCGGGTTTGATGATCGTCGAAATGGGCCAGCGACCGACAGGCGGTTATAAGTTGAAGCTGGATAACGACGCTACCCGCATCAAGGACGATGTCTTAACGGTTGGTTTTGAGTGGGATGCGCCAAGGCTGGATGCCGCAGTAAGTCAAGCGATGACTACCCAATGTGTGGCGATTGCCTTGCCCGACGGACAGTACAGAACAGTGGATGTACAAGACCAGCTAGGAAATAGCCGCGGCTCTTTCGCTATAGATCGCTGATTTCAAAATATATGCCTTTCAACAACATATTGTGCGTTTGCACGGGTAACATCTGTCGGAGTCCGCTGGCTGAAGGTCTGCTAAGACAGGCGTTTCCGAGGGCCACTGTCGCCTCCGCGGGTATCGCTGCCGTTGAAGGGGGACGCATGCCCGCCGAGGCTGAGGCCATAGTTATCCGGGAGGAGCTGCCACTTCTGGATCACCGCGGCCGCCAGATTACGGCGCCTATGGTCAATGCGGCCGACGTGATACTTGTGATGGAGCAGGGTCAGCTTGAATGGGTGTGCAATCGGTTCCCTCAGGCTAAAGGGCGGACATTTACGTTAACGCATTGGGAAAGCGGCACGGATATCGTGGATCCATATAAGAAGTCTCAATCGTTTTTTGAAGAAGTGTTTGATGACATACGGCACCACACTATGCAGTGGGCCCAGCGCCTCGGCGCCATGGTAAGTGCCTAGTCTGGTTTCTTTCCGTTTAATGCAGCAAAACGTATAAACCTGGGGGAAAGGGTGAAAAGATCCAAGACAAGCAGCCGCGCTATAAAAATAATTTCGGCTGTTCTTCCCGCGCTAGTTTTGGCCGGCTGCGCACTCCCGGGCTACGACGCCGGTTCATTCACTGATCGGTGGTACAACTTTGGCGCCGATCATTCGGCTACTTACGAAGACGATTTAGCTCATCAACGCCAGGTGGACTACGAGCCCAGCGTGGTTCGTATTACACCAGGGCTGATCCGCCATCTCCGCGAAGCTAAAGCCCAGGAAACATTGCCGTCCGACGTGCGTGCTCTCACCGGTCAGCGCGCGCCTGGCAACTACGAGGTGGGTGTCGGCGACATCCTCCAGGTGGTTGTGTTCGGCCATCCGGAACTCACCAATCCCGGCGGCGCCGCGGGTGGCAATAACGGAGGCGGTGATAGCCGCCAAAGCGGCCAGGTGGATACATCGGGCCAGTTGGTCAACGCACAAGGACAGGTTTATTTCCCGTACGTCGGCCAGATACAGGCCGCCGGGCGCACATTGACCGAAATCCGTCGTGATATCCGTGATGGCCTGTCTGCTTATATCCGGCAGCCGCAGGTGGATGTGCGAATTCGCCAATACCGTAGTCAGCGGGTCTATATCTCCGGCGATATCAACAAGCCTTGCACGGTGCCGATCACTGATATTGAGTTGACCGCCGTACAAGCCTTGGATGCCTGCGACTCGCTGGCTAGCAAGCAGGGCGGTGGCACCGGCGTGCGAAACATTCGCCTCATCCGCGGCCAAAACTCGACGCTAATCGACCTCAACCAGGTCTACTCCGAAGGTCTGGATATCCCGCTCGAGCCGTCGGATCGGTTATTGGTCGACGATACGGCTAATCGTATCTTTATGGTGGGTGAGTTCGACCAGCAAACGTCTTTGCCTTACGCGGTAGGTGGTTTATCGCTCAGCGATGCGTTGGCTACCGTGGGCGGAATCAATCTAGATACGGCTAACACTAGCCGAATCGCCGTCATTCGCGGGTTTGTAAACGGTCGCGACTTCAATCAGGGCGGCATTAGGACCGCAACGCATCCGAAAATTTATACGCTGGATATGAGCACGCCCACCGGCTTGCTACTGGCCAACGATTTTCGGCTGCAGCCGCGCGATATTGTCTTCGCGCCGCCGGCCAGCTTGGTCAATTTCAACCGTGCGCTCTCGCTTATCCTCCCGTCTATCAACGCTATAACGTCGAGTTACTTCCTGTACGACTCGCTCGGAAACAACAACAACTAATAGCCACGTGACTCAGAGTTCTAACCCGCAAGCCAAAAACAACGCGCCTGATGGCGGCGAGCAAGAGATCGACCTTCGTGAGTATCTCGGTATTCTCATGGACGGTTGGCCGGCTATTGTTGGGGTCGCCGTTCTCGGATTACTGATTGCGGCGTACTCGGCGTGGTCCAAGGCGCCCGTGTATCAAGCGTCGGCGCTCATGCAAGTAGAAACCGGCCGCAATATGGCGCCGCAATCTCTTATGGAGCAGTCCGCCCAAGCGCAGGGATTGGGTGGTGAAAGCAAAGTCACTGCTGAAGGGGCCATTCTCAAGTCGCGCTCGGTCATTAGTGATGCGGTAGCCGAAAACAATCTGGGCATCCGGGTGTCGCCAAAATATATGCCCTTGATCGGCGAGCAGATCGCACGGCTACATACGGCATTCGGCAGCGGTCAGTGGAGCGTGCCTTTTGCGCCAGCCGCATACGCGTGGGGCAACGAGTCAGTCAACGTAACGCAGTTCCAGCTGCCAGACGGAGTGTCAAGTGCCGGCCTGACTGTCGAGGCGGCGGAAGATGAAAAAAGCGCCTTCGACGTGCTTACGGCAGACGGCAACGTAGCCGGGCACGGCCAAATTGGCCGATCTACAACTGTCGATTACCCAGGGATAGGACCGCTACGACTGTTCATCCGAGACGTAAACGCGGTGCCGGGCACCCAATTTGCCGTATCGGCGCTATCAATGCCGGCGGCGGTCGGCAGCCTACAGAGCAGATTAAAAGTGACCGAGGAGCCGCAAGGCTCTGGGCTTTTGCAGTTGGAACTTGTAGCGGGCAGCCCGGCCGACGCGGAAGAACAGCTCAACGCCATTATGAAGGCCTATTTGCAGCAAAGCGTTGAGCGCCAGTCGCAGCAGGCCCAACAACGCCTGTCATTTCTCGAAAAACAGCTGCCACAACTGAAAAAAGAGCGAGATGACGCCCAAGCCAAGCTTGCGGAATACCAGTCGCGCACCGGGACGCTAGATCTCAGCGCCCAGGCCCAGGCCACCCTTGATCAGCTCACCAATCTCGACGAGCAGATCGCCACCGTCGAGCTAGACCGTCAGCAGCTACTGCAGGAGTACACACCCAAAGCGCCGCAAGTACAGGCTGCCAATGAAAAGAAGCAGTCGCTTCAGCGTCGTCGGGATGAGCTGCAGGGCGAGCTTAAAGAACTTCCGTCAAGCGAGTCGGAATTTCTGGAGCTGAAACGCAACGTGCAGGTGGCGGATGAGCTATACACCTCACTATTGAATACCGCTCAAGGCCTACAGGTGTCTAAAGCGGGTATTACTGGCGTCACGCACATTATCGATAGCGCGTACGCGCCGAGCGGTAAAGTAGCTCCCAGCCGACTGCTTATTATGCTGGTCGGCTTGCTGCTGGGTGCGGTTGTGGGCGCGCTTGGCGTGTTGACCTGGGCGCTGCTCCGACAAACGCTCGAGAACCCGGACACGGTAGAGAAAGAGTATGGCCTGTCGGTTTATGCAACGGTGCCATTTTCTTCGCAAGAAGCCGGATACCGTGCCGGTCGACAACGCGAAAAGCACCTGCTGGCGATCGATCATTCAACGGACATAGCCGTAGAAAGCCTCCGCAGCTTCCGCACCAGCCTACAATTTGCAGATCTTTCAGGCGGCGCTCGGACCGTTGGCATCACAGGCCCTACGCCGTCCTGCGGTAAAAGCTTCGTATCCGCCAATCTGGCGGCACTCCTCGCACAGTCCGGCCACACGGTGCTATTGGTCGATGCCGACCTGCGTAAAGGTGTGCTCAACCAAACGTTAGGTTTGTCGCAGGGGCCAGGCTTATCCGAAGTTTTGGCAGGTAGCTCCGGCGTTGATGACGCAGCGCAGCGCTACGGGAGCGAAGTGACGTTCGACGTAGTCACCACAGGGAAACGCCCACCGAACCCATCAGAGCTACTGCTAAAGACCAATTTCGGAGCGTTCGCGGAAGAGGCAGCCCAGATGTACGACTACGTCATTTTTGACCTACCGCCAGTGCTCAACGTTACCGACGCAAACATCGTTGCCACAAAACTGGCAGCGACGTTCCTGACCGTCCGCAGCGACCACAGCACTGGAAGCGAAGTAGAACAATCCGTTCGCCGCTTCGAACGCGACGGCCTGAAATTCTCCGGCGCGGTCTTCAACGGCCTGCGCGTTAACCGCCGCCGCTACGGCTACGGCAAATATGGCTACTACGCCTATAAGTATTAGAGCGGCGCTAGCGCACCGACAGACCTTTAGGTCGACTTATGGCTGAGCATCGCGAATAGAGCGTAGCTCTGCCGTAAGCCGATAACTCAAATCACAACGACTCAGAGCCTGAATGGTCCACTCTATCCGTCAACTTTTGGCAATCTTTTCCTCGGCGGAACGCATGCGTTTTGTCGGTGTGTTGGGCGCCATGCTGGGCATGGGCATACTGCAAATGGCGGGCGTTGGGGCCATCCTGCCTTTCGTGGCACTGATGTCCGACCCGAGTTCGGTGCATGACAATGCGTTCCTGCAGTTCGCCTACACAGTTATGGGCTTTGAGTCGGTGCGCAGCTTTCTGCTGTTTACGGGTAGCCTGCTGTTGTTCTTCCTGTTGGCTAGCAATGCCTTCACCGCTTTCACGATTTGGTTTTTGACGCGGTTTTCCTGGAGTGTACAGCGGCGCATATCAGCGCGCTTGTTGGCCGGATATCTGAACCAGCCTTACGAAGCATTTTTGAATAGAAACTCCGCGGACATCGGCAAGAACATCCTCATCGAATCCCAGCAGTTTTCCGAAGGCGTGCTCATGCCCGCGCTGCAAGCGCTGGCGTTCGCGATCACGGCTACAATGATTGCGGTATTCCTGTTCGTGGTGAATCCGCTGTTGGCATTGGCCGTGCTGGCCCTGTTCGGCGCGGCGTATCTTCTCGTCTATGTGACTATTCGCCGCGCGTTGCTGCGTATTGGGGAGCAGCGCATGGTGGCCAACACAGCCCGATTTCAGTCGGTGAGTGAGGCGTTTGGCAGTGTGAAGGAAGTGAAGGTCATGGGGCGTGAGGGGCGGTTCCTGCGCCGTTACGAACCGGCCGCTATGAGCTTCTCTGGCGCTCAGGCCAACGCGCAGGTCATGGGGCAACTGCCCCGTTATGCCATCGAGGGTCTGGCTTTCGGGGTCGTGTTAAGCGCCATGTTGTGGCTACTGGCCAGCGGTCGCGGTGTTCAATCCGCGCTGCCCGTAGCCAGTGCGTTCGTGGTGGCCGGCTATCGGCTACTGCCCGCGCTGCAGAGCATTTACAACGGCTTTGCCGCCTGGCGTTTCAATCAGTCCGTGCTCGATACCCTGCTGGCGGACCTGCGCGCCTACGAGCCGCCGGCGTCGGCAGCCGCGAGCACCACTGACGACGGTCAGTTGCATGGGGGCGTGGAGAAGACGCCCCTCCCATTCAGCCACGCCATCGAGCTGGACAGCCTGGCCTACGCCTACCCGCGAGCGGCCAAGCCGTCCCTGATCGACATCTCACTACGCATCGAGCGAAACAGTTTCGTCGCGTTGACCGGCACCACCGGCGCAGGCAAGACCACGCTCGCGGATATCATACTGGGGCTGCTGGAGCCCAGCGCGGGCACTATCCGTATCGACGATATCCCGTTGACCGCGGAAAACCGCGCCGCCTGGCAGGCGAACCTGGGCTATGTGCCGCAAGATATCTACCTGACCGACAGCACCGTGGCCGGAAACATCGCCTACGGCCTGTCGCCGGAGGAGATCGATCACGACGCCGTCATCCGTGCTGCCAAGATCGCGAACATCCACGACTTCATCCTGGAGAGCCTGCCGGAGGGTTACGACTCTGTCGTCGGCGAGCGGGGCGTGCGGCTATCCGGCGGCCAGCGCCAACGCATCGGCATCGCCCGGGCGATGTATCACGACCCGGCGGTCATCGTGCTGGACGAAGCCACATCCGCGCTCGACAACGAAACCGAACGTCGCATCGTCAACGAGTTAGATGCCATGCGCGGCGGGCGCACGCTCATCGTCATCGCCCACCGGCTCACCACGGTAGAAAAATGTCACAAGGTGTTCCGCCTGGACCACGGCCGCCTGGCCGCACAAGGCACTTACGACGAAGTGGTGCTGGGTAAGCACGCATCGTGAGCGAAGTAGTGGATTGGGGACGCTCTCTTCTCACTGTCGGATTGCCAGAATCAGCGGCGCGCCGAAAAAGCCATGGAGGAGGCAACACCAGCGCGGCGTCTGGCACACTCTCGGCCTGCGCGTTTTTCGGCAATTATCCGGCAGCCTGTAAAGGAAAACTATGAAGCTACTGGTCACCGGGGGCGCCGGCTTTATTGGCTCAGCCGTTGTGCGCCACATCATCGACAACACGCGAGACAGCGTCGTCAACGTCGACAAGCTCACTTATGCCGGCAATCTGGAGTCGCTGCCCGGTGTGGAATCGAGCGACCGCTATGCGTTCGAGCAAGTCGATATCTGCGATCGCCAGAGCATTGAGCGTGTCCTTTCCAAATACCAGCCCGACGCGGTAATGCATCTGGCGGCCGAGAGCCATGTGGATCGCTCCATCGACGGGCCGGCTGCCTTCATCGAGACGAACATTCTGGGCACCTACACGATGCTGGAGGCGTCGCGCGCCTACTGGCGCGAGCTGGGCGAGGAGCGCCGCCACGCGTTCCGGTTTCATCATATCTCCACGGATGAAGTCTACGGCGACCTCGGCGCTCTTGAGAGCGGCGCAGACGGGCCGACACATGGCCACCCCGCTCCGTTGTTTACCGAAAACACACCCTATGCGCCCAGCTCTCCGTACTCGGCCAGCAAGGCCAGCTCGGACCATCTGGTGCGGGCCTGGCAAAGAACCTACGGCCTGCCCACGCTCATTACCAATTGCTCCAACAATTACGGGCCGTATCACTTCCCGGAAAAACTCATTCCGCTGATTATCCTCAACGCCTTGGACGGCAAGTCTCTGCCCGTCTACGGGCGCGGCGAGCAGGTGCGCGATTGGCTATACGTCGAGGACCATGCCCGCGCGCTGTATACCGTCGTGAGCAAGGGCACCGTCGGTGATACATATAACATCGGCGGTCATAACGAACGACGCAACTTGCAAGTGGTAGAGACAATCTGCGATTTGCTCAATGAGCTGGCCCCACCGCAGCAGAACCCGAACCTCAGCGATCGCCAGCTCGCAAATTATCGGAAACTCATCGCATTCGTGGCCGACCGCCCCGGCCACGATCTGCGTTATGCCATCGATGCCGGAAAAATAGAACACGAACTCGGCTGGGCACCGGAAGAGACATTCGAGTCCGGCATTCGCAAGACGGTAGCGTGGTACCTGGCCAATCGCGACTGGTGCCAGCGGGCCCAGGCCGGCAAATACAGTCGGGAGCGTCTCGGCGCAGGGGGCGCGGCATGACAATCCTGTTACTCGGCAAGAACGGGCAGGTTGGCTGGGAGCTGCAACGCGCCCTGGCCCCGCTGGGCGAAGTCATCGCATTGGGTCGAGTAGAGCCAAACGGGCTCACGGGCGATTTGTGTGATTCCGAGGCGTTGAAAAATACGGTCCGCCAGATCAAGCCGTCAATCATCGTCAACGCTGCGGCCTATACCGCTGTGGACGCGGCAGAAGAGCAGCGAGACTTGGCTACGCAGGTCAACGCCAAAGCGCCGGCCATCATCGCCGCCGAAGCGGCCAGGCTGGACGCCACCTTTGTCCATTTCTCGACTGACTATGTCTTTAATGGCACCGGTACCGAACCGTGGCAGGAGACGGATACGCCAGAACCGCTCAATCATTACGGAGCCAGCAAGCTCCAGGGCGAGCAGGCCATCGCTCAAAGCGGCTGTCGGCACCTGATATTCCGTACCAGCTGGGTGTACGCCGCCCAAGGCCAGAATTTCGTCAACACAATGTGCCGGCTGATGCATGAACGCGATACGCTGCAAGTCATCGAGGATCAGATCGGCGCGCCCACCGGCGCAGAGCTGATAGCCGACGTAACCGCGCACGCCCTACGTCGTTCACGGAGCGGTTGCGACGAGCCTAACGGCGTTTTTCATCTGACGGCCAAGGGCGAGACGAGCTGGTTCGGGCTTGCGCAACACATCGCGCGGCAACTGCGGTCAGGCTCTGATGAGGCTATGACACAAACTGAAAACATTGAGCCCATTGCCACGAGCGCATGGCCATCGGCCGCCCGCCGGCCGCTGAACTCACGCTTGGCCTTAGACAAGTTAGAGCAAAGTTTCGAGCTCTCGTTGCCCGGCTGGCAGCAGGGTGTAAGCCGTGTACTACACGAGCACGGCAATTCGTTTTCGTTGAAGGGTAAGTAGCATGTCGCGCAAAGGCATCATCCTCGCAGGCGGCTCCGGCACCCGGCTGTATCCCATCACCAAGGGCATTTCCAAGCAGCTGCTGCCGATCTACGACAAGCCGATGATCTACTACCCGCTGTCGGTGCTGATGCTCGCGGGTATCATCGATATTCTCATCATCACCACAGCGGATGACAAAGCCGGTTTTCAGCGCCTGCTGGGCGACGGCACCCAATTCGGTATTTCCATCCAGTATGCCGTGCAACCCAGTCCGGACGGCCTGGCGCAAGCCTTCATCATCGGCGAGGAGTTCATCGGTCAGGATCCGGTCTGCCTCGTGCTCGGCGACAACATCTACCACGGGCCCGGCCTGTCGCAGCTCCTGCAAGCAGCCAACCGGCGCGAGTCCGGCGCGACTGTCTTTGGCTACCAGGTCACCGACCCGGAACGCTTCGGCGTGGTCGAATTCGACGACGACCAGAACGCAATCTCCATCGAAGAGAAGCCAGAAAAACCCAAGTCCCGCTACGCCGTTACCGGCTTGTACTTCTATGACAATGATGTCGTGGAAATCGCCAAATCCATCAAACCGTCCGCCCGAGGCGAGCTGGAAATAACAGGCGTGAACCACGCATATCTTGAACGTGGCGATCTCAAGGTAGAAGTCCTCGGTCGTGGCTACGCCTGGCTGGATACCGGCACATTCGACTCCCTGCACGACGCGTCCAGCTACATAGAAACTCTCGAAAAACGTCAGGGCTTGAAAGTTGCCTGCCCTGAAGAAATCGCGTTTAGAATGGGGTACATCGGGCGCGATACGCTGGCTGCACAGGCAGATAAGCTGAAGAAAAACAGCTACGGTGCGTATCTCAGTCAGCTGATCAACCGAGACGCTCAATGAACGTGATCGACACCGAAATTCCGGATGTCAAACTTATCGAGCCGAAAGTATTTGGCGATGAACGTGGCTTTTTCATGGAAAGCTGGAACAGACGTACTTTCGCTGAAGCCGGACTCGATTTCGAATTCGTGCAGGACAACCATAGTCGCTCGGTGCAGCACACGCTTCGTGGTCTGCACTATCAGGTTGAGCGTCCGCAGGGTAAGTTGGTACGTGTGACGCGTGGGGCTGTCTTCGACGTGGCTGTCGATATAAGGCCTTCATCCCAGACTCGAGGTAAATGGGTTGGAAAATGGCTGACCGAAGAAAACCAGTGTCAACTCTGGATTCCGCCTGGATTTGCACACGGGTTTTACGTGTCAAGCAAAGTGGCTGACTTCCAATACAAATGCACAGACTATTATTTTTCAAAACTTGAGCGATGTATCCGATGGGATGACGCGACACTAGGTATCGAATGGCCTCGGTTTGAATTTTCTGATCTAAATATTTCAAAAAAAGATCAAGAAGGAGCAAACTTTGATGCGCAAGCGAGCGGCTAATACGCGCGGTTTCGTATGTCAGAAGAATTAAGAGAACTCGATTCGTGCTCTGGTAGCGGTTTTGCTGCGGAGAAAAAGAAAATCCTCGTTCTAGGAGGAAGCGGCTATATCGGTCGTCATCTGTGTGCCGTGTTATCTGACAAAAACCTAGAAGTGATTACCTGTTCTAGAGCGCAGCGAAAATGCAGCCTCTTAAATGAAAACGTTCGGCACTTTTCATTTCCGCTACAAGACACGTCAAAGTTAGTCAATTTAATTAACGCCGAATTGCCAGATATTGTCATTCATTTGGCTTCAGTGCTCGTCCCATCAAGTGGGCTAGATGAATTTAAAAAGGAAATTGAGGCGATAACAACTCCAACCTTAGACTTAATTTCATTTCTTAGCTCCAAATGCATAAAGTTCGTATATTTCTCTTCAGGTGGTGCAGTCTACGGTCAGAGCGAGCTTGCAACCATAGATGAAGAGGTCCCACGCATGCCTGAAAGTTTATACGGTCAGAACAAGCTCTTTTTAGAGAATTTAATTGAATTGTTAGGCCGTCGGAAAGGCCTCGACTACTTGATTATTCGACCCTCTAATCCGTATGGAGGCTCTCAGTCCTTTCACGGTAATCAAGGATTGATAGGCAAAATCTTTGGCGCTGCTATTATAAACGAGCCATTGAAGATTTGGGACGGAGGAAAAGCAGTCCGAGACTATATTTACATAGATGATTTGTGTTCTGCAGCTCTTCATCTGATTAGCAAAGATTTTTCCGGAATTTTCAATATAGGTTCGGGGCAGGGCTACTCAATTTTAGAAATTCTCACTCTAGTCGAGGAAACATTCGGCCATCCGATCCCTTACGAAATATTGAATTCGTCCGAGGCTTCCATACCTCGCAATGTGCTGAACATCCAAAAAATATTGACCGCTGGCGCACCTGAGCCGAGAGCAATTGAGCAGGGATTATCTGATTACAGAAACATGATTAGGAGTCGCCGTGCCGGTTAGTTTAGCAATTGCTATTCCGACGTTTAACCGAAGCCATGCCTTAGAAGAAAACCTGCCTGCTATACTAAGCGAAGCGTCGGAAAAACAGGTCTCAGTATATGTCTCGGACGATAGCACGCAAGATTGCTCAGAGCATTTGTGCAGGCGACTTCAATTAGAACATTCAAATTTACATTATGTTCGAAATCGGCCGTCGCTCGGCCATGATTTAAATCTTTTGAGCACATTGAGCTGGCCACAGGAAGATTATGTCTGGCTGTTGGGCGACAAGATTCGTCCGAACAGCGGAGAGTTGCCGAGGCTTCTGGAATTCATAGTCGGTCATGATCTCGTGTTTCTCTCGAGGTCTAACCAACCCACACTCACAACAAGTTATTCTAATAAAAGCGAAGCGGTCGAATTTTTGCGTTCTATTCTTTGGAATCAGACTTTAACCGGTGCCACAATTTTTTCTCGGAAAGTTATTGATTTTTTCTTTAAAAAGAATAGAAATATCCACAAAAACTTTCCGCAATTAGATGTCATTCTTACGTACTCGGAGGAGTTCGAAGAATCGCATTTGAGAATCGGGTGGTATGGGCCGCCTATTTTACGCGTTGTTGAGAACGGTACGAGTTATTGGCGCTTCGACGCTATAAACGTTTTCGTGAGCGATTGGGTTTCGGTAGTCAGCTCGTATCCTAAAACTGTACCGGAATCTATCACTGACGAAGTCTTGCGTTCGCACTCTAAAAATTCAAAACTTTTCGGCTTGTCTTTCTTGCATGAATTGCATAAAGCAGACAAATTTAAGGCTTCGGACTTGCGTCGGTTCAAATTCTGGGCGGTCATGCATCTTCCGCGACCAATGATCTATTTTGCATTAGCTCCCGATTTTATCTTTAATCCTGTAAAAAAACTTAAGAAAGCAATCGACACGATTAAAGATGATGCAAAAAAGTAATCTCATTTAAATCAAAGCTAATGCGAAGTTCTACATGATAAATTCAGTGAAAAACACACTCCGCGTAATTAACAGCGTACGATATAAGCTCAATGACGAATTCCGTCTCCGGTTTCATAGGCGTTATGTTCGGTATCAAGGAAATAAGTTTGATTTAAGCCACCCGCGCTCGATACGCCCGTTAAAGTTGGCTTTATTACGTGGCACGTATGAAGGAAGAGAGATTGAGCTAATTAAGCGGCACGTCAATCGAGGAGACAAAGTCCTTGAACTCGGTTCATGCGCCGGTGTCACGTCACTACTTATTGCCGATATTGTGGGCGTTGAAAACCATCTTGTATTCGAGCCAGACTCAAGAAACTACGAGTTTAGCTTATATCATTTTAAGCTTAATTCGAAAAATGTCCGCATTAAAAAATCTCTTCTTCTTTCCGGTAATGATATTCCTGAATCTTTCGAGTTCTATTCTGGCGATAATCCCAGCGCTTCATCGGTTCTTTTGCAAGATCATCCAAGCCGACGCGAGATAGTTGGGACGGATCAATTCGAACGTGTTATTGCGTTCGAAAATTCCAAAGTTTTAGTTTTAGATATTGGAAGGCGCGGAATATAATTTATTTTTAAATGCTACAAGCTTTAGCAGCATACAAAAAATTATCATGGAAACACATCCATGGATTTTGGGTGAAGAAAAGATCTCCGAAATTTTTTCCTACTTATACTCTGCGGGATTTCACGTCGAAGAATCATTTGAAGGCGTGCGTTATGTCGTTCTCGCGCGCGAGGCTGAAAATAAGTCTGACCAATAAGATGCTACAGTCAAGCTTACCGATAAACGCTGTAGAGACTGAATAAGAAAGGGTCAGGTCTTGTTTTTCAACATCCTGCTCCTGGCTAGTCTATTTCAAACCGATGCAAGAACTGACCCCGTCTCCGCGATTTCACGTCTTACGTAAAAGGCCTCAATACAAGAATGCCAGACGCGAAAATTCTTTGGACAGATAACGCCCGGATCGTAGCGATTTCAGCCGTCGTTTTACTGCATTGCTCTCAGCCACGGGGTCAATTCTTGCATTCCCACATCTTCATTCGGCACTTTCTATTTCTTGGCAATCCAGAACCATACTCTGTCTCCTCTAGAGCATACTCTTCACTAAACGCTTGGCTACGAATTTTTGCACGATTTCGATATAGTCAACTGGCAAAGATTCCATGCTGAATGAACGATCTAATATTTTTAGTCAATAAAAAATTTTTCATGATCGAAAGATTGTTTCAAACCTCTCAAGAGCCGTGTTCTAAAAGTTATTCTATTTGCACATTTGTCACGTGTCTCGAAGAATACGCAAGATGCGTTGATACGTTTATAGAGTCGGGGTTCGACCCTTCGGATTGCGAATACTTGTTCGTGGATAACTCGTTTGGGAATAAATGCTCTGGTTTTTCAGGGGTAAATAGATTTCTACTAGAATCAAAAAGCAAGTATGTAATATTTTCTCATCAAGACGTAAGGGTTAACTTCGATCCAAGGAGTGAGCTAGACCGAGTGTTACGTTCACTACAGCAGGCCGCTCCTAAGTGGGCCGTTTGCGGAAATGCCGGTATCGATGTTTTAACCGGCCAGCACGCGGCACGTATCGCGCAATGCGACGATGCTCCCGTCTCGATTGGTGAGCTGCCGGTGAGAACCTTTGGATTAGACGAGAACTTTTTCATCGTAAAGCGTGAAGCGAACTTAGCAGTACACGGGCATTTCGATAGTTTTCATTTTTATGCTACAGAGCTTTGCTTCATCGCCGATATTCTAGGGTGGGAAAGCTACGTCATTGATTTTTGCGTTACACATGAGAGCAGGGGTAATAAGGACCAGCAATATTTTCTTAGTCGAAAAAAATGGTCCAGACTTCGGAGTTTGAAGCAGCGGACTTATGTCGCGAATTCTACATCAAATTTGAGCGTTTTTTCAGGCCACATAGCTCTCGATTTTGCCTTCGAAAAGTTTTTTACTAGCGCAGCCACATTCAGAGGGCAAATCTCTGGACTTATAAGAAGGACTCTTTTCGAGCGGCGAATTTAAAACGGCGGTTTCAGCCTTTAGGTGGCTCCTGAAATAGCCGCCGGGTTTCGTAGTCGATCTAGCCGAAAGGTATCAATAGCCTAGATTGTTGAATTGCTGTCCAGATTGGTGCTCGGATCCGCTTAAATCCCACTCGTCAGACACGTTTGAGCGCTCGAAGTACGTCATATCGCCGCTAGCGGCACGATCCGTGCAAACTTATAACCTGCAAATACCAATTTTTGCTTGGGCGCCGCCGTTGTCCACGCTGCTCGGCAAAGTTCGCACCCGTTAATGCGGACAATCCAAAGTACGCTTATCGTGGGGTCGAATAAGGAGTGTTATGTCACGCAACAAGTGCAGCGCCGAGTTCAAGGCCTAACCCGTTGAACTTGTGCGATCGTCATTAAGTAGCGCCAGCACGGTCGCCCGTGACCTTGGCCTGAATCCGGCCATGTTCAATCGTTGGTGCAGTAGCGACCATCCCCCGGTTTCAGTAGCGTTTCGATCTAGAGTCCCAGGGTTTAAATGGCTGCCTCTGCGGCCATTTGCGCAGCGTTCTCAGCGGGCGTCAGTCCGCTGAGATCTTTCTTCGGTCGCTCTTCGTTGTATTCCCGGTGCCAGCCTCGGATGATCGTGGTGGCGTGAGCGAGGCTGACGAACCAGTGCTCGTTCAGGCATTCGTCTCGGAATCGGCCGTTGAAGGATTCGATGTAAGCGTTCTGGTTCGGCTTACCGGGCTCGATCTGCTTGAGCTGCACGCCGTTGTCATGCGCCCAGTTCAGCATCGCCTTGCCAATGAATTCTGGACCGTTGTCGGATCGAATGATCTTCGGCAAGCCACGGGTGAGCGCCAACTCATCGAGTACGCGGGTGACCTGCGTGCCGCTCATCGATCGACTAGGCACGAGTGCCACGCATTCGTGCGTGGCGTCGTCGACGATGCCCAGGCACTTGATGGCCCGGCCATCGGCGACCCGGTCGAATACGAAATCCATCGACCAGACGTCGTTTGCTCGATCCGGACGCCCCAATGGCTGCCGATCGCTTACCGGCACCTTCTTGCGTCGTCGCCGGCGTACCTGCAGGCCTTGTTCTGCATAGAGTCGTTCGACGCGCTTGTGATTTACCGCCCACCCGGCTTGGCGAAGCTTGAGATAGATCATGGGCACGCCGTAACGCCGGTAGCGCTGCGCCAGGCGCAAGATCTCGGCGCGCAGCTCGTTATTGCGATCAGGCGCGGGTTGATAGCGCAATGCGCTGGCGCTCATCGCCGCTACGGCCAGCGAGCGACGCTCGCTGAGACCGCGCTGGCTCATGAACCGCACCAGCTCGCGCTTGGCTGTTGCGGTTACCATTTTTTTCGCAAGGCCTCGCGCGTGACTTCGTTTTCGAGCATCGACTCGGCTAACAACCGCTTCAAGCGACTGTTCTCGGCCTCCAGCGCCTTCAGACGCTTCGCGTCCGAGACGTCCATCCCACCGAACTTGTTCCGCCAGGTGTAATAGCTCGCCTCGGAAAAGGCGTGCCGGCGGCACAACTCCTTGACCGGCGTGCCCGCCTCGGCCTCTTTCAAAAAGCCGATGATCTGCTCTTCGGTGTAGCGCTTCTTCATGTCCAATCTCCAGACTTCCGGTGATTGGACTCCAGATCGGGCTGCTACTCAATAGCGGGGGATGGTCGCCCGCTGCGCGGCAAAAAGCGGGAATTTAGGGGTAATCCTCCCGAAAATTAACGCGGGTCAAAGGTGGAATTTTCTCGTACCCAGAACCGAGGAGGTTCCCGTGAAGAAATCCCGCTACACCGACAGCCAGATCCTGGCGATTCTGAAGCAAGCCGAGCGGTGTTTGTCAACGTAGTTGGCACCTGAGCTCATGCCGCTTCTAACGGCCGTTCCGGGTTGAGCCATACACGCTGGAC
>MDSW01026296.1_pt1 | contig 32767 bp, 33 predicted proteins | sample 811171 | NCBI WGS metagenome assembly MDSW01 (sample SAMN05326641, study PRJNA326480) | marine metagenome | isolation source: seawater | place: Atlantic Ocean: North West | collected 2012 | reverse complement strand
TCATTAAAGTAATTAAAATAAATAAAAATTTTTTCATATTTTTAAAATACCATTATTACAAATGAAAAAAAAACTTATTAGTTACAAAGATAGCGGGGTAAACATTGCCCTTGGAAATAAATTCGTAAAACATATTAACACATTAACTGGTAATAATGTCAAAAAAGGGAGAAAATTTAATAATATAGGATCATTTGGATCATTATATGAAATTAGTAAACTTAAAATCAAAGATCCTATAATCGTTTCTTGCACTGATGGAGTGGGAACTAAATTAGATTTAGCTAATAAATTCAAAAAATTAGATACGATTGGTATTGATCTTGTTGCAATGTGTGTAAATGATTTAATAGTTCAGGGAGCAAAACCACTTTTTTTTTTAGATTATATAGCAGTAGATAAATTAAAACTTAATAAAGTTAAAAAAATTTTAAAGGGAATATTTAAAGGATGTAAAATTTCTGGTTGTGAGCTTGTAGGAGGCGAGACAGCTGAGATGCCGGGTATTTACAGAAAAGGAAAATTTGATTTAGCTGGATTTAGTGTGGGTGTAGTTGCCAAGAAAAAATTATTAAAAAAAAAAGATGTAAAAGTTAATGATATTGTTTTAGCTTTTCCTTCATCGGGTATTCATTCAAATGGTTTCTCTCTGGTAAGAAAAGTTTTAATCAAAAAGAAAATTCCAAATAATTTAAAAAACAATATTTTAAAACCTACAAAAATTTATGTAAAAGATATTTTAAAACTTTCTGAAAAAAAATTAATAAATTCAGCAGCCCATATAACTGGTGGTGGTCTTATTGAAAATATTGTCCGTTCAATACCGGATCATCTAACTCTAACTTTAGACTTATCAAAAATTAAAGTATCGAAAATATTTTCATGGCTAAAATCTCAAAAAATATCAGACCATGAAATGTTGAAAACATTTAATTGTGGTGTTGGTTTCTGTGTAATTGCTAAGAGAAAAAACTTAAAAAGGATTCAAAGATTTTTTAAAAAAAACGATCGACCGTATGTTATAGGTAATATCACAAAAGGTTTGAAAAGAATAAATTTAGAAAATAAAGTTCAATGGTAAAAAGAAATGCCTGTGTATTTATATCTGGAAAAGGTTCAAATCTAAAAAAATTATTTTTAAATTCTATTCAATATAATTACCCAATAAATATAAAACTAGTTATTAGCAGCACTTATAAAGCTTATGGGTTAAATATTGCAAAGAGAATGGGTGTTCCTGTTTTAATCTTTAATAATAATAATTTTCTATCTGAAAAAAAACTTTTAGTAGAACTAAAAAAAAAAATATTTCTTTAATACTTTTGGCGGGGTACATGAAAATTTTAACTAAAAGTTTTTTAAGATCTTACGGAAAAAATGTTTTAAATATTCACCCTTCTTTGTTACCTAAACACAGGGGCCTAAACACCTATCAGAAAGTATTAAATAATAATGATAAAAAAACAGGATGTACAGTGCATTTAGTAAATGAAAAACTTGACGAAGGAAAAATAATTTTAAAAAAATCTTTTTTTACTGATAGCTCAGATGATTTAAAATCATTAAAGAAAAAAACGCAGAAACTTGAGTATATGGCTTATTCTGAAGCTTTATTTAAGTTTTTTAATAAAAATTAATTTTTAAAAAAAAAAGAAATTTCTTCTTTAGCATTTTCTGAAGAGTCCGAGCCATGAACAGAATTTTTATCAATTGAAATACCATACAGTTTTCTAATTGTGCCATCCTTAGCATTTTTTGGGTCAGTAGCTCCCATCAAATCTCTATTTTTTTTTACTGCATCATTTCCCTCCAAAATAAGAACCTCTATCGGACCAGAGGACAAATATGAGCAAAGCTGGTCATAGAAAGGCTTAGCTTGATGCACTTTATAAAAATCTGCTGCTTCTTCCTTAGTAATATGTAGTTTTTTTGAATTTGAAATCACTAAATTATTTTTTAAAAAAATTGTTTTAATTTTCTCAGACAAATTTCTTTCAACTGCATCGGGTTTAATTATTGAGAGTGTTTGCTGTAAATCACTCATAATTTTCTTCCACAAGTTGATTTAATAATCTTACTCCAAAACCTGTTGCCCCTCCTGAATTAAGTGCTCCACCATACTTTGAAAATGCCATTCCAGCTATATCTAAATGAGCCCAAGGAGTTTTGTCTAAAATAAATCTTTGTAAAAACTGTGCTGCTGTTGTCGATCCCGCTCCTCCAACATAATTGATGTTTTGTACGTCTGCATTTTTAGAGTTCATAAGTTTATCATAATTTTTATGAAGGGGCATTCTCCAAACTTTTTCCTCAACTTTTTGCCCAGCATTAAATATATGGTTTGATAATTTGTCATCATTAGAAAATAGTCCAGCATATTCTGAGCCCAAACAAACTATAATAGCTCCTGTTAAAGTAGCTAAGTCAATTATAAATTTTGGTTTAAATTTTTTTTCAGTAAAAGTTAATGCGTCAGCTAAAACCAAACGTCCTTCTGCATCGGTATTTAATATCTCTATTGTTTTACCGCTGTATGATTTTACAATATCTCCCGGACGTTGTGCGTTTCCACTTACCATATTTTCAACTAGACCAACTACACCTACTGCGTTAATCTTTGCTTTTCTTAAAGCTAAAGTTTTCATTAAACCTACTACTGTGGCTGAACCGGCCATATCATAAGTCATGTCCTCCATAAATTTTGCGGGTTTTAAAGAATAACCTCCAGTATCAAAACATACTCCTTTGCCAACAAATGCTAAAGGTCTAGAATTATTTTTAGCTCCATTCCACTCTATCGTAACAAGATAAGAACCTCTTATACTTCCTTGCCCTACACCAAGCAAAGCGTACATACCAAGTTTTTTTAATTTTTTCTCATCATAAATATTAATTTTAAGACCGTATTTTTTTAACAAGTTTAATCTTTTTGCATATTCATCTGGATGCAAAACATTTCCTGGTTCAGATACTAAATCACGAGCATAAAAAGTTCCCTCTTCTATTGCTTTAAATCTTAGCTGATTTTGTAAAGAAGGTTTATTCTTGTTACCTACTATATTTAAATTAATAATTCTCTCCTTTTTTTTTGTAATATATTTTTTAAATTCATAAGATTTCAATTTTAGACCATGAAGAAAATAGCCTAAAAAATTATCATACTTTTCGCCTGCGCTATCAGACACGATAAAGTATTCACTATTTTTTCCATAATTGACACGTCCATAAAACTCGGCACCTAAATTTTCTATATCAAAAGTTTTTAAATTATTTTTAATTGATATCAAAACTATCTTTTTTTTAGAATTTACCTCATAAACAAATAAGTTTTTTTTTAAGTCACTTGTTTTTAATAAATCACTAATATATATAAATTCTTTGTCTGTAAGATATTTCTTTAAACCATTAATGTTAAATTTATCATTTGAAAACAAAACTAAATTTGCCGATATTTCAGGGTCTGTTTTTTTTAAATAGTTAATTTTTATAGACATAATTTTTAAATAGTTAGAGTTGATTGCTATATAAGTGCAAATATATCATATTTCAATTGAATATTAATCATTGTGTACTATCATAGGTTGAGTTTTAATTAAAGTTGCATTATTTATATACATCAAAATCTAATGGTAAAAAACAGAATTTATAATTATATCACTTTTGAGTTGTTTAAGACTTTTGCGCTTGTACTATTTTCTTTATCATTAATAGCTTGGACTGTAAGAGCTGTAAATTTTTTAGACTTAATTGTAGATAGTGGTTACTCAACTTCAACATATTTTCTATATTCTTTTCTCAATCTATCAAATATTTTAACAAAATTTATTCCATTAAGTTTTTTGCTTGCACTTTTGTTTACAATTATAAAGTTAGATAGACAAAATGAATTTATTGTATTATGGACCTCAGGAATAGCAAAAATTAAAATAGCAAATTTATTTTTTTGCATATCTTTATTGATTTTATTAATCTATATAACTTTTTCGACTATAATTACTCCAACAGCTTTAAATATTTCACGAAATTTAATTAAACATTCTGGGATTGATACCATTTCAAGTTTTATAAAACCAAATATATTTGCTGATACTTTTAAAGGTTTAACCTTTTATATTGAGTCAAAAAACGACAATAGGATTAAAAATATTTTTATACGAGATGATGGTAACAACCTAAATAATTTGTTGCCTGAAAATTCTGATTCGAAAGACCAAACCATATTAGCGGAAAGTGGTTTTATTCAAGATAATAAAATTATATTGGAAAATGGATTAATACAATCCTATGATCAAAATAATACTATAAGAATTATTCAATTTAATAAAACACTTCTTAATTTTGATAATTTTGATAATAGAGTTATTAAAGACATAAAAATTCAAGAGACTCCCACAACAAAAATTTTAGTTTGTTTAAAAAAGTATTATTCAAATGAACTAAACGATAATATTTATATAAAAAATTGCCCCAAAAATAATATTGCAGTTATAATTGAAACTTTTTCGAGAAGGCTTGGTATGCCCTTTTATATTCCGATAATCTCTTTATTAATTTCTTTTTTATTAATTTATAGAAAAACTGAAAAATCAAAAATATTTAACAGGTATCTATTTTTCGGACTAAGTTTTTTTCTATTGGTTTTATCTTATTTACTTATTAGATACTCTGGATTTTCAAATTTTCATTTTATAACCTATTTATCTATTCCTTTTTTAATATCACCTGCTCTTTATTTGATACTAATCAATAAACTTAAAGGAGAGTTAAAATGAACAATAGATTAAATAATTATTTAATTTTTGGATACAGTAGAACTCTTGTGAATGGCATTTTACTGATATTGTGTCTTGGTTTTATTTTGAATTTATTTGAGGAAATTGAATTTTTTAAAAACATAAATTCAAGTCTTTTTTTGCCAGTCTTATTAACCTTATCTTATATACCAAATTTAATTTTTATAAATTTAATGCCTTTCGCGATTTTTTTGTCTGCAATGTGGTTTTTTATTTCATTAAGGCAAAATAATGATTTGCTTACATTAAAAGTTTTTGGTTATTCTAATTTCAGAATTATTTCTATCATATCAGCAGTAGCTTTTTTTTGGGGAATAATTATTTTGATAATTGTAAATCCTGTTACCGCAAGCATGGTTAAATACTATGAAAAAACAAAGTCAAATTACTCTAAAGATACAGATCATCTGGTTACAATAAATAGAAATGGTGTATGGATAAGAGAAAATCAGAAAGAAAATTTAATTATTATTAATGCTAAAAGACTTGAAGCAAATTATTTAATAGATGTTTCAATAAATATAATCTCAAAAAATAACTTGATAAAAAAAAGAATAGAAGCTGAAAAAGCTAATGTTTCAAATAATATTTGGACTATTGATAACCCTAAAATTTTTAATTTTGATAATTCTGGAAATATTGTTCTGAAGAATGAGGATCAAATTAACTTCTCTTCATTTTATAATATTGAAAAATTAAATACTTTATACAAGAACTTAGATACAATCTCTTTTTTAGAAATACTGACAGAAAAAGATAAACTCACTGCAAGAGGATATGATAAGTCAATTATATCTGAGAGAATAAATTCTTTTTTTGCGCTCCCTTTTTTCTTAATTTTAATGGTAGTTTTGGCTGCTATTTTTACTATAAGCAACAAGTCATATAATAACATTAACCTTTTTATTATAGCAGTCATTTCTTGTGCGATTATTTATTATATGAAAGATTTATCAGTAGCCTTAGGCAAATCCAATAGAATCTCTCCTGAGATGTCAGTATGGGTTCCTATAATCATAGTTAGTTTAATAAATAGTATTGGATTATTGCAAATTAATGAGAAATAAATTTTTTTTTATATTTTTATCAATCTTAATTTCTCTTCTTGTAAATAAAAATTCATTTGCTGATCAATTAAAAATTAAGTCTACAGAAGTTAATATACAGAAAAAAAAATCTGAGATTAAGTTTTCTGGAAATGTTGAGGCGAAGGATAAATTTAATAACACTCTTCAAGCAAATGAAGCAATATATTCAAAAACAAACGATTTATTGAAAAGCAATGGATTAACAAAAATTACAACTGCAGAAAATTACATTCTTGAAGGTCAAGATATTTTTTTTGACAACAAAAATAATATTATTAAATCATCGAGTCCAGCGACTATAACAGATACTGATGGTAATAAAATTTCGGTCGAAATGTTTGATTATAATTCTATTAAAAATGTTCTATTTTCTAAAGGAAAAATAGAACTATCTGACAAAAATGAAAATAAATTCAAATTTACGCAAATTTTTATCGATGAAAAAAAGAAAAAAATAATAGGCTCAGACGCTAAATTATTTTTTGAAAGTGAAGATTTTAAAGCGCACCCAAAAAACAACCCTAGGATATTTGCTAATAGCGTTGCAATAAGTTCAAGAAATACTTCTGTTCAAAAGGGAGTGATCACGTATTGTGCTTTTAGGGAAAATGATAAGTGTCCTCCGTGGGAAATACAAGCGAAAAAAATTGAACACGATAATGCAAAGAAAACAGTTTATTATAACAGTGCAATATTAAAAATTTATGATTTTCCAATATTTTATTTTCCAAGACTTTCTCATCCCGATCCAACTGTTGATAGAAGATCGGGTTTCCTAGTACCTAGTTTTGCCAACAGCACTAACGTAGGGTTCGGTGTTGATGTCCCATTTTTTTGGAATATTTCAAAAGACAAAGATCTTACGGTCACACCTAGATTGCATGCAAGTAACGAACCTCTATATCTAGCAGAATATAGACAGGACTTTAAAAATTCTTTTTTAATTTTAGATGGTGGTTTTACTGAGGGGTATAAAAAGAAAACTAATTTAAAAACAGCAGGATCAAGATCTCATTTATTTGCTAAATTTTTTACCTCGTTTAAAGAGGAAACCGATCAGTTGAGTAATTTAGAAATAAATATTCAACAAGCATCGAATGAAACTTACTCAAAAATAAATAAACTTCAGACATCTTTGGTTGATTATTTAGACAATACATTAAGTAATTCTGTAAACTACAATTATCAAAAAAATGACATTTTTTTTAATGCAAAAATCTCGGCTAATGAGGATTTGTCTAAAACAGGGAATGAAAAATATGAATTTATTTACCCTGAAGCTCTGTTAGAGAAAAACATTTTAACAAGTGAAAAAATGGGCATAATCGATCTTAAATCTGAACTAATGGTAAGAAATTATGATGTAGATAAACAAATTGATGTTTTAACAAATGACTTTAAATGGGTTTCAAATAGTTGGGTAAATAAATTTGGATTTGAAAATGAGTTTTTGGGTTTGTTTAAAAATATAAATTATAATGCCAAAAATGAGGATTTTTATAAATCAGAGAAAAATGTTTCTGAATTTTATGGAGCGCTAGGATTAAAATCTGAGTTAGGATTATTTAAAGTAAATGAGGATAAAAAAACAATTAATATTTTTAAACCTAAGGCTTTAATAAAGATTTCTCCTTCTCATTCTAGAAATATTTCTTCTCAGTCAACAAGATTATCATATTCAAATATTTTTGAATTAAATAAACTTAATAGTTTAGAAGCAGTTGATACTGGCTCAAGCTTAAGTTTAGGTTTTGATTTTAAGATTAATAATTTAAACAACGATGAGAGTATTTCAGATGAAAAATTCAGTTTTGGAATAGGCCAGGTAATAAATGAAAAAGAAGATAAAAATATGCCAGTAAAAAGCTCTCTAAATCAGAAATTTTCAGACATCGTGAGTGAAACTAAGTTAGGAATTAACAAAAATATTAGGATTTCAAATAATTTTTCATTAGATCAAAATTTAAGAGATTTAAATTATAATCAATTTGATATAGATGCTGTTTACCCTAGAGTGAGTTTTAATTTAGGTTATTTAGAAGAAGCTCACAATATAGGTAATCAAAAATATGTTAACTCTAAAGCTAGTTTTAATTTTGAAAACTCTGCATTATCTTTTAGTACAAAAAGAAACTTATTATCTAATTCTTCTGAATTCTATAACTTAAGCTATGAATATATTAATGATTGTTTAAGAGCTGGTTTGGCATTTAGAAGAGAATTTTATAAAGATAGGGATCTAGAGCCTGAGGACTCTCTTTTCTTCAAAATTACGTTTTCACCTCTTGGCTCAATTGTAACTCCTACTCCAGAATAATGATTAAAAAATATTTCTTTTTAATTATAATTTACCTATTTTTTTTTTCTAAAATACTTAATGCTGAAATCCAAGATAAGATACTAGCAAAAATTGGAAACGAGATAATTACAAATTATGATATTGTAAATGAAATTAATACGATTTTAGCATTGTCCAATAAGCAATCCAATCAAGAAGATTTTAAAAATTTACAAAATATGGCTTTTCAGAGTTTAAAGAAGTTAAGTATTAAAAAAATTGAAATTGAAAGATATAAAATTAAGGACTATAACAAAAACGATTTAGATGGCTATTTGAAAACAATTGAAAAAAATATTGGTCTTGAAAATTTAACTTTGAGAGATCACTTTCAAAAATATAGCGCTAACTATGATAACTTTGTTAAAAGCACAATAATAAATTTAAAGTGGAATTCATTAATATTCTCTCTTTATAAAAAGCAACTTGATGTTGATGAAGAATTGATAAAATCTGAACTTAATTCTGAACTTAAAAAGAAGAGAGAAATTATTGAATTTAATTTATCTGAAATTATTTTAGAAAATTACGATCAAGAAAAAATTGACCTCATATTAAAAAATATTGAGCAAAGTGGATTTGAAAATACCGCTACTATGTATAGCAATTCTGTTTCGTCTACTAATAAAGGGAAAATTGGTTGGATAGCCTCAAGCTCTATATCAGATAAGTATCTCGAAGAAATAAAAAAACTCAAAATAGGTGAAGTATCAAAACCAATAATGCAGCAAAATAATTTAGCATTCATTAAACTAAACAATAAAAGGATATTAAATGCTCAAGACCTTGATTTGAAAAGAATAGAAAAAAATATTATTAATAAAAAAAAAGAAGAAAAATTAAATACATTTTCCAACTCACATTATGTAAATTTAGAAAAAAGGACTTTAATAGAAATAAATGAATAAATTTGGAATAATTTTAGGTGAACCCAACAGCATAAATAGTGAAATTTTAGCAAAATCAATTGCTTATAAAAGTCCCTGTATAATCATAGGTAGCTATGATCTGTTAGAAAAACAATTAAAAAAACTTAAATTAAAAATTAAGTTAAGAAAGCAGAGTGTTTTATTATCGAAAAAACCAGTTAAATCTCTGACTGTATTAGATGTGCCACTTAAATTTAAAAACCCATTTAAAGTTTCTTCTAAAGAATCCTCAATATATTTAAAAAAATGTTTTCATATCGCACATAGATTAGCTATATCAGGCAAAATAAAAGGATTTATAAATTGTCCAATAAATAAAAAAAAATTTTTTAAAGATAAAAACTTAGGTATTACAGAATTTTTAAGTCTCAAGAATAAGATTCAAACTAAAAACGTTATGATGATTTTTAACGAGAAGCTTTCAGTTGTTCCAATAACAACTCATATAAAACTAAAGGATGTGCCAAAAAAATTGAATAAAAAGATGATAATTAATAAGATTAATATTTTAAACAATTATTATTTCAAATATTTTAAAGTAAAGCCAAATATAGGTGTGTTAGGTTTAAATCCTCATAATTTTGAATTGAGGGATAGTTCTGAAGAAAAGAAAATTATAATTCCCTGTATTAATTTTTTAAAAAGAAAACTTAAAATTGCAGGCCCATTATCTACAGATACTGTTTTTATGAAAAACAATATAAAGAAATATGATGTAATAGTTGGCATGTATCATGATCAAGTTCTTACCCCATTCAAAACTTTATTTGAGTTCAATGCCGCAAATATTACTTTAGGTTTGCCATATATTCGATTATCTCCTGATCATGGGATTGGTTTAGATAAAAAAGGATTAAACATATCAAATCCAGAAAGTTTAAATAAATGCATTAAAATTATTTCAAAGATAAAAGTTAATGATTAAATTTAAAAAATCTTTAGGGCAAAACTTTCTCATCGATAAAAACATTGTTAAAAAGATAATTTTATTAAGCACAATTGAAAAAAAAAACATAGTTGAAATAGGACCTGGATCTGGAAATCTGAGTCTCGAGATTTTAAAAAAAAATCCAAAATCCTTTATAGCTATAGAAAAAGATGAAAATTTAATAAAAATTTTGGAAGGTAAAATTTCAAAGAAAAAAAATATTAAACTTATAAAAGAAGATATTTTGAATATTGATCTTAATAGAATAATACAAAAAGATTCAACAATATTCGGAAATTTACCATATAATATCTCATCTCAGATTTTAGTAAAATTCATAAAATTAAAAAATTGGCCCCCAAAATTTAATAAAATAATTTTTATGTTTCAGAGAGAAGTTGGTGAAAAGATTATAGCTAATGTAAATAGTAAAAATTACTCAAGACTTTCCATAATTACTAAATCAAGGTTAAAAGTGCTTAATTATTTTTATGTATCAAAAAATAGTTTTTTTCCAAGACCAAAGGTGGATTCCATGGTAATAGAATTCGAACCTATCAAAGCGAAAAATTTAATTTTAAAATCTTTAGACTCTTTAGAATTTATTACAAAAATTTTTTTTTCTGGAAAAAGAAAAATGATAAATAAGGCTTTTAAAAAAATTAAGATAAACTTTGACCCAATTATAAAAGAGTTAAAGATTGACTTAAAATTAAGGCCAGAAAGATTAGATGAAAAAATATATTTTAAAATAGCTCAATTTTATGAAGAAATGTCAGGAAAGAATTGATTTTTTTGTTTATGTTTTTTTATAATTTTTTCAATTTGATTAAAACAAGTTTCAAGATCATTATTAATAACAATATAATCATAGTCTTGCCAATGCTTAATATCGCTTTCATATTGTTTTAATCTTTTGTCTACAGTTTGGTTTGTGTCTTGATTTCTGTTGATTAACCTTTTTTCTAACTCTAATTTGTTTGGAGGTAAAATAAAAATTTTTATCAAATTTAGCTCTTTGAATTGAGATAGTTTTTTTGTCCCCTGCCAATCTATATCAAACACTACATCAAAATCTTTTTTTATGAAATCTTCAACAAGTTTTTTTGAAGTTCCATAATAGTTGTTAAAAATTTTTGCATACTCGTAAAAATTGCCTTTTTTTATTAATTTTTCAAATTCGTCGCCATTTACAAAAAAATAGTCCACACCATCTATTTCATTTGGTCTCGGCTTTCTAGTGGTATGTGAAATGGAAATTCTAATGTTAGGATATTTTTGACTAAGCTTTTTTGTTATTGTGGTTTTTCCTGCACCAGATGGTGAAGATAATACAATGTTTACTCCCAAGCTTAACCCCTCTAAAGTTTATTGTGAGGATTTACTCTCAATAAATTTAATTGCATCTCCGACAGTCAATATTTTTTCTGCTTCGCTATCAGATATTTCAGATCCAAATTCTTCCTCGAAAGCCATCACTAACTCTACTGTATCTAAACTATCTGCGCCTAAGTCATCAATGAAGCTAGCCTCATCAACAACTTTTTCTTCTTCAACACCTAAATGGTCAGCAACTATTTTTTTTACTTTTGAACCAATTTCTTTTGACATGAATTTTCCTCGTTTGTTTTAATATGATCTTACTAAGATTATTAATAAGAATTGTCAAGGCATATACATTCCACCATTAACATGGATTGTTTCCCCTGTTACGTAAGATGCTTCTTCTGAAGATAAAAATGCTACACAATTAGACACGTCTTCGCCAGAACCCAATCTGCCCATAGGTATTTTAGCTATCAACATTAATCTTATTTTTTCAGGTATATTATTTGTCATATCTGAGACGATAAAGCCAGGAGAGACACAATTGATAGTTATATTTTTTTTAGCATATTCAATTGATAAACTTTTTGACATACCAACTATTCCTGCTTTTGAAGCTGAGTAATTTGACTGACCTAAATTTCCAGTATGACCTACAATAGATGTTATATTTATCACTCTTCCAAATTTATTTTTAAGCATTTTTTTAATAGCATATTTTGAAAGCAAAAAAGTTGATGTTAGATTAATATCTATAACCTTTTTCCACTCTTGTTCACTCATTCTTAATGATAGAGTATCCTTATTTATTCCAGCATTATTAATCAGAACATCTATACCGCCCAAATCATTTTCGGTTTCATCTATAAACTTTTCAATGTTTGAGTGATTTGAAATATCAAATTGTTTAATTAATGAAGTTGGATGGTCTTTTTTTAAATTTTCTAATTTTTTTATATTTGTGCCTGTGCAACAAACTTTAGCATTTAAAGATATTAATTTTTTTACTATTGCGCCACCTATGCCTCCTGTTGCTCCGGTTATTAATATTTTTTTATCTTTAAGATTTATCATTTATTTTCTTTATATCATCAATTTTATTGATACTCTCAGCTATTACTTTATCACTAGTTCTTTTTACTAGACCAGTTAATACTTTTCCTGGTCCAATTTCAATAAATTCATTTACACCATCTTTAAGCATATATTTAATACTCTCTCTCCATCTTACCTTAGAAAATATTTGTTCATATAGCAGTTTTCTTATTTGTTCACTATCATTGATTGAATCAGCATTTACGTTTGACACTATATTAATTTTAGGTTTTTCAAAAACTACATTTTTTAATAGATCCCAGAGTTTGTCTGCGGCTGGTTTCATCAATGAACAATGAAAAGGCGCGCTTACTGGAAGAGGAATAGATTTTTTTTGATTTTGTTTTAAAATAATATTGATTTGATTTATTGCTTGTTTTTCACCACTTAAAATAATTTGATTATTTGAATTATCATTTGCTACCTCACATATCCCATCTTCTTTTTTTAATTGTGATAAAAAAGAGTTTAACTCTTCGATGCTAACTCCCATTACTGCTAACATTGCACCCTTTCCTAAAGGGACTGCTTCTTGCATATATTTTCCTCTTGAGTGAACAAGTTTTAATCCATCTTCAAATTTTAAAGAGCCTGAAGAAACTAAGGCGCTGTACTCACCAAGAGAGTGTCCTGCAAAATATTTTACATTATTAAAGTTTATATCAAACTCATTTTGCATCACACTAAAAATAGCAAAACTAGTTGTTAAGATTGCTGGTTGTGTAATTTCTGTTTTTTTTAATTCTTCTTCTGGTCCATTTAAAATAAATTTTGATAAATTTATTTTTAAAATATCATCAGCTTTTTTAAAAATATCTTTCACAATTTTAAAATTAGCTTCAAATTCACTAGCCATTCCTTGTTTCTGTGATCCTTGTCCTGGAAATAAAAAAGCTTTCATTATATTAGATATACATACTTATTATTTGTGTTGAAATGATAATATTATAATAGTATAAATCGCGCAAAATAATAATACTTTAAATTTATGAATTTTTACGAACATACAATTGTTGCAAAGCAAAATCTATCTCAAAAGGATATAGACAATATTGAGAAGAAATATGAGGAATTAATTAATAAAAATTCTGGAAAAGTTCTCAAAATTGAAAAATGGGGACTTTTAAATTTAAAAAGAAAAATCAGAAATTACACTAAAGGATACTTTGTACATTATAAATTAGAAGGTGACAAAAAAACTTTAGATGAAATCAAATCAAAAACTAGATTGGACAATAACGTTGTAAGATATCTGACTGTTAAGTATAAAAAATTAGATTTAAAAACAGAATATTTTTCAAAAAGTAAAATATAATGAAAAAAAGAAAAAATAATTTTAAAAATTCAAAAAACTCCTTAAATAAACTTAGTTTATTTCAAAAAAGCGATTCAAGATTTTCAAGAAAATGTCCTTTCTCAATTAAAAATGCACCAGTAATAGATTATAAAAATATAGCATTGTTACAAAAATATATAACTGAAACTAATAAAATTATAACATCTAAAATCAGCAACGTTTCATTGGGAAAGCAAAAAAAGCTTGCTAGAGAAATTAAAAAAGCTAAAATTTTGGGCATCTTATAAAATTATGCAAATTATATTATTAGAAAATATTGCCAAATTAGGAAAAATAGGAGACTTAGTTGAGGTCAAGAACGGATACGCTAGGAACTTTTTATTAAAAAAAAATAAAGCACTAAGAGCCAATAAAGAAAATATAGATTTAGTTAACAAAAATAAATCAGAATTAAATAAAAAGAATGCAGAAATTAAAAATAAATTTATAGAAAAAGCTAATAAAATAAAAAATAAAAAAATTAAACTATTTAAAGCAATAAAAGAAAACGGAGATTTATACGCATCAATTAAACCTAAAGAAATTTCAAAATTAATTTTGGATGAGTTAAAGTCTGATATTGAACCCTCTCAAATTGTAATTAAAAAGGAATTAAATAAAATTGGTCAATTTGAAGTTGATATTAACTTACATTCCGAAGTTCAAACAAAAATTTTTATAATTGTTGAAAAGTTAGATAAGTTAGAAAATAAATAATTTTTTCCACAGGTTGAAAAATTAGTGTGTAACTTAAAGTTACAAAACTAATTTTTTCTAATAGAATTAGCATATGGAAAAGCTAGATATCTCTAAAAATTTAAATAAAATACAAGAAATTCCATCTAATATTGAAGCTGAACAACATTTATTAGGATCGGTATTAGTAAATAATGATATTATTGATGAAATTTCTAACACTATAAGTTCTGAAAAATTTTACGATCCCATTCATTTAAAAATATATGAAGTTATCGAAAATTTAAATTCTAAAGGCATGGTTGCAAACCCTATAACTCTTAAAAATTATTTTGAGAAAAATCAGGGTTTAGATGATGTAGGAGGAGTAGAATACTTAGTTAAGTTAACCAGATTTTCTTCCTCAGTTAAGCAAGCCATAGACTATGCAAAAATAGTGCACGAAAATTATGTTAAAAGAGAGCTTATTAAAATTTCACAACATATAAAGGACGATACATTAAATATAGAGGAGGATAAAACATCTGAAATAATAATCGAAGATGCCGAAAAATTATTGTTTGATTTAGCTGAAAGAGGATCCTTTTCTCAATCATTTATGAAATTTAATTTAGCATTGGATCAATCAATCACAATGGCTGAACAAGCGATGAAGAATGATCAAGGAATTGTTGGGGTTCCCACTGGTCTAACTGATCTTGATGAAAAATTAGGTGGTTTACATAAGTCTGATCTTGTAATAATTGCTGGTCGACCTTCAATGGGTAAAACCGCTCTTGCAACTAATATTGCTTATCATGCTGCAAAAAATATTCAATTGAAGGGGGAAAAATCTTCAATAGCTTTTTTTTCTCTAGAAATGTCATCTGAGCAACTCTCTACAAGAATTCTTTCTGAACAATCTAGAATAAAATCTAATGATATTAGAAGAGGCAAGGCTACAGAAGAGGAGCTTAATAGATATATAGAAACTTCAAGAGATATTTACGACTTGCCATTATATATTGATGAGACGCCAGCAATTACAATTTCTACATTAAGTAATAGGGCAAGAAGAATAAAAAGAAAATTTGGTTTAAGTTTAATAGTCGTTGATTACATACAATTAATGAGAACAAATTCAAAAAAAATTGATGGAAGAGTACAAGAAATCTCAGAAATTACTCAAGGTCTAAAAGCTTTGGCTAAAGAACTAAGTGTTCCAGTGCTAGCTCTTTCACAGTTATCTAGAGCTGTTGAACAAAGAGATGTTAAGAAACCACAATTAGCAGACTTAAGGGAGTCAGGTTCAATAGAACAAGATGCTGATGTTGTATTATTTGTGTATAGAGAAGAGTACTATGAAGAAAAAAAACAACCGAAACTGGGTTCTATAGAGCATGCAGAATGGCAATCTAAAATGAGTAATATAGCTGGTTTAGCAGAAATTCTTATAGGCAAACAAAGACATGGTCCTACTGGTAATATACAAGTAGAATTTGAAGGAATGTACACAAAATTCAAAGATTTAGAAACTTAAGTAAAATAAAATTTTTATTTTTTTTCATTTTTAAGATATATCTTGAATTTACCTATGTTTTTAAAATTATACAGTAAATTAATAGCTGATTTTCATAAATTTACTCTATTATTGCTTTCAATTTTAATAGTTTTATCGCTTTATTTTTCGAAAGATTTTAGTTTGGATGCATCTTCAGATGCTCTTTTATTGGAAGGTGATGAAGACTTAAAATATTTAAGAGAAGTTAATAATAGATATGGATCCAAAGATTTTCTCTTTTTAACATACTCACCTGTAACAGATTTTAAAGATGAAGATACCATTATAAACATTCAGCTCTTAAAGTCTAAAATTGAGAAACTTTCTTGGGTGGATAATGTAATTACCATTATTGATGTTCCTTTGTTAAAAAGTAGTGACGAACCGTTAATGGAGAGATTGAAAAACTACAAGACTTTATCCTATCCAAATCTAGATAAAGAACGTGGTTTCCAAGAGATAATTAACAGCCCCATATATAAAGATTATGTAATAAGTGAAGACGGAAAAACTTCTGGGATAGTAGTTTATCTTAAGAAAGATGAACGATTAGATGAGTATATTAAGTTAAAAGAGAAATATTTTTTTGAAAATAAAAAAAAAAAACAAAGTTCAACGGAGAAAAAAAAATATAAAGAATTTTTAAAAGAATACGAAAGTTATAAAAATTTATACAATAAGAGAAATCATCAAAATATTACTGAAATGAGGGATATTATATCCAAATATGGTGAAAACGCTAAAATTCACTTAGGGGGAATACCAATGATAGCAGATGATATGATGAGCTATATTAAAAGCGATATCGTGGTTTTTGGAATAGGTGTGTTTATATTTATTGTACTCACTCTCTGGTTAATTTTCAGAAATATCAAATGGGTAGTCATGCCTTTGATGGGTTGTGCAACATCAGTAATAATTATGATTGGTTTATTAGGATTAATTGGTTGGAAGGTCACTGTAATTTCATCAAATTTTATCGCTCTGATGCTAATACTTAATATGGCTATGAATATTCATGTAACGGTTCGATTTTTACAGCTTAAAAAAGAATACCCAAACTTTTCAAAAAAAGAAGCTGTATTAGAAGCTTGTCAAAAAATGATTCTTCCAATTCTTTATACTGTATTAACAACCATATGTGCTTTTCTATCTTTAATTTTTAGTGGAATAAAACCTATAATAGATTTTGGTTGGATGATGACTTTAGGACTTATTGTTTCTTTGCTTGTTACTTTTCTTCTTTTGCCATGTTTATTAAATCTTTTTTCATCTGAGAATGAAATTGATGTGAAAGATACGGAAAAATCATTTATTACTTCTATGCTAGCATCAATAGCTAAAAGTAATGGTATAATAATATTTAGTTGTACCATATTGATAATTTTTGCAAGTACATTAGGTATAACAAAATTAGAAGTAGAAAATAGTTTTATAAATTATTTTGATAAAGAAACAGAAATTTATAAAGGTATGAAAAAAATTGATGATGAGCTTGGTGGTACTACTCCTTTAAATGTAATCATTAAATTTCCTGAAAAAAAAATGAATAACCAAGATGAAGAGTTTTCAGAATGGGATGAAGAATCTGAAAATATAAAGAACAAAGCTCAATATTGGTTTACAAGAGATAAAATGGACAAAATTTTAAAAGTTCATGACTATTTAGACTCCTTGCCAGAAATTGGGAAAGTTTTGTCTTTTGGGTCAATCCTGAGAGTTGCTGAAGATTTAAATAAAAAAGAGCTTCAAAGTCTAGAAATTGCCGTATTGTACAGTAAAATTCCCGATGAAATTAAAAAAGAGATTATTTCCCCTTATATATCAGTAGATAATAATGAAGCAAGAGTATCCGCAAGAATTAAAGACTCTTTGGAAAATCTAAGAAGAAATGATTTATTAAAAAAAATAGATATTGAACTTAACACTCAGATAGGGCTTAAAAAAGAAGAGTATAAATTATCTGGTGTTTTAATTTTATTTAATAATTTATTACAAAGCTTATTTAAATCTCAAATATTAACTCTTGGCATTGTAATACTAGGAATATTTGCAATGTTTTTTATTTTATTTAGGAATCTTACTATCTCGATTATAGGAATAGTTCCAAATTTCTTAGCTGCTTTTTTTATTTTAGGGATTATTGGTTTAATGGGGATCCCTTTAGACATGATGACAATTACTATTGCAGCAATCACTATAGGAATAGCTGTAGATAATAGCATTCATTATATTTACAGATTTAAAGAAGAATATCAAAAAATCAATGATTATGGCAAAACGCTAGATAGATGTCACAGTACGGTTGGTATAGCGATTTTAAATACTTCTATAACAATAGTTTTTGGTTTTTCTATTTTAATACTCTCAAATTTCATACCGACGATATATTTTGGTATTTTCACTGGTATCGCTATGTTATTAGCAATGATCTCGGTCCTCACTTTATTACCTAAATTACTTCTTATTTATAAACCCTTTGGCTTAGAAAATAGTAAACTCATATGATGAGTGATATTTTTGAAAGTATAGCTAAAAATTTGAATTGGTTTGATATAAGTGTATCTGTTATATTTTTTTATTGTATAGTTCAATGTTCTTTGAAGGGCTTTTCTCTTAGTTTGATTTCGTTTATGAAGTGGGTAATTTCAACTGTGGTCACAATTATATTAGTGCCAAAACTTCAACCTACTATTAGTGAATATATAGAATCAGAATTTATAAATAATGTTGGCCTTGGTTTGGTGATATTTATATTTACTCTTTTTTTAACGATTGTTATTGGAAAGGCCTTAGGTAAAGCTGTGACTTGGACAGGTGTTGGATCTATTGATAAAACTTTTGGTATGTTATTTGGTGTTTTTAAAGGCTACGTTGTTTCTGTGTGCATATTTTCTATATTAAATTGGTTTTATCCCTTTCAGAATTGGGGTATATCAGCAGAGGATGCATTTTCATTTAAAATTATTAATAAAGGAAGTGAAATATTAATTGAAGAATTTCCGTCTGGTGATGACTTCATTGATACGAAGGAAAAAATTGAAAAAATTTAAATCTGATAAATTGAGAGAAGAGTGTGGTGTTTTTGGTGTTTCAAACCATGAAGATGCCTCAAGTATAGTTGCTCTAGGTCTCCATGCTCTACAGCATAGAGGTCAGGAGGGATGTGGTATTGTCTCATTTGATGGAAAAAGTTTTCATTCTGAAAAAAGACAAGGCTTAGTAGGAGATCATTTTACAAATTTGGAAACAATTAAAAAGTTACCAGGTAAAGCAGCTATTGGACATAACAGATATTCAACAACTGGGGAGACGTCTTTAAGAAATATTCAGCCATTTTTTGCTGACTTATATCATGGTGGACTGAGTATTGCTCACAACGGGAACTTAACTAACGCTATTACACTTAGAAATGATCTTGTAAAAAATGGCTCTATATTTCGGACTACTAGCGACACAGAAACAATAGTTCAACTAATTGCTCAATCAAAAAGAAATAAAATTTTGGATAAAATTACTGAAACTCTTTTTAAAATCCAAGGAGGATATTCTTTAGTTATTTTAACAAATAAAAAATTAATCGGAGTAAGAGACCCTCTCGGTATACGTCCATTAGTGATAGGTAAGTTAGGTAATTCATATATATTCGCGTCAGAAACATGCGCACTTGATATTGTGGGTGCAAAATTTTTGAGAGAAGTTGATAATGGTGAAATTGTTATAATAGAAAATAATGAGATTAAAAGCTATAAACCTTTTAATAAAATTAAGTCTAGACCGTGTGTGTTTGAATATATTTATTTTGCCAGACCTGATAGTTTGCTAAATGGAAAATGTGCTTATGAGTATAGAAAACGTTTAGGAGAAGAATTGTCTAAGGAAAATAAAACTAATGCAGATATTGTGGTTCCCGTACCTGACTCAGGTGTACCAGCGGCTATTGGATTTTCACAAGCATCTGGTATTAAATTCGAACTTGGTTTAATACGAAATCATTATGTAGGAAGAACATTTATTGAACCAACGCAAAATATTAGAAGTTTTGGAGTAAAACTTAAACTTAGCTCAACTAAAAGTATTTTAAAAAACAAATCTGTAATTTTAATTGATGACTCTCTTGTCCGCGGTACTACGTGTAGCAAAATAATAAACTTACTTTATAAAGCTGGGGCAAAAGAAGTACATGTAAAGATAGCTTGCCCGGAAATTAAATTTCCCGATTTTTATGGCGTAGATATGCCTACAAAGAAAGAGCTGCTTTCTAGCAACAAAAATATTAAAGAAATTTGTGACTACTTAGGAGCTAACAGTATAAACTTTTTAACTATTGAAGGATTATATAAAGCTTTGATAAATGAAAAAAGAAACAATAATTATCCACAATTTAGCGATCATTATTTTACAGGTGAATATCCAATAAAAGCTTTAGACAAATTAGGAAATGAGAAAGTGACACAACTTTCACTGTTAAGCAACAAATCTAATTCTTAAAATAATTGATATAACCTGTTCTTTTTAGAGATTAACATTAATTGGTCTTTGATTGAAATTATGTCACTTCCTACAAAAAATGGTTTCTTTCTTATTGAGGAAATATTCATTTTATTATTTAGATCTATTTCTAAAAAAAAAGAATTATCAGAAATTAAAATTAATTTTTTATATGAAATAAACAAATGTCTAATTTTTTTTATTTTATTACTTAATTTTTTTTCAGATGAGTCTCTGAGAATATTATATATTTTTTTTGAAAAAATGATCTCTCCATTTTTTTCATTAATAATAATTAAATAATTATCTTCATTAATCATAAAAATTGAATTTCCAGACTTTACAGGAGCGATTTCTGTACTAAGATTCAAATCCCATATTCTTAAACCTGTGTCGGTATAAAGTGATATTTTATTATCTGTTGTGATTAATATTTTGTCATTATATGTAAGTAAAGGCATAGCATTAAATACTACCTGATCTTCTGTATTAAAATTTCTGACCCAATTTATAACTTTATTACTTATAAAATTTACAGAGTACAGATTGCCATTAGTGTTTAACATTAATAAATTTCCATTCCTGTCTAAAGCTAAATTGTTCTCAAAGCTGGAGACAGCTTTTGCTGGTTGAGTGTATAATTCATCGATTTTGTTTCCATTTGATAAATCGATCAATATAATTTTATTTTTTTCATCAACTAAAAATAAAGTATTTTTAAATATTTTTATATTAGATCTAAAAGGTATACGAAAGTTTTTAGCCCAAATTATATTATTTTTTTCTATATCTAAACAATATACATAGCCTAAATTATCTGAAACATAAATAAAGTTGTCTTCTAAAATTATGTTCAATTTTTTTTTTATTCTTTTAAATTTTTTTTGATAAAAATTAAAATTTGATATTTTTCTGTTTTCACTTAAAGAATGTAAACCTATATTTCCTTTCGAATCAGAATAAATTAAGTTGCCTTTATAAAAAAATATATCTTCGTTAATAGAATTTTTAGAGATTTTTGCCAGTTTTTTATACTCTCCAATATTTCTGAAATTTACATTTCCAAAATTATTTGAATTATTTAAATATTTTTGTTTCCAATTTAAATTTTCTTTCTTATTTTCAAAATTTAAAATTTTATTATTAATTAAATTTATTTCTTTTAAATAGCCTTTTTGTTTTTCAAAGATTGGTTTTAAACTTTCATTTTGATTATTTTTTGTTATTTTTTTGCCATCTCCAGTCCAAATTCCAGTTTTATCATCAAACGAACACCCAGCTATCAAAAAGAATAAAATTATATATTTATACATTTTAATTATTTGTTGAAAAACTTTTTGCTTTATTAAATTCTTTTCTCGAAATGTAAAATTTTTTTATATAATCGCTTGCTGTATTTTTCCATATTGAGTCTGACTGGATAATAGGATTTAAATTTTTTAATAAATTAGCTTCAGTTATATTGTCTCCAAGAAAGAAAGTCTTTTTTATTATAAATAGATTTTTTGTCTCACGATCAAGTTTAGTCTTATCGATTATTTTATCAAATAATAATAATATTTGTTTTTCATCAGTGATTAAATTTTTCTCAAGGATTAAGTTTAATGCTGAAGGAGAATAGAATGAGATATTTTGTTCAATAATAAAAATGAGATCATCCAACGCATCTTTTTTTTTATTATTGTCAATTAATATTTTTGCTTTATTAAATTTTTCAGACATAGATGTGATATTATTTTTTTTGATTTCATTAAATATTATCAGGCTAAAGATGATTATAATAAAAAAAGCAAATATGATTGATAGTTTAATTTTATTTTTTTTTATAAAGTTTGTAACATTAAACTTTTCTATAATTTCATTATCTTCACTCATTGTTAAAAACTATTTTTTTTTGACGGAAATTTTCCAGACTTAACATCATTTGAGAATTTTTTAACAGCTTTTTTTATTAATTTTTCTAAATTTAAATACTTTTTAACAAATTTTGGATAAAAACCGCTTATACCCAGTATGTCTTCTGTTACAAGTATTTGTCCATCACATTCTGATGATGAGCCAATACCAATAGTGGGTATTTTTATACTTTTTGTTATCTTTTGCGCAGCTTTTTTAGAAATGCATTCTAAAACAATTGCAAAAGCACCTGCACTTTCAATCTGTTTTGCTTGATTAATTAATTTTATTTCTTGTTTTAATGTTTGTCCCTCAATTTTAAATTTTTTTTTAAATTGCGGAGTATATCCAATATGTCCCATAACATTAATTCCTGATTTATAAAGTGTTCTTATAATATTTAAATTTGATGAATTATTTTCTATTTTTACTGCATCACATCTTGTTTGTTTGAGTAATTTTTTTGCGTTTTTTTTTGCTAGGTTTGAATTTGGATAACTACCCTTCGGCATATCTATAACTAATAAAGATTTTTTAACTCCTAGTCTTACTGCTTTTGCATGATTTGCTATTGTTGATAAATCAATTTTATGGGTATTTTTCATGCCATAAATTACATTGGCCATTGAATCGCCAACAAGAATAAGGTCACAATATTTATCTATAAATAATCCAATATTTTTTGAATACGCTGTTAGACATACAATTTTTTTTTTATTTTTTTTTTTGATTAATATTCTTGCTTTCGAGTTCATTATTCAAGTTCAATAGTGCTTGGTGGTTTTGAGGTTACATCATAAACTACTCTATTTATACCAGAAACTCTATTTATAATTTTATTTGAGATATTAGTTAGGTATTCATTTGAAAAATTAAATTTAGCTGCAGTCATACCATCTTCTGAAGTAACAGCTCTTAATAAACAAGTGTATTCAAAAGTCCTGCTATCACCCATTACTCCTACAGTTTTAACTGGCAGTAAAGCAGCATATGCTTGCCAAATTTCATCGTATAGATTATTTTTAATCAAATCTTTGATAAATATATCATCTGCTTCTTGTAATATTTTAATCTTATCTTGTGTAATTTTTCCAATAATTCTTATTGCTAGTCCCGGCCCTGGAAAAGGATGTTTTTTAATTATTGAGTCTGATAAACCCAAAGATTTTCCAAGAGCTCTTACCTCGTCTTTAAAAAATTCTTTTAAAGGTTCAACTAGTTTTAGTTTCATTTTTTTTGGTAAACCACCTACATTGTGATGTGATTTAATCTTAGAGGTCTTGCTGCCAGTGGAAGATCTACTCTCTATGATATCTGGATATAAAGTGCCCTGAGCAAGATATTTAACATTTTTAATTTTAAAAGACTCTCTTTCAAATATTTTTATAAACAAGTTACCTATAATTTTTCTTTTCTTTTCAGGGTCTACAATATTTTTCAATTTTTTAAGAAATATTGATTTTGAGTTTATAAGTTTGACATTTAGTTTATATTTTTTTTTAAACAACTTATATGTATTTTTAAACTCATCTTTTCTTAGCAAACCAGTATCAACCATAATACAGGTAAGATTTTTTTTTATTGCTTTGTTAACTAGAATTGCTACAACACTACTATCAACTCCTCCAGATAAAGCACAAATTACTTTTTTATTTTTTAATGTTTTTTTTAATTCACTTATTATTCTTTTTTTTTCAGACTGTACAAACCAATTTTTTTTAATCTTACATATCTTTATAACAAAATTTTTGATTAATTGTTTGCCATTTTGAGTATGTGTTACTTCTGGATGAAATTGAATACCAAATATTTTTTTATCTTGATGCTGAATTATTGTAAATTTTGAATCCTTTGTAGAAGCAATATTTATGAAATTTTTAGGAATTTTGACTACTGCATCCTGATGACTCATCCAAACAATTGATTTGTTTTTTTTAAAAAAATTTTTTGTTAAAATTGATTTCTTTTTCTCAAGAATCTCTACTTTTCCAAACTCTCTATTAGTACTTTGATTTTTTATTTTTCCATCAAATATTTTTGCTATTAGTTGTAAACCGTAACAAATTCCAAGAATTGGAATTTTTTTATCAAAAATTTTTTTTGATATTTTTGGATAAGTTTTTTTTGTGACTGAAGACGGCCCGCCAGAGAGTATTATGCCTCTAATATAATCTAAATTTTTAAACTTGTTAAACTCATTTAAAGTTACAATTTCACAAAAAACATCAAGTTCTCTAACTCTCCTAGCTATTAATTTTGTTACTTGAGAGCCAAAATCAACTATAATTATTTTATCCTTTTGCCTCGGATCGTTTTTTACTGACATTTAATTTTTTAAAGAATTATTCAGCTTTTCTTGTAACTTCGAAGTGTCTGAACATAGTTTTTTACATATACTCTTTAAATCTAAAATTAATTTTTCTGTTTCAGAGTAATTGGATTTTCTGATTTTTAATAAAGCCAAATCACGCACTGCTTCTTCGTTACTTGGATTTAAAAGAATTACAGTTTTTAAATTTGACTCCTCCATAATATCATTTTTTTTAATTTTGTAAATTTTAGCTAAATATAAATATGAGTTCTCATTTTTTGGATTAAAAACAATATCTTTTTCAAACTTGAACTTTGCTAAGTCATATTTTTTTTCGTCAAATAAATTCTTACCGTCTTGAAAACTATTTATCTCTGCAAATGCATTGGAAAATGCAAATGTAAATATTAAAATACTTATAAGTTTTAAATTTTTCATAATTTATAATTAGCACTATTTTTAATTGCTTCAACACTATGTACCATACTTTCATAAAAACCTGCTTTAGTTATCTTCACAAACCTTGATTTTTTAATCACATCGTCAATATATTGAGCGCCTATATAACCCATTGATGATCTCAAGCCTCCTTGCAATTGATATATTATATCTGAAACTTTCCCTTTATATAATACTCGGCTCTCAACTCCCTCAGGAACAAATTTTGATTTATCTTTATAATTTTTTTGGAAGTATCTTTGTGAAGACCCGGATGACATTGCTCCAATAGACCCCATTCCTCTATAAACTTTATATAATTTGTTTTTAATTTTAAATTTTTTACCGGGGCTTTCTTCGGTTCCTGCAAATATCGATCCCATCATTATTGCATCTGCACCAGCTGCTATTGCTTTTATAAGGTCGCCAGAAAATTTAATTCCTCCGTCAGAAATAATTTTAACATTTTTATTTTTTACCGCACTTTTTACATTCATTATCGCCGTAATTTGTGGGACTCCTATTCCTGCAACTATTCTTGTCGTACAAATTGATCCGGGTCCAATACCAACTTTTAAAATATCAGCTCCAGAATTATATAATGCTTTAGCCGCTTCTGCTGTTGCAATGTTCCCAGCGCATATTGTAATTTTTTTAGAGATTTTTTTTATCATATTTATTGTCTTTAAAACATTCTTACTATGACCATGCGCTGTATCAATTACTAGCATATCTATTCCAGTATCAATTAAATTTTTTGCTCTGATTAACTCATTTTTTGAGGTCCCGATAGCAGCACCAACTTTTTGTTTCTTGTTTTTTACTTTTTTAACTTCACTACATTGTTTTTTTATGCTCAGATTCCTATGTATTACTCCCATACCTCCGTTTTGAGCCATTGAAATGGCCATAGTTGACTCGGTTACGGTATCCATAGCTGAAGATAGAAAAGGTAATTTTAATTTTAAAGAACTAGAGAGATTAGTGGTTAAATTTGTTTGGGATGGTATAATTGAGGAGTATCGTGGTAACAACAATACATCGTCAAATGTTAAAGCTTCTTTTATTGGTCCCATATATACTTATATACAATTTTATAAATTTATAAAGCTTTTATTCCTTTACAATGTATATAAGTTTCTTTTGAAAAATCTCTGCTAGACTCTGGTTTAAAAAATCTAACTTTTTTGAAATTTTTTTCAGCTATATTTTTAACATTATTAAAATCTTTACCATTAAAAAGCTTTGCTAATACACTGCCATTTTCATTAAGAACTGATCTTGAAAATTCTATAACTTCAACGCATAATTCATTAGTTCTTATGCAATCTAAGTCTTTACTACCGGTTGTATTTGCGGCCATGTCAGAAAGTACTGCATCAGCTTTTGTGGAAAGTTTTTTTAAAATTATTTCTTTAGAAACCTCTTTTTTAAAATCGCACTGTAAAAAATCAATATCCTCTATTTTGTCCATCTCCTTTGTATCTACTGCTATAATTTTACAATTTTTATTATATTTTTTTATCATTTGTGACCAGCCACCAGGATAACTTCCAAGATCAACAATTTATTTACAATTTTTTAAAAATTTAAATTTATTATCTAGTTCTAAGAGTTTAAAGGCAGATCTGGATCTAAAACCTGATGTTTTTGCTTTCTTAAAATATTGATCTCTGTGCTGATTTATTACCCAATTTCTTGAAGATTTGTTTTTTTTCATCACAAAATATCTTCATGTTCATCTTCTACTTGTTTTTGATTTTTTTGTTTTTCATTTTTAAAGTAAGTATAACAAGCGACAGGTATAGATAAAATATACAATAAACTAAATGCTATAAGTGTTTCAAAAGTAAAAAACATTAATGTTATTAAAGAGGTACCAATTACAAAAAGTATAAAAATAGTTAGAGTAGGTTTTATTTTTATGTTTTTAAATGAATAAGTAGGTACTTTACTAATAAGTAATATAGCAATTAAAACGGTAAAAATTGGTACAAAATAATATTTATTTAATAAAAAATTTATATCCGATAATTCTAGTGTTAAAGGAGATAAAATTAATATAGCGCCAATTGGTGAAGGAACTCCCTCAAAATAGTTTTGTTTCCAAGACTCATTATTCTCATACTTTGTTAAATTAAATCTCGCTAATCTTAATACGCAACAAACTGAATAAATTAAAGTAACTGCCCACCCTAATTTTCCATAATTATTTAATTCCCAAAAATAAATGATGAAAGCTGGAGCAATACCAAAACTTACAAAATCTGTAAGTGAGTCTAGTTCTTTACCGAAATCAGAGGTGCCTTTTATTAATCTAGCTATTCTACCATCCAAAGCATCTAAAATTGCCGCTAAAATAATAAAGATTACAGCCATTTTGAAATTTAAATCTAATGAAAATTTTATTGAACTTATACCTAGGCACACTCCAGCAATAGTTAATATATTTGGTAGTATGTATCTTGTTTTTTTTGACTGAACGATTTTAAATTTTTTTTCTTGCATTATTCTTTTGCTATTAAACTTTCTCCTGCAACAACATTTTGACCAAGTTTAGTTAACACTTTTTTATTATTGAAGAATAAATCTACCCTACTTCCAAATCTTATCATACCCAACCTCTGGCCTTGGGCTAAACTTTGATTTTTACTAGTCTCACAAATAATTCTTCTAGCTATTAATCCAGCAATTTGAACTATTATAATTTCATCACCTTTTATTGATTTTATCTTATAATAATTCCTCTCATTTTCTTTACTAGCTTTATCAAGAGAAGCGTTTAAGAATTTTCCAGGTTTATAGAAAATTTCTTCAATTTTGCCCTCTATAGGTGATCTATTTACGTGGCAATTGAATACATTCATAAATATACTTATTCTTGTAAACTTTTTAGTCTCTAGACCAAGTTCCTCTGGACCGTTTGTTTCAGAAATATTTGTAACCAGACCATCAGCTGGGCTTACTAAATAAGAATTATCATTAATTGAAACTCGATCAGGGTCTCTAAAAAAATAATAAACCCAAACAGTTATTAACAACATTAAGATTGCAAAAAAATTTGAAAAGAGCCATACAATAAATGTAATTATTATTGAAATAGCTAAAAATTTATAGCCTTCTTTGTGTAGTTTTGGAAAAATGTTATCCATCATATAGTCAATATAGTTTGATAAATTCCATTAATATGTATAAAAATCACACATAATCAAATTATTTTTATGGCTAAAATTAAGGTTAAAAATCCAATAGTTGAGCTAGATGGGGACGAAATGACCAGAATTATATGGTCATTTATTAAAAAAAAACTAATAGAACCATACTTAGAGCTGGATATTAAGTATTTTGATCTTGGTATTAAGAGTAGAGATAAGACTTCCGACCAAATAACTATAGATTGTGCAAATGCCATAAAGAAATTTGGGGTAGGTATTAAATGCGCAACCATTACCCCCGATGAAGCAAGAGTCGAGGAATTTAAATTAAAAAAAATGTGGAGATCGCCTAATGGTACTATTCGAAATATTCTTGGTGGAACAGTTTTTAGAGAACCAATAATTTGTAAAAATGTGCCTAAGCTTGTCCCTGGCTGGACAAATCCAATTATTATTGGAAGACATGCTTTTGGTGATCAGTACAAAGCTACAGATTTTTTAGTGCCTGGAAAAGGAAAATTAGAGATGAAATGGACTTCGTCTGACGGAAAACAAAAAAAAGAGTTTGAAGTATTTAATTTCCCAAGTTCAGGTGTCGCATTATCAATGTACAATCTAGATGAATCTATTAAAGATTTTGCAAGAGCATGTATGAATTACGGCCTCCAAAGAAATTACCCTGTTTACATGTCTACTAAAAACACAATTTTAAAAGGTTATGATGGAAGATTTAAAGACTTGTTTCAAGAGGTTTTTGATAGAGAGTTTAAAGAAAAATTTCAAAAAAATAAACTAACCTATGAACACAGATTAATTGACGATATGGTTGCATGTGCTATGAAATGGAACGGTGGATATGTTTGGGCTTGTAAAAATTATGATGGAGATGTGCAATCTGACACTGTTGCGCAAGGTTTTGGTTCTTTAGGATTAATGACTAGTGTTTTAATGACACCAGATGGAAAGACAGTAGAGTCAGAGGCAGCGCACGGTACAGTTACTAGACATTATAGAATGTATCAACAAGGAAAAGAAACATCTACAAACCCAATTGCTTCTATATTTGCTTGGACTAGAGGTTTGGCTCATAGAGGGAAGCTTGATGGTAATAAAGAATTAATTAAATTTTCAAAAAATCTAGAGGAGGTCTGCATTAATACTGTTGAAACTGGCTCAATGACAAAAGATTTAGCAATACTAATTGATAAATCTACAAAGTATTTAACTACTAATCAGTTTTTAGAAGTTATAGATAGTAATTTAAAGAAAAAACTTAACTAATTTTTTTTGATATTGCTTTAAAAGCTTCCTCAATTTTACTCTCATTAATACCCCCAGCTTGTGCAAAATCCTTTCGTCCACCTCCACCTTTTCCGCCAAGTAATTGTGAGGCAATTTTAGCTAATTCAACTGAGTCATATTTTTTTGTTAAATCTTGAGTTACACCTATTGCTACCCCTACTTTTTTTTCAATAATTGTAAAAGCTAAAACTATCCCTTTTTTTATTTCTTTTTTTCCGAAATCTACAACATTTCTAAGTTCCTTGGTGTCTAATCCATCCAGTACTTGATAACGTAAAATAAAATCTTTGATCTTAATATCTTTAATTTTATTCATTTCTGCATCATTGAGAATAAACTTTACTCGTGCGGAATTAAGTTGTTCTGTTAAAATTTTAACTTTTGGTATTAAATTTTCCCCTAGATTTATATCCTTCTCAGAAAGTTTTGGTTTTTCACCAAGTTCATTTAGTTTATTCATTAATAATTTAAGTGTTTTAAAAGCCTCCTTTGATTTTTCTTTTTTTTCTCCTTTTTCATAATTTTCGAAATCTTCAAGTTGTTTATCTCTTAAAGCTTCCACTCTTCTAACTCCTGCAGCAATAGATGACTGTTTAATTACTTTAAATTTTCCTATTTCTTTTGTGTTTTTAACATGTGTGCCGCCACATAATTCAGTAGAGAAAAATTTATTTTTTTCTTTACCCATAAACACTACTCTTACTTCTTCTCCATATTTTTCCCCAAACAAAGCTAGAGCACCCATTTTTACTGCCTCTTTAGGTGTCATTATTCTTGTTTGAACTTCACTGCTGCCTTTAATTATATCGTTAACTACTTTATTTATTTTTGACATTTCTTCATCTGCGATCGGTTTGTTATGACTAAAATCAAATCTTAATCTATCAGGTGAAACTAAAGATCCTTTTTGTGTAACATGTTTTCCCAGTGTTCTTCTTAGAGACTCATGCAGTAAGTGTGTAGCAGAATGATTTGCTTTTGAATTATTTCTTTTTTTAACATCGATTTCAAGATTAACGCTTTGTCCTACTTTAATTTCTCCTTTTTTAATTTCTCCAGTATGAACAAACAGATCTCCCATTTTTTTTTGAGTATCTTTGATATTTATTTCACATTCAGATGTATAAATTATACCTTGATCACCAACCTGTCCTCCAGACTCACCGTAAAAAGGCGTTTGATTTGTTATAATATCAATTTTATCACCGGCGTAAGCGTTTTGAACAAACTTGTTATCTTTTGACAATTTTAAAACAACACCCTCTGCCTTATTGAACTCATATCCTAAAAATTCTGTTGGTTTCAATTCTTCTCTAATTTTAAACCATCTCTCCTCGACAGACTTATCTCCTGATCCTTTCCAATTAGCTCTAGCTAAAGCTTTACTTTTTTCCATTTCTTTCTCAAAAGACAAATTGTCAACTTTTATATTTTTTGTTTTTAAAATGTCAGCGGTCAAGTCAACAGGAAAACCGTAGGTATCATAAAGTTTAAAAGCTACTGAGCCAGGAAGAGTATTGTTTTTAACTTTGGATAAATTTTCATCAAGTATTTTCATACCTCTTTCAAGAAGAGAAGAGAATTTTTCCTCTTCATTTTTTAAAGTTTCAATAATTAAATCTTTACCAGTAGATAATTCAGGATAACTTTTTTTCATTTCCTCAAGCAAAACATTAAATAGTTTATAAAAAATAGGTGATTTACTTCCCAAAGAATGAGCGTGCCTCATACCTCTACGCATTATTCTTCTGAGAACATAACCCCTACCTTCGTTTGAAGGTAAAATTCCTTCCGCTATTAAAAAACTACTAGCTCTTAAATGGTCAGCAATTACCCTGTGACTTGCAATAGTTTTTTTATTTATAGAATTTTTAATTAAATCTGCAGAAGACGACATAATTCTTTTGAAGTGATCTATTTCATAATTATCGTGTGTACCTTGTAGCACAGCAGTCATTCTCTCAAGGCCCATCCCTGTATCAACAGATGGTTTAGGTAAATTAATTCTTTTTTCTTTCGAAATTTGCTCGTACTGCATGAATACAAGATTCCAAATCTCTATAAATCTATCTCCATCTTGTTCTGGGCTACCAGGTGGTCCTCCTTTTAATTTTTCTCCATGGTCATAAAAAATTTCAGAGCATGGTCCGCATGGCCCAGTGTCACCCATTGACCAAAAGTTGTCAGTTGTAGATATTCTTATAATTTTATTTTCATTTAGTCCTGCTATTTTTTTCCATAAGTTAAAAGAGTCATCATCTTCATGAAAAACAGTGACTGAAAGTTTTTCTTTGGGTATTTTAAAATCTTTTGTTAATAAATCCCAAGCATGAAGTATTGCTTGTTCTTTAAAATAATCTCCAAACGAAAAATTACCTAGCATTTCAAAAAATGTATGGTGTCTTGGAGTGTATCCAACATTTTCTAAATCATTATGTTTTCCACCAGCCCTTACACATTTTTGAGAAGTTGTGGCTGTTTTATAAGTTCTTTTTTCTAATCCAGTGAAAACGTTTTTAAATTGAACCATTCCAGAATTAGTAAACATTAAAGTAGGATCGTTATTAGGTACTAAATTACTAGAGTCTACAATTTCATGATTATTTTTTTTAAAATAATCTAAGAATTTTTTTCTTACATCTGTAAGTAATATTTGACTCATACTTTATTAAATACAGATATTTTTAAGGTTGTCTATATAGAGATTAGTTTGTTTTTGATTTATCGTTATCAACCACCACACAAATTTCTGATTTAGTAAGAAATCTTTGTCCAGTCCCATTATCTAGCGAAAACATGCCTCCAATACCTTTGACAGCATCAATTGTTAAGTCTGTATGTTTCCATTTCTCATATTGATCTTCATTCATATAAAATGGTGTCCCGTCAACTTCGCCCAATTTAACATCACTGTTTCCAACCATGTATTCTTTTGCTGGATAACACATAGGTGCACTTCCATCACAACACCCGCCAGATTGATGAAATAAAAGATCGTCCCCGTGAACCTCTTTGATTTCACTCAGTAGTTTTTTTGCTGATAGTGTGAATGATACTTTCATTTTGCTATTTCGGCCCATGATTTAGAATCATGGGCCATTATAT
>MDSW01185353.1_pt1 | contig 32781 bp, 32 predicted proteins | sample 811171 | NCBI WGS metagenome assembly MDSW01 (sample SAMN05326641, study PRJNA326480) | marine metagenome | isolation source: seawater | place: Atlantic Ocean: North West | collected 2012 | reverse complement strand
TTCATCAGCGGGCCGATATCGCAGTCGTCGAGACCGGGGCCGACGGTCAGCTTCTCGATGCGCTCGGCAAATCCCTTGCAGAACCGGTCGTAGACACTGCGGTGCACGAAGAACCGGTTCGCCGCCAGGCAGTCCTGCCCGCTGGTCGCGAACTTGGCCTTGATGGCTTCGTCGAGGGCGAGGTCCATATCGGCATCGTCGAACAGGATGAAGGGTGCGTGCCCACCGAGTTCCAGCACCATATGTTTCATCGTATCGGCGGACTTGCGGTACAGCATCTTGCCGACCCGGGTCGATCCGGTGAACGAAAGTACGCGCACGCGTTTGTCTTCCATCCACGGAGACACCACCGTATCCGGCATGCCGGCAATGACATTGAACGTGCCCTTGGGGAACCCGGCGCGCTCGGCCAGCCTGGCCAGCGCCAGCGCCGATAACGGGGTTTCGTGTGACGGGTGGGCGACGACCGTGCATCCCGCCGCGAGCGCGGCCGACGCCTTTCGGGTCAACATCGCGGCAGGGAAGTTCCACGGCGTGACCAGCGCGGCGACGCCCTTGGGCTCGCGCCAGACTTCCATTTCGGCATCTTCCAGGTGCGAGGTGACGGACTCGATATTGGGACGTTTCGCTTCCTCGGCATAGAACTCGACGAACGACGACGCATAGTCGATTTCGCCGCGCGCTTCCGAAAGCGGCTTGCCCTGCTCGACCGACATGATCAACGCCAGGTCTTCCTTGTGGTCGCGCATCAGGTCGTACCAGCGCTTCAGATAGTCGGCGCGCACTTGCGGGATCGCCCAACCCCACGGCGGAAACGCTGCATCGGCGGCATCGATGGCGGTGCGGCTCTGATCTCCGTCCAGCGCCGCGACCGTCGCCACATACGATCCGTCGGCCGGATCTGTCACGTCGAACGACGACGCGCCGCCGATCCACTTGCCGTCGATGAAGCTCTCGGATTTCAACAGATCGAGATCGTCGAGCATCGACGTGAAACGCTGGTCGAAATTGTTCTTCTCGGAAGACATGAAACACCCGTTCAAGTTGGAGAATATCCGGGCGGCGTCATGCCGAAAACCATCGCGCGGCAGGCCTTTGACGGCGCGCGCAACGGTCGAGCCCGGGACTGATTGCCCTATGGGACTAACATGACCGCGCCGGGCGTTACAACCGGCGGGCCGCATCAGCCATTGTCATAGCGCCGCTCGAACCATCCGGCGATCAGCAGCGTGACCAGCGTAAACGCCGTCACCAAGCCGGCGATGTGGAAGTATCCGGCGCCGCACGCGAGGCCGATACCGCCCGCGACCCATATCCCCGCACCGGTGGTCAGCCCGGCGACATCGTTATTGCCCCGGATGAAGGCGCCCGCGCCGAGGAACCCGATCCCGGTGATCACGCCTTCGATGACGCGTGACGGGTCGGGCGAGAGCCCCTCCGCGTCCTTGAGCCCGCCAAGCGCGAATTCGATGAAGATCAGGAAAAACGTCGCCGAGCCGATGCAGACAAGGGTATGGGTCTTCAACCCCGCGGGTTTGTTCTTGCGCTCGCGCTCCCAACCGATCAAAAGCCCGCATATCGCAGCGATGAAAAGCCGCAACGCCAGCACTTCCAGCGAGACTTCCGCATGCCCGGTCATCTGCATTCCTCCGGTCATTCGATATCGACGCACTGATTAGATAACGTCCGACCGGCGAAATGGTTCCCAGGCGTTGTCAGCGACAAGTGGATATCGGAATTAAGTTAAGACTGAGATTGGAAACAGCGGGAAAGCTGGAAGTAGTTCCCGCGTTCTATACGAGAATTGCTCTGGAAACCGCAGAAATCTGCGGTAAGTTTGGTGGGCGCACAAGGACTCGAACCTTGGACCCGCTGATTAAGAGAGTACGCAAATAGGGGAGTTTCTCCCCGCCCTTCCAACAGGAAGAGCCGCGAAATCCCGGCTTTTACCGATCAATTTGACCCTGAGTTGGAAGGACATGAAATGACTGAAATCCTCATTCCCCTGGCGGACGTTCCCCGCCATTTGAAACAAACGTACGGCGTCCGCGTCAGCTATCGCCGCATCTATGCCCTCGTCCTGGACGGTGAAGTTGACGCTGCCAAAGACCCTGTCTCGAAACGCTGGCTGGTCCAAGATACCGAAATTGCGCGGCTCGCAGAACTGTTCGGCGACGACGCGAAACCGACCAGCGAATTGGGGGCATAAAATGAAAATCGCTCTCCCCAAGAAATTCGCCCTCCCTTCTAACAAGACCGTTAAAGGTATCAAAAACGAAGATGAGAACGTTAAGGAGAAGGTAGAACTAAGACTGGATAGACTGTCGATTACCCTTCAGGTGAAAGATAAAGAAACCCAGAAAGGGATACTGGGTGCCTTCTACACGGCTGCTGGAAATACCTCTGAATACGTAAATCTCAGTTCCAGCGGAAAACGCTATAAGGTCAATATCTCGGCGTACCTCGGCCCCAACCATTCCCACGTCCTCTATCAGGCCGCGCCGAAAAACAAGAAGGATGCGTTCGTTAGGATCGAGTTCAATCCTGCAAAACTCGGTCCGGCTGGCATCGCTGACATGAAAGCCGACCTCGCGACGTTGCTGCCCAGCGGATGGGACACGCTCCTGAACTTTGGCCGCATCACCCGCTACGACATTGCTGTCGATCTGCCTGGGGTGCCGATTAATCAGGTCCACGCGATGTCCGCGAAGCTAATGAAAACGACGGTGTGGGGAAATGGTGGCAATGTCGAAACGATCAAGTTCGGCTCGAAAAAGAGTGTTCGCCAGATCGTCATTTACGACAAAGCGAAGGAGTTGAAAATAAAAGGCGTACTTCCGCTCTATGATCCGCTCACGCGCGTAGAGGTACGGGTTGTCCGCAACTGCATCTCGATCACCGAACTTGCGGAGATGTCTTCCCCGCTCAATTGCGTGGAGCTTGTAATCTTGCCGCCCGCCCCTCTGGGTGCGAAGGCATATGATTGGGACAACTTCCTGTGCCGTCTCGAACGTGACGGGGCCAACGTGGCGCTCGGAGCACTGCCGCCGGCAAAGCGTGCCAAATACCGGAAGCAGTTGAAGCTACACCCGGCGAAGTTCTGGAAGCCTGATGAACTGTGGGCCAGTTGGTCGGACGAAATCAACAAGCTCGGCCTGCTCACTCCGACCTTCGGCGAAGCTTAGTGGGAGGGTCCACCTGTGTCTAATGCTGCAATTAATGCCTCGAAAATCGGCGAGAAGCCGTCGAAAACTTGGTCCCATATAAAGTTCGGCAAGCTGGCCTCGTCCGCATCGGATACGCAGGACACCTCACGTGCGGCCATCAACAAATCCGAAGCAGACGAGTTTGCCGAACAGATGCGCACCATCGTGTTCAAAATTGCCATGCAGGATTTTATCTTGAGTCCGTGGGGCAAAACCTACGCACACCTGCTCGCCCAAAGGCTGAACGAGGCGGGCATCAAGTCACGAACCGGCGGGGCATGGCATCCAACGACAGCCCGGAGACTGCTGGATCGTCTCGGTTCTGATTTCCGGGCACAAGTCATCGCAGCCCGCGCAGCCGAACATGCGGCGGAAAACAGGACGCTCGAAGCTGATATTCATGCCGCCTTGAAAGGAAAATAATGATGAGTACGAAGGAAAACCGGATCATGGATAGAGCACAACGATTGCTCGCTGACTATAACGACCGCTTTCTTTATCCGACGGGACCGCAGAAATTCATCATCCAACTGACCGAGGGTGACGCTGACACGTTCCAGCTTGCCATTGACGAGGCCAAGCGGCTTCTCGGCACCACGCACAAATCCAAGGCTGTCGCGCATATCGCGCGGGAATACCTCGGGCACGGGCCGATGAAACGTGCGCTCGACGCCATAGAGGAGAAGAAGCGGGTTCGTCAGGAAATAATGCTTTTCCAAATGGTGCGGCTTGGCCCGGTGAAGGTGCGGGAACTCTACCTGGATGCCTTCGGTGTGGAGATGGATGTCCAAGTATAAGCAACATCGTGATGCGTGGGGAAAATGCCGTTCTGTCCAATAGGACAAATAAGCGGCTTTTAACGACTTAGACCGACTCAAGAACGGCTGAATGCCGACCCCGTGCAGGCTTTAATGTCTCGCCCCCTAAGGAGGGTGTTGATGGACAAAAAGACACTCGACCGGCTTATCGAAAAAATCGACATCGACGGCCCATTGATCGAAGGCATGGGCGAATGCTGTTTCGAGTGGAAGGGCTGCGTAGATGACAAAGGCCGCCCACGGTTCTTTTATAACGGCACGGGCGGCCTTGCGCGGCGGGCCTTCTATGAAGCGATTATCGAGAGTGCATTGCCGGACGGCGTACAGGTAATGGCGATATGCAGGAACCCCAAGTGCATGAATCCGGCTCACCTATTCGCTGCTACGGAACACGATGCCCATGCGTTGGCGGGTTATTCGAACCTCTCTCCCAATGGCATCGTCAATCTCCGCAAGGTGATGGGCGAGACAGGGATATCCGCAGAAGAATTGGCTGTCACGTTCAGGCTCAGCGAACCTCTGATGCTCAGGGTTGTGGCTGGTTAAGTGCACTAATGTGCGGATAGCAGACATAGGGTGTCCCGAACGAAAATGTCCGTGAATAGTCAAAAGCGGACACATCGATTCTATACTGATTGTATGAGCATTGGCATTTCAGAGTGCGTCAAAACGCGTCGCTGGCTTAGCTATCTATCCGCCTCAAGAATAAACGTTCACCCGCGAAAACGATAACAATCCCTACAGCAGCCGCATAGACGACCGTCATGTCGCTGGACGCCTTGATCATCAGTAGTGCGACAAGCACGGCGGCATCGAGAATGATCGCCGTGACCAGCACCCACGACGATGCGTTCACTTCCTCTCTAAGATGGCGTAGGATGCCCCAGTGCACGGCAATATCCATGACGATATAGAAAATCGCCCCGAGCGCCGCGATACGCCCCAAATCGAAGAATACCGTCAGGAACATCGCGATGACGATCGTATAGACGAGCGTGTGTTTCTGGATATCGCCCGGCATGCCGAAATGGCTGTGCGGCACCAGTTTCATTTCCGTCAACATGGCCAGCATGCGCGAAACCGCGAATACGCTGGCGATAACGCCCGATACCGTGGCAACGATGGCGAAGGCTACCGTGAACCAGAGCCCCACATCTCCGAACGCCGGCTCCGCCGCGTCGGCCAGCGCGTAGTCGCGGGCGGCGACGATTTCGGCGAGTGACAGATTGGCGCCGACTGCCAGCGCCACCAGCACGTAGATGACGGTGCAAACGGCGATGGCGATGATGATGGCACGCCCGACGTTGCGGTGCGGGTCGACGATTTCGCCGCCGCTATTGGTGATCGTCGTGAAGCCCTTGTAGGCAAGAATGCCGAGCGCCACGGCGCCCAGGAACCCGCCTAGCGAGGTGTCGGCGGGATCGACGGAAACGCTCTCGAACGTCATCCCCGAGGCCGCGAGCCCGGCTACGGCGAACGCGGCGATGCCGCCGATCTTCAGGAACGCCATGACGAACGACAGCGTCTGGATCAACTTGTTACCGAGGATATTGACGAAGCAGGCGAACGTCAGCAGACCGACGCCAAGTGCGGGCACGGACCAGGAAGGCGGCGTGCCGTCATAGAGCCGCATGACGTAGGTGCCGAAGGTGCGCGCGACGAGGCTCTCGTTGATGACCATGGAAAGGTACATCAGCAGCGCGCACGCCGCCGTCATAGTCCCGCGCCCGTACGCCTTTTCGAGAAACATCGCGATTCCACCGGCCGACGGATAGGCGTTCGACAGTTTCACGTACGAATACGCGCTGAACGCGACGACGACGGCAGCCGCCACGAACGCCAACGGAAACCATTCGCCGGCGAGTTGCGCCACCTGGCCGGTCAGGGCGAAAATCCCGGCACCGATCATCACGCCGGTGCCGAGCGCCACCGCACCCGTGAGCGTCAGGCTATCCTTTGCATAGCGCGCCGTCCGGTCACCGTGGTCGTGGGGCGTCATTCGTCCTGGTCGCGGGAATGGCCGCCGTGCCCCTTATGCATAAAGAGATGCATCAGCGGGCAGAGTGCCAGGAACAGCAGCGGCAACCATCCGAAAGACGACGCCCCGTCCTCACCCGGCGTTCTGTAAATGAAATACGCAGCGGAGCCCGCAAACCCAATCAGGGCGACGATGCACCAGACGATCCAGGTCCGGCCTGGCTTCGGATTTTCGATTTCAGTCGTCATTGTTACCCTCCTTTGAGAACCGCCCCGCGCTTGCGGTAAATGTAAACGATCACCGGTGGCACGAGCATGACCAGCGCGAACACTGAGAGCCCGACGGCCATGCCCGTACCGTCATCGGCACGCATCTCGGCACCGAAATGCGCGAGCAGAAATGTGGCCGGGATCATCCCCGCCAGGGTCGCGGCGGCGAACCGGACCGTCGTGAGCCGGGTCAGCCCGGCGGCATAGCTCACCGCGTCGAACGACAGAAACGGCAAAAGACGGGTGACGAAGACGACCACCGTCAATCCGTTCTGGGTGTTGACCCTGGTCTGCGGCAGCTTGTCGCCGACGAGCCGGCGGACGAATGCCCGGCCGCAGACCCGCGCGATGAAGAAGGCGGCAATGGCGCCGATCTCGGCGCCGATCAGGACGTAGATCGTGCCCCACGTGTGCCCGTACGCGGCGCCGGCCGCGAGCGCGATCGGGGCACTCGGCAGCGGGCTAAAAACGATCGCGGCGGCCATGATCGAGATGACGAGCAAAGGCCCGTATATCCCTGCACGGTCGATGAGTTCCCGGATCTTTTGCGGTTCGTAAAGTTCCGTCACGGCACCGCCCGACGCGGCCATCCACCAGCCAACGCCGAGCGCACCAAAAACCAAACCGGCGAGAACAATCCGGGAGGGGCGCATCGCCCGTTACAGTGCTCCTTACTCGAACGCGACCGGGAAGCCCGTGCGGCGGTCGACGACCACGCGCACCACGAGCGAGTCTTCCTTGGTGACGACATCCGCCTTGAACACCAGTTCGTCCGACGCGTCGATCTTGCCTACTTTCAGCCGTTCGAGACCGTGCATTTCCAGATGGCGGCCAAGGAATCCGCGGACATCGTCCTCCGTGACCTCACGGCCGTTCTGCGCGCCCATCATGCCGGGGCCCATGCCGTAGCCATAACCCTGGCCCATCATGCCCGGATTCATGCCGTAACCATGGCCCATCATCATGCCGTGCATCATGTTCATCATGCCCGGGCCCATCATCCCGGGTCCCATCATACCGGGGCCCATGCCGTAGCCTTGCCCCATCATCCCGGGGCCCATGCCGTAGCCCTGGCCCATCATGCCCGGCCCCATGCCGTAGCCCGGGCCCATCATGCCCGGCCCCATCGCATTGTTTCCGGGGCCCTGTCCGCCCATCGTGCCGGGGCCCGATCCGTGCGCACTCGCGCCGGCGGCGGGAACCAGGGCGATGGCGGCGGCCAACATGGCGGCTTTCATAAATTTCGGTGTCTGCATTTCGATATCTCCTGGTTGGGATTGACGTTAAATACGCACCGTCCTCAGCCGCAGCGCGTTGCCGATGACGGATACCGACGACAGGCTCATCGCCGCCGCCGCGAACATCGGAGAAATGAGTAGTCCGAGGAACGGGTAAAGGACGCCCGCCGCTACCGGTACGCCGGCGGCGTTGTAGACGAGCGCAAAGAACAGGTTCTGCTTGATGTTGCGCATGGTCGCCGTAGCCAGCCGGCGGGCCCGGACGATGCCGTTCAGATCGCCCTTCACCAGCGTAAAGCCCGCACTTTCGATGGCGACATCGGCGCCGGTACCCATGGCGATGCCGACGTCGGCCTGGGCCAACGCCGGGGCGTCGTTGACGCCGTCACCGGCCATCGCGACCTTGCGGCCTTCGTCCTGTAATTCCTTGATGATCCGCGCCTTGTCGGCGGGCAGCACGTCGGCGCGTATTTCATCGATACCGAGACGCGCAGCGACCGCTTTCGCGGTGCGCTCGTTGTCGCCTGTCGCCATGACAATCTTGAAGCCGAGGTTATGCAATTCCCTCAGTGCACCCGGCGTCGTTTCCTTGACCGGATCTGCGACGGCGACGAGGCCGGCGATCTCGTCCTCGACGACGACGAACATCACGGTCTCGCCCTCGTCGCGCCGCGCGTTGGCGGTATCGGCCAGAGCGCCGACGTCCAGCCCCAGGTCACCGAGCAGCTTCGCGTTGCCGAGCGCGACGCGCTTGCCGTCGACCGTGCCCTTGACGCCTTTGCCCGTGACCGCGTCGAAATCCGATGCGTCGGCGAGATCGACGCCGCGTTCCCGGGCGCCGGAGACAATGGCCTCGGCGAGCGGATGTTCGGAGCCCCGCTCCAGGCTGGCCGCGAGCCGCAGCACCTTGTTCTCGTCGTGGCCGTCCTCGGCCTCGACAGCGACCAGCCTCGGCTTGCCTTCCGTCAACGTGCCGGTCTTGTCGACGATCAGGGTGTCGATCTTGGCGAACCGTTCCAGCGCCTCGGCGTTCTTGATCAGTACGCCGGCCTGCGCGCCGCGCCCGGTCGCCGTCATGATCGACACCGGCGTCGCCAGGCCGAGCGCGCAAGGACACGCGATGATCAGCACCGCGATCGCCGCGACAAGCGCATAGGAAAATGCCGGCGACGGCCCCCACACCGACCACGCGATGAAGGCCAGGACCGCGACGCCGATGACGGCCGGCACGAACATGCCGGCAACGCTGTCGGCGAGCTTCTGGATCGGCGCACGGGAACGTTGCGCGTTCGCCACCATCTCGACAATCTGCGACAGCATGGTATCGCTCCCGACGCGCCTGGCTTCCATGATCAGGCTGCCGGTGCCGTTGATGGTGGCCCCCGTGACAGGATCGCCCGGCACCTTCTCGACCGGGACCGGCTCGCCGGAGATCATCGACTCGTCGACCGACGAGCGGCCCTCGACGACTTCGCCGTCCACCGCGATTTTCTCGCCGGGGCGGACGCGCAACCTGTCGCCGACCTGGACATCATCGATGGGGATTTCATCCTCGGTACCGTCCGGACGGATCACGCGCGCCGTCTTTGCAGCCATATCCATCAACGCGCGGATCGCGGCGCCGGTGCGCTCACGCGCGCCGAGCTCGAGTATCTGCCCCAGAAGCACCAGCACCACGATGACGGCGCCGGCCTCGAAGTAGACGCCGACGTGACCATCCGCGTCCCGGAACCCGTCCGGGAAGATGCCCGGCACAAGAACGGCGGTGACGCTGAACAGGAAAGCCGCCGCGACGCCCATGCCGATGAGCGAGAACATATTGAGGTTCATGGTGCGGAACGACTGCCATCCACGCACCAGGAACGGCCACCCGGACCAGAGGATAACGGGCGTTCCGAAGATCAGTTCGGTCCACAGCGCGATCCGCTCGCCAAGCCAATCCCGTATCGGAAGACCGAGCATCGGCCCCATCGCGAGCACCAGCAACGGCACGGTCAGGACCGCGCCGACCGCAAAGCGCCGCTTGAAATCCACCAGTTCCGGGTTTGGCCCTTCGTCGGCGGCGGGCACGCCCTTGGGCTCCAGCGCCATGCCGCATTTCGGGCACGTGCCGGGGCCGACTTGCTCGATCTCCGGGTGCATGGGACAGGTATAAATCGTGCCCTCGGGCATCGGCACGGGTTCGGAGCGGCCGCCAAGGTAGTCGTCCGGCGCGGCAACAAACTTGTCTTTGCATCCGGCGGAGCAGAAATAGTGCAGCGCCCCTTCGTGGCGGTGCAGGTGCTTCGCCGAGGCGCGGTCAACGGACATGCCGCAGACCGGGTCCTGCGCCGTCACGTAATCGGCGGGCGCCGCCTGGAACTTGTTCCAGCACCTCTGCGAGCAGAAGAGATAGTCGTGTCCCTCGTACTCGACGGACGGCGTATCGCCCTCAGGGTCGACCTCCATGCCGCAGACCGGATCCCGGACAACAGTGCGCGTGTCGTGGTGCTGATGCGATGCATGACCGCTCATCAACGAAACCTCCATCATAAGACGATTTACCACGCATACCCGTTCCAGTAACTGGAAGGTCAAGAAGGACCACTATTAATTATTGTTTAGATGAAATACGCTGGCGGTTCCTTGATTTGAATCAATGCGTTTGGCAACGTCGATATATATATGTTGTCGGCAGGAAGCGGATCGCCGTCCCGGCAATCGAAAGGTTTAGAATGATGAAAAGTATACTGACTTCGATGGTTGCAGGTGCCGTGGCGATGAGCGCGTCCTTTATGGCGCATGCCCAAAGCTACGGTTACGGCGGGTACGGCAACCACCCGATGATGTCGGGTGGCTGGTTCATGGGCCCGATAATGATGATCCTCATGATCGCCGTCCTGGCAGTTGCGGTGTTTCTCGTGCTCAAGTTCCTCGGCATCGGCACCGGCGCGAAAGACCAGCACGGCGCCCGTGACAACGCGCTCGCCATCCTGAATGAGCGTTTCGCGAAAGGCGAGATTGATAAAGCCGAGTACGAGGAGCGGAAAAAGTCACTGGTGGGCTGAATGCCCGCTTTTTCAGAATAGGCCGTTCGCCCGCTGTACGGCGCGCACGTAGTTGACAATATATTCGAGTTGCGAATCGTTTACCTCGGGAACGGGTGGCATATCGCCAAACTTCCAGTGATGCGCGCGGGCGCCCTGCTTCGGCGCGAGATAGAAAGCGCCGTCGCTGTGATGTCCCGGGTGATAGATTTTGCTGATGAACGTCGGCCCCTTATCGGTGCCGCGCGCCGTCTTGCCATGGCATGATGCGCAATAGGCGTCGTAGTTCATTTTCCCAAGATTTAGTTCGGGCGTCATGGCCGGTTCTTTGGGGTTCTCGAATAACCAGTGTCCCGATGCGATGGCAGCCGTGACGAAAAGCAAGCTGCCGACGGCCAAGAACAAGACGAAGAAATATGTGCGCGCATAATTCACAGGTAGATACTGAAGCTTCCTGCAAGGGGAAGGTCAACCTCAATTAGGCAAAGAAAAAGCCCCGCAATTTTATACGGTTTTGTCAGCCGTTCATTCCGCTATGGGTCAGAAGCAGCCCTCGCCTTATCCAAACCAAAACGCCCACTTTGGAGCGATTAGCGGATATCTTTTGACCCTAGTCGCCTTCCCTATAACGTAAATAGTGGGACCGAATGGTTCTGTCCTCCCCCGTCTCAAGGAGGAGGACACGATGAACGGACCACATATTCTCGACCACCTGCGCGTTGAACTGGCTGACGAGGTTACGTCTCAGCCCATCGTACAGCACGATTCTCCACCGCTGGAAATCAGTCCGTGGGCGGCCATGAGCCTCTTGCAAAAGGCCATCAGACGCGGTCACGCAGAATGGGCATTGCGGGCGGCATCGACCTTGCTCTCAAACTCGCCCGAGCGGCTTTGGCGACGACTAGGCGTGATTGCATTCGAGGACATTGGCGTTGGAGATTTTGATGCAATCTCCCTGACCGTTGCCGGGTTGAAGGGCAAAACGCTACGCGCGGAGATCGGCGGCGAATGGGCCGTTGCATCGTACTTGATTTCCCGCATGTGTCGGTCGGCGAAATGCCGGGCAGCGGATGACCTGACGTTCGTGGCAGAGATGCACCCGGCCTATGAACGGCCACGGCTCGACCTGACTTTCCGGCCCGTACCTAGGCTCCTGGACGTAGTGTGCAGCGACCGTTCCATGATCGAGCGGTCCATCGCACTGTGGCACGCCATCGGCACCAACCGCTGTCCGTCGGACGCCCTGCGGGTCCGGAAGGGTGATCCCTGGCCGGTTATGGATGCTCTGTGCGAACGAGGTTACCCCGATACAATCGTAGAGGTATGCCGGGAGGGCCTGCGGAAAACGAACTGCATCCTCGCACAGTTCGTCATCTTGCTATGGCAGGAGTACCAAAATACTGAAAGCCACGTCATTCCCGATGCCGCACCGCCTGAGAGCATGGTCGGGCAAGTTCCCGGTTGGTGTTTCGACATGCACGTCCGCGAGGGCAAGGCCGCCATGGCACGGCTTATCGAAACCTCCTCTCACACTGCTCGATGGTTGAATGACAACCTGCCCCGCAACAAGAGAAGCAAGACCCTGGAGATTGCCTTGTTCCGGGTCGAGAGCCAGATCGTGGACCGGCGGGTCCGATGGCCCCTCGGAGACGAGTTACGGCGCATGGCCGACCTGGAAGCGATGGGGATTGAGCCGGGTCGAATGCAGGAACTGCTCGATCTGCTTCGAAACGAGCTGCCGCTGCTCGATGATCTGCGTCGGCAAGTGATCACTTCTAACCTCCGATAACCCCCACTTATCGGAGCCTAAAATGAACACGAAAATCACCCGATGTGAGGGACGCAGAGACCTCCCCGAACAGGTTCGTATATATGTGCATGACTCTGTGTCGGAAAATACACGGCGGGCATACAAGACGGACTTGGAACACTTCGTGGCATGGGGTGGGGGTATCCCCTGCGGGCCGGAGATAGTTGCCGCCTACTTAGCGGACCATGCCGATGTACTCGCGGTCTCCACCCTCAAGCGCAAGATGGCGGCTATCAGCGTTGCTCATGAGGCGCGGGGGCATACCTCCCCAACATCAGCGAAGATCGTCAAAGCCGCCATGCGGGGCATCCAGCGAACCCACGGATCGGCCCAGCGGCAGGCTAAACCTCTCCTGGTCGAGGACCTCATGCGGATCATGGCGATGCTCGGGAACGGTCCCAAGGACACGCGGGACAAGGCGCTCTTGCTGATTGGCTTCGCGGGAGGGTTTCGTCGGTCAGAACTGATCGCTTTGAACGTTGAGGATATCGACCTCATGCGGCAGGGTATGACCGTCACCATCCGCAGATCGAAAACCGATCAAGCCGGGGAAGGCCGTATCATCGGCGTTCCGTTCGCGCGCGGGAGGTACTGTCCAGTCAGGACATTCGAGACATGGCGGGATATGGCCGGGGTTTCAGAGGGGCCGTTGTTCCGCCCTGTCACCCGGCATTGCAAGATCGAGGAAACACGATTATCGAGCGAAGCCGTATCCGTTATCGTGAAACAGCGCATCGGGGCCATTGGCCATGACCCAGCGAGCTATTCGGGACATTCCCTCAGGGCGGGCCTTGCCACCAGCGCGGCGATGGCGGGGCTGAGCACTCTCGCAATCCGGCAGCAGACAGGCCACCGGTCAGACGCGACGTTGGCTCGCTATGTGCGGTCAGGAGAATTGTTCGTCAACAATGTAGCCGCCGCGTTACTATGATTAACCTATTTGTCGGCCAACGGACCAAATGCGATAATCAAAAGAGTTAAGGAGTAGAATTTGTGCTAACGACTCAACTAGATCAAACGCGGCGGGAGCTATCGCCGAAGCTTGATCCTCGCCGCCGGGCAAAATTGGGGCAGTTTATGACCCCTGAGAACATAGCGGCCTTTATGGCGGCTAAGTTCGACAAATTACCCCAAAGAATCCGTTTAGTAGATGCCGGCGCTGGCATGGGAGCGTTGACTGCCGCGTTTGTAACTCATGCATTGGCGCAGCCTAACCCGCCGCAATCGATTGATGTTGATACTTACGAGGTCGATGGCCAGTTGGCGGAGATTTTAAGTCATACGCTCCAAGCATGTGCTAGGGCGTGTGAAGGAACGGGAACGGAATTCACGTTTCGAATAATTCAGGATGATTATATCTTAAGATCAGCCGAGCCATTGTTCGATGAGCATAAAACCTACAACTGCGCGATCCTTAATCCGCCCTACGGGAAAATAAACGTAAATTCGAACTGGAGACAAGCACTGCGGACGCTTGGGATTGAGACAGTTAATCTCTATTCAGCGTTTGTAGCTGTTGCAATCCAACAACTTGAGCAAGGCGGTCAACTTGTCGCTATCACACCTCGTTCATTTTGCAACGGCTCTTACTTTGAAACTTTTCGACGGACCATGCTGGCCTCAACGGCCCTTCTCTCGCTTCATGTTTATGAGTCGCGAAGAAAGGCTTTTAAGGATGATGAAGTTTTGCAGGAAAACGTAATTTTCTCGGTGAGAAAGGGAACTGCCCAGAACGGTGTCGAACTCTCTACGGATTTAACCGCAGCTCGAGAAGTTGCATTCTCAGAAATAGTAAGACCAACAGACCGTCATTCCTTCATTCGCTTACCGATCACCGATAACGATCTGGCTGATCGCATTCAATCATTATCCTGTACGCTCGATGATCTTGCGGTGAAGGTATCAACAGGTCGAGTTGTAGACTTCCGAGCTAAAGAGCATCTGAGAAAAATGCCAGGCCCTGATACGGTGCCGCTAATTTACCCGGCCCACTTTGACGGCGGGACCGTCGGCGGACCTATTGACAATTTTAAAAAGTTTAATGCTCTTGCCGACAACGCGAACACCAGTTCTTTAATCGTCCCTGAGGGGATTTATGTTCTTACGAAGAGATTTTCCGCAAAGGAAGAAAAGCGGCGTTTAGTCGCTGCCGTGTATGAGGGTGGCCGAGTTGGTTTTGAAAATCATTTAAATTACTTCCATGACAATGGACAGGGGCTGTCCAAATCGTTTGCTGTTGGTCTAGCGGCGTTCCTCAATTCTGAAGCGGTTGATGAGTACTTCCGTATTTTCTCTGGGCACACGCAAGTTAACGCTACAGATTTGAGAAACCTGCATTACCCGACATACGAGCAGTTATGTGAATTAGCCGAAGCAGAAGATGCTGACGCGGCACTTGAGAAGTTATTCTAACCTTCGACTTTGAACTGTTTTGCTGGGTCGGCTTGTATCCAGATATACGTGCCAAATGCAATGTTTGTATGTTTACCCTGACGTGCTGCGATTTCTTTCCACGTGCGGTATGTTGTCGTGAACCCAACGCTCGACTTCCCACATCTCTTTGCCATTCGAGTTACTTGCTCAACTTTGTGAAAGTCTACCTCCCCATCACTCGTTACGGCTTCAATCACCCATAACTGATCTGTCTCGGGGTTCCATAGCAGGACATCAGGCATTGCGTCTTCCAATGTCAGTTCGACACCCGCGTCTCGCATGCGCTGACGTTCGTCATCGGTGATGCGGTCGCCATCGCTATCGTCTACGTAGAGGACTTGATAATCTGGTAAAAACCTAGAGGCATAATGCTCTACGCTGGCTTTTATTAGGTCTGCATGCCCGCTATCCACCAATTTTCGAGATGCTTCGGCCATCTCAGCCTGAAATGCTCGGCGCTCTCGTGCAACATCGTCACGGGACCAGACCGTTAACATTTCGCGCCATTTATCATCTGGCGCTTTCAAAATCGCCGCAAATTCTTCATTTAATCTGTAGCTAGAGTTCGGTGACTTCGCCTTCACATGACCAGGTATGAATTCTCCGTCTTGTAAAGTGATCGCCTCAATGCCGCCTAGCTCCCGTAGAGGTTTGATCCAATAATCACGACCTTCTCTATCCAGCTTGCCGCCGCCTCGCTGCAATATGCCAATGTGACACGCTAGATGAGCCGTTGTTGCGCCATTAGCAATTTTCGCTCCTTGGGGAGGTTTAGCGAACCAACTCTCTGTCTCATTGTCTAGCAAGGCATATACTCCATCGACCAAATCAGCATTTGTTCCAAGGTGGAGAAAATTGAGTACTTCACGTATTCGGTTTTTCGACACGCCTTGAAATGTATCCGGAACGCCACCTAATTCCGCGCGCATAGCTGCTACTTTATCGTGCAGTGCCATCTGAAAAATTCCCCACATTCAATTTCGAAAGTAACTTACAGCGAGCCAGAAGATTGGTCTATTCATGCCTTCGCTGTGACATTTCACTTTTCATTAAGTCGCCATCCTATACCCTAATTAGTGGAACCAAGACGCACGGTTCCGGGGCTTAGAACACCCCTTACTGAGCGGTCGTCGCTAACCGGAAATAGCGACACTCCTGACCTTATGGTCGGGGTGCCTGTAGTTATACAACAGGCCCTCCGGCTAAAGGCTACAGGGGTCGTCTCAGTACGGCTGTTCTAACACCCCGATCACCAGGTCTGGAATGAAGTCATCTTGCAACGGGCGCGTTGCAGGCTCTGGCTCCAATGTTTCGGGGGGAAGCAGTGGCGTTAGAAAACTGCCCGTCCTGTAAAAAACGAATATCAACGAAGGCGGTTAGCTGCCCTAAGTGTGGGCATCCGTTGTCGTCTGGATGGGCCGAAGCGCGTCGAAAAAAGCGTGGTCGCATATACGTGATTGTCGCTGGGATATTGGGCACACTTTTCTTGGCTCCCGGCGCAGCCGGACTTCTTGCATTTGGCCATCCTATGTTGGCGCTTGGTGCGGGTGCCGTAATTGGAAGTGTGTCAATTGTCGCGCTGGTCAGGCCGTTAAATGTTCCCGTTTTTAGGTCGCGCCTTATTACATTGGGGGCGCTTTATTTCTCTGCTTACGCCGTTTTTGGTGGCTGGGAGATGTTCAAAGGGGAAAGCGAAGCTAACACCTCACCGTCACTCTCCATGGAGATGCCAGCAAAGAAACCGCCTGAAACCGCTGCGAATTCCGACGCGATCAAGGGCGATCCGCAGCTTTCTTCTGCACCACGGTCTTCCGAGCGGCGAGGGACAATATCTGTCACACCATCCACCAAATCACTTCGGAGGATGATTAGCCCGGTATCAGTTGAGCAGTGCCCAGAGAAACGCGTTATCAGCGATTGGCATAGTCAGTGCAAACGAATTTTCAGCTATACGATTATTCCACCTACATGGGATGACGAGCATCCGACACGTCTAACTCTCGTCTACGATGGGGAGCGCGTAAGCATCGTCGCCCTGGTTCCGGATTGGTACCATCGGAAGTTTTATACAAACGAAATGCCCGTCATTGCGATTATTGATGGAGAAAAATATGTGCCGAACCGGAGTTGGTTCGTTGAAAGTCGCCCGCCCAAGGTGTCTGTCGGGCAGGACATATTTGATGATTTTGAATGGAAACAAGATGCGCAATGGGTGGCGTCGGTAGAGGCGTCTGAGAAATTGATTGACGCTTTCCGAAAGGGTGTAAGTGCTGAAGTTGCATTCACCGCGGACGGGAAGAAAACAGCCATCATATCGTTAAGCGGATTTTCCGCCGCCTTGGATGCGGCGACCGTAGTTACGAAAAGTTCTGCGACTGCATCCGTAACGCCGCAGACTGACACCCAAGCCGTAAATGAGGTGGCGAGACACCTAACAAAGAATGTTTTCGGTGTTACGCGATCTTCCCTCAAGCCCGTCAAAAACCCCAAGGGCCAAGGGTATTTCGTATACGTTCCAGAAACGCGCTTCCCAGGCATCGAGTATGAGCGGAAGTTCATCTGGTTCGTGGGAAACGGTGCCACATTACGTCTGAACGGTGCCACCAGCATCCTAACGCCAGACCTCCCTTGGCCGCGCGATGTAGACTGGAAAGTATTTGAAGGTGCGGGTGTCGATCAAAGCAATATAACGGAGTTTGGACTCTCATTGGCATTCTGAACCAATGCCGAATTCACCAACAAATTCGAAAGACGCTACGTAGGGTATTCAGCCTTCAGCAATATACTCTTCAACAGCCTCAAGGGTGAGGTCGAACCTACTCCCTGCGACAATCGCATTCGAGAAGTTGCGGATCAGCATGTAGCCGCCCAGGTTGTCGATGCTTAGGGAGCAACGAGACTTTCGCAGGCTACGACCCTGGTGTCGGGCTGCACGGCGCGGGCACATCTCATAGGCTTTATCGAAATCGTTTACAGAATAAGTCGGCACGGCTTGCTATCTCCGTCAACACTGGTTGCTGAGTTGAGCGCCCTTGCCATGCCTTGGATCGACCGAGCGGGGCCGTTGGCTTTTCGATGATCGCGCTCGGAGATCACCAGCTGTTTCTTGATACTCACCGTGACTGTTTAGCACGTTTTATCAGAAAGTTTAAAAAATATCTTTTAAACTTTCTCTCTCTCAGCTATCGTACAGACGCAAGAGAGGAAACCACCCGATGGCACATGCGCAGCACTTGGCCGAAAAGATTGCCGAAGAGACCGGTATTCCGGCATCGACGCTGAAGAACTCGGCGCGACGTCTTGCTGAGCATGGCATCCTTCCCCTCGGATCGCGCGGACGGGAAGCGCCGGAATGCAGCCCTTTCGACTTCGCGAACCTGATCCTGTGCTCTCTTTCGCTGGGGGACGGCGTAGAAACCGTGATGTCACGCGTTCCCGGGCGGGTCCGGGCTTTCGAAAATCTAGGCTTCTCGAACGAAATCTGGGTCGCAAAGGATGACAGCCTTACCGAACTGGATGCGGCGTTGCCTATCTCCGTTGCGGGACAGTTCGCTGAGACGCTTGCACACGTGGCCTTGGCTGCAACAACCGGTGATACCTCGCAGAACTATGCGGATACGATCTGTCGCATCGGCATCACCTACTCCGGCACCGCCGTCGCCGGATGGATCGAGTTTCGCCGAGACGGAAATGAATTCGTCGGCACCACTAGGGGCGAGTTCAAAAACTCGCAACACGAAGTCGACCGGGAAACCGGACGGGCGCGACTGATCACCCGAACCGGCGAGCCAATTGGCCTCGCCCGCGAAATCGCTTTCGACTGGGCGACGTTCGCCCGCTTGGCAGATTACGCAGCGGCGGACAATCCTGCGTGGGCCGTGCCATGAGCAAGCGCAAGGCCACTCCGCACTTGAAGCCCAGAGCCGTCAATATCGAAACGGCGGCGCTCTATCTCGGGGTCAGCACCACCAAATTCATGGAGATGCGCTCGACCGGCACATTTCCTGTACCGCAATTGCCTTATGGCAACTTTTACGACCTGAACGCCATCGACCATTGGCTGGATGAGATCGGCGGCCTGCAAGCAGCAACTATCAAGGACCAGCAGGTCTCTTCTGCTTACCATGAGAACGCTTGGTTAAAGGCTGCAAGCAATGGGTAACGTCAAAGTCAGGTATTTCGTTGCCAAAAAGCAGAAAGGGCACAACCTCTACTACTGGCAGCCTAAGAAAGGACTCCATCAGCACGGATTCCTCCCCCGGCGTTTGGCAAGAAGCACCAACGATCTCGCCGATGCCATACGCGAGGCTGAGGTCTTGAACCGGGAATTAGATGCCTGGCGGAACGGTGAACTTGTTGCAAAGGAGCCTACTTTTAACACACTGCCGTGGCTTATCAAAAACTACCAGCAAAGTGAGAAGTATAGCGGCCTCGCCAAAAAAACGCAGAGAGGCTACGACCAGAACATGAAGCTGATTGAGGCTTGGTCACATCGGGCCGGACATCCGCCGTTGGACTCGATCACCCCTCTCGCCGTGGAGAAATTCCATAAGGGGATGTCGTCCACGCCGCATCAAGCGAACGCCGTCATAAGGGTGTTGCGCATACTTATGGGCCGCGCATACAAGCTGAGACTCATTCCTTACAATCCCGCCGCAAAACCAGACTTGAAATCCCTTCCCCCGCGTGACCAGCAATGGTCCGATGATGAGATCACCAAATTCATCGACGCCGCTGTTGCCTCGGGCCGTCGGTCAATTGCATTGGCTGTTATCATCGGCGCGGAACTGGGCCAGCGTGAGGGTGACGTACTACACCTCGCATGGTCGCAATACGACGGGACTGAAATCACACTCAAACAGCAGAAAACGGGAAGGCCCATCTCCGTCCCGGTAACTGGCGTTCTTAAAAAATGGCTCGATGAAACTGACCGGCAGTCCACGCAAATTGTCCTAAGCGAGGGAACCGGGCGCCCCTACAAGGAAGACAATTTCAGGCACCTCTTTTCCGAAGTGCGGTCAAAAGCCGAAATCAGGTCAGACTTGCAATTTCGAGATTTGCGGCGCACGGCAGCCATCCGCCTAGCGGAAGCAGGATGTACTGCGTTCGAGGTTGCAGCCGTTACAGGACACAACATCGAAACGGCGCAAGCGATTTTGGAGACCTACGCGCCAAGGACCAAGCCGATGGCGCAAAGCGCAATCAGGAAGCTCGAAGAGAACAAAAACAGGCCGTAGTTGGAAGGATTACCAAGAACCGCTAACTGATAGTTGGAAGGATTTGCGGACTCGATAATGAAAATCCCTCGAAAACCTAAGGTTTCCAAGGGATTAAATGGTGGGCGCACAAGGACTCGAACCTTGGACCCGCTGATTAAGAGTCAGCTGCTCTACCAACTGAGCTATGCGCCCCCAATACGAGCCGGGTCATCTAAAACGCCCTGCCACTCTCGGAGAGCGGCGGATATAGCAAACCCCGCCCGGTCCCGCAAGACGCCATCTCTCACCTTCAACCGCCGGCAGGACCGGCAGGCAGCCCGCCCGTGCCGCGACGTTCGGCTATAGCCCTTCGGCCTCTCCGCGGCGGCCGACCGGCACATCCCTGTGGACGCCGACCCCGATGACCAATCCAAAGCCGATCATCAGCGTCAGCATCACCGTGCCCCCATAGCTAACCAGCGGCAGCGGCACGCCGACGACCGGGATCAGACCGGTCACCATGGCAATGTTGATGAACACATATAGGAAGAACGTCGTCGTGATCCCGCCCGCGACAAGCCGGCCGAACTGATTGCGGGACTTGACCGCGATGATGATCCCGTACGTCACGATCAACGCATACAGCACGATCAGCGCCAGCCCACCGACGAGGCCGAACTCCTCAGCCAACATCGTGAAGATGAAGTCGGTCTGCATTTCCGGCAGGAAGTGCAGGTGGCTCTGCGGGCCGAGCATGAACCCCTTGCCCATCAGCCCCCCCGACCCGAGCGCGATTTTCGACTGGATGATGTGATATCCGGCCCCAAGCGGGTCGGTTTCCGGGTTGAGGAAGGTCAGCACGCGCTTCTTCTGATAACCGTGCAGGAACTGCCACGCGATCGGTGCTGCCGCCAGCGCCCCGATGCCGACCAGCGCGAATTTCCAGAGCCTGACCCCCGCCAGGAACAGCACAGCCCCCCCTGTCATCGCAACCATGATCGCGGTGCCCAGGTCGGGCTGACGCAGGATCAGGATGGTCGGCGCGGCAATCAACGCGATGGGGACGATCAACCGGGTGATGGAGCCGATATCTTCGATCGCACTGGCGTTGTAGTAACGCGCCAACGCAAGGACGAGGAATATCTTCATCAGCTCCGACGGCTGAATATTGACGAAACCAAGCGACAGCCAGCGCTGCGCGCCCATGCCGACATAGCCCGCGACCTCGACCGCAACCAGCAGCCCCAGCGCCATGAAATAGAGCACATACGCGTATCTGAGCCAGATTCGGATATTGACCGTGGCGATGACGATCATCACCCCGACCGCAAAGGCGAAGCGCAGCATCTGCCGCTCCGCCCAGGGGCTCATGCTGCCGTTAGCGGCGGAATACAGCATCGCGAAGCCGACGGCGGCAACCATCGAAATCAACAGCACCAACAGCCAGTTAATGGAAATCAGCTTGCGGCCAAGCGTCAGTTCGGGTGTCGAAAGGCCGGAACGCATCAGCCGCCTCCCTCGCCACGATCCGCGATCTCGGTCGGGGCCGGCTCACCGGACGAGGCGGTTGCGGAATCGCTATTCCCGTTGCGCGGCCGGTCGTCATAGGCGATCGGCAGGCCCGGGCCGGCGGACTGCCGGTTATACGCCTCGACCAACACATCGCGGGCAATCGGTGCCGCAGTGGATGATCCGCCGCCACCATGTTCGACGACCACTGAAATCGCATAGCGCGGGTTTTCGACGGGCGCGAAGCCGACGAACAACGCGTGGTCGCGGTATTTCCAGGGCAGATCCTCGTTTTTGCGCACGCCCTGCTCGCGTTCCAGTTTGGAGATACGTCGCACCTGCACGGTGCCGGTCTTTCCGGCCATCGGAAATTCCTCGATCCCGGTTTCGGAACGGCGCGCCGTGCCGGTCGGATGATTGACGACCCGGTTCATGGCCTCGGTGACAATCGCCAGATGACCCGGCGGGATGTTCATAGACGGCACGTCCGCCGGCTGACGGGGTGCACCGGCGTTGCCGCCGATGGCACGGGTCAGATGCGGTGTGATGGCACGGCCGCCGTTGGCCAATCGGGCCGTCATCAGCGCCATCTGCAACGGGGTCAACAGCACGAAGCCCTGACCGATCCCGGCGATCACCGTCTCGCCCTGGTGCCAGGGTTCGTCGCGGGTCGCCCGCTTCCAGTCGCGGGTCGGAATCAAACCGCCCTGCTCGCCCGGCAGATCGACCCCGGTCGGTTCGTCGAGGCCGAACTTCCGAGCCGTTGCCGCAATCCGGTCGATACCGGTCCGCTTGGCGATTTCATAGAAATAAACGTCGCAACTCTCGGTAATCGCCTCCATCGCGTCGACGAAGCCGTGACCACGGCGCTTCCAGCAATGGAACTTGGCGTCGCCCAGTTCGTACTCGCCGGAGCAGTGAATCTTGTGGTCGGGTGAGATCACGCCTTTTTCCAGGGCTGCCAACAGCACCATCATCTTGAAGGTGGAGCCCGGCGAATAAACGCCCGCGATCGACTTGTTGATCAGGGGGGAACGTTCGTTGTTGACGAGTTGCTGCCATTCGCCGGAGCTCAGACCCCGGTTGAAATCGTTGGAGTCGTAACTCGGGTTGGACACCATCGCCAGCACGTCGCCGTTGCGCACATCCATCACCACGACCGACGCACTCTCTTCGCCGAGCCGCTTGGCGATGTATTCCTGCAGTCCCATGTCGAGGGTCAGCATCACTTCGGCGCCGGGCTGGCCCTCGCGGCGGCTCAGCTCGCGGATCATCCGCCCGAACGCGTTGACCTCGACTTCCGAACTTCCGCCCGTGCCGCGCAGATCCAGATCGTGCACCTTTTCGATCCCGGCGCGGCCGACCCGGAACCCCGGCAATTTCAACAGCGGGTCCTCGTCCAGGTCTTTTTCGGAAACCGCCGCGACATAGCCAAGAACATGTGCCGCCTCGGGCCCGTAGGGGTAACGGCGGCTGCGGCCGACGTCGATCATCAGCCCGGGCAGGTCCGGGGCGTTGATCTCGATCCGGGCCACCTCGGACCAGCTCAGGTTTTCCTTCAGCGTCACCGGCACAAAGGCCCTGTTGCGCCGCACCTCGCGAACGATCCGGCGGCGGTCGCTTTCGGTCAGCGTCACGATCTTCTGGACGTGGGTCAGGACTTCCTCGATCTCGCTGCCCTTCACGTCCTCGGGCACGAGTTGCAAACGGTAGTTCTGCTGGTTTTCCGCAAGCGGCCGGCCGAAGCGGTCGATGATCCGCCCCCTGGGCGGCGCCAACAGACGCAGGTTGATCCGGTTCTCATCCGCGAGCGTCGCGTAGCGGTCGGCCTCGACCACCTGAAGATAATAAAGTCTGCCGCAAAGCGCCGTCAGCAGGATGGCCTTGCCGCCCGCGAGCATAGCGGCCCGGCGCGTGAAAATCTTGTGGCGGTCGGGATCTCTGTTCATATCCTATTCCACCTGCAGGAAGGCTTGCTGCCAGCGCGTGAACATCCAGGACAGTACCGGGAAAATCGCCACCGTCAGCCCGAACTGGTAAAGCGCCGTGCGCGCATGGATAAACTCGCCCACAATCACCGAGAGCACGACCCACTCCATCGCCAGCGCGCCTGCCGCCACGAACATGAACCCGATCCAGACGATGACGAAAGACTTCCCGAAAAAGAACGACCGCTGTGCCAGCGCCGCGCCCTGTACCATCAGGAACACCAGCGCGCTGACGCCGACCGGAAGGCCCGACAGGAAATCATGTAGAAGCCCGATCAGGAATACCGCCGCGGACGGCATCAGGTCCGGGCGGTAGACGGCCCAGAAATAGATCCCGATCATCGGCAGAAGGGGCGCAACCTGCGCAAACCCCGGGATGTGGAACGGAATCGCCCCGACCACCAAAAGAATGAACGTAAGTGCGAACGGCGTCAGGTCCCGGGCGAACTTATCTACGCGGTGCCAGAATGTCGGTTTCATCGCCCCCGCCTACCTCGACTTCTCGGCACGCCCGGCCTTGAACTCGATAATGCCGTCGAGGCCGTAGTCCAGCGTCTGCACCACCTCGAGCCGGGCCGGGTCGACAAACGGCTCAACCTCGATCCCGCTTTCCCCGACGACGCTGACGACGCCCACCGGCAGCCCCGGCGGCAACGCGCCGCCATGCCCCGAGGTGACGATCCTGTCACCCGGCGCCGCCACCACGTCGGGGGGCAGATGCACAAGACGCAGCGTTTCGCCATTGGTCCCGGCGACGACCCCCCGCACCCGCGAGCTTTCGATCACGACCGGGATACGCGAGTTCAAATCCGATAGCAGCAGTAATCTGGATGACCTGAGACCGACTTCCTGAACGCGCCCGACAAGCCCCGCACCGGTGATCACGGCCTGCCCCTTGCGGACCCCGTCCCTCGAGCCGGCATTCAGGATCATGGTGCGCGCGAACGCACCACCGGAATCGCCGATGACACGGGCAGAGATGTGCTTGGTATCCGGCGCAGGGACAAAATTCAGAAGTTCGCGAAGCGCCTTGTTCTCGGTTTCCAGCTTGCGGGCGATGGCCTGCCACTGCAAAAGCCGGTCCTGCCCCGCACGCAGCCGGGCGTTCTCTTCGCGCAGCGCCAGCAGGGTCTTGCCCTCGCCGATCATGTCGTGCGCCACGTCGAGCGGACGCGACACCGCGTCCAATATCGGCGCCACCGCGTCGGTCACGTGCGCGCGGGCGCGCTCGAACGCTGCCGGCTCCATTTTTCCGACGAGCATGAGCGCTGCCGCTGTCACGATCAGTCCGATGTACGCAAAACGCTGCGCAAATGTTCTGACCGGCGCGGCGATGCGGCTGATGGAACGTTCGCGGTCGTTCAAACCGTATCACCCAGTCTTCGCGTTAGTGCCCAGGTATCGCGGCCGAACCGCGAAGGTCATCCGGCCGGAGTAAAACACCTCATCCTGACCACTGCATGACGGCTTACCGGCATATGCCGCCGGGATCAGTACATCGTGGTCAGAACGTCCTTCAGACGTTTCATTTCCTCGAGCGCGCGGCCGGTTCCCAGAACCACGCAACTCAGCGGGTCGTCGGCGATCGACACCGGCAGACCCGTGGAATGCCGTAAAACGAAATCGATGTTCCCCAGCAGCGCACCGCCCCCGGTCAACACGATCCCCTTATCGACGATATCCGCCGCCAGTTCCGGCGCGGTATGTTCGAGCGCGACCTTGACGGCTTCTATGATCGCGCCGACAGGTTCGGCGAGGCTCTCCGCAATCTGACGTTCGGAGATTACCAGTTCCTTCGGCACGCCGTTCATCAGATCGCGACCCTTGATTTCCATGGTGCGACCATCGCCGTCGTCCGGCGGGCAGGCGGAGCCGATTTCTTCCTTGATGCGCGCCGCCGATCCTTCGCCGACCAGCAGGTTATGGTTGCGCCGGATGTAAGCGATGATGGCTTCGTCCATCTTGTCGCCGCCGACACGTACCGAGCGCGAATAGACGATACCGCCCAGCGACAGGACCGCGACCTCGGTCGTGCCGCCGCCGATGTCGACAACCATCGACCCCGTGGGCTCGGTCACCGGCAGGCCGGCACCGATCGCGGCGGCCATCGGTTCCTCGATAAGATACACCTTGCGCGCACCCGCGCTTTCGGCGGATTCCTGAATGGCGCGGCGTTCGACAGCGGTCGAACCGGACGGCACACAGACGACGACCAGGGGGCTCGCGAAGGTGCGGCGGTTGTGCACCTTGCGGATGAAGTACTTGATCATTTCCTCGGCGACTTCGAAGTCGGCGATGACCCCGTCACGCAGCGGCCGGATGGCGCGGATGTTGCCCGGCGTACGGCCGAGCATCTGCTTGGCTTCCTCGCCGACGGCGAGCACCTGCTTCTTACCCTTCACCTCGGCGATGGCGACGACGGAAGGTTCGTTCAAGACGATTCCGCGGCCCTTCACGTAGACGAGTGTGTTGGCCGTCCCGAGGTCGATCGCCATATCGGCGGAGAGAAATCCGAAAAGTCTCGAAAGCATAGACTCAAATATCCAATACAGCCTTAAAGTTCATCGAATCCGACACCCTCGCGTTTATAGGAAACGGCGCGCTTCATTACTAGGCCGAAAGCGCTTCGGGGGCGGTTTTTTGTCTTTTTACCAATAGTTTGTTCAAAGCCATGATATAGGCGCGGCAGCTTGCAACCAGGGTGTCCGTATCGGCGGCCATGCCGTTGACGGTGCGGCCGTCCTCTTCAAGACGTACCGACACCTCGGCCTGGGCGTCAGTGCCCTCGGTCACAGCGTGCACCTGATAAAGCTGCAGCCGCGCGTTGTGGGGGAACAGCGTCTTGATGCAGTTGAAAGCCGCGTCCACCGGGCCGTCGCCGGTCGCATCGCAGGATTTCTCCTCGCCCAGGATACGCATGGTCATCGCCGCCTTGGGGGGCGTGTGGACCGTGCCGCAGTTGACCTCCAGCGACACCAGCGAAAGCGCTTCCTCGGCGCCCGACCCCTGATCATCGATCAACGCGATGATATCTTCGTCGAAGACCTCTTTTTTCAGATCCGCCAGATCCTTGAAGCGCTTGAAGGCCGCCTGCAAGGCGTTGTCGCCCAGGTCATAGCCCAGATCGCGGACCTTGTCCTTGAACGCATGGCGGCCGGAATGCTTGCCCAGCACGATGTTCGATTTCGTCAGGCCGACCGATTCCGGGGTCATGATCTCGTATGTCGCGGCGTTCTTCAGCACGCCATCCTGGTGGATGCCGCTTTCGTGCGCGAAGGCGTTGGCGCCGACGATGGCCTTGTTGGGCTGTACCTGGAAGCCGGTGATCGACGACAACAGGCGCGATGCCTTCATGATGTGTTCGGTGACGATGTTGGTCGTATAAGGCATGACGTCAGCGCGGGTGCGGAGCGCCATGACGATCTCTTCCATCGATGCGTTGCCGGCACGCTCGCCAATGCCGTTGATGGTGCATTCGACCTGCCGGGCGCCAGCCTTCACCGCCGCCAGCGAATTCGCCACGGCCAACCCTAAGTCATTGTGACAATGGACGGAAATGATCGCCTTGTCGATGTTGGGGACGCGGTTCATCAGCATCTCGATGAGCGCGCCGAACTCGTCCGGGACCGCATAACCCACAGTGTCCGGGATGTTGATGGTGCCCGCGCCGGCGTCGATGGCGCTCTCGACGCAGCGGCACAGGAAATCGTGCTCGGTGCGGGACCCGTCCTCCGGCGACCACTCGACGTCGTCGGTGTACGAGCGCGCGTGGCTGACGCTGTCGATCACCGCCTGATGCACGGCATCGGGCTCCATCTGAAGTTTAAACTTCATGTGCAGCGGGGACGTGGAAATAAAGGTGTGGATGCGCTTGCGCTCGGCCGGCTTCAACGCTTCGGCGGCGCGGTCGATGTCGCCCTTGGTGGCGCGCGAAAGGCCGCAGATCGCCGGGCCTTTGACCGATTTGGCGATCTCGTTGACGGCCTCGAAATCACCCTCGGAGGCGATCGGGAAACCGGCCTCGATCACGTCGACGCCCATGCCCGCGAGAACTTCCGCGACCCGGAGTTTCTCTTCGAGATTCATCGAGCAGCCGGGCGACTGTTCGCCGTCCCGGAGCGTCGTATCGAAGATCACGACGCGGTCTTTATCCGTGTTTCCGCCCATGGCGCACCTCTCACTCGTCCGGAATCGGGACGAATCCTATTCAGGACAGTCTCAGAATTGCGTTTCCATAAGCTTAACGCCCCAAAACGCAAGGAAAAAGGCGCGATTTTGCACGTCGGCCCCCGATCATTTTTTGAGCAGTTTCTTCTACGCCGGAGCGACCAAGATCCTAGCTTCGGCCCACTCACTCGTTTTAAGATATGATGCTTTATTTTTACATTCATTGAACGAAGATGAGGACTTATACCACATGCCCTCCCTATCAAGCGCCACGGAACCACAGGCCGCAGACCCGGCGTTTGACAGCCTCTTAATCGACATTGCTTCGAACATCTTCGAAGCACTTCCCAATTTCACGCCACTAATACTGGCCGCTTCATTTGCCCTAGTCCTATACACCTACCGGAACAGTGTTCTGGAAGTTTCCCCAGCCGAAAAACTGAAGAACTTCACGCACTATTTTGCCGATACTTATGCAAACCGAACATTCACCGCAGTTAAGGTCGATGCCGGAGATGGCAAGTACGATGAAGTTTCTAGCGTCGTCGGTATCCGCCGTTGGGTCACAGCGAATTATCAGCGGGGCGACTCTGTGCTCACAGGCATCCAGGAAGCATCTGGCAGTACCAAAAGAGGTCTAGTCGAATTCAGACAGAAATCCCTAACTCTCGGCACGCCAGAGAATCAATTTGCCTACGAGCTAACTCTGGGCATGCAACAAGCTGGTCATATGGTAGCGGCCGGCGGGCTTCCTTTCTGGTCAATTTTTGGAACCCACGGGGAAGCAATAATCGAAGACTGGGTTACATGTAGTCGATTGGTGGACCGAATCAGGTTTAATACAGGTGAATACTTGGGGACCGACTTAGATTCCCTATTCGGAGAAGGTGAAACTAAACCAGCGCAGACGCCACGGGTCATCAGCCGCCCGAGAGATTTTCGCCCTTTTCGCCGCCGGTACGGGGAATGGATGACGCTGGTAGCTGTGCTTTATGTCTGGAGTCGCTGTGGGCTCGTCGACAGCATTATGGATTTTCGAGAGTATTGCTGTGACGACAAAACCACCGATGAGAACTTTGAAGCAAAAATAATCGAGCGCGCTGAGGAAATCATGAACGGAGACAAACACATCGTCGCCCGCTCGGTTCGAAAGGCGTTCAAAACAATAAAGAAAATGAAGCGGATACCTTTCGTCAGGGCTGCTTGATCTACGCGGGCCGCCAGTGGTCAAACTGCATAAGAAAAACGGCCCCGGTTGCCCGGGACCGTTTTCATTTGAGCCGCCCTCTCCTTCGAGACGCCTCGGATCAGGTCCGGGGCTCCTCAGGATGAGGCGATAAAGACCCGTCACCTCATCCTGAGGAGCGCATCGCGCGTCTCGAAGGGCGAGGTGCCGGATTAGCCGAAATCAGTTCTTGGTCTTGTCGACGAGCTGGTTCTCGGCGATCCACGGCATCATGGCGCGGAGCTTTTCGCCGACCACTTCGACGCCGTGTTCGGCGGCGATGCGGCGGGACGCCTTGAAGCTGGCCTGACCGGTCATGTTCTCGGTCATGAAGTCCTTGACGAAGCGGCCGGTCTGGATGTCCGTCAGGATCTCTTTCATGGCTTTCTTCGTTTCCGGCGTGATCACGCGCGGGCCGGAGACGTAGTCGCCGTATTCCGCGGTGTTGGAGACCGAGTAACGCATGTTGGCGATGCCGCCTTCATAGATCAGGTCGACGATCAGTTTCACCTCGTGGCAGCACTCGAAGTACGCCATTTCCGGCGCGTAGCCGGCTTCGACGAGGGTTTCGTAACCCGCCATGATGAGGTGCGAGAGACCGCCGCAAAGCACGGCCTGCTCACCGAACAGGTCGGTTTCGCACTCTTCCTTGAAAGTGGTTTCGATGATGCCCGAACGGCCGCCACCGATGCCCGACGCGTACGACAGCGCGACTTCCAGGGCGTTACCGGTGCCGTCCTGATGAACGGCGACGAGGCACGGCACGCCGGCGCCACGTGAATATTCGGAACGCACCGTGTGACCGGGGCCCTTCGGCGCGATCATGAACACGTCGAGGTCGGGACGCGGTTCGATCAGCTGGAAATGCACGTTGAGGCCGTGCGCGAACGCGAGGGCCGCGCCTTCCTGCAGGTTGTCTTTCAGGTGGTCGCGGTAAAGGGCGGCCTGACCTTCGTCCGGCGTCAGCACCATGACGACGTCGGCCCACTTGGCGGCGTCCGCCGGGCTCATGACTTTCAGACCCTCGGCTTCGGCCTTCTTGGCGCTGCCGGAACCTTCACGGAGACCGATGGCGACTTCGCCGACGCCGCTGTCGCGGAGGTTGAGGGCATGGGCGTGGCCCTGGCTGCCGTAGCCGATAACGGCGACCTTCTTGCCTTTGATCAGGTTAACGTCCGCATCACGGTCGTAATAAACTCGCATTTTTCTCTCCCCTGAGATCTGGGTGGTTCTTAATAAATCGGTGTGTCGTCGAATTCGGTTGGCGGGGTTTTACAGCCCTTCCGTCCCGCGGGCAATGGCGGCGACGCCGGTCCGGGAAATGTCGGCAAGGCCCAACGGCCGCATCAGATCGATGAAGGCGTTCAGCTTGCCGGTATCGCCGACGATTTCGAAGACGAAGCTTTCGTTCGTGCTATCGACCACGCGGGCACGGAAAATGTCGGCGATGCGCAGGCTTTCGACCCGCTTGTCACCGGTGCTGACGACCTTGACCAAAGCCAGTTCGCGTTCGACGTGCGGGCCGTCGAGGGTCAGGTCGGAAACTTTGTGAATGGGCACCAAACGGCCGAGTTGCGCCTTGATCTGTTCGATGATCATCTCGGTCCCCGACGTCACGATAGTGATCCGCGAGATCGCCTTTTCGATGTCGACTTCCGCGACCGTCAGGCTTTCGATGTTGTAGCCGCGCCCGGAGAACAACCCGATCACGCGTGCGAGCACGCCGGGTTCGTTGTCCACCAGAACCGAGATGGTGTGGAAGTTGATCTGCTGGTCGATTGTCATGCTTCTGTTCCTTGATTGAAAGGGGTGGCCGCCGTCCGGTCAGACGAGGACCATGCCCTCTTCGGACACCGGCTTTTCGGCCTTGTCGTCGGGGCCCAGAAGCATCTCGTTGTGCGCCGCGCCCGACGGGATCATCGGGAAGCAGTTTTCAGCGGGATCGACCTGAATGTCGGCGATGACCGGACCGTCGGTTTCGATCATTTCCTTGAGCACGTCATCGACCTCGCCCGGTTTCGTCGTGCGCAGCCCCGTCATGCCGAATGTGTCGGCCAGCTTCACGAAGTCGGGCAGGCTTTCCATGTAGCTTTCCGAATAGCGGCTGCCGTGCAGCAGTTCCTGCCACTGGCGCACCATACCCATATAGAAGTTATTGAGGATGAGGCACTTCACCGGCAGGCGGTACTGCGAAATCGTCGACAATTCCTGCATGTTCATCAGGAACGACGCCTCGCCCGAGACATCGACGACGAGGCTCTGCGGATGCGCGATCTGCACGCCCATCGCGGCAGGCAGACCGTAGCCCATGGTGCCGAGGCCGCCCGACGTCATCCAGCGGTTCGGTTCATCGAAACCGAGGTACTGTGCCGCCCACATCTGGTGCTGGCCCACTTCGGTGGTGATGTAGGAATCGCGGCCCTTGATCAACTCGCCCAGACGCTGCAGCACGTACTGCGGCTTGATGATGTCGCCGGACTGATCGAACTTGAGGCTGTCGATGGCCCGCCAGTCGGCGATCTGCGCCCACCATTTGTCGAGCGCCTTGGCGTCCGGCTTGCACTTCTTGTCCTTCCAGACCTTCATCAGATCTTTTAGAACATGCGCAACGTCGCCGACGATCGGAATGTCGACCTTGACGTTCTTGTTGATGGACGACGGGTCGATGTCGATGTGGATCTTCTTGGCGCCGGGCGCAAAGGCATCCAGGCGGCCGGTAATACGGTCATCGAAGCGCGCGCCGACACACACCATCACGTCGCAACCATGCATGGTCATGTTGGCTTCGTAGGTGCCGTGCATCCCCAGCATACCCAGGAACTGCTTGTCGGAAGCCGGATACGCGCCCAGCCCCATCAGCGTCAGCGTGCAAGGATAACCCGTTTCGCGCACGAACTCGGTCAGCAGCTTGGAGGCTTCGGGCCCGGAGTTGATGACGCCGCCGCCGCAGTAGAACACCGGCTTCTTGGCGCCGGCGATCAGTTCGACCGCTTCCTCGATCCGCTCAGCGTCCGGCTTCAGACGCGGCTGATACTTCTTGAGTTCGATCTCTTCTTTGGGCGTGTAATTCTCAAGCGCCATGCAAACGTCTTTCGGCAGGTCGATCACGACCGGGCCGGGGCGGCCGGAGCGCGCCACATGGAAGGCTTCGTGCATGACCTTGGACAGATCCTTCACGTCCTTCACGAGGTAATTGTGCTTGGTGCAGGGGCGCGTGATACCGGTCGTATCGCACTCCTGAAACGCGTCGTTGCCGATCAGATGCGTCGGCACCTGGCCGGTCAGGCAGACGATCGGAATGCTATCCATCAGCGCATCGGTCAGGCCGGTCACCGCGTTGGTCGCTCCCGGGCCCGACGTCACCAGGACCACACCGACCTTGCCGGTCGAACGCGCATAGCCTTCCGCCGCATGCACCGCACCGCCCTCCTGGCGCACCAGGATGTGGCGGATCTGGTTCTGATTGAAGATCGCATCGTAGATCGGCAGGACGGCGCCGCCCGGATAGCCGAATACGACTTCGACGCCCTGATCGGCCAGTGCCTTCAGGATGATCTCAGCGCCAGATATCTTCGTCGTACTCATCAGTCCGTTCCTTGTGTGTGCGGCAAACAATAATTGACGGTCGGCAACCGCGGCCCCCGACCGTCCAAAACCGTGTCATAGAGCTCCTGCCCAGCGGGAGCGGCGGCAACCTAGATCGTCATGCCCGGGTGGTCAACAAAAACTTGCGAATAAATGAAAAGATTTTTTCGTTATCTCTTTCCAAATATTTCTCATCAACAATCAAATCCGTACGAATCTGACGCCTGAACCAGGTCATCTGCCGCTTGGCGAGCTGGCGGGACGCCGTTTTCGCCTTGGAAACCGCGGTCTCCAGGTCCATCTCACCATCGAGATGGCGAAGCAGCTCGGC
>MDSW01043388.1_pt1 | contig 32794 bp, 29 predicted proteins | sample 811171 | NCBI WGS metagenome assembly MDSW01 (sample SAMN05326641, study PRJNA326480) | marine metagenome | isolation source: seawater | place: Atlantic Ocean: North West | collected 2012 | reverse complement strand
TTTCGTTTCTCGGTTCTACCGCCTCGGTTTCGAGGCTCGGTTTTTGTGGCCCGCGAGTCGCGCCGAAGCGCCCTCACACCACTCCCCCGGAGCGGCAAAAAACACAGGGTGATGGGTGGCTCATAAACATTTCGTCTATATTGGAGCAGTACACTGGAAATAGGGGTATTTGAGAGTGTTTTTCCACTGCAAATTAGACACCCCGCAGTGCGCGTATTTTCTTTCTCAGTTCGAATTCTCTTTCATCATTTACTTCTCTTTCGGGGGGCCGGCCGAATCGACGCCGAAGAACCTCTTTCTCGATTACATGTATGCAACCGCTATCGTCTCCGAAACAAATTGTATTCTCAGTAGCGAAACAGGTTACGATTTTAGAGCCGTGATAGAGCTCTAGCTGAGGACTCCCAATTGAAGAGTCGACTAGGAAAATCACTCCATTCCCATTCCAAGAAGAGTACCAAATTCCTGTATTCTCGTTCAATGAAGGACCGAACGATACTACATCAATAGAATCTGAAGACTCTATGTTCCAAGATCCTAGGGATTCGCCAGTTGAAACACCTCCAGAATCGAGCCCTACAACCCAATCACTTCTACAATCAATTGTACGGATAGCAGAGTTTCCGATACTAACTGTAGAGCACGATACTCCATTAATTTCAGTCACTGAACCATTACTATGGCCCAAAACTATGCTTCCTCCATCTAATTGACACCCAGCAGTAATTGGCTTATTTTCATCCAGATCAATATATTCAATCGCTGCTTCAGAAGCAATGGCGTATCCACACTTGGGCCGACTGAGTCCCATCAGAGCTCGCCCTTGAAAATCAGAAAGAGACCAAGCTCTTCCAATTATATCCCTCCTCCATCTAACTTCCCCAGAATAGTCAATTTTCCATATGAATCCCTCGGAATAGTCTTGAATCTCGAAATTGTAAACTGAGGAAGTCACCCAAACGCATTCTGATGAAACTCTAACGAGATCGCTCGAACCCTCTAAATCCACACTCCAAGCCTCTTCTCCAGATGCCAGTTGAATTGCATGAATTCTATCTGACTCTGTGAAGTAAAGGAAGCCATTGTCGGAATCTGCATTTGAACAAGGTCCTTCGAACCTAGATCTCCATATCTCTTTACCACTTGCCAACTCCCAGCAAGCCACCTCTCCCGATTTAGAACCTGATACAAGGAATCTCCCTGAAACTCTGACGAAGGCACTCTCTCCATCAATCTCCCTGATTAGAGATGAGTAGTCGGTAAGACTGGATAATGTCATGCGTACTCCATCTATCCTCAAGCACTAACTCCGTAAAGCCTCTCAACCTTTGAGCCAAGATATCTTACGAAAGCATCAGGAGATGGATCCTGTCCTGTGGCTTCTTTGATTAGCTCCGCCGGTTCTAGCACGCTCCCTCTTGAGTGGACATTATCCCTCATCCATTTTAGTAGGTGGGAGAATTCTCCTTCTCTGACCTGAGTATCGTGTTCGGGGAGGTCCTTCCTAGCAGACTCGAGTAGTTGAGCAGCGTATAGATTACCAAGAGTGTATGTGGGGAAGTATCCGATTGCACCCATTGACCAGTGAATATCCTGAAGAACACCTAGTGAACGATTAGGGGATCTAATCCCCAAGTATTCCTGGTACATTTCGTCCCAAGCATCCGGAAGATCATCTACATCGATTTCGCCAGCAATGAGTTGCTTCTCGATTTCATACCTGATCATGATGTGCAGATTGTATGTGGCCTCATCAGCATCCACCCTGATTAACCCAGGCTTCACTAAATTAACTGCCTGCCAAAGTTGCTCTGGACTGACTCCGTCCATATTTTCAGGGAAGAACTTCCTCCACAACGGGATGGACCACTCACAAAATTCTCTGGACCTTCCTACCTGATTCTCCCAAAGACGACTTTGGCTCTCGTGAATCCCAAGACCATTTGCCTTTCCAGCCGGTTGGAAGTCTAACTCTCTTGGCCTTCCCTGCTCGTAAGTGCCGTGACCTGTTTCATGCATAGAACCAAACAGTGATCCAAACGGATCTTCCTCACTATAGCGAGTCGTCCACCTTACATCATCGGGATTTGGGCCTCCACAGAACGGATGAGTAGACAAATCCCTCCTACCTGCTCCGAAGTCGAAACCTATTGCTTCTGAAACACTTTGACTCAACTGTTCCTGTGCCTCCTGACTCCAATTGTTTTCTGTAACCCAAGATAGATCCGGTGCTTCGTCCTTTTCAACAACTGCCTTAATCAGAGGTGCCACATTTTCTCTTAGGCCCGAGAACAGGGGGTCTAGCCTTTCTACGGTTAGGCCACTCTCGTAAAGATCGAGCAATGCATCATATCTCAGGTCATCATAACCGAAGAAGTCGGCCTTCATCCTTGCATGGCTAATCGCTATCTCGAGATCATCACGGAAAATCGAGAAATCGTCCTTATCCCTTGCTTCAGTCCAAGAAATTAGAGCCTTGGACCGATGCTTCGCCATCTCTTCAACGAACTCCGTTGGCAATTTCGTTGCTCTGTCGAAAGCCTCCCTGGCAAGTCTAATATTCGCCATTCTAATTTCATCCATATCTTCATTGGACTCTATCTCGTCCAACATTTCTCCTATTCTGAAATCAGTTAGTCTCTCATGAGCAGTTTTGGAAATCCAAGCGAGCTGTTCCGCCCTCAGAGGAGCCGCCTTTGGAGGCATCAGAACCTCCTGATCCCAACTCAACAGGCTCCCTATCTGCCTAATCAAGTCGATATCTTTCAACCTCGCCAGTAATTCTTCGTACGCGCTCATACCTTGTCCACTGAGGACATAGACACATAGGTTGCGGCCCGCTATACTCTAGATGGAAAGCGAGTATTGATAGCACTCGACATTAATGCATAATCGTGAAAGACATGTCGAATCGCCAACTGGTCGAAGAGCTCAACAAAGCACTATCATGGGAACTCAGAGCAATAGCACTGTATGCGCACTATTCTGCATACGTTTCCGGGATTCACAGACTCCATCTATCTGCTCACTTCAACAATGAAGCCAATGAATCTTTGATGCACGCTGCTACTGTTCGTTCAGCAATAGTAAAACTCGATGGAACAGCGATAACTGAGAGAGATCCGTCTACAATAGTTCATACTTCAAACTACAAACTTATGCTCGAAGAGGCCTACAATACAGAGAAGGCGGCTGCTGAAATTTATGGTAGAATATTGCCATTGTTAGAGGAATTAGGAGATTCGGAACTTTATGACTCCTTGGAAGTAGTGTACTTCGATGAACAAAGGTCCGTTGAAGAACTTAGGATGATGATGAAGGAATAGCTGGAAACACACTCCCAGCAATACCTAATATTGATGCAGACTAGCCCAACCGTGCAATTAGTGTATCATTGTCGGATATATCGAAACTTTCTGCTTGCCTTGCTCCTGCTTGCTCCAGTATTTTCTGGATGCTTAGGGCCAGACTCTTCAGAATCCGAAGATATGCAAGAGGAACACTGGCTTCCTAGAGTGGAGGATCGTTCGGACCTCATTTATTCAGATGATGATGAATTCAGCATAGTCTCATCTAATGGCTCATACGGTATTGACCAGGTAAGGTCGATTTTTGTGCCGGTTCCAGAAATTACACTTTCAGACGGAGGAGCTGGAGCTTCAGGAGGCGCAGAAGTTCACTTGGGACTCTGGCTACCAATCATAGAAGGATGTGATATGGACTCTTCGGACATTTCAGAAGATTGCAGAGTACCGATAATTACCGAAATAGGACCATACTATGATGATGGGGATGTAGACGCATTGACTCCTGCAGATAGACTGGGCCGATTCCTAATTGAGAATTTTGTACCACATGGTTTCGGAGTAGCCCAAGTTAGCGTATTCGGAACTGGAGAATCTAACCATTGTATGGACCTAATGGGTCTCGATGAACAGTTGGGCATTCATGCTGCAGTAGAGTACCTCGGTAAGGCGCCTTTCTCAAACGGCAAGATCGGCGCAATAGGGAAATCTTACGACGGCTCTACGCCATGGGAAGCAGCTGCAATGGGATCCCCATATCTCAAGACTATTGTCCCAATGTCAGGTCTAATTGGCGTTCACGATTTGATGTGGAGAAATGGTAGCATGGAAGCTAGAGGGGCGATAATGCATAATGGAGTCTATGGCAGCTTCGGTTTGGATGGAAATCTAGAGGATGCACAGAATGCATGCGAGGGATACATGGAGGGATACTACGCCGGAGTAGGAGCCTACCTAACTGGCGATAATCTTGCTTGGATAGGTAGCGACTACTGGGAGGAGAGGCACTTCCTGAGCCGAGCAATTCAGAACTACAACGGCTCTGTATATATCATTCATGGATTGCAGGATTGGAACGTCGATCCACACATGGCATTCCCGGTTCATAATATGATGATTGATGCAGGTTTCGAAGTAAAGGGACTTTACGGACAATGGGGTCACGATTACCCCGATAGAAGGTCTGGACATGAGGGTCTGAACTCTGGTAGAGGGGCAGAGGCCTTCCCTTACACACTAAGATGGGATTGGGCGGATGACCTACTTGAGTGGTTCAACTACTATCTAATGGACAAGGGTCCACAACCCAGACTGATTGCTGAAGTTCAGGATAACATGGGTGGTTGGCGAGTTGAGGAGACCTATCCCCCAAATGATATCCACTGGATAGAAATGGATATGGATTATTGCTCCATAATAGGAGGAAGTGATACCATTACCGCTACCTCCACCCTTACAATAGAATGTCCAGACTTCGATGAAGAAACCAGGATCGTTGGGACACCAACCTTCCATGTTGAAGCCACCATTTCCCAACTATCTACTAGCGGTCATCTATTCGTTGAGATGGTCCAATCAAGTAACGGGATGCATCTCGGTCACGCTGTGATGGATTTGCGATTTCACGATGGAGGAAAGGACGGAGCCGTACTCTCTCCGGGCTCTACAGTGATTGCAAAAATGGAGTTCTTCGGGATGGACGTAATTGTTCCAGAGGGCGATGGTATCCAATTAATTCTGTCTCAGACAGGAGAAGACTACATTCCTAGCCCAGTTTCAATGATGCCAGTTTCACTAAGCATGGGGTCCGAAAGCATACTCAGCCTCTCTTCAGTTGTCAGAGACTGCAATCAGCTGTTTCTACCTCCAATGCATTCAGAATATCCATTCTGTATCCTTTAAAGCGAGTGAATTGTGAGCCCCTAACCTTGATGCTACATTCCCTCACCGTAATTCTGTGGCACGCCATAATTCAAGCCCCAATGTCCCGGTTTCCGATAGGATAATCCTACATCTCTGGGAGCAGGACTTCCAAGCAGATAACTACATAGTAACCTCAAATGTTACTCGCTCTGGGATAGCAGAATCGTGTGCGTTGCACCCTCCAAATGTCTCCCGTGCAATGAGAGAACTAAACTCCAACGGACTGATTTCGCAACACAGTAGGCCTGTCACGGGGGATAATCGAAGACAAAAGACATGGCAACTGACTGACGAGGGCAGGGAAATAGCAAGGGAAAGGATTTCCCAACTCCGTTCTATGTTAGTTCTGATTAGATCGAAAGAGGGGCAGGTACTCGAAATTAGAGCAGACGAGGCCGCGAACAAACTCCAAGCGGGTCTAAGCCTATTACAAATTTTGATGCATGCACAACACGAGGGAGTACTCAATTTCGGCGATATTCGTTTTGGGGCCCTTGTAGACGGCGAAAATGCAGAATCAAAACTCGAATCTTCTTCACTCCTTACTGGAGCCCATTCAACATACGATTCCACTCCACCAAAAACCCGAATTGTCCATGGAAGAAAAGAAGAGATGAGCAGCCTTGATAATTGGTACCAATCAGGAAAACCCCTCCTTGTCCTTTCTGGAATAGCCGGATGTGGTAAGACCACCCTGGCCTCTCACTGGATTTCTGAGCTGATGACCCATTCCAGCAGACCAAAGACGATGTACTATCCATGCCAACCTTGGGACTCCTCCTTAGGTATCGCGATTAGCCTGCTACATCGTATAGGAATTAGAAGCGATTCTGAAGACCCATACAACGTTCTCGATACTCTTCCGTATAAGCCAGCGGCAAGATTGGAAATCGACTCTTTCAGACGACGACTAACCGCTCATCTTCTAGACGAGGACTCATTGATTAATCAGAATCAGGAAGAGGAAATACTGGTAATTCTGGACGATGTTCACAACATCGGCAGTCAAGGAGACTATCTTTTCGGAGCTCTTCTTCAGATAGCCGAAAACACCAATCTGAGACTTTTGATGATTTCTCGATCGAATTTAGCATTCTATGATCGTAGATATGTGCATACTTTGGACAAGGTATCAGAAATGCCCCTATCCGGACTGAAACAAGAAGAGATAGAATCATGGATAGAAAAAATCAACGTACCGGAGAATGTTCATGCTTCCGAGATTCATAGGGTGACAGGCGGACATCCTCTGGCTGTAGAATTACTCGAGATGTACGGACAGACACTACATGATGACTGGCTCCGGTTCCTGGACGAAGAGATTCTCAATGTTCTTCCGAAATCACACAGAGAAATCCTATCCATTTTGGCAACATCCGATAGGCCAGTACCATGGAATATACTAGCCAAGGCCGCTGAAGTGGATGGAAACCCCCCCGAACAACTAATCGAGAGGGGTCTGATGTTAGATTTGCAGGACGGTATGTGGTTGCATGAAGCACTAAGAGCCAGACTATTGAGGGATGTCGGGAAAAACCTCCAAGAAAGATCGAATAGACTGAAAAAAAATTAGACTCAGACGTCCATATGCCTGTCCAACCAGGAATCCATACTTTGCTTAGGCATTGCACCCGTCATCCTATCGACCACCTCTCCGTTTCGAAATAGGATTAGCGCAGGTATCCCTCTAATCCCAAATTTACCCGAAGTAATTGGATTTACATCGGTATTCACCTTTGCAATAGTAATCTCCCTTTCATCAGCAATCTGTGATAGAACGGGACCAACCATTCTACATGGTCCACACCAAGGAGCCCAGAAATCCGCAAGCACCCATTCATCGCTCTTTGTCATCACGTCAAAGTCTGCATCACCAGTATCAACAACCTTGCCCATTGCCCTACCTAATCACTTACATCCTATCAACATGTGTGTTGGTGTTCATAAATTCTCAGAAGGTATTGAGAACCATCCCCCCTTCCCCTTTGATTGTAAATATGCAGATTACGCCGAGCATCCTTACTGCAGACTTCTGCAGACTGGGCGAAACTCTGGATGAAGCCATCGATGCGGGAATTGATTGGTTACACATGGACGTAATGGATGGAAATTGGGTCGTAAATCGAACAATTACATTTGGACCAGCACTAATCAAGTCTGTAAGAGAAAGGGTAGGCTCGGACGTTTTCATTGACTGCCATCTGATGATAACTAACGCAGAAGAGACATGGGAGCAATATGCAGATGCCGGAGTGAACATGGTTATCGCGCATATTGAGGCGGTAGAAGACTTCCCCAGTTTAATATCAAATCTCCATAATTCCAATGTCCTTTCCGGTTGTGTTCTAAACCCTGACACTCCTGTAGAGGGTGCAATATCACTTCTGCGAGATTTAGATCTAGTTCTGGTTATGTCTGTAGTCCCAGGAAAAGGGGGCCAATCTTTCATTCCAGAAGTAGAGGAAAAGGTAAGGATTCTACGTAGAGAGATAGACTCGCAAATTGAAAATGGTGGAAGGAAAACAAAACTGATGATAGACGGGGGTATCAAGCACCACAACGCAAAAATGGTAGCAGAATGGGGGATCGATGTAGCAGTGGTAGGTTCCGGACTGATCAATAACAAGGGAACAATATCGGAGAATCTAGAATCAATAATCAGTGCTATGGAAACTTAGTTTAATATCGGAATGCCTTCCTTCGTTTTTCATGGTAACCGTGGATTGGATGACAAATGAGATACTCAAGGTCGTTCCTGGTGCGGAGGTCGAAGTATCCGATTTACATGGAACAGGCGATCACTTCCATGTCAGAGTAATTTCCGCGAGCTTCGAAGGAGTAATGCCTCTTCAAAGACAGAAGCCAATTCTCAATCACTTCAAGACGTTTATCTCAGATAATACTGTACATGCACTAGATCTAAAATGTATGACTCCAAAGCAAGCAGAGACCAGTTCTCAGACAGCTTTCGACCCACATGGTCAAGAGCCCGAGTTCTTTGGGGTACATATCAGAAGACCAAGGAAGGAGTGATTGAAATGAGTTTTGAATGGACACCGGAAGAGTTGCAACAAGTAGTCGATGAAAATAAAATTGTGATTTTTATGAAGGGTACACCAGATCAACCACAATGTGGATTCTCTGCTAGAGGTGCCCAAGTTATCAGCATGGTAGCAAATGAACTTGGAATGGAGACATATGCTAGTGTCAATGTCCTTTCAGATCCTAGAGCAAGACCGGCCTTGAAGGAGTGGTCCGACTTCCCCACCATCCCTCAAGTATTCGTTAATGGAGAATTAATCGGAGGGTCTGATATCGCTTTGGAGCTGTATGAATCCGGAGATCTTCTGAAGATGCTTACCGACGAAAGTAACGCCTCAGAGTGAGGGGGACGGATGTCGACGCCGGTAGATGACCGGCGCATTATGATGATAGCCCTCGCAGGCGCTTCACTACTCTCATTTGCACCATTGCTCTACATACAATCTGAAACCACCCCAATCACTGGTGCCTTCTTCAGAATGATTTACGCAATACCAATCCTATTCATCCTCGTTTGGTATCTGAAGAGGAAAGATGAGAGAGGCATCAACAGCAGGATGCTCACTTTTACTGCTGGAATCCTTCTGGCCATTGACTTCGCAGGATATCACAGTGCTATCGACTACATTGGAAGTGGAATAGCAACATTGATCGGAAACTCTCAGGTCATCATCGTCACCCTAGTCAGCTGGTGGCTTCTCGGCGAGAAACCGAATCGAATGATACTCCTATCACTCCCTATGGTGATGGTCGGACTTGTATTCATTGCAGGTATTTGGGACGATGAACCATACGGGGAAGATCCATTGAAGGGAGTCATAGGGGGAATAGTTGCAGCTATATTCTACTCTTCTTTCCTGATTCTATACAGATATTCCAATAGAATCAGAGCACCCTCCGTCAACCTCCAATTCGATGCCACCATAGGTGCAGCAATCGGACTTCTTCTGATCGGAACCGCTCCTTTGGAAAGCTTAGATATCGAACCTATACACTTCTCAGTTAGTTGGCCTGGTCATGGTTGGCTAGTCCTATTATCGATATCATGCCAAGTTATCGGGTGGATTGCGATTACATTCGCCCTCCCTCGCCTTCCAGCAGCACATACCTCCTTCGCTATTCTTTTGCAACCGGTTCTCACAATAGTCTGGGGGGTGGTTCTTCTTTCTGAGGAGCCGTCGTTACAGCAGATAGTCGGGATGACACTAATTTTCTCTGCAATTATCATAGTTACTCTTTTTGGTGAGTCTAATAGAGGAAAGGCGAAAACCGACTAGAAATCGCAGATTGCTTGTAAGTCTCAAGCTATCCGCTAACCAATCAAAAGGTGTACAGGAGAGAGATAAATGCGAGGGGATGGGATGCACTCAGCGAGAACCTTTCGTCCTGTACGGTTATGTCAGACAGGAGGAGATAGTTAATCGTTGTGAGGGAAGGGCGAAACTCTCTCTAATTTTCGAAGAAAACACCCAGTTACTCTACAGTTAGAACTTCTGGACCACCCTCTGTAACAAATACAGTATGCTCGAATTGGCCGACCACACCCCTATCCACATCCCTGAGAGCGCTGTAGACCTCTAGGAATCTGATTGATGTCAACTTCTTGATCAGAGCCTTCCATTTCCTCCTTAGGGACTCATCATCCTCTTCTGGGAACGGTTTGCTAAGCAGAGGGAATGCCCACCTCTCAGCGAAAGGCAAGGTGTTGTATCTCTCTTCGATATACCTTGCCATAGTGGCTCCGAGTGGCTTCAACTTTCCTTTGGACAGGGCCTTCCTAATCTTCACATCTCCAGTTACTCTCAGGATATTGGATGAATCGGAGGGTGGAACATTCTCTATCATCCCACTTTTTCCTGTTGTATTGAATGGCTCAATAGCATAAACTCCACCCGCCTCAACCTCTCCTTTGTAACTAGGATTGTTAGGGCCGCAAGCGAACATAGGTATTGAAACCCCTGAGTGCAGGCTCCATCTTTCCATCTTGTGACCACTCAAATTCCTGATTGGCTCGAATCCGGCATCTATCGACGCCTGTTGTGCCGCCTCCCCAATCACATGCCATGGAGTTCCCGGATGCATCTTTTCGATAGCAGCATCACGTGCCTCTCTCGCTGCTCTGATCTGTTCAGTATGCTCTCCCCCATTCCCTACTTCAATTGTGAGAGCATTGTCCCCAAGGGCTCCTTTGATGTGAACACCAACGTCTAGCTTGACCAAGTCCCCTTTCTGGAAGACCATTTCACCCTCAAAACCCTCCGGAGGAGTCAGTTCTGTATTGGAAGTATAGTGTGCAGCCATTTCGTTGACAGATATCGTCACGGGGAATGCTGCCTTTCCACCGTGCCTTCTGATGAACCTCTCTGCAGAATCTATTACTTCTGACCACTCCTTGCCTTCTACAATCTCTCCCTTTATCCCTTCGAGAGTCCTTCTAGCAACGTGGCCGGCATCTCGCCATTGCTTCAGATCCTTCTCTTCCACCATGCCAAAACTTCCTCAGAACTTATTTTTCCTTCCCTGATTACCTCAATACTCAACGACTCAGGTGATTCGCAGACCGTATGCCATGCTATCAAAGTACTGGGTAGACCTCCTTCACAGAGACCATCAACTCCAACAACCGATTCCTCGGCACTGCAAAGAGACTCTGCGGCTTCGATACAATCTAACAAAGGCTCCTCGCCAGAAATATTTGCACTGGTTGCGGTCAATGGCCCTGTCTCACTAAGCAATTCCTTGGCAGTTCTGTTAGAAACCACTCTAATGGCCACCTTGTCCCCACCTAGTCTTGGATCCATCTCACTCTTCGATCTAAGTATAATTGTCAGAGACCCCTCAGGAAATACTTCCAGAATCTCACTCACGTCATCAGGGACATGTACAATCTCACTAGCCTGACTCAGATTCACAACACCGAGACTCACAGGAGCCTCACTAGACCTTCCTTTTATTCCATAGAGTCTATCCAAAGACTTCGAATTTGGGATACATCCCAATGCAGGTAGGGTAGAAGTAGGATAAACGACACAACCTCCTGAGAGAATCCATTCTATGGCTTCTTCCAAGTTTACACCTACCTGATATTCTTCCTACTGGCCGGTGGTAGAGACTCGGAATGCGCGACGATTGTACCTACTCTAAGATCGAGGTTTGATTGGTGAGTGTGCCTCTGTGAAATCCTCGCTAATTCGTAAACACCAAAGTACAAGTTTACAACTGGTAAAAGGTAGAGTAACTTTGCAAAGGCCCTTTTGTCCCAGACGTTGCTTCCCACTTTACTTCCATCTTCCATTACTACGGCGATTCCCAGGACTTTTTGCCCCAGAGATCTAGAGAATGCCAAACCGGTTAACCTCCAGTATAACCAGTGGGTAGTCAGAAAAATGGCAGCGAAAGCAACAGCATAGTGGAAATCCGAAGAAGCCCATAGAGAGATATTCAATGCATTAGCAATCATCCCTCTAGTAGCCAAATTTAGAACTGAGACAACGATAACCACATCAATCACGAAGGCTACAAGCCTCTTTGCCCACGATGAAAGAATCGTACCATCCGGGACCGACCAATGATCTTGTTCCTGGGAAACGATGGCCTTAGCTAGAGTCCCCCCTCCATGGATGGAGATGGGAGAATCATGATCGCCCATTGTCACTCCTCACGCTGTACCCAAGAGGTGCCATGCCTCAAGTTTGTTACTTCTGATGTGATCAATCCAAGCTCTCCAATTATCGTCATGTCTGAGAGTATCCGGATCACCGACCACTATGAGCCCTCTCCTAGAACGAGTTAGTGCCACATTCAATCTCCTGCCATCCGATAGGAAACCTACGTTTCCATCTGAGTTAGATCTTACACAGGAGAAAATAATCACATCCTTCTCCCTTCCTTGGTATCCATCAACCGTCCTGACCTCAACATCCTGCATTGACTCCGGAATAATGTCCCTTATCGCTCGTACTTGACCAGCATATGGAGTCACAATCCCAATATCCGAGAATTCCAGCCCACCCTCATCGATTAGTCCCATCAATATCTTCACTACCCAAGAAGCCTCTGCAGAGTTCTCCTTAGAGGCTCCGTCTGGAGATAGTAATTCCTCACCATTGACTGGCAGGAAGGCTAGAGGAGCGTCCCAGTTTGGCCAGAGCATTCCTGCAGGGGCCTCCCTATCTGACTCATCTATTCCGTCCTCCAGTTTCCCTCCGTAGAATCTCTTGTTTGGAAAATCAGAAATTGAGGGGTGCATCCTGTATTGGGTGGTAAGCAAGAGCGGACTGATACCCATGTCAACCAGACGTTCGAATAGTGACCTATTCAACCCCCCTTTCTCCGCTCTTCGTGAAATGACGGTCGGAGGCAGCTGTCTATGATCGCCGACAAGGACAATTTGCCTAGATCCCTTCACCAATGGAACCAATGATGCTGGCTCTGTCGCCTGAGTTGCCTCATCAATAAGAACTCTAGAAAACCTCCTCCCATCAAGTAGCTCATGGCCTGAACCTATGCACGTACAACATAGAACCTGAGCTCTATCTAGAATATCATCTCTAATTTGTCTTTCGAGCCTCCTGACCTCCTTCCATCCCCTACTCAAGTCTCTATGAGCAAGTCCCTTTTCCTTACCGCCTCGCATCCCCTTTATCTTGCGAGACAGCTTTTCATTCCTCTCAATCTCTTCGAGCAAGTCTCTGTTTAACTCGTGACTCTCCATTCTAGCATCCATAGTAGCTTCTCTCAGATTCTCTCTAACCTTCACTGGTTGTCCGAGTCTGACAGCTCTGATTCCTCTTTCAAGTAGGCCCTCTAGGAGATTATCGACAGCAACATTGGAATCGGCAACAGCCAGCACGGTACCAGTGTCTTGGATTGCCCAGTTCTCTAGGATTCTTACCGCAGTATGAGTCTTTCCAGTACCTGGGGGGCCCTGAATCAAAGTTAACCTCCTGCAGATTGCCCTCTTTGTTGCCTCCCTCTGAGCCTCGTTCAAGTCACTAGGAAGTGGAACCCTGATCTCTTTTGCACCTTTCATCTCTGGAACCAGCGAAGAAGTCCCTTCTGGATCGTGAACAAGCCCTAGTAGAAGCTCCCTTAGTGGAGCGCCCCCATCCTCTTGGAAGATTGAATTCAAAGCATCCCTCATTCTGTCGAATGCAACTCTATTGGCTCCTCGATCAATCCTCCATGTTCCCTTCCTAAGTCCCTTTGGCGCCTCGGGCAGGACCACTCTAATCGAGTCCCTACTTCTATTGCTGACTATCGCCTCTATGGGTTTTTCAGTCAATGGATTACTTCTGCTAAGCATGATGATGTCGCCCTGTCTGAATCTGTGTGAACCTAGATTCCTCCCTGCTCCTCTTCGAAATCTGATTACTCTTTGGCCGAATAACCAGCCGTCAGTCTTGGCGCTCAAACCAAAAATAGCTATTCCATTTGCTTCTAACTTTTTATCAGACCAATTCCTCAGCCTCTCCTCAGTCATTGCTAGCTCATCTTCTAGCTCCCATCTAATCAGACGGAGATAGGCTTCATGATGGTCCTGGCTCCTTTGGAAGCGACTTGCAATTTCATTCTCAGAACCTACCACGACCCATCGCCACCTCCTGCCCATATCACGGTTACTTTAGGAGCCCCTGACTCAAGTAATCAATCCATTTCCAGTGATAATTAAACGCTCACAGCAGTCGAGAGTAATATCCAGAGGGGGCGGGACTGGTGTTTGACAGATTCAAGTCATGGAGTAATTCAAATTCTAAGGGCATAATTTGCCCATCTTGTCAGCATACTAACCAAGAGGGAACAAATGTTTGTACAAGATGTTACTATCAGATAGACCGACCTTCTTTCCAGCAGAATTCTGGACTAGAGGAGGACGAATCTACAGATCTTCTGGACCAACTTATGACTGAGATTGAACATGAGGAGGAGGAGGAAATCACGCCTCCTTCATTCGCATTGGAAGACTTAACAGTTGAAGTTTCACAATACGGAGAGGGGGAAGAAATAGTCCTCGATAGAAAGCCGGACTTCGATTCAATGATTCCTTCAGAGGAAGATGTCGATGAAGAATACGAGCTAACAGCAGATGATATCCCCCAATTCGTCCAGAAGTTCGAAGTTCCAAAGGATTCGTCCGAGGAAGAGGAAACGATTGAGCAGAAGAAAATCGAATTAGTTCAACCAAATTCTGAGACTCCGACGTTCGTACAACCCTTGCCTCCTAGTGAGATCATAGAAGCCGAGGAGAGTGGTATGCCCCTTCCCGATCAACCTCAATTAGAGTCCGGAGACTTCGATGGAGACGGTAAGATCGACGAATTCGAAGCAGCATTCTTCAGTGAGCCAGAAGAACAGGGAACCTCCTCAGAAATACCCCCTGCTCCTTCATTTCCAATCCCGAAAATTGCTGCAGTTCCATTACAAGATGAGCAGGGCTCTGTCCAGCCAGAAAATATTCCAAAGTTACCCTCCGCTCCAGTCTTCCCTCAACAAGAAACTACTGCAGAATCAAATGAGACCTCCGAAGAAACCCTCACCTTCTGGCCATGGCAGCAACAGGAAGAATGGCCCGCTGCGGAAATTATCAAGCAATTGCAATCAGCAATAAGATCAGCAAAGGAGCAGAATACAGCCCAAGCCACGGTTCTCTTGGATGAAGTAGGGCCTCATCTGGGAAATAGGACCTCATTGGTATATTCCGTAGGAAGGCTACTCATGTCGATCGGTAGAAATTCTGATGCCAGAAGAATGGTGGAATCTGCAATAAAGACATATCCAGATGACCCAGACCTAGTCCGAGCAAGAGAGAAACTGATTTCATAACCTAGGTAATATGCGCAGAACTGATGCGTCGGGACTCCTCCCCTAGAATGATGCAAAGGCGAGCCACCTCTACAATAAGAGTGGACGAGGGCCTGGTTCTGAGACCAGCCTCTAAGTCTTACATCCCAGAAATTGTCGAAGCATTCGAAGAGACATGGCCAGATGTGATGAGGGCAATGCCCTGGATTAACCCAGATAAGGACATAAGCCCTCAGATTGAGGATTTCATACGAGACACTGAGAGAAAGGGTAGATCCGGTCTCCTTCATCACTGGGTGATGATTCGTCCTTGGGATGGTTATGTTATTGGTTTAGTTGGTTTCGATAGAGTTACTAGATCTGAGAGAGCGATTTGGAATTTGGGATACTGGGTCAGGAGCTCAGAACAAAGACACGGATATGCCAGACGCAGCATCGATGCAGTTCTAGGTTGGTTGGGGCAGGTTGGAGAAATGATCGTAGAAGTCAAGGTCGACCCGAACAATACAGCCGGCTCAAAGACCGTAATTAGAACAGTGAGGAAATGGAAAGGAGAGAGGTGCGTATCGGGGGACTCTCCGATAACTGTTGCTGGAATCAGGACAATTCACGAATGCCATTTGATAGAGTTGGGGCCCGCAACATCCCCATCATAGGCAGACACAACCGTCGACCCATTCAAAAAACACGCCTTGGCTGGTGATTCTGCCCAACAGGGCAGTGATTGCCATGTCCCCCCCAGAACCCCGACAGACTCTTCCCGATTCGGACCCAGAAGAGACTGATGAATGGTTGGAATCATTGAGGACTTTAGCATCGTCACACGGCACGTCAAGAGCAAGACTACTCCTGCAGGAGTTAATGTCGGAAGCATCCTCACTGGGGATTGACATTGCCCCATCTAGAACTCCGTACCTAAATTCAATTTCCATTGATCAGCAGCCTCCATATCCTGGAAACCTAACCTTGGAGAAAAAGATCCAGAATCACGTACTTTGGAACGCAGCCGCTATGGTCTCCGATGCAAACAGAAGAATGGACGGGATCGGGGGGCATATTTCCACATACGCCTCAAGCTCTACTTTGTACGAAGTAGGATTCCAGCATGTATTCCGGGGAAAGGAATTCAATGGGATTGGGGATGCCTTGTTCATCCAAGGACACGCTAGTCCGGGAATATACGCTCGGGCATTCCTTGAAGGTAGAATTACCGCAGATCAGGTTTCTAACTTTAGGCAGGAGGCCTTTGTAGATGGGCTATCTTCATATCCACATCCACGATTAATGTCAGAATTCTGGGAGTACCCTACGGTTTCGATGGGATTAGGGCCACTCGGTGCCGTGATGCAGGCGAGATTCTGGAAGTATCTCGATCAAAGAGGACTCGCTGATACTTCGGAGAGTCGAGTTTTCGCCTTCTTAGGGGACGGAGAGATGGACGAACCAGAGGCAATAGCTTCCATAGCAGTAGCCGGTAGAGAAAGCTTGGATAATCTAATCGTGGTAGTAAATTGCAATTTACAGAGGCTAGACGGGCCTGTAAGAGGTAATTCCAGCATCATACAAGAACTAGAGGGGCTATATCGAGGAGCGGGATGGACGGTAATCAAGCTAATTTGGGGGTCTGGATGGGATAGAGTATTCCAGAGAGACTCAAATGGAGAACTACTAGAGAAGATGGAGGGAATCGCTGATGGCGACTGGCAACGACTCAGCACCCTTTCTATCAGTGATTTCAGAGAAGAGTTGTTCTCTGGAAGCGAGTCTCTGAAGACCCTTGGAACCTCACTCTCGGATAAAGAAATTGAAGATCTTACTAGAGGGGGGCACGATCCTGTGAAGGTGTATTCCGCATACAAATCGGCTATCTCTGCAGAGGGCCCAGCTGTAATCCTGGCTCATACAGTAAAAGGATGGGGTATCGACTCTTTTGAGGGCAGGAACTCAACTCACCAGAAGAAGAAGATGACTCTCGATGACTTGAAGGCCTATCGTGACGCGCTGGACATTGATATCGACGATTCCAGACTCGAAGATAACCCCTTCATCCCGCTCGAAGAAGACTCGGATGAGATCAAGTATCTGTCTGAAAGAAGAACATCTCTCGGGGGCTCATTGCCGTCAAGAAACCCTTCCAAAATAAACTTCGAACTTCCTGGGCAGGACACTTATTCAGCATTTGACCAAGGGACACCAGAAGGCCAAGAGGTCTCTACGACCATGGCTTTCGTACGTCTACTAAGAAATCTGATGAAATCAGATATAGGCCCTAGAGTCGTCCCCATCATCCCTGATGAAGGAAGAACTTTCGGAATGGATCCACTGTTCAGCGAGTTTGAGATTTTTGCTTCTAGAGGTCAGAAGTACACCCCTGTGGATCATAAGATGCTCCTAAACTACAAGGAGTCAGAATCAGGGCAGGTCCTTCAGGAAGGTATTTCCGAGGCAGCAGCTATTGCCTCGTGGATTTCTAGTGCAACCTCATATTCTAATGCAAGATCTGCAACTATGCCATTCTACACCTTCTACTCGATGTTCGGCTTTCAGAGAGTAGGGGATCAGATTTGGAGTGCCGCAGATGCTCGCGCCCGAGGATTCCTGATGGGTGCCACAGCCGGCAGGACGACCTTGAATGGAGAGGGCTTACAGCATCAGGATGGACATAGCCTATTGATGGCCTCGGCCGTACCCCACTGTCGTGCATGGGATCCTGCATATGCATACGAGTTGGCTGCTATTATCAGACATGGAATAGATGAGATGTGGGGGCAGAACCTTGATGTCTTTCATTATGTGATGCTTTACAACGAGAATCAGCAGCAGATGCCCAAGCCACCGGATGTGGATGATGGCATCGTAAGAGGAGCATACAAAATAGAAGAACTTGGAGATGGAAGCGACAAGATTAGGCTTCTAGGATCTGGACCAATTCTCAGGAATGTTAGGGAAGCAGCATTGGAGCTTCATCGTGACTATGGGATATCATCAGAGGTATGGTCCGTTACCTCCTACGGGGAACTACGCAGAAAAGGTCTTGAGCACGAAAGATCAATGCGCCTTAATCCTGAAATTTCCGAAGAACCTTACGTCTCCAGATGTTTTGGAGATCAAATCCCTACGGTTGCCACTTCTGACTACATCTCCTCAGTACCTGAGATGATTCAGAGATGGATCGGAGGTAGGTACATTGTCCTTGGAACAGATGGATTTGGGAGATCTGACACCCGAGAAGCCCTGCGTTCGTTTTTCGAAATCGATACAAACAGCATTGTTGTTGCAGCAATCTCAGCATTAGAGCAAGAAGGCACATTACCCTCTGGGACGGTAGAGAAAGAATTGAGAAATAGGAATCTAAACCGAGAGAGAATGGATAAGACAGAGTGATATCAAATGGGCAGGATATCAAACTCTGTCAGATTCATGTTTAGATGGGTTCCATGGGTAATTACAGGTGCTTCGTTAGCATACCGCAGGCTTCCCGACAAATCGCAGAATGAGATCAAAGAAGTAGCAAAGGAGCCTCATAAGTGGGGGGAAGGATTAGAGAAGGCCTGGGATGCTTCGAAAATAGGTGCTGAGCATTTCAAGAGGACATCAGGAACCTTAGCAAACATACTGATCGGGAGAAGAGTCAGTAGAAAGGAGAGGATTCAGGCAAGAGACGACTTGGCTGCTTTGAGTTTGGTAGTCCCTCCTCTGAGGGTATTCATGATTCCTGGCAGCCAAATCCTGTTGGGGATTATGGCACGAGTAACTCCATGGAGGCTAGTTCCAGATGATTGGATTCCTCTGAACGCTCTGAAGAAGATAAGGGGCGAGGAAACACCTTCTTTAGACCAAGAAAGCACACATGTTAGAAGGATGCTTGGCAGATAAAATCAGTCGATCATAGTGATATTGGAAAGGAAGTAGTTGTGTTTTAATGCATCTCCCAGACTTATCCAGTCTGGAACCTCGCCTTTGAAGTCATCATATCTGTGCCCTGGAATCAATCTCCAATCGGGAGGTAGACCACTGAGAATCTGCTTGGCTCTAATCAAACTCCTCTGCTGTGCTTGTGGATCTCCTCCGGGAAGATCCACTCTTCCTGCACTCCTAACGAAGAGAAGATCTCCAGCATGATACACTCCATGTCCGTGAAAGGTTACGTGACCGGGTGCATGGCCAGGCGAGTGGGTAACTGTGATCTCAATAGATCCTGCACACCAAACCACACTTTCTCCGGGTTCACAGTTCCAAGTGTTCGTGAAATCTACTTTTCTGAATACGATGTTCCCCAATAAGCTCGGCACTCTTGCATCTTCGTGCCCCCAGACCTCAAGTTCTGGGTATTTCCTAATCATACCTGGAAATCCTGCTGCATGGTCTCTGTGAGTATGCGTGTATAGGAGATGAGTGGGATGGAGGCCTTCTTCTTCCAGCTTGGTGCACCACTTTTCTGCATCGAATGGATCAACTATTGCAACAATTCCGTTTGCTCGGTCCACGAAGGCAGTATTCATGTTCATCAGAGACCCCATTTGTGTTATCCAGACCTCTACACCGTCTTCCCAAATCGATGTGTGGAACTCTCCCTCAGACAGCATTAACCTTGCGAGGAAGACATAGGACAAAGTCGTAATGCATATACAAGCCATACCAAGCGCAAAGTTTGAGCAAATGCCGTACGATGCCCAAGAGATTGAATCGCGATGGCAGAAGAAATGGTCTGAAGACAAGGTTTTCGAAGTTGAGATTGATCATTCAAAACCTAAGTTCTACTGCTTGGAGATGTTCCCATATCCATCTGGACACATGCATATGGGGCATGTCAGGAATTACTCAATCGGCGATGCGATGGCACGATTCCAGAGATTAATGGGCAAGAACGTACTCTATCCTATGGGCTACGACTCATTCGGAATGCCAGCAGAGAATGCTGCCAAGAAAGATGGAGGGCACCCTCACGATGTCACACATAGCAACATCTCTAGCATCCGTTCCGATCAGGAAAGGATGGGTTACTCATATGATTGGAGGCGATTTCTAGCGACATCCGATGTGGATTACTATCGTTGGAACCAGGAGATGTTCCTAGTACTCAATGAGAGAGGTTTGATCGAGCGGAAGTCTGCTCCGGTAAACTGGTGCATAGATTGTGACACCGTTCTGGCCAATGAGCAGGTAAGGAACAATAGGTGCTGGAGATGTGGCTTAGAAGTCGTCCAGAGAGACATGGCTCAGTGGTTCGTAAAGATGACAGAGTACTCCGACGAGTTACTCGACGAACTCGATAATATCTCCTTCCCCGAGAATGTAAAGGCAATGCAGAGGAACTGGATAGGTCGCTCAAACGGAGCCCACATCGAATTCCCGGTGGCAGACTCATCATCAGTAATTGGAGTATTCACTACTAGACCCGATACCATATTCGGAGTCACCTTCCTAACTTTGTCGCCAGAGCATCCTTTGTGTGAAGAACTGTGTTCAGGGAGTGAGTGGGAAGTAGGATGGCGGGAACTCAAGGAAGAATGCTCACGAATGTCTGAGTTCGAGAGAGTTAACATGCTGAAGGAGAAGAAGGGAGTGTTCCTAGGAAGATATGCAATCAATCCACTAAACGATGAGATGGTCCCAATATACGCTGGTAATTTCGTAGTTGCTACTTATGGAACAGGTGCGGTGATGGCAGTACCCGGGCATGATCAAAGAGACTTCGATTTCGCAAAGGAGTATGACCTTGAGATAAGGAGGGTACTCGAAGAAAATCAAGACAGTGATCCTAACGAACCAATGACTAGGGCATTCGAAGGATACGGTCAGATGATCAACTCTCCAGTCGATGCTTTTGAGGGACTCTCCGGAGATCAAGCAAAGAATGCAGTAATTTCCACTCTAGAAAAGAAGAAAGCAGGCTATGGCAAAGTTGAGTATCGTCTGAAGGATTGGCTACTTAGTAGACAAAGATTCTGGGGCACTCCAATCCCTATGATTCATTGCGAGTCATGCGGAATTGTCCCAGTGCCAAGTGAAGATCTCCCGGTTGAGCTACCTCTGGATGTCGTATTCTCCGAGGAGCAAAGTGGTAATCCTCTGGAATCGCACATGAGTTTCGTGCAAACTAACTGTCCTAAATGCGGAAGTGAGGCAAGGCGAGAGACGGATACAATGGACACATTCTACGATTCTTCATGGTATTTCATGAGATTTTGTGATGCGGGTAATGACGACTCTCCATTCGATCGCTCTGCTGTCGACTATTGGATGGAACGAGGAGTTGACCTGTACATAGGCGGGATAGAACACGCTGTAATGCACCTTCTCTACGCTAGATTCTTTACAAAATTCACTAGAGATGCTGGAATGAATGGAGTCGGAGAACCATTTGGAAGGCTAGTCTGTCAGGGGATGCTGAACGCTCCCGCCCCGTACTGCTCTGACTGTAACTCTGAGTATCATGTTGACTACTTCGAATCTGATTGCCCATCCTGTGGAAAAAAACTATCCAAAAGGTCAGCTAAGATGAGCAAATCTCTTGGAAATACAGTCAGTCCTGAAGAGATGATTTCAAGATTCGGAGCCGATACAGTAAGGCTTTTCATCCTCTTCGGCGCTAATCCTGAGGCAGGAATGGATTGGTCTGATAGCGCATTGGAAGCAAATCACCGCCAAATCAAATCTCTATTCGACGCGATCGACGAAGCATTAGAACTCCCCGATAAACCATCGAATATTGATGGTTGGTTATTGTCAAGGATGAGAGCAAGCAGGAAAAGGTGGATACACTCGATGTCAGAAGTTAGTCTAAGGGAAGGGGTGATGATTAGCCACTTCGAAATGCTTTCCGATTGGAATTGGTATCTTCGAAGAGGAGGTCTCGATAGGGCAACTGCGTTGAAATTCTTAGAGGTCTGGATTCCCATGCTAGCCCCTGCGACACCTCACATAGCAGAGGAGTTCTGGAAAAAGATCGGCGGAAAGGAACTCATAGCCGTACTTGAGATTCCTGAGATCAACATTGAATCTGATGACTTGCATATCCTTGCAGAAGAGGAATACGTGAAGAACATCATTTCCAGTTCCAGGAATCTCAAGACTCTAGCAGAGAGGCACTCCGAGAAAGGTATCTCCAGCGTAGTTATCCAGACTTCACCAAAGTGGAAATTAGATCTGGCGTCTGAGGCTATCAGCCTACACTCCTTGGAATTTGACTTCAAAGGAAACGGTCAGGAGCACCTAAAATCTCTTGAAATATTCAAGGAAGAGTCGACGAGAGGAGAGGTCTTCCAAACTTGGAATTCAATTACTATCGGAGGAAAGAAAACAAGAGGAAAACTCTACACTTGGTCCGAAGGGGAGAGGTATCTACTGTCAGAGGGAATCGACGAAGTAGGGATAATCTCAGCCAACTCAGATTTCATTGCTTCAGCCTTGGGCGTCGAGGACGTCGAAGCATACACAGCAGGAGCCGCAGAAGACGTTGGAGGCAAGGCCAAAATGGCCTTCCCGTTAGAACCCGGAATAGCATTCCAGTAGGTGAAACATGGCTTCAAACTTCGATTACACCGTCCTTTTCGATGACCATTGCGGGAAATGTACTAGATGGGCAGAATTCATTCAGAAAAGAGACCCAGATTCGAGAGTAAAACTCGTGGGTCAGAACAGTGAACAGGGTAAGGAGATTTTACTGGACATCCCAGACGATTTGAAGGGATTGGATTCCATTTTCCTGATTTCCAGTGATGGTAGATGGTATCCAAAGAGCGCTGCAATTTGGAGGGTATGCAGGCAACTTGTATTCCCCTGGAGTTTAGCATCAACAATGTTTCTCGTACCTTGGCCTATTCGGGACTACTTCTATGATGCTTATGCAAGAATGAGAAAGTAGTCTCCGACAGGTGGGTTCATGGGGCTCCAACATCTGCGAGTACTATTGAGTGAAGACGGGAGTGCCAAGCGACGTCGAGGACGTCGAGGACGTCGCCGAAGACCAAGGAAGGGAAACAAACCCCCCATGGATGATGGCAGGGGCGCCAAATCAGAGGACATTGAAAGAGCACTGTCTAGGTTTACTCTTGATCCCAGACCGATGGGAATTCCACAAGAAATCGATCCCCCTCCGAGGAAGGTCGAAATCAGATGGAACACAAATGCAGTTTCTAGGGAGGTTCAGAATAGAGCAGGGAAGATTGCCTGCATCCCCGGGGAATTTGGATTTCTTCCGGAGGAGAGAGTTCAGGAAATCGCTTCTGACCTTGATGGTCTACCGATCTCATTGGAACAGGCTCTGTCCTTGAGGGCGGCACTAAATCAGGAGAAGAGCGTTTACTCTCACTCAAAATTGATGCGAAGATCAAATGAACTCAGCAGGAGGTATGATTCAGGGGAAAGCGTGATAGCATTATCAAAGAGGTTTGATGCCCCTCCAGTCAACACATTCAGGGCTATACTAACTGGACGAGGATGGACAAAGACTAGGATTAAGGATACACTAAATAAGAATCCGTCCAAATTAAACCAGAGAGATAGGGAGCAGTTTGAACTTGCTGAGTCAGTAGATCGAGTCAGCTCAGTTAACCAGACTGAGACTCAGAGCGCTGCAGAGGTTTTCGAAGATATACTGTGTGACCACTTCTCCTCATTGGGGATAAGATTCAGGCGCCAGGAAGAGCTACTGAGGGAACAGACCAAAGAGGAAGGTAGAGCAATCATCACTCCAGACCTACTTCTGATAGATGATGTTCGAATCAATGGGATTCCATGTGCTTGGATAGACGCTAAGCACTTCTTCGGAGCCGATCTAAAGTTTCCAAAGAAGAAAACTCAGAAGCAGGTAGACAGATATGTGGCAGAGTATGGGCATGGAGCGCTAGTTTATCGCCATGGATTCTGCGATGGTCTAAGGCTAAGAGGGGCGATAAAACTAGACTCCAGTCCCTTGGATCTTAAGCCACTCGAGGAATTCCACGAGAACTCGAAATCTTAGTCTTCTACACTAATTTACCTACTCTACTAGGGAATGAGGAAAGGCCAGAAATCTCCAATGCCTCAGAAATCTTGTAAATCCAATCTTCTTCTCTATGAGGATCATTTGGTACAATCACCACACTCTCGCCCAACATACAAAGCATAGCAGATAAACTATCGGAGAATCCTGACCTATTAATCGCATCATTCACAGATTCGATAATTTCCAATCTCGATGCATCCATCTCAAGGCCGCTTTCAGAGGAGAAAATAATTGATTCCTCAATAAGTTCCGACCACCTGTGCTCTCCCCATTCTCCTTCACCAATTCTCTCCATTGCGATTTCACCCGCTCGGCAAATTTTCCTCCTCCACTCTTCACTATCGATATAACTCGAGGTATGTATGCCAGTCTTCTCTTTCCAACATATTAGAATCGGAATTTCGACAGACCAACCCTGGGAGACTCCCGGACCACTATCCAAGAGCCTTCCAGAAAATGGAGATCCGGGAGTAATCCTTCTCTCCACTCCTCCTGAGGAAAGAGCAGTTGTATCGCCCAAACCACTGGATCTCTTTCTCTCAACAATGTGAGCGACTAGGAAAGATCTTCTTACGCACTCTTCGTGGGGAATCCCGATTGCTCTCTGAATAGCCATCGATGATGCAACTGCGCCCGAGGCCGACATTCCGAAACCCTGTGAGGTTGGCAAGGACATTCTGATATCTAATTCCCAGTCAAAATCTCCTATCTCTGTAATCTCCGAAATTAACTCAGATAGTACATCCCGATAAATGCCTGAGTCATACTTGCCATGCATGAATCTTACAATTAACTCTCCAGAGCCATCCTCTCCTTTCGCTATTGCCTCGACTCCGTCATTGAGGCAAATGCCCGCACCTCTGCTTCCTTGATTCACTGGATCTTCACTTGAGTCATCAATCGTGAAGAGCAGAGTGATGTGCGCCCCGCATTGTCCCCTTCCCAGTAACATAGACATGATAACTCATCCAGAGAGATGGTAATGAATAATTGTAATTCATAGAGAACTAGAGAGGTCCTTCTCAAGAGATCCAAATCTTCCTGCAAGTTCCTCGACTGCCTTCATGAAAGCAGTTTTTGGGCTCATCGAGCCATCTGTCTCAAACGAAAGAACGTACTCTCCCGCGACCTCTTCGAGAGAAATTGCGTCCTTGAATGTCCTAGACTCCTCTGTACCCTCTCCCACGTGATTCAACTCATCAGAGAGAATTGCAACCTTGTCAACATCTTCCAACTTTCCATCCTTGTTGAAATCCTTGGCCGAGATTTCTAGATTCATATCCCACAGAATCTTTGCCTTGGTTTTGTTGTTCAGGATTCCAATCCTTCTAGGATGGAAGGTAACTCCACATGCTGGGGACCACTTTGTGTGGTCTCTTCCACGACCCATGATTGCGGTAGCATAGAATTCAATCATCTGCCCCTTCATTAGTTTAGTTATTGGTATGCTCTTATACTCGTCAGGAATCTCAAGAGCTTCCTCTCCAAGATACTTCATGTCACCTGCAGTAACCCAACGCCCCTCCTCAGTTCCGAATACAACACAGGTGTAAATCATCTGACATTCCAAGCACCCTCTGTCAGCCTCAACAAGATCCTTACAATTAGGGCACTCATCTTGGAAGTGGAACTTGTCATGCACCGTAGGAATAGGGATCATCGCAAGCCTCTGAGCGACCATTTCGTCGGGAATTGGACCAGTAGTCTCCCATATCTCCTCATCTTGCTCCTTTGTACCAAGCTGGAATCTGACGCTGTCAATAGCCATTTTTGGAGTATCTGAGATTAGCGACCTCCTGAGTGCATTGGCAAAACTCCTATCTGTCTTAGATAGAAGTATCTGTATCTTATTGTCCTCTTCTTTCAGTATCTTGATCTTAACCATTTTATCACTCCAATTCAAACTCTTCTGCCTCTTCTTCCGCCCTTGCTCTTGGTTCCATCGGTTGGCATCGGAGTTACGTCCTCAATCCTCGTAATCCTTACTCCAGCACGAGTCAGTGCCCTGATGGCTGCAGTAGCCCCGGGAGCGCTGTTCGATCTGTTTCCCCCGGCCCCTCTGTATTTCACAATAACTTGGTCAAAATCCTTCTCAGCTAGCATCTCAGCAATCTTCTCAGCGGCTCTTGTTGCAGCAAACTGTCCACCAGAATCGCTTCCACCCTTAGTAACCATCCCTCCCGAAACCTTGCAGACCGTCTCTGCACCAGTTAAATCGGTAGCAGTAATCAGAACATTGTTGAAAGTGCTGTAGATATGTAGAATAGCTTTGTGTCCCATCACGACTCCTCCTCTTCTGTGGAATCTTCTTCCGCTTCCTCTTCATCATCTTCTTGGTATCGGAGCGTCTCCAATTCCTTCCTGAATGGATGTTCAGGATCAACAAACGGAGAGTTTTCGCTATATTTCAGCGAATCCTCTTCCTCCTTTAGAACATGATAACCTGGGACCGTCATCCGCTGATCACCGATACAGATGTGCCCATGCACAATCAGATTCCTTGCTGCTCTCATAGATGGGGCCAATCCCTTGTAGTAAACTACTGATTGCAGCCTCCTAGATAGCATGTGTTCAACGTTTATCTCGAGTACGTCACCTACGTCTGCACCGGTTTGTAGGAGCCCCTTCTTAGTTAAAGAATTCAGCAATTGATCTTTCTCCTTCGCATAGTGACCTTCAGTTGAGTCGACCCTTCCAATCAACTTCATCGCCTGATTTCGATGTCTTCGGAGTGCGGATTTCTCTCTCCAGATTTCTCTCATGCCACCAACCTTCTTCAGACCGTACCTTTCCTTCAGATCGTGCTCTTCGTCAATCCTAGCCTGCTTCCAGGGGTGGGTAGGAGTTTGTGTCCTAGGTCTGGAGAATTTCGGCTCGCCCATTTTCTAACCTCACTTCTTCCTCTGGACACCAAGCGCGGAACCTCTTCGGCCGTTCGACCTAAGTCTCTGACCTCTTACCTTGTGTCCACTCCTATGCCTCATTCCACGCCAAGTCTTGATTTCTGCTAGCCTTGCCACATCGTCATCCTTAGTCATGCCAACCTCGTTAGCAATAATATGAGCATCTTCGTTTGATTCTAGATCCCTCTGACGGTTGACCATCCACCAAGGTACGTTGGTTGCATATTCATCGATAGCACTTCTGAGCTTGTCCTGTTCGTCAGAGGATAGGTGCCCCCCAAGTCTCGTTCCGTCAATCCCGGACATCTTGCAAATCATCATTGAAGTCCTGATTCCTATGCCCTTAACTGACGTCAATCCGTATGTGATAGGCTTCAATCCGTCGATGTCAGTATCTGCTATTCTGACGATATACGAGAAGTCGTCTCCTAATTCGGCTTCGTCTACTTTTGGCATTACGGTTCCCCCGTGTTCACCTTTCGGTGGCCTTTTGGGCATCCTCGCGACTTACAGTCCCTATTTGAACCGATTGGAGGTACAATATTTTGCGGAATGACTACTCCTTGCATACTATGTACAACTTCTGAGCTCCGTTAGGTCTCTCTATCTCCATGTCTACCATGAAACCCTTAGTCCCATCCGAACCTTTCAACTCCCGTGTAATTCTTCTCTGAAGGGTAGGATGAATCTCAGGATCCAGATTGCATCTGAGGGTTATATTCGAAATCCCCTTTCTTGCCACAGACGATGCAACCTGGTCTATTGTATTCAATTCTGGAGGGGTTAACCTGTGCTGTACAATCTTCCCAGTAGCCACTACGAAGCCCCTCACATCATCATCATCAGAGATTTCGTCGGTATGTATTAGCAAGGGCCTCCTCCCTTCGGTCCTAACCCAAGACGAACCTGTTCCACTCGCTATTGCCTTACTGTGCCAGGAACTCTGAAGACCACTCTCGATAAGTACTGGATCTACGACTGTCAGGTATGCCCCCCGAGGAATTTCCATTACACTTCCGAATGGCGTGATATTCGCTCCAGAGCCCCTTCCCTCAATACTGGAAATGACTCTCTTCCTTCCAACTCTTATGCATCTGTTCGGACTATCAGATGAGAGTGATCCCACCCATACTGAGAGCCTGTCAACCCTACCACCGCCTCTGCTTAGCCATTCCCATGTCCACGAAGAACCAGGAAAAGTTGTTTCAAGAATGCCATCGACCATTGCACGTTGAACAGAATCTAGCCTTGGAGACAGGTCCAATAGAACTGCAGGTCCTTTCGGTCCTGTTTGTAAATGACTACTCCAACCCTTCAGAATCGATTTAATATCCGGCTCCATCTCATCTAGACTGTGATTCTGGGCATCTCTCGGCCTAGCCGGATCAATATGCAGCATTGCTACGGGAGGATGAGCCCTCGTACCTGCTTCTCTTAGACTAGACCAGTACGTCGAAACTGCCGATTCTGCAGAACATCCATCACCTACCAGGACTCGGTCGAGAGAACGTTGAATGTCTCCCTCAGAATTGAGATGCATATTTGCTGCACAGAGATTGGCCACATCTCTATCTATTTCTATACCAAGTGCAGGACGTTTGAGAATTTTTGAAAATGCGATAAGTTGGACTCCGGAACCTGCAGCAGCATCTAGGATTACACCAGCAGGAAGATCCATCGGATCAATCTGACTGGCTCTAATCGAGGCTACAGACCATGGCGTGGATAACCTCCTCATACCCTCGCTCATGAAGAACGCAGGCTCTCCTTTCCTCGCAGACTCTGGTTTACTCTTCCTTTTTGCATTACTAACCAGTCTTTTCGAAGGAACTATTGCTGTGTGCCCCCCTTCTTCCACAGTGGTTCCCGTTGGAACTTAGTCAAGTCTCTTTCGTGAAACTCACTCTGATATCGGTGCACTTCTGAGGACCAATTCAAACCTCAACCACGTGTCCTGAAGCTCATGCCCGTCGCTGTTACCGTATGCAATATCAGGAGGCAGAAGGGTGGTATGAGTCGTCCCCGTATTGATTCCCGGAATCAGTCCTCTATCGTTGTCAATATCCAGACCAATTGCAGACCAACAAAAACCCTCAATGGACCAATTGCACCCATCACCGGCAGAATCGCTCCAGTCTCCGCTATCCAACTCATCACCTGAATCAGCATCCCAAACAGTATACTGTACAGCAAAAGGGTCTCCATTCTGTATGTGAACATCTCTATTTTCCGCACCTTGGAAAATATTGAGATCCAACCTAACTTGGGCATCTAAGTCCGAAATATGGGTAGCAGTAATGCTAATCTCTCTCTCTGAGATATCCTCAATCAAATTTAACTGCATAATAGTAACATCATTTCCCGCTAGATCGTTGACTATCAGGTAAGGCTCGTTATTTGAAGAAAAAACAACTCCTCCTCCGGCTATCTCCAATACCAGATTGATGGTTTGGTTCGCCCTATTGTAGACGGCCACACTGGCCGAGTCTCCATTGCCCTGATGCGTCCAGTCGCATCTAACCTCGCCAGGGAGTAGGAATACACCTTCCTGATCTGATAGAGATCCATGAGGCCACTCCCAATCATCTTCCCTCGAAGAGCACGAATTGGATAGAAATCCTACTTCCCAGAGCCATCGCCCATCTTCGCTTAGAACGTCAATATCAGTTGTCCCGAATACAGCATCCATGTCATCAAGGAAACCCTTTGCAGAAATTCCCACCCAGATAGAGCTCAATAACAGACTTATCCCGGTAATCACAGAGAGAACTATGGCAGCTCTAGGAACGGCCATTTTATTGAGTCCCAGCGGGATTGGAGGATGCTCAATTTCATCGGGAGTATCGGCTATCCATGATCTCGTCACGAGTCCTTAGAATTGCCAGTATGTCATCAACGTTGGCACTTCCGGATTAGTCCTTGAGCAATTCATCTTGATTAGCTAGTCCCAGCCAAGCTACAATACCTAGTTCCACTGCTAGAGCGATCATTCCAAGCAATATTTCATTCTGTCCAATATCCCCAGAAGAGAATACTAGGAAGCACACGATGGCAGCAACGAGATCCGCCAGTCCCCAGATTCTGAATCCCTTTCTTAGTTGTAGAATCCCTATAACCCAAATCTCCGTAGACATCACAATCAGGAGAATCGGTAAAACAAATTCTCCTACCATTCCAACTGCAATAGACCCAGAAATAACGAAAATATGGCCGTTTGCGGCTAGAGTGAATGTCCATTTGGGCAGTTCAAAAATGATAGTAAGTGCACAACCTATCATCACAACTATTCCGAATACTAGCATAATCTCTCCGAACGAATCGAGCAGACTTTCGTTCCATCTGGAAAGTGCGAAAAGAGCTAGGACACCACTAGGGAGAGCAATACCTAGTTCGGATGGCCTTGAGGATCTGACACTATTCAGAGCGGAGATAGAAGCTGCTAGAATGCCAGCAGGCCCAAACGACATCATGACAATCGCAAGACTTCGAGCTCCAGAACCGAAGCCATCTGTTTCACGATTACTAACGTGACTCCTTCCCCCCTCGATCCAGAAACATAGAATAGCGCACATAACAAGTGTTGACTCTAGAAGTACCCAAGGCATAGTCCACTCCAAAGCATCTCCATCGAAAGGATCCACAGTGAAGGGAAGAGGCAGGGCTCCAACTAAGGCCCCTCCAATCAGACGGGTCAATAAAAGGGGGATTACGAACCAGTCGATTGCAATCGAAATCCTTTCAATCAGATTCTTGTGTTCCAGTAGCGAAACCATCAACAAAACAAGAATTAACGAGCATGCAACGGCCATATCCAGAAGCAGCCTAGGACTACTTCCCGGTGGGAAAACGTGTGCAGATAGCACAATCAAGCACACTCCAGTTATTGAGAGTGCAATGGGCATCTCCATTCCTAGGATATGAGGCAAATCCAACTCTAGCCCCCTGGTTCTCTTTTTGATTAGGAATACTATTGCACAGCAGAAAACACCGGTAGAAACCAGTATCAGAGCACCCATCCCGAGTACAGCAGAACTTAGAATTCCTGATAGCAATACTATCATGAGAACTACCATTCCAACAACGGGGGTATGAGTGATTTCAGAGGTAAGGAGCTCTGACATATTCTCAGTATCTGACAACTCCCTCTTGTTCCTTCGTAACTGTTCCATCTCAGCCACCTTGGGACTATAGGAGGACAATGACCCAAATCCGCGGACAAGCACTCCATCCGAGACCATTCTGATCGCTGCCTCTCTCTTTGCAATGGTCTTCAATTCCGATCTAATCTCGCCCCTAGAAATCAGCCAAAAAGAAGTAAAAACGAAAACTATCGCTGATGAAATCTGAAGGAGACCGTAGTTTGCCTCCAAAGACAGAACGCCCGAGATCACTACTAGAACAAGCGCCGAGCAAGCAGGCCTAAGCATATTTTCCATATGTTCAGCCCTGGGCAAATATACAGATAGAACCACAATCGTACATGCTACTGCTAAGAACTCGGTGTCGAATAAGTTCCCAGAGAGGACCCCCGAGTCCAGATCAGAGATCCATTTTGGAGAGGACAAACTCTTGGAAGGCTCCCTTCCTGTCCAGAAAACAAGCATTGGCACTGCGACCATTGCAATCCCTAGGCCGTATATCGTATCCTTACCGAAGTACAATATTGAGGAGATGGATAGGCACATCAGAACAACTATCGCTTCATCAAGTCCATGCCTCCATTGGATTGTCAGGTAAGTAATTGCGATTATCCAGATTATTCCCTCTTCACTACTGTTCCTCAGTCCCAGAGCAAAACTTAGGATGTGTAAGGTGGAAATTAGTACCAGTAGAGAAACCAGGGAAAAAGCATTGAAACCGTCAAATTGAGCTAGGATGACTACTGTCAGCATAGGTAACCACAGACCAATACTCCATAGATTCAGCACCCCAGAATCCCTTATTGAAGCGGAGATTTCGGTGATCCCCATGAAACCAGATGCAAGATTTACTCCGCTATCGCCCATCTTCGAGTTTACTAGGAACAGAAGTACCGATGAAAGCGCAAGATAAATCGCTAGGGGCAGAGGTTCCAAGTGAACCATTCCACTGTAATCATTCAGGTCGTTAGCGATCATTATCGTTCGTACGGTCTCTTCAACCATTTTCTCTATAACAATCCACGACCATGGAAGAATTACGGTAACTCCTGTCAGTGAGGAAGAATTTCTTCTAATCGCCAGAACTGCTGTTCCAATGTGCAGTATCGACAGTATTCCCAGAAGGGCGAATCCACCATCTCCATCGGATTTGCTGTCAGTGGGAACCAGTAGAACCAGTATTGCTAAGACGGCAACAGATCCAATCCACAGGACTCTGTCCGAGACGCTACTCTGATCTCTTAGGATAATGGAAACAGTTACTATCGCTCCAATCGCAGTGAAGATATGATAAGATGACACTCCAAGAGTCGCGTCAACATAGTCATCGTTCAACAATACCAAGGTGAGAATTGTGGCTGTAATCAGGAGTGGTTGAGATACCCTACGTGACTGAACCCCCCTAACAACAAGGTATGAACCACCAAATGCTCCTCCGAGGAAGGTCACCATTCCGAGAGCGTACCCAATGTCCTCACGATTTGATGCGACAGCTAGAACGGCTCCAACCATGCCCAGTGAAATCGAGACCCCCCATAGCCCTGGTTTTCCAAGACCCAAAGTTTCGAATCCCTTGGAGAACCAGTTCTCATTCTTTGAGAAGACAGTTGCCATGTAAGCGTTCAACGAGGTGACTAACATCAGAAGTAGAAACAATAGTAATGGTTCCTCAATTGGTAAGACCTGCAGAGG
>MDSW01035920.1_pt1 | contig 32840 bp, 29 predicted proteins | sample 811171 | NCBI WGS metagenome assembly MDSW01 (sample SAMN05326641, study PRJNA326480) | marine metagenome | isolation source: seawater | place: Atlantic Ocean: North West | collected 2012 | reverse complement strand
TTTCCTTTTTTAACAGCTTGTGCAAAAACTCAAAAACCTTTGATGCTAAAGAGACATTATGGAGCTTCACTAAGAGATTGGCTGGGAGCTGCTGAATATCTTTTAGTAGAAGGAAACAAAAAAATACTTTTATGTGAAAGAGGTGTTTCTGTACCTCATACTCATAGATCTACTTCTAGGTTTTTATTAGACTTGCAAGTAGTTCCAGCAGCTCAAGAAGTAACCCATCTTCCTATCATTGTTGATCCATCTCATGCAACTTTTTGGAGACCGTGGGTACATTCAATGGCTTTAGCTGGAGTAGCCTCAGGTGCAGATGGAATAATGCTAGAAGTTCACCCGGATCCAAAAAATTCTGCTGTAGACCCTTTACAACCAATTAATTATAAAGATTTTAATTTTCTTGTAAAACAAATGAATATTTTAGCACGTAAAGTTTTAAAAAAAAAAGTAGTTTAAAAGCAGGCAATGCTTAATAAAATTTAAATATAATAATGAAAGAAAAATTATATACAGATATTAATATAAAAAGAATTGATAATTTTTTAAACGAACATCTCGAAAAGAGTAGCAACTTAAAAAATGGAGCTCCTCCAATTTCATCAATTGAAATAAGTATAAATGGAGCTTGTAATAGAAGATGCTTTTTTTGTCCTAGAGAAGATGAAGCCGCATATCCAAATATACTACAATCATTAGATTTAAAAATTTATAAGAAATTAATTAAAGATCTAAAAGAAAACGACTTTACTGGAAGAATATCATTCTCTGGTTTTTGTGAACCTTTATTGACAAAAAATCTAAATGAATACGTAAGTTTAATTCGTGCTGACTTAAAAATAAATGCTATTGAAATAGTTACGAATGGAGATCCATTAGTTGCTAAAAATGGAAAAGATAGATTAAAAGAACTTTATAAATGTGGATTGACTAATTGTAGAGTGAGTCTCTACGATGGGCCTCATCAAATAGAAATTTTTGAAAATATCAAAAAAGAACTGAAACTAAGTGACAGAGAATTTATTATTCGAAAGAGATATTTAGGTCCAGATCAGAGTTATGGTTTAACAATTTCAAATCGAGCTGGATCAGTTTCACTAAAGAATGAAAATTTTGAACTTAAGCCTTTAGCTGAACCACTAAAACAACCATGTTATTATCCTTTTTATAAGGTTTTAATTGATCATAATGGCGATGTTTTGATGTGTTCAAATGATTGGAAAAAAGAATTACCAATGGGAAATTTAAACAAAAATTCTTTAATTTCAATTTGGTCTAACGAAAAATTTATCTCACTTAGAAAAAAATTAATTAATAAGGATAGAAAGCATAGCCCATGCAATGTTTGTGATGTAAACGGGCTTTTAAATGGAGAAAAAGCATTTCATAGATGGCAAAAATTTCTACAAAAGTAAATTTTTCTAAAAAAATCAACGTAGGTTTAGTTGGGTCAGGTGTAATAGCGGAAGAGTATATAAAAGTAATTAAAAGTTTTAATCACAAAGTTATAAAATTTGTAACTAAATCAAAATCTAAAAAAAATTTTCTATTTAAAAAAAAACATAAAATCAAATATCATTTTGATAATTTTGAAAAAGCAATAAAACATGAAGCAAAAGTTGATTTTTGGATTATATGCTCTTCATGGGAATCACTTTTAGAAAATTTTAAAATTGCTTTAAAACATAATATTATTTTCATTATAGAAAAATCATTAATTATATCTTCAAAAAATTTACAAAATTTATATAAAAAAAATAATAATAAATTTAATAAAAAAATTTCAATTGGATATAATAGAAATTATTACGATTATATTCCTAAATTAATTAAAGAAATAAAAAATGATAAGTTAGTAACAGTAGTGGCAAATTTTCCTGACAGTTATAATAGAATTATAAAAAAAAGAGGTAATAATATAAAAAAAAATTTAGTTAAATATATTACTTCACACTGGATTTGTCTTATTTATAAAATATTAAATTTATCAAATTATAAAATAAAACTTAATAAATATAAAAAATATTCCAGTAAAAAAAATAGTTTAATGAATGGAAAAAGTTTAATTTTTGAAGTTATTAATAAAAGTTCAAAGATTCCACTTATTATGAATTTGATACCAAATAATCCTTCAAATTTAGAAATAAATTTTATAACAAATAAAAAAAAATATGTTTTATCTCCAGCTGAAAGATTACAAATATTTAATAATATAAAAGTTGTAAAAGATAAAAATAACCAAAACTTGTATTTAACACAAAAAAAAATATTTAATGTTCAAAGAAATTATAAACCAGGTTTAAGAGAGCTTTATAAAGACTTTGTGCATAAGTGTTATTATAAAAAAGAAAGTTTAAATTTAATGACAACAATTAATGATTTAATTGAGATTTACAAAATTTGTGAAATTTTTGAAAAAAAATAAAGAATAAATTTTTTAAAAATTAATTCTAGTAATTATTTATGGACGTACAAGTTAAAGAAATAGAAATTTATCATTATAAATTTCCTGTAAAAAATAAAAAATTTCCATGTGCAAATCATGTACTTAATGGAACGATTTATTTTAAAGTGTTTACAACAAATGAAATTATTGGTTACGGAGAACCAAGTTCATATTTTCTTGATTATAAAATTATATCTAAATTAGTTTATAAATATTTATATCCAAATTTAAAAAATAAAAATATTTTCGAAATTAATTTATCACAAATTAAAAAAAAATTTTTAAATAAAAAAAATTATTTTATAATAAGTAATTTAATTGCTGGACTAGATCAGGCTATTTGGGATATAAAATCAAAAATCTCAAAAAAAAATTTAAGTAACTACATTAGCAATTATAATAAAATAGATAGAAAAATTGGTTTATATGCTAGCGGAGGCATGATTTTTAATAATCAAAATACCAATGTAATTTTAAAAGAGGCATTAAAATTCCAATCCATTGGTTTTAAGGGTTATAAATTTAGACCACCAATTCCAAGAAATAAACTTTCTCACTCAGATAGGATGAAAAACCCACCACCTATTGATATTAAAAAATTAGTAAAATTATGTGAAAAATTAAGGATAAATTTGAAAGAGGACTTTAAACTTATGTTAGATTTAGGATGTAGAATCAATAATTTTAAAGATTTTTACTTTTTATCAGATTGTCTTCACGAGCTAAAGTTTCTATTTGTTGAAGAACCTTTAAAAAGAAATATAAATAATTATAAAATAATTCACAACAAATCAAAAACTAAAATATCATTTGGAGAGTCAATTGCAGATAAAAAAGATTTCATAAAATGGTCAAATTATGTAGATATATTTCAACCAGATACAAATATGATAACTATAACTGAACTCTTAGAATTAAAAAAAGTTTTTAAAAAATTAAAAAAGACTGTCGTCTTTCATAACTGGGCCAATCCTATTAATATGTTATTCAATTTTCATTTATCAAGTGTATTTAATAGCAAACTAATCGAATATAATGTTACTTATAACCCAGCTATTAGTCTTTTTTTAAAAGAAAAATTTAATATTAAAAATGGATTTATTTTAATTAATAACAAAGAAGGGTCAGGTGTAAATTTTAACCAAAACTTTGTAAATAAATATTCAAAAAAAATATAGTTTTATGATTTCAATACTTACCAACAAACCACTTATATCAATAATTGTTAGAACAAAAAATGAAGAAAGATGGATAGAGTCTTGCATACAAAATATTAAAAATCAAAATTATAAAAAAGTTGAAATAATAATTGTTGATAATAATTCAACTGACAAAACTCTAGATAAAATAAAAAAATACAAACTTAAAACAGTAAAAATAAATAATTTCTTACCAGGGAAGGCAATAAATTATGGAATAAAGAAATCAAAAGGGACAATAATAGTATGTTTGTCAGCCCATTGTATACCCACTAACAAAAGCTGGTTAGAAAATTTAGTTAAAAATTTAAATGATAATAAAATTGCAGGTGTTTATGGCAGACAAGAACCATTATCATACAGCAATGATTTAGATAAAAGAGATTTGATTACAGTATTTGGTCTTGATAAAAAAATTCAAAAAAAAGATCCTTTTTTTCATAATGCTAATAGTGCTTTTTTAAAATCAACCTGGAAAAAATTTCCATTTGATGAAAAAGTAACAAATATTGAAGATAGAGTTTGGGGACATCAAGTAATAAAAAATAATCTTCAAATAATATATGAACCTTCAGCTAGTGTTTATCATTTTCATGGCATTCATCATAATTTAAATGAAGAGAGAGCTAGAAATGTTGTTAGAATTATTGAAAAATATCAAAATGTGTATCAAAAAGGATTTTCAAAAATAAAAAAAAATAAACTTAAAATAGCTGCCATAATACCCAGTAAAGAAAATCTTAAAGTTTATAAAAATAAGAAGTTGATTGATTATACAATAAATGCTGCAAAGAAATCAAAATTTATAAATGATATTTATGTAGCAGCTCAGAATAATAGTGTAAAAAATTATATTAAATCAAAGAAAAATATTAAATTAATTCCCAGACCTGTTGGATACTCTGAAGATTATATTGGAGTTATAGATGTACTTAAATTTTCTCTAGATTATTTAGAAAAACAAAATAAATTTTATGATATTATAATTCACTTACAAGAAAACTATCCAAATAGATCTAAAGATTTAATTGATAAAATGATTAATACATTCCTTAAAAAAGATATTGAAACGTTAATTGCTGGCAAAATTGAAAAAAGAACAATTTGGCTTAAGAAAAATAAAAAATTAGAAATGTTATTTAATGGTTTTTTGCCCTCCGAACTTAAAGAAACTAGTGTCGTAATGAGTTTATTTGGATTGTGTGCAATATCCTATAGTAGAAACATAAGAGATAAAGATCTTTTCAATGAAAAAATGGCGATATATGAGATTAATGATCTAGATCAATCTTTAGAGCTGAAAAAAAAATTAAATAACTCTTAAATTAATGAAAAAAAAAATATTAGCTATTGTTTCCGCAAGAGGTGGTTCCAAAGGTATAAAATTAAAGAATTTAAGAAAAATTGATGGAAAACCACTAATATATTATTCTCTTAAGTATTTATCAAAAGTGAAGAAAATTGATAGAATTGTCGTTTCAACAGATAATAATAAAATAAAAAAAACAGTTAATAAGTATTTTCCTAAAATTGAAGTTTTAAATAGAAGTAAGAAATTAGCTACTCATAGTGCAACTTTAACTGAAGTTGTTAAGGAGGTTTCTAAAGAATTATATAAAAAAGGTTATAAATCGGATTATGTTTTACAAATTGCTCCCACATGTCCATTCATCAAATCAAAAACTGTTGAAAAAATAATAAGAAAATTAGAAGATAAAAATGTAAACTGTGTAGTTACTTTAAAAAGAATTGAGCACGAACATCCTTATAGAGCAAAAATTTTAAATAAAAAAAATTCTATTTTTAAAAGTTTCATAAAAAACATCAATGTAGAAAAATTTATGTCAAGACAAGATTTACCAGAAATGTATTGTACGTCGGGAGCTATATATGCAAGAGAATACAAATTATTACAAACATATAATCCAAAGAAAATAAGTTTTTGTCTTGGAAAAAATCCTATAGGAATTGTTTTGGGAGATAAAGAGTCAGTAAATATAGATAGACCAATTGATTTAGAGTTTGCAAAATTTCTTTCAAATAAAGATTTTTAAAAATATATATGCATTTATTTATAATTGATTACTATATAAGTTTCGACACACTTTCACCAATTGCTTATTATTTAAAAAAAAATAGAGAAAATGTTTATGTTTATAATTTCAATGTATTACAAGATTTTTCAGAGAATAAAATAATGAAATATTTAATAAGTATGAAAATTAAGTATTTACCCCACCAACCACTTAATTCAACAAAGTTAGTTTTATATTACTTATTAAAACTTTTTATAAGGTTATCTCCAAAATTTATTCTTAAAAGATGTACACGTCTATGGTTTTATTTAAAAAGAGATGTAAATTTCTTGTCTGAAAAAAAATTAGAAGATTTTTTTGTAAAAAATAATGTTAAAACATTAACGATTTCTGAAAATTTTCCAATTGATAGGTTAAAAAGAATTTATCTTATATCAAAAAAAAACAATGTTAGATTAATTCTGGTACCATCAGGTTTAGCATTGAACGAACAGGAATATTATTCAAAAAAACTCAATTTTTGTGATAAATATTTACAATGTAATAATAAACTTAAATTTGAAAATTTAGAGGAAAAAAATAATAACAATAACAAATTAATTAATGTTGGTTCTGCAAGATATGATGATGAGTGGTTAGAGGTAATAAATAGTATATTTAGACTAGGTCAGAATCAATTATTAAATAAACAACTTAAAATTGCTTTTTTTGTTAAAAAAGGTTCTCACTGGGGAGAAAATAAAAAGATAGAAAATTTAATTGAGAAATTAAAAGAGAATAAAGACTTTCAGGTATCAGTAAGAAATAAACCATCAGATATTTATCCAAACAAAATTTCTGTTTTTATGAATGATAAATTTAATTCCAGTCAAATAATAGATTGGTGTGATATAGTGATTTCTGGAAGACCTTCATCAATTCTTGTTGAGTGTATAAAAAAAAATAAAGAAGTTTTGATATTAGATACAGATAATATTATTAAAACTAATTTTTATAACTATAAAATTTTTAAAAAAATGAAATTTGAAGATGTTAACGAATATTTGAAAAGCTACTTGAATTATAAGGTAAAAATTAGTGAGAGCGATAAAAAGAAATTTTTTGAAGATTTCATAACATATGAAAGTAATTCATTGAAATATCATTTGGAGAAAGCTTATCTTACAACATAATATGAAAAAAATAATCCCTTATAGTAGACAAAATATAACCAAAGAAGACATTAACAGTGTAATTAAAGTACTTAAAAGTGATTATCTTACTACAGGACCATTGGTTGACAAATTTGAGAAAAGTATTTGCAAATTTGTTAACTCAAATTATTGCGTTTCTGCTAATTCAGCAACTTCTGCGCTTCACATTGCATGTAAAGCAATTGGTCTGAAGTCAGGTGATTTTTTATGGACTTCACCAAATAGCTTTGTTGCATCTTCAAATTGCGCACTATACTGTGGAGCAAAGGTTGATTTTGTTGATATAGAGTTATCAAATTACAATATTGATATAAATCTTTTAGAAAAAAAACTAATTTCAGCAAAAAAAAATAAAAAGCTTCCAAAAATAATTGTTCCAGTATTATTTGGTGGTCATCCACACGATGTAAAAAAACTATATAAACTTAGTAAAAAATATAATTTTAAAATAGTAGAGGATGCATCTCATGCCCTAGGATCTAAATATTTTGGTAACCAAATTGGTAATTGTAAGTATTCTCATATTACAATTTTTAGTTTACATCCAGTAAAAATGATTACTACTGGTGAAGGTGGTATAGCAACTACCAATAATAAAAATTATTATGAAAAAATGAATCTGTTCAAGGCTCACGGTATAACAAGAGATAAAAAAAAGTTTAAATTTTACAATAAAGAGAGTACGTATTATGAGCAGCATGAACTTGGTTTTAATTATAGATTAACCGATTTTCAATGTGCTTTGGGAATATCTCAATTAAAAAAAATTAATCAATTTATAAACAGAAGAGTAAAAATTAAAATTTTTTACGATAAAGAATTAAAAAAACTCCCATTAATACTTCCAAGACAAAAAAAAAATTTTAAATCTTCTTGGCACTTATATCCAGTATTAATAAATAATAATAAAACGAATAAAAAAAAATTTCAGTTACTTAATTATATGAGAAAGAATAATATTTATGTCAATACTCATTATATTCCTATACACACTCAACCCTTCTATAGAAGTTTAGGATTTAAAAAAAGAGACTTTAAAAATTCTGTTTATTTTTATGAAAATGAATTAAGCTTACCAATTTATCCAGGTTTAAATAGATCAGATTTAAGATACATAGTAAAAATTATTGAAAAATTTTTTAAAAAATGAAAAAAAAAAATATAATTTGTATTATTCCCGCAAGATCAGGAAGTAAGAGAATTAAAAATAAAAATATTGTAAAATTTAATGGTAAGCCGTTAATTAGTTATTCTATTAAAACAGCAAAAAAAAGCAAATTATTTGATAGAATTATAGTTTCTACAGATAGCATAAAAATTAAAAAAATTGCCTTAAGATATGGAGCCGAAGTACCTTTCCTAAGATCAAAAAAATTATCAAATGATTATGCGGGCACAAACGATGTTTTAAAAGATGTTGTGAAAAAATTAAAACTTGAAAAGATTAAATATATTTTTTGTATTTATCCAACTGCTCCATTAATAAATTCAAGGGATTTGAAAATTGCTTTAAAAAAAAATGAAAAATAAAAATTTTTCATATATAGTTGCTACAAATACATTTAATTCTAATCCATTAAGGTCTTTAAAAATTGATAATGATATTATTTCTTTTAAATGGAAAAGATATGCAAATAAAAGAACCCAGGACCTGAAAGATTTAATTCATGATTCTGGCACATTTTATATATATAGGACTAATGAATTGATGAGTTTAAGATCTATTATGCCCAAAAAAACATCTTATTATAATATTGATAGATTTAGAGCAATTGATATTAATAATTTCGAAGATTTAAAATTTGCTGAATTTTTATACAAATATAAAAAAAATTATGAGTTTTAAAAATAAAACATTTTTGGTTACTGGTGGAACAGGTTCATTTGGAAGAAATTTGGTAAGAATTCTATTTCAAAAATATGATCCAAAAAAAGTAATTGTTTTTAGTAGAGATGAATTAAAGCAATATGAGATGAAAAATGATCCAATATTTAAAAAATATACAAAAAAATTAAGATTTTTTATTGGAGATGTTAGGGATTATGCGAGATTAGACGACTCAATGTTTAAAGTAAACTATGTGATACATGCAGCAGCTTTAAAACAAATAGACACTTCTGAATACAATCCTTTAGAATTTGTAAAAACAAACGTATTGGGATCATCAAATGTTATTAGGGCTTCAATTAAAAATAATGTAGAAAAATTAATTGGGTTAAGTACAGACAAAGCTGTATCACCTGCAAATTTATATGGAGCAACCAAATTATGTGCAGATAAGTTATTTATATCTTCAAATAATTATTATGGTTTACAAAGAAAAACAAAAATTTCAGTTGTAAGATATGGAAATGTAATGGGAAGCAGAGGTTCTGTAATTCCTTTTTTTAAAAATTTTGATAAATCAAAAGAAGTTCCCGTTACAGATACAAGAATGACCAGATTTAATCTAACTATTTCTGAAGGTGTACAATTTGTGCTAAACTGTCTTGACAAAATGATTGGTAACGAAATATTTGTGCCCAAAATAAAATCCTACAAAATACTTGATTTGTTAAAATCAATAAATCCTAAAGCAAAGTATAAAGTTATAGGTATTAGAAATGGAGAAAAACTTCATGAAGAGATGATTTCTTTAGATGATTCTAGAAACACAGTCGAATATGATAATTTTTATATAATTTATCCAAATACAGTACTACACGATAAAAAATATATTAATTTTATTAAAAAATTTAAAGGAAAAAGAATCAAAAAAGAGTTTATTTATAGAAGTAATGAAAATAAGTTTTTGTCTATAAAAGAGCTTAAGGATTACCTCAGAAAAAATTAAAATTGTTAAATTAAGTTTATAAAATTTGTAAATTAATGTTCTCAGATCTTTTTTTTAATTTTAAATTTTTTTTAAATAAAAATTTAAAATTAAAATTAATAATAATTTTTATACTTCATTTTGTAAACACTTTACTTGATATTATAAGTGTTGCTTCAGTACCAGCTATACTAATATTTTTCTTTAACCAAAAAGAAATTCAAGTCGAAATAAATTATATTAACGATATTTTGAATTATTTTATTGGTTTTTTTGATGGAATATCAATCTTAACAATTTTTTTATTTATTATATCATTTTTTTTATTCAAGACTTTATTAGGTATAATTTATTTTTTTATTTTTACTAAATTTGGTTTTGATTTAGAAATTTATATATCCAAAAACATAGTAAAAAGAAAACTAAGAGACACATATTTCGACTATATCAATAATACTTACTCAAAGTTTTTAAATTTAATGACTTATATAATCACCGACTTTGTTCAAAATTTTTTTCTAATTTCTTTTCAAATATTGGTGAATTTCTTAACAATATTGATGTTTACTATATTTTTATTTTTAATAAACCCAACCATAACTTCTTCAATAGTAGGTTTGGGAATTATTGGTTTTGTAGTGTTTTACTTTATTACAAAGAAAAAATTTATTTTTTTTGGAAAACATAGACTAATACTTGTTGAAAAGACACTTTCTCAGATTAAAGATATTTTTTATTTTTTTAAAGAAATTAAGATTTATGGAAAAGAAGATATATTTACTAACAGATTTGTAAATGTAAAAAAAGCATGGGCTTTCAATAAAATTAAATTCCAAATAATAAGCAATTTACCAAAACTATTTTTAGAACTAATTTTAGTAACAATTATTATATCAATTTTTTATTTTTCTTTCAGATTAAATTTAAATTTAGAAACAATATTAGTAAATATAACTGTATTTATAATATCTGCCCAAAGATTACTTCCAAGAATAATTACTATAATCAGAAATTATTCAAAAATAAATTATAGCAAAAAGGCTCAAAGAGTTTTAGTGAAGGAATTAGAAAAAAAAATTCCTCCTGAACAGAAAGAATCAAAAATAATCTTTAAAGATAAAATTCAATTATCAAATTTGAATTATAGTTATAGTTCTAAAAATTTAATATTAGAAAATATAAATTTAGAAATAAAAAAAGGTTCTTTTATTGGAATAAAAGGCGAGAGTGGTGAAGGAAAAACAACACTGATAAATTTAATAATGGGACTTTTACAACCATTAAATGGAAATATTCTTATAGATAACTTAAATATAAATAATCATTTAAGAGGATATATGAATTTAATAGCTTACATCCCTCAAAAAATTTATATTTTGAATGATACAATTAAAAATAATTTAATATTTGAAGACGAAAAATCAGATATAAATGAAGAAAGTATACTAAAGATTTTAGATACAGTACGACTCGGAAATTTAACAAAGGATCATCCTAAAGGACTAGATTCCAATATAACAGACACAACTTTTAAGGCATCTGAGGGAGAAACTCAAAGATTTGGAATAGCAAGAGCTCTACTTAAACAAAAAGAAATTTTAATTCTCGATGAAGTAACTAGCTCATTAGACGAAAAAAATGAAAACAATGTAATGAATATGATAAAAAGTTTAAAAGGTACGGCAACCATTATTATGATTTCACATAAAAATTCTTCTTTAAAATTTTGTGATCAAGTATATACACTTCAAAATAACAAATTATCAAAAGTTTAATTTTTAATTGCTAAAAAAAAAGATCAAAAATGTATATAGAGTTAGAGAATATAATTAAAAAAAACGGATTTGATGATAAAATAAAAAAAAATCAAAGCAAAGTTTTACTCATAGACAGATTTAGCTTAGATACAATTATTAAACAATGCTTGGTCGCTAAATTACTTAATAGAAAATACAATTTAGAACCCATAATAATTCATGAGCACAGATCTAATTCAAAAAAACTCGATATATATAAGTTTTTTAAAATTAATAATATTAAAAAAATTAACAAAATTATAAATTATCTAAATTATTTTCTGAAAAGTTTTTATTTAACCCTTGTATCAATAATAGGTATATCAATTAACAATTTTTCATGGTTTATAAAAGATTTTAATATAAAAAAAATAAAAGTCGGTGATTTATTTTACGACTCTTACATCAGGTACAATTTAAATTTTATGAAAAGAAATCAATTAAGTTTCTTTTTTCTTAAATCTATTTTTTTTTCATGTTTTAGATTTTTGTATTTATATGACTTTTTAAACAGAAATAAGATTAAAATTTGTATTGTTGGTCAACATAGTTATGCAAATAATAGTACGATTTTGTTTAGAATATGTGAAAAAAAGTATAAAAAAGTTAAATTTTTTATTACAGGTGGTCAAGAATTTCTTCATTATAAATTTCCAAAGAGAGGTTTATTTAGACTTCCATTTTCAATAAGACCGGAATATTTAAAAAATTTAAATTTTTTAAATAAGAAGATTGTAAATCAGTATAAAAAACACATTAAGTTAAGAAATAAAGGAAAACTTTTGCGTAGCCATGACAATATGAATGCTAATTATAAAAAAAAAATGTTCACAAAAAATCAAATTTTATCAAAACTTAAAGTTAAAAAGTCAGAAAAGTTTGATAGCATAATTCTTTTTGCTGCACATGTATTTGCAGATGGTCCTCATGGATGTGGAAATATGATATTTGATGATTATTTTCAGCAACTGATCTTATCTCTAGAAGAAATGAAGAAGAATAAAAATGTTTTATATATATTAAAGTCACACCCATCTAGTTTTTTGTTAAACGAGGAGGGTTTTTTGGAAAATTATTATTATAAAAATAAGTTATATAAATATAATAACATCAAAATATGTCCAAAAGATATTAAAACAAATGCTCTTTTATCTATAATTGATACTGTAGCTACATGTTCTGGTTCAGCAGGTTTAGAGCTAGCAGCTTTTTATGGCAAAAGACCGATTTTAGCTGGAGCAAGTTATTATTCAAATCTTGGATTTACCCAAGACTGTAAAAGTCAAAAAGATTATTATAAATTCTTAGCCAATCCAAATCTTTTAAAAAAAATATCTACTAAAGAAAAAATTAATGCTAACAAGTGTTTATATTTAGTAGAATGTTCTTATAAAGAGCACAACATAGGTAATTTCTTTCCAAAAAATGTAAGAGTCCATAAGTATAAAAAAATCTCGTTAATTTCTGACAATAATTATATTAAACAACTTAAAAAAAATTCAAAAAAATTTATGATTGAATTTGATCCTTATTATTTAAATTTAAAAAAAGTTATAAAATATGGATTATCAAAAAAATTATCAAAAAAGTTTAAGCCAGATGTTTAATTATTTAAATGGTTAAAATGAAAAAAAAAATATTTGAACTATTTGGTTATCCTGGTTCAGGTAAAAGTTTTGCACTAAATAAACTAATTGCAAATGACATTACAATTAATTCATTTGAAAATATCTTGTTTACTGATTTTTTAAAAAAAAATATAATATCTTATATATATTATTTATATATAAAAATATTATTTAAAAATAATTTTTCCAATTATATAAAAACTAAAGTCTCAATTATCTACAAAAATAGTTTTAAAAATTATATTTTTATGAATTTGAATATAGAAATAAATAAACAGTATAAAATATTTAAAAAAAATAATTCTAAATTATGTAAATATTTTGAAAGCCTAGTTAATCAAACAAATTACTCACAAAAATATAAAAAAAAACATATTAGAAATTTTAAAACTTTTTGCTCATCTTATAATTATTTTTTCAAAAACTATAAAAATTCTAATTTTCTTATAGTAAATGATGAAGGATTTTTTCAAAGAGTATTTTTGGATTATAAACAAAATAGAGATAAAAAAATTATTAAAAAAATTAAATTATACATAAAAGAAATACCAAAAGACCTAAATTTATTACATGTTAAAACTCCTATAAAAAAATCAATAGAACAGTGCAATAATAGAGGAAAAGATTTTTCTTATAAAAAAAACATTATTTTTTTAAGCTATATTTTTCCAAAAATAAGTGAAAATGTATTATTGTTTTGTATTAAGAATAAAATAAATTATTATAAAGTAAGTTCAAAAGAAGTTAATTTAAAAATATAAATTATTTTATGAAAATCAATCTATTAGACTGTACTTTAAGAGATGGTGGTTATTATAATAATTGGGATTTTAAAATAGATTTAATTAATGATTATTTAAGATGTATTGAATCTTCAGGAATACAATATGTTGAAATTGGTTTTAGGTCTTTTGAAAAAAATAATTATAGAGGTGCATGTGCTTATTCTAAAGATGAGTTTTTGAGTCAACTTAACATTCCAAATAGTTTAAAAATTGCAGTAATGGTCAATGCCTCAGAAATAATTAATTATAAAAAAGGAAATTTAATTGAAAATACAAAGAAACTTTTTAAAAATAAAAAAAAATCAAAAATTGTATTAGTAAGAGTAGCTACACATTATCATGAATTAAGTAAAGTTGATCCAATTATAAAAACATTAAAAAAACTTGGTTATAAAGTTGGATTAAATTTGATGCAAATTTCTGAGAAAAGTGATCAAGAAATAATTGATATAAGAAAATATATTTCTGAAAAATCTTTAGATATACTTTATTTTGCCGATAGCATGGGAAGTTTGGAAATAGATAATATTCAAAAAATTATAAAATTAATTAAGACATTCTGGAAAAAGGAAATTGGAATTCATACCCACGACAATATGTCTAGAGCAATAATAAATTCAAGAATAGCAACGAATAATGGAGTAACTTGGGTTGATTCAACTGTAACAGGCATGGGTAGAGGACCTGGGAATGCACAAACAGAATATATGATATTAGAATTTAAAAATTCATTAAATAAAAAAATTAATGTTTCTCCATTAATACAATTAAAAGAAAAATATTTTGATGAGATGAAAAAAAAATATAAATGGGGAACAAACATTTATTATTTTTTATCCGGGCTTCATAGAATACATCCTACATTTATTCAAAGAATGTTAGAAGATGTAAGATTTACAAAAGAAGATATTCTATCAACTATTGGTAACCTTAAATCTTTGGGCGCAACTAGTTTTAAGAAAGAACTACTTAGTACAGATAATAAACTATATAAAGGAAAAGCAAATGGGTCTTGGTCACCAGCTTTAAAATTAAGAAAGAAAGAAGTGCTTATTCTTGGTAATGGCCCCAGTATAAAAGAGAATAGAAAAATTTTAGAAAACTATATACAACGAAAAAAACCATATGTTATCGGTTTGAATACACAAAAGAGTATTAATGAAAAATTAATTAATTTAAGGGCTGTTTGTAATGAGCTCAGATTTTTAACAGATATAAGGAAACTCAAAAAAGTAAAAACAAAAATGGTGCTTCCACTTAGTAGATTATCGAAAGATATGACTAAATTTTTAAATAAGAAGAATATGCTTAATTTTGGTTTACAGATAAAGTCAGAAAAGTTCCAATTTTATAAAAATTATGCCATATTACCTAACTCATTAGCAATTTCTTATGCATTATCTATAGCTTGCTCAGGAAAAGCAAAAAAAATACTTCTTGCAGGATTTGATGGATTCCCAAGTGATGATCCCAGGAGGTTAGAAATGGATAATACTTTTGAATTATTCAGAAAATGTTCAAATAAAATAGAAATAATTAGCGTTACATCTACAAAATATAACTTAAAATCTGTATCAATTTACGCTTTATAATAAATTCATGAAAAATTATATATTAGTAATACCTGCTAGGTTTAACTCAAAAAGATTACCTGGAAAACCTTTATTAGATATTTGTGGATTACCAATGATAATAAGAACATTTTATCAGTGTGCTAAAGTAATTCCAAAATCGAAAATATATGTTGCAACAGATGACAAAAGAATCCAAAAAGTTTGTAATAATTATAAAGTAAATTGTTTGTTAACATCTAAGTCATGCTTAACTGGAACTGATAGAATTGCTGAAGTAGCAAAAAAAATTAAGGCTAAAATTTACTTAAACGTTCAAGGCGATGAACCAATATGTAATACAAGAGACATAAAAATTTTACTAAATGCGTCATTAAAGAATCCTAATTCAATAATTAATGGATATACAGAAATAAAAGATAAAAAATTATTTTATTCTGGTCATATTCCAAAAGTTGTATTTAGAAATGATGGAAGATTATTATATCAGTCAAGAGCACCAATACCGACAACTAAAGATAAAAGATTTATTAAAGCGTGGAGACAAGTTTGTATTTATTCTTTACCATATAAATCTTTAAAAATATTTTCAAAAAATAAAAGAAAAACTACTTTAGAGAGCATAGAAGATTGTGAATTATTACGATTTCTTGAACTAGGATTGGATGTTAAATTAATTAAAATGTCTAATAAATCAATAGCAGTTGATACAAAAAATAATTTAATTGAAGTTAGAAAAATATTGAAAAAAAATGTTAAATAAACCAATTTTGGTTTTAGGTTCAAAGCCAGGTTCTCAAATTCCTAATATAGATTTTAAAAAAATTTATACCGCTAATGGTGCTGCAGAAAGAGGAATGTTATATAAAAAAAAATTTATGAACTCACAATTAAATTGTTTAGTTGCTATGAGAGAATTTTTAAAAGTCAATTTGGTTAGAGAAAAAATATTAAATTCTAATCCAAATAGAGTTATTTTTAGAACTACGGAAAGAGATATTAGTGATCTTTTTCAAAAAGATTGTAAACTTGAATATATGAATTGGTCTGAACAATTTAACTTGCAATGCAAATATGTAGGTTTTAGTCCATTTTCTATTCTACTAGGAGAAATAAAAAGGAATGAAAAAATTTTAGATAAATTTAAATATATTTTTAATTGTATAAGAAGAAAACAATTTTGGGGGATTTCTACGGGTTTTTTTGCAATAATATTTGCACATGAAGAAAATCCAGAGTCTGATATTGTTGTTTCAGGAGTAGGAATGACAGGAGGTGCACAATTTTACGAAAGTGAAAGAAGCAAAAAATTTAATTACACTCCTCGAGCAAGAGTAGATAGATTTGTCGCAAAATTTATTAATAATAATTTAAAATCAAAGATTTATTCTGTTGATGATGATTTTGTCAAAAATACAAAAACCAAAAAATTAATTATATAAACTAATTGACAATTTTAATTTCCTAATATAATTAAAAAACATACCGAAACTTGGTGGGGAATCAGTGTGAAATTCATTGGCTCTTCCTGGAACCGTAAAGTCGGAGTACCACCCGGTAAAGTCCGCTGTTGAACGAGGGCCAGGAAAAGTCTAGTTCTGCAATGAAAAATTAGCAACGGCATTATTGACTAAAAGCTCAAATATATATTTGAGCCAAAAGAAAGAAAGGATGCTGTTGAATGTCAAAAATAATTTACTTAATATTAATTTTTTTATACATTTTTCAAAATTTTGTTAACGCTCAAGATATACCTGTAATAGTAATTGCTCCAAGTAAAAAACCACAATCTATCTCAACAGTTGGTACTTCTGTAACAATTTTGGATGAGGAGTTTATTGAAAATTCAAATGAATATTTTTTAGGAGATCTTTTATCATCAAGTACCACAGCAACTAATTTTTTTCAAAGTGGTGGCCATGGAACAGCATCTGGTATTCAGCTTCGAGGTTTTCCTAAGAGGTATTCTACTGTTTATATAGATGGTGTAAAAATGTCTGACCCTTCAAGCGTATCTGGTGATTTTGATTTCAACAATATATTAACCAGTCATTTATCGAGGGTAGAAATTTTAAAAGGAAATCAAAGTTCTGTATACGGTAGTGGAGCTATAGGAGGCACTATAAATATAATAACAAAAAAAGGTGAACCAGGTTTACAAAAAAATTTTAATTATGTCACTGGATCAAATAAAACTCATGATTTATCAGTTTCATTGTCAGGAGCAGATGAAAAAAATAATTTTTATCTAGGCCTACAAAGATTTCAAACTGATGGAATTTCTCAAATGAGACATAATAATGAAAAAGATAGATATAGAAACAATTCTATTGTAGCAAATTATGGCTATGCTTTTAATGAAAAATTTGAAATTAATAACAATTTAAGAGTTTCAGAAACATATCTTCAGTATGATGCCGTAAGTGCTATTTCTGGTTATGATAACTCAGAAGAAGCAGATGGAGTCGAAGGGTCTTATAGTCTTAATTTTATATTAAAACCAATTGAAAATTTTACAAATAAACTTACCCTTGCAAATACTTATATAAAAAGAATATATGCGGATGCCCCTAACAGTAAAAATACTGTTAAGGATAATTATTATGGAGAAAGATATTCAATTATGTATTCAGGTAATTATAACTTTAATCTTGATAATAGTATTGTTTTTGGGTTTGAAAGAGAAGATGATGAAATGGGTTATAATTCAAACGCAACTGGTACAAAATATGAGCACTCTTATGTAGAATCTACGTATTTTGATTTTCAAAAAAGATTTTCAAAAAATATTTATGGAACCTTGGGTACTAGATTTGACGAACATTCTGTAGCTGGCAATGAAGAATCACATAGAGTCACATTAGCTTATTTATTTAATGACAAGTCTACAAAACTAAAAGCTTCATATGGAACTGGATTTAGATTTCCATCTTTATATGAAATGTATTATGTTTATGCAGCAAATGCACAATCTTTACCTTATGTAAAAGCAGAAAAAAGTAGAAGTTATGACTTTGGTATAGAAAAAAATTTTTCTAAACTTAGTTTAGATATTGAGGCAAATTACTTTAATTTAAAATATAAAGATCCTCTTGAAGGGTGGGCAACAGGAACAGCTTCTGGAAATGCTTATACTACTCAAAACCAACCTGCAACTGTTAAGTCTCAAGGTTTAGAATTAATATCAAAATGGCACTTAAATAATTTATTAAATTTTGATTTTAATTATACTTATACCTCAACTTATGACGGAGCAGAACAAGATGATCCTGATAATTCATCTAGTCAATATAACGCTCAAATGGCTAGAGTTCCAAGACACATTTTGAATTTAAATACTAATTTTAAAATTCCTAATTATGAAAAATTAAACTTTACATTAAATACAAAATGGTCTGATGAAGCTAGAGATTATGGCAATGGAAACAGTGGTTCTTACGACGATGTAAGATTAGATGATTATATAGTTTGTGATTTATTTATTAAATATAATTTACTCAATGAATATAATCTTTTTTTTAATATCACTAATTTATTCGATGAGGGATATGAAACTGCCAAAGATTATCAACAAATGTCCAGATCTTTTAATTTTGGATTAAAAAGAAATTTTTAAATTTATAATGATAAATAATTGTACTTTTAAATGAAAAAAAATAACTTTTAAAAAAATTAAAATCTAATATAACAATTTATTATGAGCTACATAAAGACAACAATTTTAATATTCTCATTATTAGCTGCAAGTAGATTTATTCCACACCCCCCAAATTTTACAAGCCTTTTGGCATTAAGTTTTTACGTGCCAGCGTTTTTAGGATTAAAATTTATTCCTGCTTTAGTATTATGCTTTTTGTTAACAGACTTATTTATAGGTTTTCATAGCACAGCAATATTCACTTGGGGAAGTGTTGTATTAATTGGTTTAATCTCAAAATATTTTTTGAAAAATATTTATTCAAGATTATTTGGAGCATTATTCGGTGCATCTATTTTTTTTGTAGTCACTAATTTTGGTGTTTGGACACTAGGCTCTTATGGTTATTCACTTGAAGGCTTTATACTTTGTTATACATTAGCAATTCCCTTTTTTACTTATAGTTTAATTTCTACTTTATTATTTTCTTTAATTATTGAAGGAGCGCATAGTCAAACAAAGATTTTTTTCAAAAAATATCTTACTTAAAATTTTAATTAATATTTATCTTCAAAAAAGTGTTGAATATTAAAGATATTTAAAAATTCAATAATAACTTGCAATATGCGAACCTATATTATTTGACAAAGGTATTTACGGCATTATATTAAAAAATGATGAAAGTACTATTAATTGCACCATATATAAATCTCACATATGATAGATCGATAGATCATGTTAATCGTGAGGATTTTTATCCTTCAGCAGCCCTAATACATTTGGCAGCTATTTTAAGAGCAAATAATTTTGAAGTACGTATTTTAGATTTTAATAATTCTGAAGTTCACTCAAAAAATGAAAAATATTTAGAGTTTTCAAAAGATGAGATAATTAAATCTTTAAATGAATTCAAACCAAATCTGGTTGGATTAAACTGTTTATTTTCTGGAAGTTGGCCGGACGTTTTAGAATTTGCAAAATTAGTAAAGAGCTATTCAAAAGATTTAAAAATTGCGACAGGAGGAATTCATCCAACAACATTTCCAAAGGAGATACTGGAAAATTGTAAAGAAATTGATTATGTAGCAATTGGTGAGGGTGAAAATTCAATTGTAGCATTAAGCTCATCTATTAAACAAAATAAGCCAGAACTATTAAAGGAAATAAAATCTTTTGCTTTTAGAGACGAGTCTGGAGTTGTTCATGTAAATAAATTAAAAAATTACGTAGATGATTTAGGCACACTTCCAATGCCAGCATGGGATTTAATAGATATGAATAAATTTTCCATGGATCTTGACCACTATTATAACCCCACTGAAACAAAAATAGGTAAATTCAAAGCCGCAATCTTTTCTTCAAGAGCCTGTCCTTTAGCTTGTAATTTTTGTGATATGTTTTTGGTTATGGGAAAAAAACACAGAAAGAGATCAATTAAAGCAATTATCGACGAAGTAGAATTATTACATAAAGAATATGGGGTAAATTACTTTTCATTCATGGATGATCAATTAACTTTAAATAGAGCTCATACAATAGAAATGTGCAATGAAATGATTAATAGAAACCTTAAGATTATATGGGATACACCCAATGGTTTATGGATAAATTCATTGAGAGAAGATGTGATAGCTAAAATGGCAGAAGCTGGATTAGCAAGAGCTAGTTTGGCTGTAGAACATGGAGATGATTATATAAGAAATAAAGTAATAGGAAAAATTTTGGAAAGAAAAAAAGTATTTGAAGTAGCTGATTTATTAAAAAAGTATAAAATTATGACGCATGGTCAATTTATTATGGGATTTCCAGAGGATACAAACGAAACTTTAAAAAATAGTTACGATTTTATAAATGAAATTCAGCTTGATAAAGTAGGAGTTGGAACTTTAGTTCCTTTTCCGGAAACAAAACTTTACGAACAAGTTGTAAAAGAAAAACTATGGATAATTGAACCCAATTACAATGAGCTTTGGAAAAAACCTGTTAGTCAGGGCCAAGGTGATTTTATAATCAAGCCACATAATATGACAATAGAGGATTTATATTATTGGAGATCAAAATTTGATGAAATTCAAGTTAAATACTGGAGAACAAATCCTAAGTCGCCTAACTACGGAAGAGGTTTAGAATTAAAAGATAAGGTTGTTCCTAGATTTGTTCATGAATAAAAGAATATCTTAAAATCAAAGGCTTTAAATGCTCAAATCACCATTCTCACAGAGGAAACCAGAAGATTTTAAAATATTAATGTTATACCCTAATTTGCACATGAGTGCTTTAATGCCTCAATCTATAGGTATATTTACAGCTCTGCTTAAAGATGAGGGTTTTAAGTTAGATTTATTTGATTGTACTTATTATGAGGATATAGACTCCTTAACTTTAGGTAAAAATACAAATGAGGAAAAAGTTGAAAATAGAAATGTACATAAATACGATAATAAAGAGTGGCACGAAAAAGGAGTAAAGCCTAAAAGAGGTATTGTTGAAGACTTTAAAAAAAAAATATCTACCTTTCAACCAGATTTAATTATAGTGTCTGTGTTGGAAAGTACATACTATCTAGCACTCGATTTATTAAAATCCGTACCCGAAAATCAAAGGAATTATAAAACTTTGTTTGGAGGTGTGTTTGCTACTTATGCTGCTGATAAAGTTATTAAGAATGAACTTGTTGATTATGTCTGTAGAGGAGAAGGTGAGGGAGCAGTAGTAGAAATGGCAAACGCTTTATGTGCTGGTGGTAGAATTGATCAAATTAAAAATTTTACAATTAAAGGAAATGGTAACATATACAGAAATGGAATGCGTCCACCAATTGATATAGATACAGTACCAATTCCAGATTGGGATCTATTTGAAGAAGGAAGTCTTTATAGACCAATGCAAGGAAAAATTTGGCGGGCAGTTGGTTTCGAAACTCAAAGAGGCTGTCCCTACACATGTACATTCTGCAATTCACCATCAAATAATGTGGAGTATAAATCAGAGACAGGTGGAAAATTTCATAGAAAAAAAAGTATTGAGAGAATGAAAAAAGAATTAGATTTTTTAGTAAAAAAGTATGACCCAAACCTTATATATTTTGTTGTTGATACTTTTTTAGCAATGTCAAACAGAGAATTTGATGAAATGAAAGAATTGTACTCTGATTATAAAATTCCATTTTGGATGAACACTAGAGCAGAAACTATTAATGAATATAGAGCTGCAGGATTAGAAGAAATGAATATGTTAAGAATGAATATTGGTATTGAACATGGAAACTATGAGTACAGAAGAAAGTATTTAAAAAGAAATGTAAAAGATGAAGTACAAATTAGAGCATTTGAAATAGCGGCTGAACATAAGTATGCATCTTGTGCTAATAGTATTATTGGTATGCCAGATGAAACTAGAGAACTAATATTTGATACGATAAATTTTGTTAGAAAACTTCCTGACACCATAGACGCTACAGGTGCTTTTATTTTTGCTCCATACCATGGCACACCTTTAAGAACACTTGCTATCGAAAAAGGTTATATTAAAGAGGATGAAATTTGTTCTTTATCAAATACAAGTGAAAGTATGTTAAAGATGCCAACTATAACAAAAGAAGAAATTTCTAATATTGCAAAGGTTTTTTCATTTTATATTAAATTTCCCAAAGAGCGTTGGGATGATATAAAAATTGCAGAACAAAATGATGAAAAAGGAATAAAAATGTTTGAACAACTTGGAAAAGAATTTGATCAAAAGTATAGAGATTACAAAGCCTCAAGCATGGATCTTCACGATTAAACTAGATGACAAGCAATTTTGCAGATATCAACTTATCAATTAAAAAAAATGGATATTTTTTAATTAAAGATTTTTTAGATAAAAAAGATATTCTTGATTTAAAAAAAATCCTAGACACAAATACAAAAAAAAATACTAGCAATTCTTTCATAGCATTTAAAAAAATTGACCTTTTTAAATCTATATTACGTTTAGACACTAAAAAGATTAAAAAAAATTATGTAATTAATAAAGTTAAGAATAAATATAATCTTCAAGGTATTGCATCTACAATTTTAGGAAAAAAAAATGAATTGTATGCAATTGATAGCTATAAATCAGAAAAAAATATTAATATGGTAATACCGTGGCATACTGATCAGGCTTACAGTGGAAAAAAAGAAATTGATGACAGTCAAATTGTAAATCCTGATAAAGCAGCCTTAAAGTTTTTCTTTTATCTTACAGATGTTGATAGTGATAATGGATGTTTAGGATATATTCCAGGTAGCCATAAAATATCATATTTTTTGAAAAAGTTGATACTTCAAAAAAAAATAGATTATTCACCTTATTGGTCTTTATCTGATTATAGAAACTTTATAACAACAGATAATATAAAAAAAAATTTACTTAATTTTGTTTCTGAATATGAATTAAATCAATTTCTTAAAATTTCTTCTTTTATAACAACAGATAAAAAAGATACAAATTTATTTGATATACCAGCTAAAGAAGGAAGTTTACTAATATTTGATGAATCTGGTGTACACCGAGGAGCTGCTTTAAATAAAACTGATAGATTATGTTTAAGATATTTTTTTAGAAAAAAAATATAACTATTTTATACTTTCATGAAATATTAAAATAAAAGTTTTTTTAAAGCTTTTTACTAATCTAATATTTTTTAATAAACGATAAACAGATATAAAAAAAACTAAAAATTTATTTTGTCCGTTCTTCTTTCTGATTTTTATAGTTTCTAAAATACTATCTTTGAAGTCAATTTTACTTGAAAAACCTCCTCTTCTAAAAATACCAAAAACTTCATTTTTTTTAGTACCAATACCCTTTAAATTGTATTTTACGATCATTCTGTAAAAATAGTCCCAGTCAGCATGATGTTTATATTTAATATTATATTTTCCTAATTTTTTTGCACTCTCATTTTTAATAAAAAAACCACAAGAATGAGATGAATAAAACCCCCAAGAAAATTTTATTTTCCAAGGTTTGTAACCGTATAAAGCTCCCCAATGTTTTTTTACACACCCAAAAATAAAATCTATTTGTGGAAATTTATTATTATATCTTGCTAAAATTTTTAGGGCTTTTTTATTCAAGATATCATCTGAGTTAACAAAACCCAAATATTCACCACGAGCAAATTTCATTCCTTTATTAAACGCATCATATATTCCTTTATCTTTTTCGCTAACCCAATAGTCGATTTTATTTTCATATTTTTTTATTATTGATAAAGTCCTATCTTTTGATTTGCCGTCAATAATTATAATTTCATAATTTTTATATTGTTGACTAAAAATACTTTTTAAAGTTTTTTCTAAATATTTTTGACTATTTAGTGTTACGGTAATAATACTTATTAATGGTTTTTTTTTAGAGGTAAACTTAAATTTTCCTTTAAGCCAATTACCACCATGATTAGTTTTTTTATTAAAAATTATTTTATTTTTTTCTTTGCACATTATGTGAATTTCTAATAGTAATACATTTTAAATTGTAAGCAAATATCTTTATAATAAATGTTAAGTAAATTAATCCTGTGTTAAAAAATAAAAAAAATATTTTAATAACTGGTGTAGCTGGTTTTATAGGATTTTCCTATGCAAACGAACTTCTAAAAAAAGGCTATAAAATATATGGTATTGATAACTTTGATAATTATTATTCATTAAGAATTAAAAGAAAAAGAATTAAATTACTTAAAAAAAATAAAAGTTTCATATTTAAAAAAATAGATATTACGAATAAAAAAAGTTTATTTAATTTTTTGTCCAAAAAAAGTTTTACCTATGTATTCCATTTTGCAGCTCAACCAGGTGTTAGATATTCATTTGTCAATCCTCAAAAGTATATGGATGTCAATATAAATGGATTTATTAATATATTGGAGAATATTAAAAATAAAAAAATAAAAAAATTCTTTTTTGCTTCATCAAGCTCGGTATATGGAGATACCAATAAGTTTCCTGTTGATGAAAATCAAAAACTGAGCCCTAAAAATCCTTACGGTATATCAAAAGTGGTTAATGAGGAAATTGCATCAATATATTCACTTAAAACTAATACTCAATTTATTGGTTTAAGATTTTTTACCATTTATGGTGAGCTTGGAAGACCAGATATGTTTATAATAAAATTTATAAAAAAAGCGTTTTTAAAAAAAAGTTTTGAACTAAATAATGCAGGTGAACATTATAGAGATTTTACTTATATTAAAGATGTAATAATTATTTTGAATAAACTTCTTCAAGGTAATTTTAAGTTTAAAAATGAAGTTTTTAATGTCTGCACATCAAAACCAATATATATAAAATCTTTGTGTAATAAGCTTAAAAAAAATTTGAACTTTTCAAAAGTTAAATCAATAAAACTTAATAAAGCAGATGTTTTAAAAACCCACGGAAATAATAAAAAATTATTGAAATTAATTGGTCCAATAAATTTTACAAAAATCGATCATGGGGTAAAAAGAATTTTAGATTGGAGTAATAATAATAAAAATTTAATAATTAAATAGTTATTACTTAATAATTTTTTTTAATATATTTTTAAAACTATAATATCTACTTGGTATTTTTACCGACTCCATCAAATTATTGTCAGTTTTTTTTTTTATTTTAGCAAGTCCCGATCCTACAAAGCTGAATTCAATATCAAAATTTTCATAATTTTTATAATAAATTTCAAGTAACCTTTGATAAGTCTCTAAATTTGCCATCTCACATCCAAAATTATCTCTGTAATTATCCTTTACGTAGGGTAACCAGCAAATATCATCGATAACATATGAGCCTCCAATCTTAACCTTTGGATAATAGTATCTGAAAATTTTTTCCACATGGTTAGGCTCATGATAGCTATCTAAATAAATAAGATCCAATTTTTTAGGAATATGTTTTTCAACTTCAGTATAATCATCATCTCTGCAATGAATAAACTTCCAAATTTCCTCATTATATAATGATTTGTAATCATCAACATCATTGGAGAAAAGTCTTCCACTATTTTTTTTACATATATCTAGAAAAATTCCAGTCGAAACACCTTTTCTAACTCCAAATTCTAAAATATCTAAATTTTTAATATTTTTAATTTCAGGTACTACAAATTCTATAAGCTTTCTATGATAATCATTTTTTATGTCTAAATTATTCATAATTATTTATTTAAAACTTTCTTATAGAGATCTATGTATTTTTTAGCAACTTTTTTTGAATCAAATTCTTGAGCTTTATTTCTTGCGTTTTGTCCAAAATTTAGCTTAGTACTTTCATCTCTAAAAATCCAATCTATACCTTTTTTTAGCTCTTCTGATGAAAAATTATTAACTATATATCCATTCATTTTGTGATCGACGATTTCTGAAATACTTGTATTATTAAAACAAATTACTGGAGTTCCACAACTCATTGCTTCAGCAAAAGTTTTAGGCCAAGCATCTTGAATTGATGTAGCAATAAATAGATCACTAGAAGAATAAACAAAATTTAATTTTTCTGTTGAATTTATGTAACCGAGACTTTTATATTCAATGCCAATACCATCTAATGTTTTTTGTGACCAAAAATTACCAAATATTAATAAAAAATATTTAGATTTATCTAATTTTTTTAATGTTTGAACAAAAATATCCCACCCCTTTCTTTTGCTTTGAGGATTTTGAGCACCATAAAGTAAAATTTTTTTATCTGTTAATATATTTAATTTTTTTTTTTGCTTCTAATTTGTTAAAATTAGAAAATTTATTAAATTCAATATTGTTATCTATTTTTGTGATATTATAATCTTTTAATACATCACTTTTTTTAGCTTCGTTTTTTAACCAATTACTTACTGCAACAAAATGAAAATTTTTATTGTAATTATTTTTTTTTCTTTTTCGAATAATTTTTGAAATAAAGCTTCTCTCATAGTTTTCAAATCCCATAATGTAATGAGGGCCTCCTGTAAATGCCCACATATCTCTCATAGTCCAAATTAAAGGTTTATTGATTTTTGATAAATATTTAAGTTTTACAAAACCTTGATTAAACCAATGTATATGAATTATATCTGCTTCTTTATATTCTTTTAGTTTAGTAATATCAAAACCAAAAAAGCCTAAAGTAAATGTTTCACTTGGTCTGTTTATATATATTAATTTTAATATTTTTTCTGAGTAAATAAAAATCTTATTAATTAATTTTGTAAAAAAATCATTATTTATGAAAATTATATTTTTATCGTTATTTTGTATTGGATTGTCATTTAATAATTTAGACCTTACGTCAAATTCTAATAATGCTTTATGTAAAATATTTGCACCATAAGAAGCCCCATATTTGAGAGGCCCTCCAACAACATGTAATACTTTAATAGTCATTATTATTTTTTAAAAAGTTGTAATACATAAAATTTTTTATATTAATAAATTAATAAAGAATAAAGTTTAAATTATGTTGAGACTAATAAAAAGCTTCTTACCTAGAAAGATAATTGAGATTATCTACAAATATTTACGTTTATATAGATTATTTTTTTTAAGGGGAAATAATTTTTTATGTCCTATTTGTAAATTTAAAGCATCAAAGTTTTTGCCATATGGAAAGGATTATGAGGCAATAAAAAAATATAAAATTATTGGTATGGGATATAGAAAAAATGCAATTTGTCCAAATTGTTTTAGCAAGGATAGAGAAAGATTATTGTATTTATTTTTACAAAATTTGATCGATAAAAAATTAATAAGTTTTTCATCAAAAATTATCCATTTTTCGCCCGAAATGTCATTAGAAAAAAATTTTTTTAGAAAATATTTTTCAAATTATTTTACGGCTGATATAATAAAAAATAAATCTGATTTTACTATAGATTTACAAAATTTTAATTTAAAAGAAAAAAATTTTGATTTAGTAATTTGTAATCATGTTCTTGAACATATAGAAGACGATACCACAGCCTTAAAAAATATTTATTCAATAATAAAGCCTGGAGGTATGGCTATATTACAAGTACCATTATCAACAATCATTGATAGCGATTTTAAAAAAGAGGGTATTATTTCTGATACTGAGAGACTAAACTATTATGGACAGTCAGATCATGTAAGAATATATTCTGAAAGAAACTATCTAAAAAAAATTACAGATACAGGCTTTAATCTTAATATAAATGAAATGACATTTGAAAAGAAAAATATTCCATCTAATGGGTTAAACGAAAGCGAAAATGTAGTATTCGCTATAAAATGAAAATCTTACACTTAAATTATTATGACATAGAAGGAGGAGCAGCTATAGCTATGCACAGGTTACACTCTTTGCTTAAAAAAAATAATTCAATAGATTCAAATATTTTAGTATTTTCTAAACAACAAAAAGATGCAAATGATATAATATTATTTCCCAACAAGTTTAATAAAATAGCCAACAATATAAAAAGAAAATTTTGTTTTAACTTAACTAAATTTCAAAAAATTTATAGTAAATCCACTCATTCTTTAAATATTTTTGATTCTGGAATAATTAAAAAAATTAATAAAATAAAACCTGATATTGTTCATTTACATTGGGTAAATAATGAATTTATATCTATTAAGGAAATAAAAAAAATTACCCAACCAATAGTTTGGACTTTTTATGATATGTGGCCATTTTGTGGGGCAGAACATTGGACATTTGAAAAGAGATTTGTAAATGGTTATTTAAATGAAAATAAACCAATAGAAAATAAAGGAATAGATTTAAATAAATTTATCTGGAGTTTAAAAAAAAAAATTGGGAAAATAAAAGGTTTGAAATAGTCTGTTTAAGTGAATGGCTATCTAAACAAACATTAAACAGTAAATTATTTAAAGACTATAGTATAAACACAATTGCTCCTCCTTTAGATTTTTCAAAATGGAAAGATATTGATAAGAATGATGCTAGAAAAAAATTGAGCCTAGATGAGTCAAAAATTTACTTATTATTTGGAGCAGCTGGTGGTACTAAAGATAGAAGAAAAGGATTTGACCTAATAATTAATTCCTTAAATGAAAAACTATCAAAAAACAAAAAAATTCATTTATTATTATTTGGAATAACATTCCAAAAAGACTTAGAAAATTTGAAATTACCAATAACTGACTTTGGTCCAATTCCTTATGATGATTATGAAAAGTTAAGTTTAATTTATTCAGCATCCAATTTAACACTCTTTCCAAGTAAACTCGAAGCATTTGGACAAGTAGGTTCTGAATCACTAGCTTGCAAAACACCAGTTGTAACTTTTAAAAATTCGGGCCCAGAAGATATGATTGAACATAAAAAAAATGGATATTTGGCAAATTATTTAGATAAAGATGATTTTTTTAATGGTATTAACTGGTATTTAAATTTATCTGAAACAGAAATTACAAAAGTAAATAATTATTCAAGAGAATTTATTTTAAAAAAATTTAGTGAGGAAGAAATTTTGAATAAATATTTAAAAATTTATAATAAATTAATTTAATTTCATTTTAAAAATAAATTTAGCTTTTTTGAATGAGAAAAAATATTAAATTCCTTTGCATTTTTTAATGCTTCTAATGCCATTCTTTTCTTTTTAGAATAATCGAATTTTTCAAATAAATTTAACTTTTCAACTAAATCTTTCAAATCATTATTTTTAAATAAAATACCACATCTTCCATTATCCAAAAGTTCTTGAGGACCATTTTTACAATCACTCGATATAATAGGTGTTCGGCATGCTGCCGCCTCAACAATTACAAATCCAGGATCTTCCCATTTTGATGATAAAATAAATCCATGAGCATTATTTAAATATTTAAAAACATTATTTTTATATCCAATTAGATGGACTCTATTTTCTATGTTTAAATTTTTAACCAATCTACTTAAGTGGTCATTTTGTTCACCCGTTCCAATAATAATTAGATTAATATTACTGTTAGTTTTGGCAAAGATAGCAAAAGCATTTATTAAAAGTTTAAAATTTTTTTGTTCAGTTAATCTACCAATAGATAAAAAATATTTTGATTTATTAATTGTTTTGTCTTTTATTATTTCCTTTTTTTTAATATTAATTTCTCTTATATTAACAATTGGATCTTTAAGAGTAACAATTTTATCAGAATTAAAAATTTTTTGATTTATTAAGTGTTTTCTTGTCTCATTTGTTGGAGAAGTTATTAGATATATTCTATTCCTACTTAATCTCCAAAAAATTTTTCTTAAAATATTCAATCTTGGAAGTCCCGAAATTCTTAAAATTAATTTCGTTTTAAAATTAAAAAGCAAAAATAAAATAATTGGCAAAGAAGTAATTAAATGAACGATAAAATAATCAGGCTTTTCATTTATTAATAGCTTTCTTAATTTATTAAAACTTAATAAAAAAATTATTATGTAAGTTAACCTACTCATAATAAATCCATATTTAGGCAGTTTATTTATATAGGGATATTTTGATAATTTTATTAATGAAATATTTTTATTTTTCAAAGATTTTTCAAAACCATCAAATTCTCCAGCGGCATCTATAATATAGGGAATTTTGTTTTTGGTATATTTCTGCAAACCTTCACAAGAATTAATCACAGCTTTTACAGTAGCAACTTTATCTATAAATGGACACCAATAAAATATTTTTTTCATATAAGTTATTCTTTAAAGGTATTTTTTAATTACTTGAAAATATTTATTGAGATTTACATTATAATCAAATCTATACAAATATTTGTAACCTAAATTAATTTTTTTTATTGAAATTTTTTTATTGTTATAATGATAAATAATTTTATTTGCTAATTCAGTGTGATTTCCAATTTTAAATAAACTCCCAGCTTTTCCTTTTAATAAAATTTCAGATGGACCAGTTGGACAATTTGATGAAACAATTGGTTTTTTTAATGCTTGAGCTTCCAGTAATACATTAGGTAAGCCTTCAAATTTTGATGTAAGTACAAATAAATCAGATTTAGCAATATATTTATAAGGATTATTTTGAAATTTAATTATTTTAACGTATTTAGTTAAATTATTTTTCTTTATAAAATTTAACATATCTTTTTTTAGAACGCCTCTTCCCAATATCAGTGATTTAAAATTAATTTTCTTTTTTATAATAACTAGAGATTTCAAAAAAGTTAAAGGATCTTTTTGATCAACTAATCGACCAACAAATACAATTTTCAATGCTTTTTTTTCCTTATCAAAAAAACTAATTTTAACTTTTTCCTTACTTTTTTTAAGAACATCAAGTTTATTCAAAGGATTATAAATACATAAAGAATTTACACCGAAATTTTTTTTTATCTCATGTTTAAATTTTATACTATTAACGATAATTATTTTTGGAATTCTTAGTAATATGTTAAATAAAATCTTTTTAATTAAACTTTTTGACCATCCTGAAGGTGAACTATTTGATCTAGTTATAATATCGACGTTAAATATTTTACATATAATTGCACAATAAAGATTAGCTTGAAAAGCAAAAACAACTAAATTTCTTTTTTGATATAATATCTGTTTTATAAGTTCATAAAGACAAAAAAAATATCTTTTATATCTACCATCCGACTTATTAAATTTGTATTTTGGAATAATGACTGTTTGATTTTTAAATTTTTTTTTAAAATTTAAATTTGATGTAATAATCATTGTTTTAGTGATTTTTTTTGCTAAAAAATTTGATATTATAAATAAATTCTTTTCAACTCCACCACCCTCAATAGATGGCATAAAAATTAATAGTTTTTTTTTCATTTTAGTTTATTAAATATAGAATTGTATTAAACTCCAATTATGGCATTAGTTAGTGTTATCATACCTTATTTTAAAAAAAAGAAATATATTTGTAGCTCAGTTAAGTCAGTTTTAAATCAAACTTATAAAAAATTTGAGATTATTATTATTTATGACGATGAGGAAAAAAAAGATTTAAATTTAATTAAAAATATTCAAAAAAAAGATAGAAGAATTAGATTAATTTTAAATAAAAAAAATATTGGAGCAGGTCAATCTAGAAATAAAGGAATAAAATTTAGTAAAGGAAAGTATATAGCTTTTTTAGACTCAGATGATTTATGGGAAAAAAATAAATTAAAAGAACAAATTAATATTATGGAAAGAAAAAATATTAAAATATCACATACTTCATATAATTTAATAAACAATCATGATAAAATTATTGATACTAGAGAGGCAAAATATTTAAATTTTAAAAATCTTTTATATTCATGTGATATAGGTTTATCAACTGTAATATTAAGAAAAAACTTAATAAAAAAAAATATTAAGTTTGGCAAAACAAAGACAAAAGAAGACTATATATTATGGCTTAAAATTACAAAAAAAAATATAAGTTTTTATCCTATAAAAAAAAATTTAACCAAATGGAGAAAGCTTAGTGACTCTTTATCATCTTCAGTAATGCAAAAAATTTTTGATGGATTTAAAGTATATTATACCTATATGAAATTTAATATTTTTAAATCATTATTTTATTTACTATTATTATCCATAAATTATATGAGAAAAGATAAAAAATTTAAAAAAAATTAATGTACTTATTTATTTATTCCCTAATTCTAGTCTTTTTAATAAATTATTTTTTAAATAATAAAAAATTTCTTTTTAATTCTACTGGATCTAATCACCAAAATTTTGTTTCAGATGGAAAAATCCCTCTTTCGGGTGGACTAGTCTTAATTTTGTTAATTTACTTTTATTTAAATACTATTAACTATTACTTATATT
>MDSW01005269.1_pt1 | contig 32850 bp, 28 predicted proteins | sample 811171 | NCBI WGS metagenome assembly MDSW01 (sample SAMN05326641, study PRJNA326480) | marine metagenome | isolation source: seawater | place: Atlantic Ocean: North West | collected 2012 | reverse complement strand
TAAGGCGCTAACACAGGTTCCAGTTAAAGTGGCAAAATCTATCATAAAATCAGGTTTTTCTAGACTTGCAAAATATAAGGTATCAGCAAGAACCATTCTTCCTTCTGCATCAGTATGAATAGTTTGAATTGTTTTTCCGTTTGCTGCTTTCACAACATCCTGTGATTTATATGCTAGTGGACCTGTTCTGTTTTCAGTAATTGCTAACCAGCAATCCACTTCAATGGGAAGTTTTTGCTTGGTTATAGCAAGAAGCGATCCAAGTGCAACAGCACTTCCATTCATATCGATGTGCATCTCAAGCATACTATTGAATGGTTTTAAATTCGTTCCTCCAGTATCGAAAATAATACCTTTGCCGATGAGGCTAATTAATTTTGAATCTTCAATATTAGAAGGTTTGTACTTTAATTTTATAATTGCAGCACTGTTATTATCATTACCCTGGGATACTGCAAGAAATGCACCTGCTTCCATTTTTTTAAGATCATCCGATCTAAAAATATCAATCTCCCAATTAAAATCATTTGACATTTGCTCTATCAAATTGATGTAAGAGTCTGCATCAAGCTTATTTGAAGGTAGGGCGGTAAGCCATCTTGTTAAATTATTTCCATCCGATTCTGCAACAATATCTTTTGTAATCATCTTTTTATCTAAACCGATTAAACTGATCGAAGTAATTTTTTGTGTTGGTGACTTGGATTTAAAGCTAGGTAATATAAATTGCCCCACAAGTGCAGCAGATAATATCTCTTCAGTAAATTTTTTCTGAAAATCAGTTTCAAACCCTAAAACCCAGATAGCTAAACTGCCAGCTTTTTCTTGAGTGACTGATCTAATCATATCTCGAGAAAATGCAAGCCTATCAAATGCTTCTAATTTGCTATCCAATAATCCAATATGGAGTGATGTTTGTTTTGTATTTTTGAGTCTTGAGGTAATAGCGGGAGACGAACCCTTCGAATAATTTTTTATTAATTCTTTTATCTTTTTTCCTTGAGGAATGAGATTCCAAATACTCTTCGATTCTTTTTTAGGAATTACAATTATCAATTGGTTGTATTTTTCAAGGTCAGATATTTTTGGCTTACCTAACAATTGTGTTATTCGTTGAGTTTTCTTGTAGTTATATATGAGCTGATTATTCATTACACAAACCCTTTGGAATTTAATGTCAGTCTTTTCATAATTATAGTTTATTTCTTATTTGTTTTTTATAAATGATTTTTTGAAAAACAAGAGATTGGTTAAATAGTTCAATAAAACTTATAATATACCCAGAATTTATTCTTTTGAGGGTGCTTTTGATGAGTGATTTTAAGACTACTGATGACATAGATCCTATCGAGACCAAAGAATGGCTTGAGTCCATCGATTCTTTAATTAATATTCATGGTCCAGAGAGAGCGCATTTTATTATTAATAAGATGGTTGATCATGCTAGGAGAACTGGAACTTATCTCCCATCTGCCTATAACACAGCCTACTTAAATACTATTCCTGTTGGCCTGCAACCAAATTATCCTGGAGATAGATCCATTGAAAAAAGAATAGAAGCGTTTATCCGTTGGAATGCAATGGCAATGGTGGTTCAAGCGAATAAAGAAAGCTCAGAAATTGGTGGCCATATATCGACATATGCATCGTCCGCGACACTTTATGAAGTAGGTTTTAATCATTTTTGGCGAGCACCCTCTACAAATGATCGCGGAGATTTGATTTTCATGCAGGGACATTCTTCCCCAGGAATTTATGCAAGGGCTTTTTTGGAAGGAAGGCTAAGTGAAGAACAATTAAATCGGTTTCGAAAAGAAGTTGGAAAAGGTGGTCTTTCTTCATATCCTCATCCATGGCTGATGCCTGATTTCTGGCAATTTCCAACTGTTTCAATGGGTTTGGGACCTATGATGGCGATATATCAAGCACGGTTTATGAGATATATGGAGCATCGCGGGTTAACTGAACCGAGCGATAGAAAAATATGGTGTTTTTTAGGTGACGGGGAAATGGATGAGCCTGAGTCACTCGGAGCTATCACTATGCCTGTAAGAGAGGGCCTAGATAATCTGATTTTTGTAGTTAACTGTAATCTTCAGCGCCTTGATGGTCCAGTTCGAGGAAATGGAAAAATAATACAAGAATTAGAGGCGGCTTTTGGGGGCGCGGGATGGAATGTAATTAAGTTAATCTGGGGTTCTAGATGGGATCCACTTCTCGCAAGAGATGACCAAGGATTATTAAAACAAACCATGGAAGAGTGTGTGGATGGTGAGTATCAAAATTTCAAATCTAAGGGCGGAGATTTTGTTCGCGAACACTTTTTTGGAAGATACTCAGAAACAAAAGAGATGGTTGCAAATATGTCTGATGATGATATTTGGAAATTAAATAGAGGAGGACATGACGCAAGAAAAGTTCATGCAGCATACCAAAAAGCAGTTAATCATCAAGGAAGGCCGACTATCATTCTTGCGAAAACTGTAAAAGGTTTTGGGTTGGGTGCAGTTGCAGAAGGCCAGAACACAGCGCATCAACAGAAAAAATTAGATGTCGAAGCACTAAAAGAATTTAGAGATAGATTTAATATTCCTATTTCTGATAAAAAAATTAGAAGTGTTCCTTATTACAGACCGTCAAAAGATAGTCAAGAAATCGAATATCTTCATGAAAGAAGAAAGCTGTTAGGAGGATTTATACCGCAAAGAATAACAAAAGCAAAAGCACTAAGAACGCCTCAAATAGATGCATTCCAATCGCAGATTGAAGGGACAGGAGACAGAGAGGCTTCTACAACAATGGCGTTTATAAGAATTCTTACATCTTTGGCACGCGATAAAAAAATAGGAAAGCATATTGTTCCTATTGTACCTGACGAGGCAAGAACGTTTGGTATGGAGGGAATGTTCCGTCAAATAGGGATATATTCTTCAAAAGGTCAATTGTATACACCTCAGGATGCAGATCAGCTTATGTTTTACAAAGAGAGTAAAGAAGGGCAGATTTTAGAGGAAGGAATAAATGAAGCGGGCGCATATTGTTCGTGGCTTGCTGCAGGAACCTCTTACACAAACCATGGCACACAAATGATTCCATTTTATATTTTTTATTCAATGTTTGGTTTTCAAAGAATTGGAGATTTTCTATGGGCTGGAGGCGATATGCAGTCACGAGGATTTCTTATTGGAGCAACTGCAGGAAGAACCACATTGGCTGGTGAAGGACTTCAGCATCAGGACGGGCATAGCCTTCTGAGTGCAACCACGATCCCTAATTGCATATCATATGATCCTACTTATGCTTATGAGTTAGCTGTGATTATCCAAGATGGCTTAAAAAGAATGATCTCAAAACAAGAAGATATATTTTATTATATTACCTGCATGAACGAGAACTATAAACATCCAAGTATGCCAAAAGGCTGCGAAAACGGCATATTAAAAGGAATGTATCTACTAAAAGAGAGTGAAGGAGCAAAAGGAGAGAATGTCCCACAATTAATGGGATCAGGAACAATATTAAGGGAAGTAATTAAAGCAGCTGATTACTTAAAGAAAGATTTTAAAATTTCTTGTGATGTTTGGTCTGTTACAAGTTTTAATGAATTAAGACGAGATGCTCTAGAAAAAGACAGATGGAATCAACTCAATCCAGAGAAGAGAAAGAAGAATAGTTATATACAAACGATTCTCAAAAATAGAAATGGACCTTTCATAGCTGCAACTGACTATATGAAGCTTGTACCTGACCAAGTTCAAAGATGGATTCCAGGGCATTTTATAACTCTTGGAACTGATGGTTATGGAAGGAGTGATGGGAGAGAAGCCTTAAGAGATCATTTTGAAGTTGACGCTAGATATATAGTCCTCGCTACAGTTAAGGCGCTTATGGATACTGGTGAGGTTGATAAGGAAATGGTTGTTAAGGTGATAAAAAAATATAAATTAGATCCAAATAAAATCAATCCCGAAAAGGTTTAGGCTTAGAGATAACGAGTAATACTTTGAGTAAATTAATTGACATAATTATCCCTGCACTAGGTGATTTCGACAGTATTGAGGTGATAGAAATCCTTGTAGTTAAGGGTGATATAGTAAAAAAAGAAGATGGATTAATAACCCTAGAAACAGATAAGGCTTCAATGGATGTTCCAGCTCCTGAATCTGGAAAGATCGAGTCAATAACAATCAAGGAAGGAGATTTTGTAAAACAAGGAGATAAGATAGGAAAATTGACGGTAAGCACCGAAGAAAAAAATAATACCAAAACTGTAACAAAAGAAACTGAGGATAATAAATCTGAAATAGTCGATAAAATTCCAGAACCCAAAGTCTCAAATCAAGAAATAACGTCAAAGCCAAATCATCAAAGTAACAATAAACTCCCAAAAATTGATGAGGCGTCATTTTCATCAGCACATGCAAGCCCATCAGTGAGGAAATTTGCCAGAGAGCTCGGGGTCAATTTGATTGACGTAGAAGGTACAGGAATAAAATTCCGAATATTAAAAGATGATATTAAAGCTTTTGTTAAATCTATATTGAGTAGATCTAGAAAGGAAGGACATGGCTTACCAAAAGTTGCAGCATACGACTATTCAAAATTTGGTGAAATAGAAACCAAGCAACTAACAAAAATTCAGCAAATCTCTGGACCGCGTCTCCAAACGAGCTGGATTAACTTGCCGCATGTCACGCAGCATGATCTTGCCGATATTACAGATATTGAAGCAGCGCGAATTAAATTGAAATCACTTAAAAAAAATAAAAATATTAAAATTTCTCCTTTGGCTTACGTAATCAAAGCTTGTGCTGAAGTAATAAAAGATTTTGAAAGAATCAATTCATCATTATCGGAAGATGGAAAACAAATTATTATAAAGAAATACATCAATATCGGTTTTGCTGCTGATACAGAAAATGGTCTCGTTGTACCTGTTATAAAAGATGTTAAAAATAAGTCCCTTATTGAAATTGCCTCAGAGCTAATGACATTATCAAAGCAAGCGAGAGAAGGTAAATTATCACTTCAGAATATGGAAGGTGCCACATTTACAATTTCAAGTCTCGGTGGGATTGGAGGAACCGCTTTTACACCTATTGTCAATGCTCCTGAAGTGGCTATATTAGGTCTATCGCGATCATCAATTCAACCCATATGGGATGGAGGAGAATTCCAGCCCAGATTAATGTTACCGCTATCATTTTCTTATGATCACAGAGTTATTGATGGGGCATATGCTGTTCGTTTTACGACCGCATTATGCAATCAGCTCAAAGACAAAAAATTACTTACAAAAAGGAATTAGATTGTGCCAAAGACTGAAGAGATTTTAGTTCCAGATTTAGGTGATTTTGATAAGGTTGAAGTGACTGATGTTCTTGTAGAAGTTGATCAAAATATTACGAGCAATGAAAATATCATCACTGTTGAGACGGATAAAGCTTCAATTGACGTCCCGTCAGATAAAACAGGAAAGATACACTCAGTAAAAGTAAAGGTTGGTGATTACATTAAAAAAGGATCACTTATCCTCACTATTGAAACTGAAGCCAAATCCTCGGCTGATAACAAAAAATCAAAAGTAAATAAAGCCTCAAAAGATAAAGCTACCTCAAATCAAGCAACAGACTTACTTGTTTTAGGTGCCGGTCCTGGTGGTTATACAGCGGCTTTTAGAGCTGCCGATCTAGGGATGAATGTTACTTTAGTGGAGAGGTGGCCAGTATTAGGTGGCGTTTGTCTGAATGTTGGCTGCATTCCATCGAAAGCTCTTTTGCATGCGGCAAGCGTAATTGATCAGGCGGAAGCCATGAAAGAGCATGGTATCAATTTTTCAAATCCAAAAATCGAAACTAAAAAATTAATGTTATGGAAGGAAAACATTATAAGTAAATTAAACACAGGACTTTCAGACTTAGCAAATCAAAGAAAAGTTAATCTTGTTCATGGCTTTGGTGTTTTCGAATCTTCCAATAGGATCTTAATTGATAATAAGAAATCAATAGATTTTGAAAAATGCATCATAGCTGTTGGATCAGATAGCGCAAGTCTCCCAGGAGCACCACATGATGAGAGGATACTTAACTCAACTACAGCCCTCAATTTAACTAAAATACCAAAAAAACTTCTTGTTATAGGTGGTGGGATAATAGGACTTGAAATGGCATGCGTATACCATTCATTGGGTTCATCTATAACTGTTGTTGAATTGACTGATGGTCTGATACCCGGCGCTGATAGAGATTTGGTATCGACATATACAAAATACATCAGAGATCGTTATCAAAATATATTCTTAAACACTAAAGTCAGCAAAATTCAAAGCGTAAAGTCGGGTATAAAAGTAACATTTGAGGGTCAAAATTCACCTAAAACAGAATTATATGACAATGTTCTTGTTTCAATTGGCCGAAAATCAAATGGCAACAATATAGGACTCGAAAATACTGGGATTTTATACGATAAGAATGGAATTATTGCAGTAGATAAACAAATGAGAACAAATGTACCTCATATCTTTGCAGTTGGAGATTTGACGGGTGACCCAATGTTGGCTCATAAGGCGACTCATCAAGCAAAAGTGGCTGCAGAAGTCGCATCTGGTGCTCGAAGTGCTTTTGATGCCAGAGTAATTCCTTCTGTTGCTTATACAGATCCTGAAATTGCTTGGGTAGGTTTGACAGAAATTGAAGCAAAAGAAAAAAATATCAATTATGATAAGTCCAAATTTCCATGGGCTGCAAGTGGTCGTTCACTCGCAATCTCTCGGGATGAAGGCTTCACTAAATTACTGTTTGATAAGGGCAGCGGTAAAGTAATTGGAGGAGGTATTATAGGACCATATGCTGGGGATCTAATCTCGGAAATTGCACTAGCAATTGAGATGGATTCTGACGCTGCTGATATCGGAATGACAATACACCCACATCCAACATTGTCAGAGACGGTCGCATTTGCTGCTGAAGCGCATGAAGGAATTCTAACTGACCTATATATTCCAAAAAAATAATTTCAAAGAATATTTATTATTTTATCTTCATCCCTGGCTTTGCTCCTTCATCAACAGAGAGTAAAAAGATGTCTTCACCACCAGGGCCAGCAGCTAGGACCATTCCTTCAGATACTCCAAATCTCATCTTTCTTGGCGCAAGATTGGCCGCTACAACTACTTGCCTTCCAATTAATTCATTCGTTTTGTATGCAGATTTAATACCCGCAAAGATAGTTCTGGATTCGCCATCAAGATCTATATTAAGTTTAAGTAACTTATCAGCTTCTTCAATTTCTTCTGCTTGTGTTATTAAACCAACACGTAGATCAATTTTTAAAAAATCATCGATTGTAATATTGCTCTCATTAGAAGAGTTATTTTTTTTATCATCACTAGAGCTAACCATCATCTTTTCTACCTTTTCATTTTCTATTCTTGTGAGTAAGGGCTTAAATTTTTTTATTTTTGTTCCTAATAATGGTTGAGATATATCATTCCATTTCCATTTTTTTTCATTTAAAAGTTCAACCACTCCATCACTTATTTTTGGTATCACCGGTGATAGATATATCATAAGAATTCTGAATAAATTGATACCTTGAGTACAAACTTTCTGCACTTCATCTCTTTGATCTGTATTTTTTATCATCACCCATGGTTTTTTTTCTTCAATATATCGGTTGGCGCTATCAGCAAGTAACATTATTTCTCTCATTGCTTTTGAGTATTCTCTATTCTCAAAATGATTGGATATGTCTTCAGATTTTTCTATAAACTGATTATAAAGATCAAAATCATCTAATGTTTCGGATAATTCATTATTAAATTGCTTATTAATAAAACCTGAGCATCGGCTTGCTATATTAATAAGTTTTCCAATTAGATCTGAATTAACTCTTGCAACAAAATCACCTGTATTAAGATCAATGTCCTCCATACTGGGCCCCAACTTAGCAGCGTAGTAATATCTTATGAAGCTAGGATCTAGTATATTAAGATATGTTTTAGCATTAATAAATGTGCCACGTGATTTCGACATTTTTTTCCCATTAATAGTTAGGAATCCATGCGCAAAAACGCTGGTCGGTTTTCTAATATTCGCGCCCTCAAGAACTGCCGGCCAGAATAAAGTATGAAAATACACAATATCTTTGCCAATAAAGTGAAAGAGCTCATATTCACTTTCAGAATTGAAATACGAGTCATATTCAATTTGATTTTTTTCTGCAAAATTCAAAAAACTTGCTAAATAACCAATTGGGGCATCGAGCCATACATAAAAGTATTTTTTAGATTCTCCTGGAATTTTAAAACCAAAATACGGCTCATCTCTGGATATATCCCAATCTTGAAGGCCGGCTTCAAACCACTCTGAGAGTTTATTGCTTATACTTTTGTGGAGATTTGATTGTTTGATCCATTCTTTTAAGCTTTTTTCAAAATTATTAAGCTTAAAGAAATAATGTTTTGATTTTTTCCATACAGGTTTTGAACTAGATAAAGTTGAAAAGGGATCAATCAACTCGTTTGGATTATAGGTTGCTCCACAATTTTCACATGCATCTCCATATTGATCTTCACTTTTACATTTAGGGCATACTCCTTTGATGAAACGATCTGGAAGAAACATTTTCTTTTCTTCGTCATATGCTTGTTCTATTTCTTTGGTATAAATATGATTATTTTTCTTTAGAGTTTTAAATATATCTTCAGCTAATTTCTGGTTTTCAGGAGAATGAGTTGAGTAGAAATTATCAAAATTCACTCCAAAATCATTTAAATCATTGTATTGTTCTTTCGAGATACGTTTAACCAAATCTTCCGGTTTGATTCCCTCCTCATCTGCTTTTATCATTATTGGAGTGCCATGCGCATCAGCAGCACATATATAAAAACAATTATGACCCTTAAGCTTCTGATATCTAACCCAAATATCTGTTTGTATATATTCCACTAGATGCCCCATGTGTATTGATCCATTTGCGTAGGGTAGAGCACTAGTTACGATCATATTTCTTTTGATATTTGTCATATTACGATTTCGCTATCATTTTCTTAATTAATGTGATGAGCGAATTATGCCACGATAATAACTAATTATGTTGTATATCTATTTTTTTTGGATTTATATATCTAAAAATAATTATTTATTGTTATCCTCAGATACAATACATTTTTTAGAAATTATAATCTTTCTTGAGTAATACAATGGATATTGAAAATAATAATAAAATTAAAAATTTACTTAATGAGTTTATTATTCCTGATACGGGTAGGCCGCTAAAAGAAATAGGAAAAATCGTATCATTTGTTGCAGAGGGCAATAAATGTAAAGCTTCTATAGAGTTCGGTTATCATGATAATGAGCTAATTAAAAATGATAGAATATTTTCTGAGGTTATTAGAGAGAATTCAAATTTTATTGACATAGATATTTCTATAAAGAGTGATGTTAAATCTCATGGTGTCCAATCCTCTCTATCACCAATTGAAAATGTCAAAAATATTATTGCCGTTGCATCAGGCAAGGGGGGCGTTGGAAAGTCTACAGTAGCCTCAAATCTTGCTATTTCGCTTCATCAAGATGGAGCAACTGTTGGCATTCTAGATGCTGATATATATGGTCCATCTATACCTCTTATCTTTGGGATTGAGGATGAGCAGCCAACTAGTAATGATGGAAAAAGAATAAACCCATTAAAGGCTTACGGCATTGAAGTTATGTCGATTGGCTTTCTGATTGATCCAAAAAAGCCCACAATTTGGCGAGGACCAATGGTAACATCAGCTCTCAACCAGTTGCTTAATCAAACAATATGGGGTGGCCTGGATTATTTGATAGTTGATATGCCTCCAGGTACAGGAGATATTCAATTGAGTTTATCTCAGCAAGTTCCCGTAAGCGGTTGTGTTATAGTAACAACCCCTCAAGATATCGCGTTACTTGATGCTAGAAAGGGTCTGGAAATGTTTCGAAAAGTATCAATTCCTATTTTAGGGATAATAGAGAATATGAGTACTCACATATGTTCTAAATGTCAGCACGAAGAGACAATATTTGGTGAGGGAGGAGGAGCCAGAATTTCAGAGGAATATAATATTGATCTTCTCGGTAAACTTCCATTGACTGCCGCAGTGAGATCTCAAACTGATAGTGGCAAGCCTTCCGTTATATCGGAACCAGATAGTGAATATTCTAAAAAATTTAGAGCAGGGGCAAAAAAAATGGCTATAAAACTAGCCGCAACAAAGAAAGATTTCAGTCAGCATTTTCCAAAAATTGTAGTTGAGGAGAGCTAAATTGAGTATCAAGTCAGATCGCTGGATTAAGAGAATGGCTAGCGAAAAACAAATGATTTCACCGTTTGAATCCGCCCAAGTAAAAAAAGCAAATGGAGAAAGAATCGTTTCATATGGAACGTCCAGTTATGGCTATGATGTTCGGTGCTCTGATGAGTTTAAAATATTTACAAATCTAGAGTCTGTGATTGTGGATCCTAAAAAATTTGATGAATCCAGTTTTGTAAATAAAACTTCAGATGTTTGCGTGATTCCTCCTAATTCATTCGCGCTAGCCAGAACAGTTGAATTTTTCAAAATACCTAGGAATATACTTACGGTTTGTCTGGGTAAATCCACTTATGCTCGGTGCGGAATAATCGTTAATGTAACACCTCTTGAACCCGAGTGGGAAGGTCATGTGACTCTTGAGTTTTCAAATACAACCCCATTACCAGCGAAAATATATGCAAATGAAGGGGTCGCTCAAATGTTATTTTTTGAATCAGATGAGGATTGTGAAGTATCCTATAAAGATCGAGAAGGAAAATATCAAGGTCAAACAGGGGTAACTCTTCCTAAAACTTAATTTATTCCAAAGTGATCTGAATTGGTGTAATTAGATCTTCATTTAATGAGATGAGTTTATTATCCCTATAAATCAGTTGCTTAGTAAGCATAAGCTTAATCGCTTTTTTGTAGATCAAATGCTCTGCAATCAATACTCTTGAGGCCAGAAGACGATCATCATCATCTTTTTTTATTGGTACTCGACATTGAATTATTGGCGGACCCGCATCTAATTCTTTAGTAACAATATGCACGGTACAACCATGCCACTCCTCATTTGCTTCTAGCGCTCTTTTGTGTGTATTTAACCCAGGGAATTTTGGAAGTAAAGAAGGATGTATATTAAGAATAACTCCATTAAAATTGTCAATGAACTCTGAAGACAAAACACGCATAAAACCAGCGAGTATAATGTACTTTGGTGAATATTTCTCTATCTCACTCAAGAGCGATTTTTCAAATTTAGATCGACTACTATAATCATTATTATTGATGACTTTTGAGGGTATATTTTCTCTATTGGCTCTTTTTAATCCCTTTACACCGGGAGTATTACTGATGACAGCCTTGATTTTGATATCTAATTCATTTTTTTTTGATGCATCAATAATGGCTTGAAAATTTGAACCACTTCCCGAGAGAAGAACAACTACAGAGTCTTTAGTATTTTGCATTAAACATAATTAACTCCACCAGATCCTTCTATAATCGAGCCAATTTCCCATGCTTTTTCGCCATTAGCTGAGAGAATTTCCAATGTTTCTCTAGTATTCTTACTTTCAATGACCAGAACCATACCAATGCCACAATTGAAAGTTTTTCTCATCTCATCTTCTGAAATATTACCGTGTGTTGCTATCCATTCAAAAATTGGATTCATTTCCCAGGTATTCGTATTGATATTTGCCACTAGGTTTGCACCCAAGATCCTCGGAATATTTTCTGTAATTCCACCTCCAGTTATATGAGCCATTCCCTTTATTTTGATCTTTTTCATTAACTCGGAAATTGATTTAACGTATATTTTAGTTGGTGCTAGAAGATTTTTGATAACCGATGAATTTTTTTTATCATCAATATTTTGGATTTCAAGAACTTTTCTAATCAAAGAATATCCATTTGAATGTGGGCCACTTGATGCGATTCCTATGAGCGTATCGCCTATTTGAATATTCTCTCCTGTGATCATATTTTCCTGGTCAACAATACCAACACAAAAACCTGCAAGATCATAATCATCATTTTTATACATATCTGGCATTTCTGCAGTTTCTCCGCCAATTAATGCCGCACCTGATATTTCACACCCTTTTGCTATTCCTTCGATTACATTTGATGCGATAGATATATCAAGTTTTCCACAAGCGAAATAATCAAGGAAAAATAAAGGTTCGGCACCTTGGACAAGCACATCATTAACGCACATAGCAACCAGATCAATACCAATCGTTCCATGGATTTTTAAGTTTTGAGCAAGCATCAATTTGGTACCAACACCGTCTGTTCCAGAAACAAGTATTGGTTTTTTATATTTTTCAGATTGAAGTGCAAATAGACCGCCAAAACCCCCCAAATCAGCAATCACTTCTGGCCTTTTTGTTTTTTTGATAAAGGGTTTTATTTTTTCTATTAATAAATTACCAGCATCAATATCTACACCAGCGTCTTTGTAGGTTAGTCCTTTGTTTGTTTTTTTCATTCTTTTTGTATTAACGAGATCAGATAATTAATAAAAGTTAAGTTATATATATGATTGAGTTGTTTATCTTTGATTATATACTTAAAGCAACTAACCCGATAAGATTATCTTTAGTGTTTTATAAAATATTTGATGTTTATGTTAATTAAAAAGTCATTTGCTTGGTTCATTACTAGCATTGTTTTAACATTTTTTTTTATCCCTCTCGTCGCTGAAGAGCTTGATTTATATTCAATCAAGAGTAATGCAAGTGTAAGTAGTCTAAGGTTTAGTCAAAATGCCCAGAAAGAAGTGCTAGAAAAGCTCATCATCAGGTTAACAAATCCAAATTTAACGAATGCAAAAAACATTATAAATAATTATTTTCCTGATCCATCCAGATACATAAAACAATTTCAGCCTGATGTGAATGGCCAAGGTTCAATTGTTATCATGGATGGTGAATCAGTCCAAAAAGTTCTACTTGATGCTGGAGAAAGTTTATGGGGAATTGATCGCCCTCCAATTATGGTTTTTATAGCCATAGAGTCTGGCTTGGGCGAGAGGGAGATAGTTGTATCTGATAGTGGTTTTAATTCATTCAGTTCCTCAATTAACCTAGATAAAAATCAACCCATTAAAAACAATATACTAAGTATTGCAGAAGAACGAGGTTTGCAGATTATTTTTCCTGATATGAATTATAGAGATCAAGAAGTATTAAATTTCAGTGATGTATGGGCAGGGTTCTTAGATAACATGCTTGACGTATCCAATAATTACGGAGCTTCTAATATTCTTACAGCAAAAATTAGACAAGACGAAATAAGAGAACATGAGTGGAAATTTTATTTTGGAAAAGATGTTATTTCATTTAGATCTAGTATGGATGAGGCAATTCATCGAGTAGCAAATTTAATGTCAGAAAGGTATATGTATTCTGGTGAGATACCACCAAATGAGATATTTATTAATTTTGGATTAGTTGATTCCATTGTAGATTTGGGTGAAATTCATCTTATATTTAAATCACTGAGTATGGTTGAAAGCTATACAATAAATGAGATAAATCAAGACAATATTTTTTTAAACATCACATATAATGGACCCAGATCAGACTTAGAGCTCTCATTGAATAAAATTGATAATATTACTCCCAATAGTGATCTGATAAGAAATAGAAAAACATTTAATAAAAAACAGGATATATTGAACTTTAATATAAATTAATAATGAATAAAAACATATATTTGAGATCAATACCTAATGTAATATCTTCGTTTAGAATATTACTTATTTTTCCAATTTTATTATTGATTTATTATGCTGAATTTAAATTAGCACTTTTTTTATTCTTGGTAGCTGGTATATCAGATGCTTTAGATGGTTTCCTTGCAAAAAAGTTTAATTGGAGAACAAGAATTGGCGCTCTACTGGACCCTGTTGCTGACAAATTGCTAGTAGCTGGCACCTTTATTATTCTTGCTTGGCTGAATTTAATTCCTTTATGGCTAGCAACAGTAGTTGTGTCCAGAGATATAATAATTGCTTTGGGCGTATTTATTTATAGTTTTGTCTACGAACCTTTCGAAGGAGATGCAACGAGGATAAGCAAAATTAATACTTTTTTAGAGTTACTGTATGTTTTGATGGTTTTAAGTTTATCAGCATTTTCCTGGCCAACAATATCTATAATCAACTTAATTGGTTCAGCTGTTTTCGTAACAGTGATTATAAGTGGAATGGATTATATAATGTCATGGCTAAGAAGAGTTCGAACACAAAAAATCAATAATTAATTTTTCATAAATCGTGGAATTTATACAATGGGACAGCTGGCTCTTCCAATACAATTAGATGATTTTGCAGTTTTTGAGAGCTTTTTGCCTGCGAAAAATGCTGAGTTATTTCAATTGCTTCAAAAATTAAAAATAGATAACCATGTTTTTACAGGAATCTGGATATGGGGTAGCGCATCATCTGGAAAAAGTCATTTACTTCAGGCGGTATGCGAAAGAGCAGTTAATGATGCGATTTTTCTTCCTATAAAGGAAGTTATAAATAACCCCATACCCCTTGAGGGACTATCAGGACGTAAAATTGTTTGTATTGATGATATTGATTTATGTGCTGGTAACAAGAAATGGGAATTAGCACTTTTTGAATTAATTAATAGATTGAATGAGCAAAAGTCATGCTTTATTGCATCATCGTCTTTTTCCCCAACAAATGTCGGTTTCGCACTAAAAGATATTGAAAGTAGGTTTTCATTCTTTACAGCATACAAATTAAAACATTTAGATGATGAGGAATGTAGAAATGCCTTGAAATTGCGTGCAAAGCACAGAGGGTTAACTCTCTCTGATGAAGTGCTAAATTATTTGCTTGTCAGAGAAAATAGAGATATGAATAATTTATATCAATTACTAGATCGGCTTGATAAAGCATCTCTTGCAGCCAGACGAAAACTTACAATTCCCTTTATAAAAAAAATACTAAAAAAATCTATTTGAGTTTAGAGGCGATCCTCGCGACTCTTTTTCCAAGAGCTCTTGCTAGTGAAATTTCGTCTGCAGTCAAAGTACTCCCTGGATTTATTGACGAAACGTGACTTGGCCCATAAGGTGTTCCACCTTTTGTTGTTGAAGATAGTTCTTTTTCAGAAAACGGTATACCCGTAATTAACATGCCATGATGTAATAATGGAATTGCCATTGTGAGCAATGTAGACTCTTGACCCCCATGAAGACTGCTTGATGATGTGAAAAGCCCAGCTGGTTTACCTGAAAGAGCATTATTAAGCCATTCATTGCTGGTGGTATCTATAAAATATTTAAGCTCAGCTGACATGTTCCCAAATCGACAAGGGCTACCCATAATCAATCCATCACAATCAAAAAGATCCTGTTTTTCAATATAAGGCGGACCATTTTCTGGAACATTTTCACCGCTTGCTTCATATGATGCAGAAACCGGTGGAACTGTTCTGAGTTTTGATGAAACTCCTTTTACAGAGTCTGCACCTAAAGAGATTTCTCTTGCAAGGGCTTCTGTTGAGCCGTTTTTAGAGTAAAATAAAATCAAAATTTCAGTCATTATTATAATATCCCATATAATTTCTCTGGAGGTCGACAAATTACAGCTTTTCTAGTGGAATAATTAATTACTATAGGCCTTTGAAGTGCGAAAGAATTAATGCTTATCCATTTTGCTAATGAAATAGAATCGAGTGATTTTATTCTTTTTATTTGAGAAGAGGGTATGTCTTTTGACCTAATCAGATCCTCTACTTTTAGGTTTAGCATTTCAGCAATATCGATAATGTCATCACTTGTTGGCGACTCTTCTGAATATAGAACTATTTTAGGCTTTTTGATTTCTTCGTAAAGAAGCTCCAACGTTTTCCTGGATTTAGAGCATTTGGGATTGTGATAAATTGTTAGTGCCATTAAATTTTTTAAATTAGGATGAAATCAGATTTTTTCAAATAATTGATTTTGAGAAATCATTTCTGAGTCTTTGTTATTTCTGTGTCTATATTCTAATTGATTACTATCAATTCCTTTTTCACTGATAATTATTCTGTGAGGAATCCCTATCAGCTCAGCATCAGCAAATTGTATACCTGGCCTTATTTTTCGATCATCAAGCAAAACCTCAATATCTCTATTCACGGCTTCTTTATATAGTTCCATTGCCTTTATTTCTACTCTTTCTGATTTGTTCATATTAATTGGAATTATAATCAACCTGAAAGGAGCGATAGTTTCCGGCCATTTGATTCCATGATCATCATGATTTTGCTCAATAGCGGCTGCAACTATCCTAGATATTCCTATTCCATAGCAACCCATAGATAGCGGAATATCGCACCCATCTTTATCCTGAACTGTGGCTTTAAGTTTTTCACTATATTTGGTGCCCAGTTGAAAAATATGACCCACTTCAATTCCCCGAGTGATCTTAAGCTTACCTTTTCCTCCGGGAGACGGATCACCATTTACAACATTTCTTAAGTCATAAGTGTCTGGATTATTGAGATCTTTAATGAAATTAACGTTGACATAATGATGGTTTTTTTCATTTGCTCCGCAAACGATATTAGACATTTCAGCCACAGCGTGATCCACAAAAACTGGAAGATCGAGGTTGATAGGGCCCAAATAACCTAAGTCCAATCCTGTCGCATCTTTTATCTCTTTTTCTGTTGCCATTACTGGAGGTTTTGAAATCCCTTGAATTTTGGATGCTTTAATCATATTTAATTGATGATCACCTCTGAGCACTAAAGCAATTAATCCATTCTCACCTTTTAAAATTAGAGTTTTTATTGTTTGCTCTGGTTTTATATCAAGGAAAGCGCACAAGGCATTAATATCTTTGGTTTCAGGAGTTAATTTTTTTTCTTTATTTTTTTGAGATGCTTTGGTTTTAATTTGTTTTTTTATGATTGGTGCTAGCTCAATGTTAGATGCGTAATCTTCTTCATCACAATAAACCAGAGCATCCTCACCAGAATCAGCAATAACATGGAATTCTTGAGAGCGATTACCCCCGATTTCACCGCTGTCAGCATCAACAATCCTAAATTCAAGACCCATTTTTTTGAAAGCAGATGAATAAGCCCTATGCATTGCCTGATATCCATCTTCAAGTGATTCTTGATTCAGGTGAAACGAGTATGCATCTTTCATCAAAAACTCTCTTGCTCGCATAACACCAAAACGTGGTCTAATTTCATCGCGGAATTTTGTTTGTATCTGGTAGAGATTTATAGGCAGCTGTTTATGGCTTTTTAATTCTTTTCTGGCAATATCAGTAACCACTTCTTCGTGAGTGGGGCCAAAACAATAATCTCTTTCATGACGATCTTGTATTCTAAGAAGTAAAGATCCATATTCATTCCAACGACCTGATTCTTGCCATAGTTCACTTGGCTGTATTGCTGGCATCAAGATTTCTTGCGCACCTGCTTGGTTCATTTCTTCCCTTACTATGGCTTCAATCTTTCTAAGTACCCTGAGACCGATAGGCATCCATGTAAAAAGACCAGAAGACAGTTTCCTGATCAGTCCAGCTCTTAACATCAATTGATGGCTAACTATTTCAGCATCAGATGGATTTTCTTTTATTGTCGATAAACCTAAATTTGAATAAAGCATTTCAATTCTTTCTGTTTGTATATAATCTAATATTTTACACCTTCTGTAACCATACTTAAAAGATGTTCGCATTGAAATTTATTGACACATATTTTTTTAATCCAAGTACGTCTTATTTATTCCTGAACATTCTAAGAACTACTCTAATTTAGAATATTAAATAAATGATCGCAAAAAACCGTAAAACTATTAATTCAAGAACTTCGTATTTAAATAAAATGAGAATTGATGTTTGGCGCACAAGAGAAAAGCCCTCAAAGAAAGAACCCTTTAAAATTGACCCACATAATCATAATTATTGCACTTACTGTAATCACAATCACAGTGATGCAATAATTCCAGATAATGACTCTGCAAATGGTTTAATGATTTTTTACCAAAATTATAATAAAGATCAGTCAGATGATTATACCCTAACTAAAGGAGACGGATTCAGGTTACTAAAGGCAATTCTTTTTTCCATAAAACATACGGTTGATGAGACTGTCATTATAAAATCTTGCTGTAGAGATTTTTGTAAAGACAAAATAAAAGTATATAAACCGGAGAAAATAATAGTAATGGGGGAAAATGCCAAAGAAATATTATTTAGAAAAAATACTTTGAAGACTATCGAAGAGACGCAAGTTATACTTTTTAATATTCCAGTAATTATGACATTTCATCCCGAGCAATTATTTTTAGAGCCAAGTTTAAAAAAAATACTCTGGTCTCAACTTAATTCATTATCTGATAGCGATTTCGATGCAAGCATTTGATTCCAATATAGCGATAACTAAAATGACTTCAGAGCATATCGCTGTAGTTTCAGATATAGAGAAAAGAAGTTACAGGTACCCTTGGAGTAAAGTTGTTTTCGAGGACTGTATTCAGTCAGCATACAAATGTTTTGTCTTAAAAATAAAACATGATGTGATTGGTTATGCAGTGTTATCTTTATCAAAATTTGATGCTCAAATCCTCAATTTATGTGTTGATAGAGAGTTTAGGTGTCTTGGGTATGCAGAGAAATTATTGAATTTTTTAGTTTCAGAAGCGCGAGAGCTAAAAATCAAAGAAATGTTTTTGGAAGTTAGGCCATCAAATTCTGAGGCAGTATCTCTTTATCTGAAAAAAGGATTTGAAAAAATTGGGAGTAGAAAAAATTATTATCGTAGTGAGAATGGTCGAGAAGATGCTGATATTTATCTTTTGAATATAAAGAAAATAGGATATATCTCGTGAGTTTATTTACAAATATATTCTATAATCCACAGATTTTTCTATGATTGAGGTGAGCCTAAGTGAGTAACATTCAGCTCCAGTCAGAAAAGCGGAGAACATTCGCAATAATATCGCATCCTGATGCCGGAAAGACAACGTTAACAGAAAAGTTATTATTGTTTGGGGGTGCCATTCAATTGGCAGGTTCAGTAAAAGGGAAAAAGGCGAGCAGGCATGCTACTTCAGACTGGATGGCAATGGAGCAAGAAAGAGGAATTTCAGTCACATCATCTGTTATGCAGTTCCCATACCTTAATTGTGTCGTTAACTTATTAGATACACCGGGTCATGAGGATTTCTCAGAGGACACATATCGAACGCTGACTGCAGTAGATTCTGCAATGATGGTTATTGATTGCGCAAAAGGGGTGGAGACAAGAACAATAAAGTTAATGGAGGTATGCAGATTAAGGGATACTCCGATAATTACATTCATAAATAAGTTAGATCGAGAAGGCAGGGATCCAATTGAACTTCTGGATGAAATTGAATCTGTTCTGAAAATAAATTGCATACCAATAACCTGGCCAATTGGAATGGGTTCATCACTGAAAGGAATTTATCACATAAGAGATGATAGATTTTTTGTTTACGATAAAAATTTCGATCGAGCTAAAGGTACAAAAATCAAAATAATTGATGGAATAAAGTCAGACACAGCCAGAGACTTTCTTGGAAATGATGCCGATAGATTTTTTGAGGAAATAGAGCTTATTGAGGGAATATACCCTAAGTTTGACAAAACATCCTATTTAGAGGGAAGGCAAAGTCCAGTATTTTTTGGTTCCGCTATTTCAAATTTTGGAGTGGAAGAATTATTAAATGAATTTGTTTTAATAGCACCAGAACCTCAATCAAGGATAACAGAAGAAAGGACCATTCATGCAAATGAGGAAAAATTGACAGGATTCGTTTTTAAGATTCAAGCCAATATGGATCCATCTCATCGAGACAGAATTGCATTTATGCGTATCTGTTCAGGAGAATATAAAAATGGAATGAAATTATTGCATGTACGGTCGGATAAAAATATTAAAATATCTGATGCAATTACATTTCTTGCAGCTGATAGGAAGAAAGCAGAAACAGCTTATGCTGGAGATATTATTGGAGTTCATAATCACGGAACAATTAATATTGGCGATTCATTTTCTGAAGGTGAAAGAGTTAATTTCACGGGCATACCAAATTTTGCTCCGGAAATATTTCGTCGTGTGATATTAAAAGATCCATTGAAGTTGAAAGCATTGAAGAGGGGGTTATCTCAACTTTGCGAAGAGGGGGCGACTCAATTATTTAAACCGCTTAAAAATAATGATTTGATTCTTGGCGCTATAGGGCTACTTCAGTTTGATGTGGTAGCTCATCGTTTATTTAATGAATATAAAGTTGACTGTAAATTTGAGGCGATAAATGTTGCTACTGCGCAATGGGTAGAATGTAATGATAAGAAAATTTTAAGTGATTTTGAGAAAAAAGCTTATGAAAATATAGCTTACGACCATAGCGATCATCTCGTCTATATCGCTCCAACAAAAGTAAATTTAGACTTAACAAAAGAAAGATGGCCAAACATTAATTTCTTGAGTACTCGAGAATATTAGTTTATTGGATTAAAGTCTTATTCGTCTTCGTTTATTTTCTCTTCTTACTTTTCTTGGTAAGCTTTTTATCAAAGATATATTTCCCGAGGACATATTACCTAATTCATTTGTGATTGAATCAATTTCTATATTAGAGTCTAAATAGTCTTTTATATTGTTTTCGATTTCTTTGGTATGTTCGGGTTTAGTACCACAGCAACCTCCTATAATTGTAGCTCCAATTTTCTTTGCATAGTTTGCGTACATGGACATATGTTTTGGTGTTTTCTTGTATTTTGCCTGACCATCTTTCAATTCTGGCATTCCGCAGTTAGCTTTAGCAATTATGTGCATACTTTTATTTTTTCTTTCACGCGCTAAACAAATCAGTGTACCTATCAATTCTGCTGATCCTATTCCACAATTAGCGCCATAGCCAATAACATCTGGATAAAAACTTTCTGCAAGCGAAACTAAATCAATTGGCTCTAATCCCATCATAGTTTTGCCATGAGAATCAAAACTACAAGTGCAAAATATAGGTTTTTTGACTTTTTTCGCCGCAATGATTGCACTTTTTAATTCTTCCGCAGCTGACATTGTTTCAATCCATATTATATCTACACCACCTTTAGATAATGCCTCGGCTTGCTGGTAAAAACATTCAATCATATCTTGCTCGGATAGTTTTCCCATTGGGTGTAATAATTCACCCGTCGGTCCTATTGATCCAGCAATTAATATATCCTTCCCACTTCTGGAAGCACTTTCTTTTGCAATTTCAGCACCTTTGAAATTTATCTCGAAGACTTTTTCTTCCATATTATGAAGGGCAAGCCTATATTTATTAGCGCCAAACGTATTAGTTAAAATTATATTTGCACCAGAATTAATAAAATTTAGATGATTTTTAGTAACTTTTTTCGGATTTTCAATATTCCATATTTCAGGTGGAGTTCCAGATTCTAAACCCATCTCAAAAAAATTAGTTCCTGTTGCGCCATCTGCAATCAAATGTCCTCTTTCTTTTATATATTGATTAATTTGTTTAATATCCATATCAATCTATCCTTTTTTTTAAGGAAACCAAAAGAAATGCTTGATTACAGGGGAGTATTAACTTTAAAAGACCGGTTGGCCTAATAAAAAACCCCGCAAGCATAGCTAAACAGGGTTTTTCTATTTAGCTGAATTTATTTTACGCCCGCAAGCTGATCAAATCGGCGTATGACTATATATTAACAGATTTATTTTTTTTATAACACTTTATGTTTCCCAGCTATTATCTCGATGAACATCAGGCAATCTCCCATAAAACTATATATTGGATGATAGAAAGTAGCAGGTTTGTTTTTTTCTATAAAAAAATGGCTAAACCATGCCATACCATAGGCTGATAAGAAGGCATAGGCGATTTTTTTTATTTCGAAATCTATACAAAAACTTATTAAAAAAAATAAAAAAAATAAAGATCCTATGAAATGAAATAATTTCGTTGTTTTATTTCTATGCTCTTCAAGATAGTAAGGGTAAAATTCTGAAAAACTTGAAAACTTCTTATTCATTTTATAATTATCATTGCGTTATTTAGTTATTTGTCAAAAAACATCAGCAAGATAAAAAACAAAAAAAACATAAGAAATTAAAAAAACTAGATATAGTTTATTCCAGCTGATTTCACTTTTTTTATCACTTTGTAAGATGTGATTTTTATGTGAGGCAATAATCAGGAATGGCAATATTATGATTATTATTATAATTAACGGCCTAATCATCTCTTGTTACTCATTAAAATACATAAGAATACTCTAAGGCAATTAATGCAGTATTTCAAAGATCATTTTTAATTTTGATACAATAAAGATATGTATATTGATAAATACATCTCAGTTGCTCCAATGATGGATTGGACAGATCGTCACTGTCGCTATTTCATGCGAATACTCAATCCTGATATTCGTCTCTTCACTGAAATGATTGTAGTTGATGCGCTTATGCATGGCGATCATAGAAAATTTTTAAATTATGATCAGTCTGAACATCCAGTTGTATTACAACTTGGTGGAAATGATCCAGAGAAAATGAAAAAAGCAGCAACTATTGGGGCAAAAGCTGGCTTTGATGAAATTAATATTAATGTTGGTTGTCCAAGTGATCGAGTTAAAAGCGGGTCATTTGGCGCTTGTTTAATGGAAAAACCTAAACTTATTGGAAATTGCATCCAATCAATAAAGAGCGCGATTGATTCCCCAGTTTCAGTTAAAACAAGAATTGGAATAGATGATTTTGATAATTATGAATTTCTTCAAAATTTTGTTGGTATTGTTAGTGAGTCTGGATGCACTACATTTATAATTCATGCAAGAAAAGCGATTTTAACGGGTTTAAGCCCGAAAAAGAATTTGAGTGTGCCGCCTCTAAATTATGATCGCGTGTATCAACTAAAATCAGAATTCGACCATCTAAATATCATTTTAAATGGCGGTTTAAATAGTATTGAAGATTGTTTGAAGCATCTTAAATCTCTTGATGGAATTATGATTGGAAGGCATGCTTATCGAAACCCATGGTTTCTTAAAGAAATTTATAACATGATGCTAAATAATCAAAATCTTGAAATGTCTAGACAGGATGTTGTTAAAAGAATGTATCCATACATTGAATCTCAACTTAGTAAAGGAGTTAAACTCAATCATATTACACGTCATATGCTGGGATTATTCTCGTCACAACCTAGAGCAAAGTTATGGAGAAGTTACATAAGTGAGCACTCAAAGAAAGAAAAAGCAGGTATTGAGGTCCTAGAAAATGCGTTCAAAAAAATGGCTGTATCAGTTTAGATGCATAATGAAAAAATAATAATTTATGAATAAGAAATTGCCATCCTCCAATGATAAAAAGCCTATGGCAGATAGTGTTGATATTCATCGTTTATATGAAAAATCTGTACAAAATGTTGTTCATGAAATTGATTTTATGAAGCAAATTTACTCAGAAAAAAGAGGAAAAAAAGCAAAAATTTATCGTGAAGATTTTTGTGGAACTGCATATTCTTCTTGTGAATGGGTAAAGCAAGATAATGATCATTTGGCAATAGCTGTTGATAACGATAAATCTGTCCTTGAGTGGGCTTTGATTAATCGTCTAAATGAATTGAGCGACCATCAAAAAAAAAGGATTAACTTAGTTGAAGCAGATGTCAATAATGCCAAGACAGAAAAATCAGATATTTTAGCTGCGTATAATTTCAGTTATTTTGTATTCAAGGAACGAAAAGAATTAATTAATTACTTTGAAAAATCATTTCATGCATTAAAGAAAGATGGGATTTTTTTTCTTGATCTTTTTGGAGGTCCTGAAGCTCATCAAGAACTTGAAGAAGAAACAGAGCATGACGATTTTACTTATATTTGGAGTCAGTCAAGTTTTCATCCATTGACAAACCATATCAACTGTCACATTAGTTTTGATTTTCCCGATGGCTCTTCTCGAAAAAATGTTTTTTCATATGATTGGAGGTTGTGGACAGCTCCTGAGATAAAAGAAATATTATCGGAGATTGGTTTTAAGCAAGTAACATTTTATTGGGAGAAAGAGGATGATGAGGGAAATGGCAATGGAGAATTTCTTCCAAATGAAAAAGGGGAAGCTGATTTAGCTTGGTTGGCATATATAGTGGCAGAAAAGTAGTTTTAGGTGCTGGATTTAGAAAGTTCAATTTCAAGTTTTTTAAATTGATCCAATAATTCTTTGGGAACACGCTGACCAAAATTTTGAATATATTCTCCGATTGATTGAATTTCATTTAGCCATTCTTTTTTATCGACAGATAGTAGTTCATCAATATTTTTATTAGGAATATCCAGACCATTCATGTCAATGTCATCTCGGTGAGGAAGAAATCCAATTGGTGTCTCTTGAGCATCTATCTTTTCCTCACATCTATCGATTATCCATCTCAGAACTCTCAGATTTTCATTAAATCCAGGCCATAGAAACATCCCTTTGTCATTTTGACGGAACCAGTTGACATGAAAGATTTTTGGAAGTTTTTCTGTTTTCCTTTCAAAAGAGAGCCAATGAGACCAATAATCAGCAAAGTTATAACCACAAAAAGGTAACATTGCCATTGGATCTCTTCTTAAAATACCTTTTTTACCAGTAGCAGCAGCGGTTGTTTCTGATGCGATACCAGCTCCTATAAAGACACCATGCTTCCAATTTTTAGCCTCATAGACAAGTGGAGCTAGCTTTTTTCTTCTTCCGCCAAATACTATTGCAGATATTGGAACACCCTCAGGCGCTTCAGCTAATGATGAGTATGATGGATTGTTTTTAGCGGATACTGTAAATCTTGAATTTGGGTGAGCGGCAACTCCATTCTCTGCTTTATAAATATTTCCTTGCCAGTCTTTAGTTGGTATTCCTGTATTCTTGTTTTCCCACCAAGGTTCATTATCTTCTGTTAAGCCAACATTCGTATATATTGTATCTTTATGTATCATATCGAATGCATTTTTATTGGTTCTTTCATTTGTTCCAGGCACCACACCGAAATATCCTGCCTCTGGATTAATTGCTCTCATTTCTCCAGAGTCATCAAGATGTAACCATGCGATGTCATCACCAAGTGTCCATATTTTCCATCCAGGCTGTGATTTTGGTGGAATTAGCATGGCTAAGTTAGTTTTTCCACATGCTGAAGGGAAAGCACAGGCTATATATTTTATATTGCCTTTAGGGTCTTCAATGCCAACAATTAACATATGTTCAGCAAGCCATCCTTCATTTTTAGCCTGCCAGCTAGCGATTCTTAGGGCATGACATTTTTTACCCAGTAAAGCATTTCCACCATAGCCAGACCCAAAACTCTTAATAGATAACTCGTCAGGAAAATGCATTATGAATCTTTCATTTGGATCTAATTTTCCAATTGAGTGTAAACCCTTAACGTATTCCTTTTCTTTGAGTATTCTATTTAATGCGCTTTGTCCCATACGCGTCATTAATTTCATGTTAATAACAACATATGGACTGTCAGTTATTTCAATTCCACATCTAGAGTATGGTGAATCAATCGGACCCATGCAATACGGAATAATATACATAGTTCTATTTTTCATGGAGTTTTTAAATAACAAATCCATTTTCGAATGAGCTTCTTTTGGGTCCATCCAGTTATTATTGGGACCTGCATCATCTTTATTATTCGAGCAAATGTATGTCAGATGCTCCACTCTAGCAACATCAGAAGGATCTGATCTATGAAGGTAACAATTTGGATATTTATCACTATTAAGTTTTATTAGATCTTCAGTCTCTTGCATCTCATTGATAAGATTTTGGTATTCAGCTTCAGACCCGTCACATAAATATATTTTATTGGGTTGGGTAAGCTTTGCAACATTCTCAATCCAGTTCTGAAGATCTGGTAAACTTAGTTTTTGATGAAGGTTCAAACTTAATTTCCGGAATAGTGATTTTTATTGATAACTTTTAGAATTAGTTTTGATTGTAACTTAAACTAACATGAGAATGAATTAACTATTCAATTTAAATTTAGAGATAAATTTATATTTCCAATTTTAATTTTTTAAATATTGTTATGACAAATTTTAGTAATTTTTTTGGCGAAAATAGTCCGCTTAAAACAGTCCTTCCTGGATTCAGACCAAGGGAGGGGCAAGGAGAAATGGCCATTGATATCTGTGATGCAATTAATAGAAAAGAGAATCTAATAATTGAGGCAGGAACTGGTATAGGAAAAACATTCGCTTATTTAGCACCAGCTTTGATGAGTGGTAAAAAAATTATTATTTCAACAGGGACTAAAACGCTCCAAGATCAGCTATACAAGAGAGATTTACCTCTTATTGCAAAAGTTTTAGGTAGACCAGTATCAACCTCATTACTAAAAGGTAGATCAAATTATTTATGTTTACATAGATTAGATAACGCTACTTCGAATGATAAAACTATCTCTCAAGATTTAAAGATAATTCATGAATGGAAATTTCAAACTGATACAGGAGATCTTTCAGAGATTAGCGGTATTTCTGAAACATCAAATGTATGGCCAATGGTAACTTGCACAAACGATAATTGTCCTAGCCCAAGTTACGATCAATGTTATTTTTTCAAGGCAAGGAAACTGGCGCAAAAAACAGATCTTTCTGTAATAAATCATCACTTACTATTTGCAGATATAGCAATGAAAGAGGAGGGATTTTCTGACTTTCTTCCTGAAGCGGAAGTGATCATAATAGATGAGGCGCATCAGATTCCTGATATTGCGACTCAGTTTTTTGGAAAAAGTATAGGTACTATCGAAATTGAGAGATTTATTAAAGAGCTACTCCTTAAAGCTATAGTGCTAAATGAGGCAAAAACTATAAAATCGATAGATAATTTATCAAAAAATTTAAAGAAATTTGTTATTAGTTCACCAAAAAAAGAGGGGCGTTATGAATTTCATGAAATTGAATCACAATTAAATAAACCAATCAGTGATCTTTGTCTTGCAATGAGAGAAGTTGCCAAATCTTTGGCCAGCATTGTAGGTAAAGATGAATCACTTGGGGTCATGTCAGAAACTTTAGAGAAGTATTATTTTCGGTTGAATTCTATTATTGACCCATTTCTTGAGGATGGCTTGAGATGGATTGAAGTGACATCAAGATCAATCAGATTAAATATTACACCACTCGATATAGGTAACAGGCTTTGCCATCAATTTGATATGTCGCATCAGGCTTGGATATTTACTTCAGCAACCATTGCAATTGATAATGATTTTACCCATTTTAAAGATCGAATCGGCCTGAAAAATACTCTTGAATCGAATTATCCAAGCCCCTATACCACAGATAAAAATGCTCTTATTTATTTACCGAAAGATCTACCTGATACATCTAATCGTGAATTTACCAAAGAGATGCTAAAAAATACAAGCAAGTTACTTAATCTAATAGAAGGAGGAGTTTTTTTTCTTTTCACAAGTAATAAGTCATTATACGAAGCAAAAAGATGGTTCAGTAAAAATAAGAAAATTATAAAAAAAAGAGTGCTTCTCTCGCAGGGCGATTCCTCGAGAGAAGAGTTACTTATGAAATTCAGAGAGGATGGAAAAGGAATACTGCTTGGAACAAAGAGTTTCTGGGAAGGTGTCGATGTTAGAGGGGCGGCTTTAAAAATGGTTATAATTGATAAATTACCGTTTAAATCTCCTGCAGATCCCCTTATGATGGCGAGACTTGAACATATAAAACAGCATGGTGGGAATGGTTTTATTGAGCATCAATTACCTACTGCGGTTTTGTCTCTTAAACAAGGAGTGGGAAGGTTACTGAGAGATCAAAATGATTATGGTTTGATTGTGATTTGCGATAACCGTATTCAGAATAAGAGTTATGGAACAGTTTTCAAAAAAAGCTTAGCTCCAATGAAATTTACCGATGATAGGGATAAAATAAATCAATTCCTTGAGTCTCATCAAAATAATAATCATGATTCCAAGCAATGAGTTTTTATTTATGAATTTATTAGCATTAGATACATCATCAGCTGCTTGTTCTGTCTGTCTTCAAATAGCGCATCAAGAGTATAGTTCTCATTTAATAGAACCAAAAAGCCACACAAATACACTTCTTCCGACGATTCAGAAGCTTTTGGAAAATTCTGGCGCGGTTATAAATGATTTGGATGCAATAATATTGGGTGTTGGTCCAGGCTCTTTCGTTGGCACCAGAATTGCTGCAGCTGTGGCTCAGGGTATAGCTTTTGCTAGCGAAATAAATCTTATTCCGATCTCTTCAATGGAAGCTATCGCTTATGAAGCTATGCAGAAAAATAATTTAGAAAATATTATTGTCGTTCAAGATGCAAGGATGGATGAGATTTTTATTGGAAAATATCAATTAGACAATCAAAAAAACTTAAAAACTTCCACCCCAATTCAGCTTCAATCAAAATTCGATAAAATTATTGATAACGATCTAGAAATTGCAGTTACCGGCAATGCATCTAATTCTTATTTAGAGGCTCTAAATGGTCGATTTAAAATTCGACCCATAAAGGAAAATATTATTTACCCTAATGCTTCTTTTTTACTTAAGCTAGGAAAAAAATATTATTCAGATGATCTAAGCATCAAGCCTGAAGAGTTGACCATAGATTACATAAGAAATAAGGTGGCATCAAAAGCTACAAAATAGCTAAGTATAAAATGATAAATGATCCCTCAAATATTCTTCTATCAAAACTCATAGAATGCAAATCAATTACACCAGACGATAATGGTTGTCAGGATATAATATTAAATCGACTTGAAGCGATAGGTTTTGAATGCGAAAAAATTAATTTTGGCGAAGTAAAAAACTTATGGGCATTATTGAAAAGCACAGATGGTCCAACTCTCTGCTTTCTGGGTCATACAGATGTTGTTCCTCCTGGCCCAATTGATGAATGGGGTTCAAATCCATTCTTATCGACCGAACGAAATGGTTTTATATATGGTCGAGGAGCGGCAGATATGAAATCTGGTTTAGCGGCGATGGTTACAGCGGTGGAGAAATTTCTGTCGAATAAAGAATCATTTTGTGGTTCCGTAGCTTTTTTAATAACGAGTGACGAAGAAGGACCAGCAATAAATGGAACAAAAAAAGTTATTAAAGAACTTATAAAAAGAGGTCAAAAAATAGATTGGTGTATTGTGGGTGAGCCATCTAGTGAGAAACTACTCGGAGATACAATAAAAATTGGAAGAAGGGGGTCTCTAACTGGATTCATTAAGATTATTGGTTGTCAAGGGCATGTTGCTTACCCGCATCTAGCAAAAAATCCATTTAAAATGATAAGTCCGATTATCAGTGATCTAAATGAAATTGAATGGGATCAAGGGAATGATTTTTTTCCTCCCACGAATTTTGAGATAGTTGATATCAATAGCAGTAATAGAGGGATTAATGTCATTCCTGGTGAAGTTGAGTTAGTTTTTAATGTTCGTTTCAACAATCTATGGGATTATGAGAGCATAAAAAACACTATTTTAAAGATTGTATCGAGTCATGATATCGACTGTGAGTTAAAATGGAAGGAATCGGGTATTCCATTTTTATCAAAGAAGGGACGCTTAATTGAGATTGCTCAGAATGTCATAAGAAAGGAGTGTTCTAAAAATCCCAAATTATCTACTGGTGGTGGCACATCTGACGGAAGATTTATCGCACCCTATGTACCCGAAATTATAGAGCTAGGCTCAATAAATGAAACAATTCATAAAGTTAATGAACGTGTACCTACTGAAGATACACCTAAATTGTCAAAAATTTATTATAAAATTATGAAAGATTTATTTATTTGATGAATTTATTTGAGTAAATACATTCAGAGCAAATAACATCATGCAAGATAAAAATACCCATGAAGGCATAGATAAGTATATAAAACTCCAATCTATAGTAGCGCATTCACCGGATCCACTAAAAATTATTAGTAAAGCTTCTCCTAATGGAAAATTTCCAACAAGGTAATCAAATCCTGGGCCACAACTTGGGATTTGATCGATCGGTAGATTTTGTAAATAAACATGCCATCCAGCAATAGATGCTCCACCTAGAGAGGACAATCCAATTATAATCGTGTACAGAATTTTTGTATTTTTCCTTGGATTATGTATCGAAGCAATTAAGAAGATAACACCTGTAAGAGAGACAGCAAGTCTCTGAAGGACACAAAGTGGGCACGGTATTAAATGAAGAATATATTCTGCATAAAGAGCGTAAGACATCATACCTGTGCACGCCAAGAATCCAAGAAAATACAATGAACGAGAATTATAAATCATAATAACTGGATTATAATTCCAAATTGTTGGTTTGCGTAAATATTTTTTTTAATTCTTCTTCTTGAAAACCAATAAAAAAATTTTTCTCATGAATAATCACGGGACGTTTAATAAGCGTCGGAGTTTTGATTAATAATTCAATAATGTTAGTTGCGTTAATATTATCTCTTATATTTTTTGGTAAAAGCCTCCAGGAGGTACTTCTTTTATTTATAATTTTAACTAGATCACAAAAACTATTGAAATACATAAGTATTTCTTTATTTATTCCATCTAAACGATAATCATGAAAATTAATATTAATGCTTTCATTGAAGAACCATTTTTGTGTTTTTTTGCAAGAATCACAGTTTTTAATACCATAGACTTTTATCATTCAGTTTTCCTATTAGGTGCGGTATTATCTGTGTTTTTTACCTAGAGTCAAAACTTCATATCCATCATCAGTTATCAGAACTGTATGCTCCCATTGTGCGGATAATCCATGATCTTTTGTAACAACTGTCCATCCATCGGGTAAAATTTTAATATCACTTTTTCCTGAATTAATCATTGGCTCGATTGTAAGAGTCATTCCTGATTTAAGCTCGATACCAGTACCTGCTTTACCGTAATGAAGAACTTGTGGATCCTCATGAAAATATCTACCTATCCCATGACCGCAAAATTCTCTTACTACCGAAAACCTATTTTTTTCTGCATACGATTGAATTGCATGACCTACATCACCGAGATATTTTCCATGACATAACTGCTCAATACCTAACCACATACTCTCATAGGCAACATCAGATAATCTTTTTGCGATTACAGAGGGCTTGCCAGCGAAAAACATTCTGCTGGTGTCACCATGGAAACCATCTTTGATAACCGTTATATCAATGTTAAGAGAATCACCAGTTTTTAGAACTCTATCACCTGGAATTCCATGGCATACAACATGATTAATTGATGTACATATTGATTTTGGAAAACCACGATAATTTAGGGGTGCTGGAATTGCCCCTTGTTCATTAGTGATGAAATCATGGCAGATTCTATCTAATTCAGCAGTACTTATTCCCGGTTGAACGAATTCTTCAATCATATCAAGAGCATCTGCAGCAAGTCTTCCAGCAATTCTCATTTTATTTTGTTCATCAGGATTTTTTATCGGTATTGTCATTCCGGCGCTTCTTAGTAAAATAATTCATACAACATTTTAATGAAGATTGTAAAAATTACCTTAACTTTTTTCTTTATAGTTATTTGGCAGTGAAAATTCACCATTAAATGTTGTTCATAACGCAAGGTTATGATATAAAACACACGCTTTTTAAGTATGAAATTAAATAAAATCGCACGTTTATCGACACACCATAAAGGGTGCTTAATATAAATATTGAGTTTTATGTTGGGGTAAACGGAGGAATAACCCGGAGAAAAATATGAAAGAAATATCTATGCGCCAAATGCTTGAGGCGGGTGTTCATTTTGGACATCAAACAAGGTACTGGAACCCAAAAATGGCTCCTTATATCTTTGGATCACGCAACAAAATTCACATCATTAATTTAGAAAAAAGTCTCCCAATGGCAAAAGAAGCTTATGACTTTGTCAAAGCAATAATAGCTGATGGGGGAAAAATACTTTTTGTTGGAACCAAACGTGCAGCTAGAGAAACTATCAAAGCTGAAGCTGAAAGATGTGGTATGCCATATGTAAATCACCGTTGGCTTGGCGGAATGTTAACCAATTTCAAAACAATAAAGCAGTCCGTTAAAAGATTGAAAAATCTTGACCAAATGTCAGAAGAGGGTGGTTTTGATGGATTAACAAAAAAAGAAATACTAGGTTTAACGAGAGAATCTGAGAAGCTTGAAAAAAGTTTAGGTGGGATAAAGGAAATGAATTCTATTCCAGATGCCCTCTTTGTGATCGATGTAAACCATGAAGAAATTTCTATAAAGGAAGCAAAAAAATTAGGTATTCCTGTTGTAGCAATTGTAGATTCGAATTGTTCACCAGACTTAGTTGATTATATCATTCCCGGAAATGACGATGCGATGAAAGCAATTAAGCTCTATTCTAGTTTTGTTTCTGAAGCTGTCATTGAAGGAAAAGAGTCTATTCCTGCTGTAGAGATCGGTGATGATGAGTTCATTGAACTTGATGAGCACGGTAAACCGACAAAAAAAACAAAAGCTCAAAAAGAGTTAGCGAAAAAAGTCACAACAAAAAAGAAAAAAATCACATCCATAAACAAGAAGCTTGCAGATGAAGATATAAAGTTATCCAAAGATAATAAAATTAAAGATATGGATAATAATGATTCTAATAATGAGCCGATTATTTCTAATCAAGAGCTAAATGAAGATGAATCAAAAAAAGATGCCTCTAAAACAGAAGAATTACAAGCAGCTAAGAAGAAAGTAGCTAAGAAGAAAGTAGCTAAGAAGAAAGTAGCTAAGAAGAAAGTAGCTAAGAAGAAAGTAGCT